>Ga0074046_10000337_pt1 | contig 41916 bp, 37 predicted proteins | sample BogForMeECP23OM3_FD_94441 | JGI IMG/M metagenome (GOLD analysis project Ga0074046, IMG submission 94441) | Bog forest soil microbial communities from Calvert Island, British Columbia, Canada - Bog Forest MetaG ECP23OM3 | ecosystem: Environmental > Terrestrial > Soil > Wetlands ... | reverse complement strand
TAACATTGGGGGGTAAATTTCCCACCGCAAACACATCTTGCAGGCCCGGCGCAGTCCCCACCTGTAAGTAATATCCTGTAGCACTACTGATCGGTTGCCACGAAAACGGTGTAAATGGGTTTGTCGTGGACCCGCGTAAAGGGTAAATAAACTTTGCTGCCGGTAGCGAGTTCCCTGTCCTAAGGCTGCCAGCCGGATCCGCCCCAAAACTCCCGCAGCCGATCAGGCTCAAGATGAATACCATAGGGAACAGAACATCAATCTTGCACGGCCTATAAGCGTGACAACCCTTTCTGAGAAGCACCAACTGCTCTTTATTGTTCATGTAGCGCCTGGCTCTTTAGGACTCTTTAAGTCGTACTGATCCTAGCCACTCCCCATACTCATGTCAATTGACTAGCTCGCCGCCTATGTAGGCTGTGGACTTACAGAAGCGAGACATTTTCGCAGAATCTGAACAGATTTGACACGGCAGTTGTCAGTTTGGCGTTCGGGCCGGAAGATCTACTCATAGGCTTCACGCAGGTCCGTTGGCTGCGGAATGTGACCACCAGCAAGTCGGGCAGCGATCAGCCTCCCCAATTCCCTGGCTCGAGCATCCCAGGTACACTCCCGGACGACAGATTGGCGCAACTCGCGATCTGCCGGCCCATCGTGATTCAGCGCGTCCTCCACCGCAGCGATAAATTCTTCCGGAGTGTGATAGAACCGCAAGCCAGCGGTCTTCTGATATTCGTAGAGGGGCGCAATTACCACAGGTTTGCCGGTAGCCAGGTATTCTCGAACCTTGATGGCACTGCCGTAACTAACGAAAGCATTATCCTTTCGCCACGGGAGGACGAACACGTCCACGTGCCGTACGTAGCCGGGAAGAGTCGCATATGGCTTAGATCCTAAGAAGTGGACGTTGGGAGCATTGATCTGCACCAGATTCGACTTCAGCCCGATTAGCGCCCAATGCCAATCAGGTCGACGTCTGGCAACCTCTTCAATGAGGGCAACGTCCATTACATAATCCATCGCGCCGAAGTACCCCAGCACGGGATGGGGGACATCGGCGATGTCTTCAGCTGTAGCAGGAGCCTCGATCGCGAAATGATCGAAGTCAACAGCTTGCTCCAGGAAATACCGATGGGGTAAGTCTGATTCCTCAAAAAGCTTGCGCCCCGAATACATGACCACATCGGCCGCGCTCTTGAGACGACTATCGAGCGAACGGATTACCTCGCGTGGCAGCGCGGAATCCTCGTTGGCATCGTATTTGTCCGAAACCTGATATAGGAGGAGTTTGGCATTCAAACGCTCTGCAACGTCGGCCGCTGAGGGAACGGCGACCCAGACGATTGGCTGGCTCATCCCGGCCAACAGCAAGGCGAGTCGCATTTGAAGCGATAGAAGAAACAAGTTAATTGCTCGCACCATCGGCGAACCGAAGAATGGCAGGATGATCGGGGTCATGACATAGAGACCTTCCGGCACCCTCCTGAGCCATCGCGCATAACTCTTCAGCTTTCTTCGTATTTTGAGAAAAAAATCGGGATTCGAAAAAGAAGGTAGCCCCAGCGTGAGCGAGTTTACGAAAAGTACCTTATTCTCACGCGCCAGCCGTCTCAGGATGTGATTCTTGGAGTGTGGATGGTGGTACCACCAGTCCTCCCCCGCAAAACAGATGATGCTCTCGCCTTTGACTCCGTAGTCCATCATTCTGCTAACCTTCCCAAGAGATGTGCGACAACACCTCTAGCGATGAGCGGAAGTTGCCACTCACCGTGATGGTTGTAGCTTCGCGCACGAGACCGTAAGCACTGGAAATTTTGGCAGGAACGCATGCCATTTGAAGTTCGACTGGCGCTTGACATCTCATCTTAACTACCCCCGTTCCCTGGATGATGTGACAACTAATTTCTTTCCCACGTGCCTGCTCAATTGTGACTTGCCGCGGCCGAGGCAGGTGAAAAAACGCCTGAAAATAGTGGCTGCCAGAATCATTCACAAGATCCACCACTGTAAGCGAAGGCTGTGGCGTGAGCCTCACTGTCCGAGTGTGCTTAATTCCAAGCCGACGGTAGCCGTCGTGGGAGGCCCGAAGGGTCAACGTTTCATTTTTTTCTTCGACTTCAATGGGACTCACACGCGCATCGTCGTGCGAGCGGAATAGCCCACCCGTTGACGCAGGTAGCCGGTTTTGTTCTTGTCCGTCGATCTGTACGGTGTTGTGCGCCGAGGTTGAACGGAACTGGTTCCTCAATTCCGCGCTCCGCGTATAGCAACCGGTACCGGAGTCTGCGAAAAGTTCCTCTTGACCGATTTTCACCGTCAAACTCAACTTGTCGTTGTGCGTGTGGCTGCCTTTTCCCCCAATGCCGTTGGGCATGGCCGCGAAAACAACTTCGAGGTCGCCACTTCTGGCGACGGCCAGACCGGAGTTCGGAAAGGTCAACGAACGCTGCCCAGTGACTTTCGGGTTGAGGTTTTCCGCGGAATCAGAAATATGCCCGTACCAAATGGCTTCGCTTTTTCGGCCTCCGTAAGAGTCTCCGAAAAGAGACTCGCCAATTCCTAGGAGACCTGAAACCGCCAGTGAATGACGATCTTCTGGCGTCGTCTCGAGCATCTGTTCCAAATCATCTGACAGCAACTCAACTCTTCCATCGTCGCAATCACCCAACTGAGGGACATGCCCACGTGCGTCAGCCAGGGCGCACAAGAGCTGGTACATCCGTTGCAAGCGGAGGGTGAAAGTGGGAGCCGGGTTTGTTCGCTGGGATCGCATCAGCAACAGCGCATTCGTGAACATCTCGACGCACAACACGTGATACCCCGTGGAGGCTTCATGGTTTCCTCCATCTTCGTAAACCTGCTGTAGGATCTCCTGCTCTATCAACCTTCGGTACCGCTGCCGACGCCGTTCCATTCCCGGACCATGCAGGAAAGTCGTCAGGCAGAAGAGTCCAACGATGTTGCTGAGGTAGTGATTACCTCGGCTCAGGTGGGAGAACTCATTGTGCGCTTCGATGAATAGGAGGTGCTGCCAAAGACATTGGGTGACTCTTGTGCTCCAAGCGTATTCTTCCTCAGGCCACGGAGCAAGCAGTTCCAAGAAGAGACAAATACTGATCGCACGAAGTGCCGCCTCCATCGCAATGGTCCAGTTGACTCCGACGCCCGCAGGATTCTTCTCCATCCAGTTGCTGAGTAGATCCTTTCCTGCTTGCCGATAGCGTCTCTCCCCGCTCAGGCGCCATGCCTTTGCCAAGATCGGCAGAAACTGCAGACGCGAGAGCTCCCACGGCACCTTCACATCAGAACCGTCATGCCGCACAACCTGGATTGCGGCCGCGGGTAGCTCGGGCCAGGTGCCACCAGAAACAAAATCCAAGTTCCAACGCGGCGGAAATCCCAAAGACACCGGACCGTAAGCAAAGCAGGGGAACTCGCCAGCGCAGATCCCATCCGCATAGCGCAGAACGAGTTCTCTTTCCTTTTTGCGTAGCTGCTCCAACTTCGGCTGATAGATACCGGCTGGGCGATATGTTACGGGACACGCGAGGGTTTCCAACTTCCCCCGAAGATACTTCTGGCGCCAACGCTTTTGGGTCCGCCACAGCACTTCACGAGCGAGCGTCACCGGTGATTCCCGGCGCACGACGGTTAGCAGTCTCACTCTACTTCTCACCCACTGTGGTTTGAGTCAACATTGCGCATCTCACCTATCCGGTCCTCATGCGACTGGCGCCATCGCTGCTGTCTCCGAGGAAATGTATTGTTTCCACCACAAAGCGAGGTTCAGGAGGTACCAAGCGCGTGGTCCGTCGCGTTGCTCCAGCAGTTGCACCACCGCATCGCGGCATAGGAAGTCAGTCTCTTGGCAGAAGGCAATGAGTTCCGTGCGCGCAAATTCCCCCAGGCGATCGAGAAACCACTCATACACAGGCACACCAAAGCCCTGCTTCTTGCGGTCAATCAGTTCGTCAGGAATCAACCCACGCACGGCCTTCTTGAGAATATGTTTAAGCTCTCCGTTCCTGGTTTTCACCGACTCTGGAATGCTCATTGCCAGCTCGACAAATTTGTGATCGAGGAAGGGTACGCGGGCTTCCAAACTCACCCCCATGCTCATTTTGTCCACCCGCATCAGCAAAAGCTCAGGCAGGCGCAGGTTGAGATCCAAGAAGGTCATCCACTGGAGGGGTGACTTCTCCCATGCTTTGTCCTCGAAGCGTCGCCGGATCGGTTTCAAGGTTTCCCACGAGCTGAACCCGGCAAATCTGCTGCGCAAACGCGGCGATAGCAAGGACTTCTTGTGGGTTTCGGTAAAAGCCTCGGCGCCGCCCCAGAAGACGGGAAGACGCTCGAAACTTCTCCTCAACCACTCGTATTCACGCTTCTCTTGGCGTCCGGCGAGGCGAAGCCCGAGCAAGCCCATGCCCTTAAAGGCACGTGGCACCGGAAGGCTCCCCAGGTGCTGGAGCCGAAGCCGGCGTTTCCAAGCGGGGTAACCGCAGAACAGTTCATCCGACCCCTCTCCAACCTGGCAGACCGTGACGCCGTTATCGCGCGCCAGCTTGGAAACGTAATAAACAGGAACACAGACCGGGTCCGCGATGGGCTCGTCCTGCAGGCGCACCATCATGGGCAGAAAGTCGAGGAGGTCGTTTTGCGTCAGGATGCGTTCGTGATACTCCGCACTCGCGAAGGTGGCCATCCGGCGGGCATAGTGGAGCTCATTTTGGTAGGACCGATAATCTCCGTCATAGCCAATGCTGAAGCACTTGACTGTTCCACTTTCCCCTTGAGAGAACAGAGCTGTGTTGACACTGGAATCGATGCCGCCGGAAAGGAACACTCCCACCGGCACATCGCTCACTTTGCGCAACTGAACCGCGGTGCGCAACTCGTCTACAATCCGTTCGGCAATCTCTTCTTCCGACCGGTTCAGCAGCGGTTCGGTGTGGTCCAGCACATCCCAGTAACGCGTCTCTTGAATGCTGCCGTCTTCGCGAACTCGCAGCCAGGTTCCACCCGGCAGCTTGCGGATTCCTTGGAACAACGTTTGCGGCGCGGGAGGGGTCAGGAACGAGAGGAAGTGGTACAAGGCTTCCTCATCGAGGGCCCGATCCTGCTGAGGGTCCCGCAGAAGTGCTTTGATCTCAGAAGCAAACGTGATGCGCCCATGGTGCACGGAGTAGTACAGGGGTTTGATCCCGATGCGATCTCGAATCAGCCATAACTGACGACGGCGACCGTCCCACAAGGCGATCGCAAACATACCCCGGAAGCGATGGAGACAGTCGATGCCCCATTCTTCAAAAGCGTGCAGGATCACTTCTGTGTCCGAGTGGTCGGTTTTCCATTGGTGGCCGCCGATTCGCTGCAACTCGTCACGGATTTCGGCGTGGTTGTAAATCTCTCCGTTGAACACCACCCACACCGAGCCGTCTTCATTGCTCATAGGTTGCGAAGCAGCGGTGGAAAGGTCAATGATGGAGAGCCGCCGATGCCCCAAACCCACGCGCCGGTCGTGGGAAATCCAGGTACCGGCCCCGTCTGGGCCGCGATGCACCATGGTTTCGATCATGCCTTCCAGGTATGTGCTGCTCACCTGAAATGCACTATCGTGAAAGCTAAGAACGCCGGCTAATCCGCACATGGGGTTTAGGTGAGAAGAGAAAGTTAGATCAGGATGCCACCTGAAAGTTCCTCACGGTTTTTGGCCTCTCGCGATCAGGAACCAGCCAAACATCGGCGCCAGACTTTCCCAGGGTTTGCACTGATGCTTTGTAGTCTCCAACTTGGCGGGTGCGAAAAGTTTCCTAAGGGACCTGCCGGTGTTCAAGTCGATATGCACCGGGTCCCTGCTATTCTCGATCCAGAGTTTCCAACCGCTGCCGTGTTGAAGAAAGCGCCAGAGCGCAAAATATGAGATCAGCGCGTACACATGGACATTGAACCGACCGCCCGGGCGCAGCACTCGGAAGATCTCTTGAACAATCTTGCGAGGTTCATCGCTGTGGTGTAGTACGCCATGAGAATAGACGTAGTCGAAAGAAGCGTCGGGGAAAGGCAGACTCCTTGCGTCTCCCTCGATCACTGTCGCTAGGGTGCCCACCCGGCGGCGGGCCAATTCCAAGTGCTTCGGAGTCACGTCCACTCCGGTGGCGAGGGCGCCGTGCTTGGCAAACTGCAACAGATCGCAGCCTGTCCCGCAACCGACTTCCAACACGCGCTGCCCCGAGTGATGGCGGAATTCAGCCGCTTCATACAGCCAAGGATAGATTCCATACCGCTCCTCTTCGGAGATGTACAGAGGAGTGGCATTCCAATGTTGGACCGCAAGGTCGACTGCGGAGTGCGTCATTGAGAGTCCTAAGCCGTGCCTGTCAGCCGAGAGTTGGTTCGAACGATCATCAGCAAAATTAATGCGCAAGTCAGCGAGTAGGAGATTGATGAAACTGTCGAAACGCCGACAATTCCAAAGCGCGGAATGGCCCAGAAGTATGTGCTGCTCACCTGAAATGCACTATCGTGAAAGCTAAGAACGCCGGCTAATCCGCACATGGGAATTCCGAGTCTCGCTGACTATATTGCCATGGGTCGAAGCACGAAATACCAGGAACTGACAAGCGACAAAGGAAGTTTGTCGGCGATGCGCGAATTCCACTCGACGAATCGGCGGGAACGGGCGAGGCCATGGCAAACGAGCGGCCCGCACAGAAAACTTCCAGCAGATTCTCTAGCAACAACAAGCGAACAGTCGGCAAACAGCTGCTTGAGTGAGCGCCGGCGGAAAAATTGCACATGCCCGCACTCCAAGTTGTCGGTGGCGGATGCGGTCTCTGTTTGGCCACCTCGAGTCCAAGATGGATGGGCCTTTTGCAGAATTCTCTTCAGAAGGCCGATTCCGGATTTCAGGCGAAGAGTGCGATAAATCCAAGAGTCGATTTCGAACTCACCATATCCATTGGGAACAGTCACTAACACGATTCCTTCGCGTTTCAAGTGTCTGAGGCTGGCTTGCAACAGCTCTTTAGGGTGGTATACGTGCTCTAAAACCTCGGAGAGAATTACCACGTCGAAGACACCTGCCTCGAGTTTAGTGATTTCACTCGCCAAAAAGCGGGCATTGGGCATGGCCTCAGCCAGTCGCTGCGCCCGGTCGATCGAAGGCTGGTGTGGATCCACACCCACCACATTGAAACCGCACCGCGCCAACGGGATGGCCAGAAATGATCCATTGCCGCACCCCACATCGAGCACGCGAACGGAGCCAGGTGGTTTCCCAGCAAACTCGCTGGCCAGCACTTCTTTCATGAACCGCAGCCGCTTGGCGTAAGCCCAGGGGTTTTCTTCCATTAGGAATTCAACCAGATTGCTGCCGAGCGAGTGATCCTTAAGAGTGAACGAGGAGTCTGGGGGTTGCAATCCCCGTTCCGTTGCGTGCCGAGGAACTCCAGTCGAAGTCATGGCAGAGCCTCACTCCTTGTCGACAAGGCAATGCGCCGTATCAATTTGAGGATGAAGAAGAACGCAAGGAAGTAAGAGACGGAGGATACGACCGACGCACCGGCAATTCCGTAGCGGGGAATGACCCAAAGGTCGATTCCAATGTTGAAGACACAACACAATCCCCAAACGACTACCACGGTCTTGGGATACCCGATGCTGTTCAAGAATTGCACGACTACGGAATTGATTCCAAGAAAGAGCATTCCGGGCATCAGGAGTACGAATGCCAATGCAGCCGGCAAGAAGGCTGCTCCGAACAGGAAGTGCACTGCGGGTCGGGCCACCAGCGACGAGATCACGAGGACGGGTAACAGCACTCCCGCAGTCACCCACGCCGTCTTCCGAGTTAGCCGCAGCTTTGCCTCGACGTCCTTCATGGCCGAAAGCCTAGGGAACAGTATTGTGCCAATGACGACCGCCGCGACTGAAACATAGTCTGCCATTGAGGAGGCGACCGAGTAGTACCCCGCCTGTTCCACGCCCAGCATATGCTGCACCATGAAGAGGTCGGCGCGTAGTACAAGAAACGCAAAGAGAGCGGCCAAGTATGCCTTAACAGCGTAGTGAATACTGTCGCGGAATAGTGCGAAAGAAAGCGTAAGCGTGCTTGTGAACCGGGCACGTAGTCTACGCCAGGTCCATGCGCATACTACTGCCAAAGCTGCAACTCCCGCACCGAAACAGCTCGCTACACTCACACTCCTCAGTAAGACGAGGCCAAGAATGAAGATGAGAGGGAGGACCCTATTGGCCCCCTCCAACAGGTTGTACCCGCGCACATCGTGCACTCCGAGCATGAGATTCTGCATCAGCAGATAGGCCAGTCCGAGCGGAACCCATATCATGACCAGAAGGAGTACGATGCCTCGTAAGCTGATTAGATTGGGGAAAAACAAGAAGACCATTGCCAAAAGCGCCGAGACTGCTCCACCAAAGCCGAAACTCATGGCTAAGCTATTTCCCACTAGGGGCGCCAGCGATTCGGGATCGCGAGCAGCAAAGTACACGTTGGCGGTGTGCATACCCATGTTGCCAAACTGCACGCCCAGCGCTCCGGTGGCAGTCGCAACAGCATAAAGCCCCCGCCCGGCGGGGCCGAGGAGGCGAGTTACAATCACGGTCGTCACCAGCCCTAGCGCAATGAGTAACACCCGTGTGGCATAGGTCTCCACTATTTTGCGCACAAAATCGGAATTGAGTGCCAACCGCCAGAGGCTTGGTAAATCAACCGTAGGCCCTGCGATCGCCACAGCGGGCGCGGCTCCATCTTCGTCGCTCGTCAGGGGGCGGGCCTCGGTCATGGAAGGACTTTCCATCTACGGTATCCACCAGAATTTTGCAGGCACTCTCTTCTCACGATCTCTGGCCTTTGACTACCACCATGGACTCGCCATTTCTAGGCTGCAACACGAGCGACACCACGGTCCCGCAGCACGCCGTACCCGTTTCCAAATTCGTATACACTCCGCATCCAATCAGCGGTGATCTGCATCCCTGCTTCCAAGCTATAGCTATTGCGGTGCCCCAGGTCGCGGATTGCCTTGGATACATCCACAAGCTTGTCTTTTGTGGTGAGTATCTCGGCCTGGCGATGTTGAGCCAGCGATACATCGGCCCCTGTTACCTTTAGAACTACCTCGGATAACTCTTCTATCGTGTGTAAGTCGCTCCCGCCAATGTTGTATGTCTCACCCGGCCTGAAGTTGTCCGCGATATTTGCCAGCGTGTTCACGGTGTCTGCCAAATAAGTTGAGGTACGCGAATGACCGTGAAAGACCGTCCATGGGAGGTTGCTTAGCGCGCAATAAAGGAAGCGGCAATTCACGCTGCGGTAAGGGCTGTAATATTCGCCGGGTCCGTAGGTGTTGAAGAGTCGCACAACGACCGATTCGGTGCCATACTGGTGGACCGAATTCCGAATCTGCATTTCGTTGACCCACTTGGTCATGGCATAATCGTTCAGCTGCTTGATCTCATACTCATCCATGACGTTTTCTACCATTAGGTCGGGCCAGTCGCCGTAAACCTCGGAAGATGAGAAATGAATAAGTCGGAACCTCAACTGCTCCTGAAGGCGGATGATGTTCTTTGTGCCGACAGCGTTCGTGCTCCAGAGGTCCTCGTAGAAGTCTTCGCCGTTCCAGCGACCGAACTCAGCAGCACAATGGTAGACATAATCAAACGGCCCCAGTTTCTCGAAAACTCGTTCGATCTGACGAAATTCACCTACGTCGGCGCGGGCGTACAAGGGCAGTGCAACGTCCGTCCTCAAAGAAAAGCCAACCTCGTCCGGCTGATGGGAGAGATCGCAGGACACCACGTGATGATCTCGTATCCGCAGTTCACGGATTAATCCGCTTCCGACCGTACCGAGACCGCCAGTTACCAGAATTCTCGTCTTTTCGTTTGTGCTCATTTCCTGTTTTTCTCCAGTAGCAGATCGATTACACAAAAACTTCAGCAACGAAGGTATTGCCAGGTCGCCTTGGGAGAATTATGAAACCATGGAAACCTGGGGCTTGGAGACCCTGCTTGGTGTGGCTGGAAATTGCGAAAGAAGCCTCTCGGCGTTTCGGCGCCATGTGTAGCAACTTAGGGCAACGGTGCGTGCCCGTTTTCCCAGACTTTGCCGCAGTTCACCATCGGATGCTAACAACTCGACTGCGGCCGCTAGCTCCTCCGCACTCCCCGGTGCGACCAGCCACGCCGTCACCTGGTGCTGCAGCACCTGGGATAGTTGCTCGAGGTCGCTCGCCACGATAGCCTTGCCCATGGCCATGTACTCGAAAAGTTTTGACGGTGAGCCGAAGAAGCGTTCGCCTTCGGCAAAGGGCAAGTGGGGGGACACCAGAATATCGGCTGCATCAAGGAGACCCGGTACTCGATCATGTGCAACATTCCCCGTGAACACTATCGCCTCGGCACCCTCCAGAGTTTTCAATCTTTCACACATCTCCGGTCTCAACAGACCATCTCCGACGAGAAGAAATCGAAGCTGTTCTTGCGAGTGACTCTCTCGGCGGCGGCCGAGCAAGATCCTGATGGTTTCCTCTAGCACGGCGATTCCGTGGTAATAACTAAAGGAGCCGACAAATCCAACCACGATCTGCTGAGGGGCAAATCCCAACTGCGCTCTGACTACGTTCGCACCACAACCGGGGTGGAAACAGGCGGAATCCACCCCCGCGGGGTTAATGACAATGTTTTCGAATGGGACGCCCCTTTCGAGTAACTCATCTCGAAGAACCGTTGACAGGGCGACAATTTTTGAAGAGGCGGCAATCGAGAGATCCTCACAGCGCCGTAGCAAGTCGAGGAAGTGCGCGCGATCCCAGTTCTTGCCCCGCCACAGCTCTGAACACTGGTACTCCAACACCAGCGGGGTGTTCAAGTATCGTGAAAGCAGCGCACCCGCCACGACAAACCGTCCGTGCCGTTGATAAAGAAGGTGCGGGCGTTTGTGCCTGAGTTGTTTCATCCCTTCCCAGAGAAACCGCAAGTTGTAGAAGAGCGCGAGAGGTTCGCGAAGAAGGTAGAGATGCCTCCGGTTGGGGATGACGTGCGTCTTGAAGGAATTAAACGGTAGTGGGCATCCGGAAAAGATTTCACAACGTACCGATGCCTCAGCCAAGCCGGAAAGCGTGCCCTTAAGGTAACTCATCTCGCCGCCCGGGATCGTTTGCTGGAGGGGGAACGGATAGAGGACGGCAATGTCGAGGTCGCCATCGTTTTCGTATGCGACATTGGCTGGTCTGCTCAGTTGATGTTTAAGAAGCCGAAGACCAATCCAAGAAACGGCCAGTATCAATGCATCGAGCAAACCGCTCACCGCCAACTTCGGCAATCGCAGGATAAGTTGCAGGCGGGTGAATATCTCCACGCGGTTCTTCTCATCCGCTAACACTGTCCGTCGGCACCTGTGCAGAAAACCCAAACAGGCCACGAGCTGTGGCTGGTCGATATGAGAAAAATCTTCCGTAAATATGAAGAATGCTTCACCCTTTAGTTTCCAGAGCTCCCGCGAAACGCCTCTCCAGCCCATCTCGCGAAGATTGCGCTTGGAGAGGAGTACCCTTTCGCAGCCAGGAAAACGAGACGCGGCGCTTCTCTCGCCATCCTCAACCTTGCCTGACAATACGAGCAAGTAGACCCTTTGTGAACAGTTCATGGTTCTTGTGTGCGGAAGACTTGATACTTGGGTGCGCTGATACTGTACTTGTAAACCAGACTCAAAACGAGCATGTACCAGAGATTTAAATCTTCAAAGTAGGCGATTGTCAGGGACATCCCGTTGATCCAATAGCACAGAAAAATGAAGAGAAAGGCTTTCCAGGCGAATTTGGAATCGGCGGAATTCTCGCGGCTTAACTTCCAAAAAGCCATGAATATAAGCCCTTGCGAAACGACGAAAGGCACAAAACCAAGGAGTCCCGTCTCCACGAGGATGGCGCCCAGATTGTTGTGGGGGTAGTCGACCGATTCCAGATCTTTATAGACGGCGGTGTATTTGCTGTTCTGGGCTGCTTCGTTGAAATTGTTCAGGCCGACGCCATTCAAGGGATGGTCGAAAAACATCGCGATCGTTTGGCGCTGCTGTGCGACTCGGCCATAAATATTTGCCGGGTCAGTCCGGTCCTCAAATGCTTCTGGAATCGTGACCCGCAGCAGCAGGAAGACAGACGCGAGACCGAGAATGGCCGCCGCCCGCATGGCCCGGCGCCGTCCGTGCTGGTAGAGCATGTCCACCATGAGGACCACCACCAATGAGACCAGTACTGATCGGAAAAAAGGCATTACGGTCTCGGCCAACGCTGCGCTCGTCCCTATGCGATGAAGCACGCTCTGCCAGGCTGGCATCTGCCCCCTGAGTGCCTGCTTGAGAAATAACAGGAAGAAGAGGCTTACCAGTCCGTTCATTGCGAACGTGTTGTTTGTGCTGAAGGGACCGTTAGGGCGAACTAGAAAATCAGTAAACCCGCCACTCGTCGGAAGCTGCCCTCGGGTATCGCCAGCAACATAAATATCGCCATCCGGCAGGGGCAGCAGATCCTGCTGCGTGACTATTTCTCCTACGCCGATCGCCGCCACATACAGAGTCATGACGCAAGTGAGGATATGCAGCGTAGAAAGATGTTTTCTGATTTCAAAATAGCGCAAGACATACCAGGCGAGCAGCGCCGGAAACACGAAAGCCTCCAGCCACAGACGCAGGGAGTTCAGAGGCGTCTTCGCGCGTGGAACAGCGATAACGGCAAATAAGAGAAAAACAGCCCACCAGACCGCCGACTTGCGCATAGTGTCAGGGATCGGCGTCACTCGGGCGTGATCTGCAAAACATGTGGTAACCAGGAGAACGGCAACGAAAACGCGATCCAACGTGATCAGCGAATGCTCCCTCGGAAAAGAGAGAAAGTAGTATCCCAAGGGAAAAATTAGGACCCAGGCGAGAACGAGAACTTCCCCGCGCCCACGAAGCACGGACAGGAGCACACCAAACAAGACGGCGAGGACGAGGAGTGACAAGCCCGCGATTCCCCACCATTTCGCCGGAAGGCAGAGGGCGAGCACTTCGATGGCGACAATTCCCCAGAGCACAAGCGTGCGCGGACGCGGGTTGGGCATGGGTGTGGCCATCGGCAGCGCAGGGGTCACTGATGTCATGATGGAATTTCGAGTACGCGGGGCGGCGATGTTGTTGTCCACCTAGGGCGATGGAGGCGAGGCGGAAGGCCCCCGGGAAATTCGCGCCCGTAGAAGCGAGGCCACTCGCATGACCGGTTGCGGAGTGTGCTTGCGCAGAAACCCAAGATCCTCCGACAGACCCTCTCTGACCTCGAGTCCGAGGAGACCGAGTGGGTGGGAAGCACCCAGGGTGCGGAACTGGAACGATGCCATGAGGTAACCGGTAGCGAGCATGGCGGCCAGGATCCCGCCCAGCAAGGTAATCAGGATCCGTTTGGGACTCGACTTGGTCTCGGGCACCTTGGCCTGGTCCAACACTTTGATGGTCGGCAGTTCTTTGGCCTCTTCAATCTTCGACAGTTCGTACTGCTTGGTAAGGATCTCAAAAACGGTCTCCTGAGTCTTTACCCGGCGGTACAGATCGTAATAAGTAACACCTAGGGCGGGCATTTTGGCGAAGGACAGATCGAAATCGTCGCCGCCTGCGGGACTTGGATCCGTGGAATCGGCAGCCGTGCCGCGCAACTGAGAGAGTTTGCCCTTCAGTGCGGAGATGCGTGCCTGCAGTGAGCGCACGCGAACGTTGTTGGTGGTGTAGATCTGCTCCAGTCCGCTGAGCTGCGATTCCGTGGCGATCAGTTCGCCCGCCAGAGCCGCTGCACTCTCGACCATGGCCTTACCCTGTTCCTTAACGTCCAGGGTGAGGTTCTTGCTGGAGAACTCACTCAATTCTTTGGAGGCCCCATCAAGATCCTGCTTCACAGTCTTGAGGCGATCCTCGATGAAGAGCCTCTCGCGATGGGCCGCCGAGGTGTTCAGTTGCGCCGTCAACGAGTCCAGCGTGTCGACGTAACACTTCGCCATCTCAGCGGCGCGTTGCCGGGACCGGTCGGTTACGGTAATGCTGATGATCCCGCTCTTGCGGTCTTCGCTGATGTCAGTGTTGTCCGACAAGCGCTCTCGAGCATCTTTCTGATAGCGCACCCGATAGACGTAGCGGAGATTGAAACGGTCAATGATCGCGTCCTGGACTGTATTGCTCTTGAGGATCCCTGAGTAGAGCGCGCCCGAAGTCTTAAGCCCGACCGCGTCGGACACGATGCCACCTACCAGGGAACCAGCCCTGTCTTCGCCAGCCGCAGCCATCATGGCGGCTAGGCCGCCTAGTCCCTGCTTGTCCGGCGGCATGATGCGAGTAGTGGACTCATACTCCGGAGGAATGAGCAGGGAAACGACAGCAGCAATAAACATACCGATCACCATTGCCTTGGCGATGAAACGGTGGTCCCGCCAGAGGGAAAGGAAGAGATCAGTGGTGCGAGTAGATTCCCGCTCGACCAACTCCGGGGCAGGGTAGTTTATCTCGACCGGGGAGTAACCCCCGTTCGCGAGCGCGTCACCGTTTTGCACAACCTGATTATTAGCCAATCGGGGATTCAATGCACTGTCCTAGTCTGAAAGTCGCAGTCAGTCCAGCCCTCCAAGAGTCTTGTTGCCGTTCGATGACCCAGTTTCACCGCCAACGCAGTTTGGGCCGGTAGGTCACCTGAAAGGAGGCAGTAAAGTCTGACTGGGCGGTGGGCGACAAAACCGGAAAATTCCATTGCTCTTGCTGCAGAAAAGCGGAGACGCCAATGTCTCGCGTCAGCATGACGTCGCCGCGCGCGGAGTAATCGATCAGACGTCCGCCGCCGATGAAAGCCCGGTCTACCTCCTGGTGACGGTAGCCCAGTTGCAACTTCGTTCGGGGCGAAAACGAGTATGTGGCAAGCGCCTGACCTCCGTAGCCAGCACGACCAATCCAAGCGGCCAGCAGATTGCCATTATTCGTGTAGCCTGAGTTGTAGCGAAGGTCCCAATACGTCGAGCCGGGGAAGCAACAGCTCGCCAACGGGTGATCAGTCTTGAAGCCTTCCACCCGCAGATCCAGCTTGGGCAGCCTGGGGAGACGCGTGAAGTAGAGGCCAGGATTCAGCGAGGGGCGTGTCGAGCCGATTGGCGAATATTCGTCAACTACCAGCGAATCCAGGTAAAAGGTCAGCCAGTTTCGCAAACCTGGAATGCGGTAGCTGAAATCAAACGAGGAAAAGCGTTTACCGGGATTTTGAGCCAGGTTCGATTTGTGCGAATAGAAGGTGCGCAAGAAATTGGCCCAGGTAAACGGAAGCCCCGGACCCCCGAACATGGCCGTCAAGCCAAAGCCCAACTCAAGGTTTTGAGACGGTTTAAAGCTTATTTTTGTGCCGTGGATGAAGGGTTGCGGATTCACCCTAGGACCGTAAAGAGTCGGGGGCTGATATACCCACTTCTGTCCCGACAGCTGCCCGAGGAAGAATTCCGCGCGCACCGGACCGAGAAGACGAGAAACCAAGGGCCAACGGAAGGGTGACGTGTTATCGATTCGCACCATCGAGATCGGCTCCGCGTTGCTGGTCATCAGCAGCGGACCCGACTCTCCGGGACCGAGCCAGCTGCTCTCCTTGCCCACAGACAACTGAATGTTGTGGAACGTCAGGCCAACATTTGCTTCCAACAGGCGAAAGCGGTTAAAGGAGCCGGTGTCAATCGAGAAACCGGGGGGCAAGTAATTTGGCCCCTGTGAGCGAATATCCACGCTGGCGATTGCTTGCAGAGCTTGCTGCGATACAGGAGGAACAGAACCTGCCTGCTGGTATTCACCTCTAATGTAGAAAGAAAACGGACCTGCGACTGCGTGGGTGCTCAAGCCGGTGATGTTGTTGAAACCTTCCCCGTAAGGTCGACCGTAATCATTGATGATGGTCTGTCCGAAGTGGTACCCATCGCGCAACGGAGTCCCGGAGATTCCAGTCACACGCGTGTAGACGGAATCCAGATTCACGCCCAGATTGGCGGCGCCGCTCATGCGCGCCGTCTCGTCGACGAATTCTTCCGACAAAGCGGTGTGAATGCTTTGTGCTAAGCCGCGTTCGTCAACTCCGTCATCGCGCATGTGCTCGTCGGCTTCTTCGAGGAGCCGCGCGCATTCCATGCGCGTCCAGGGGCGGATTCCCAAGTGCGCGCTTTGGACGTATCCGAGCGCGATCAACTTCTCGAAAGCCGGATAGACCCAGCTGTCCAAAGCAACGTAGGGCGAACCCATGTTCTCCGGATTGCGAGGGCCCTCCGGTTTGCTTTCGACCAGTTCGCCCCAGCCCGCGCCGCCCAGTTCGGGATCGTGGTGCGCGCGATAGATCTGGCGCCCTAAGTACCAGCCCAGCACACTGCCGATCACTGCGTCTGACGGAAAGTGCTGCTTCCCGGTTACGCGGGTCAGAGTGACCGCAGAAGCCAGGCCGTAAGCCCCGATCTGCGTCAATGTCCCCGGATACTCATGGGCCACCACACTGGCAATCGACCATGCGGCGGCAGCGTGCTCCGAAGGAAACGAACTTCCTCCCACGAAGAAGCTGCCATTCCCATTTCCTTGATACGGCCGTTCCCGCCGGGTGGCTTCTTTGAAGGCGTACGCCACCAGCGTACTGTTGAGCGCCGCTTCGCCGCTCAGAAAACCCGTCTCGCTCAAGTGATCATTGTGCGACAGGTGCCCAAACACGTAGGCCCCACCGCCAGCGCCAATCAGGGAGAACACCGCGTAATTCGAGATGTTCTTGCTGCGCTTGATTTGGCTCGGAGCGTCGGGCACTTGTTTCGAAAACCAACTGTCCCCTGCGATCAATGCGCCCGTGAATGCGGCGAATGGAGCAAACGTCTTGAGGGTTGACGTTTTTTTCAGTTCTTTGGAGCTCTCCCAGAACCGGACCTGATCATCGAACATGTGCTTGAGAAACGGGCTCACGAGCCGGTTCTCGGGATCGCTTCCGGGTTGGAGGTACTTCGAGCTTTCCGAATCCGCCAAGGGAGCAACTCCAGAACCCACTGCCGCTGATGACATGGACGCTGCCGGGATGTTCTGGTCCGACTTGGCGGCGGAATTCCCGTTTTGAGCTTGACCTGCTGACGTCATCGCCAGAGTCACAACGACGATCCATGTACTTGACTGCAATCCCATTGGCGGAACCGGGGAGGGCTAGAAGCTTCTCGACACCTGGATTGCGATGCCCACCGCATAGGCCAGCTGCGATGCCTGCAATACGTTCTTCCAGCGGGTGTTGGCGCTGAAGCCTTTTTCCGGCACCACAACCATGTCCCCGGGAAGCAAGGTCGCGTGCTCTGCACTTCCACTGAAGAGGCCGCCGGAACCCCCTACTACCGATCCATCTCCGCGAATCACAAACACCGCTTTCTTGTTTGCGGAATTCGTGGGACCTCCGGCCTGCTGGAGGTACCATCCTGCGCTCCTACCCGGCTTGTAGGAAACTGCGGTCGGGTTGTACACGGCGCCATCGACCAATACGAGACTGGGTCGCTTGGGGATGTAGATGGCGTCCCCTGCCCGGACCTCGATATCCGCCGGCGTGCCAGCCCAATGCTTCATGTCTTTAGAAATGTGAATGACGAGCCGCCCTGCGGGCGGAGTTTTCTGCAGCCGTTCAAGTGTGCTCTGCCATTGCATTAGAGCAGCTTCCTTGGCCAGCTTTTGGTCCTCGTCATTCGCGGGAGCCTGCCGCAATACGGTACCTTGCTCCTGCACATCGCTGACTAACTGCGCGTGACTCTTTGCTTCCAGGTCACGCACCTGGGCTCGCTCAAACACAGCGCCGTAAGGATAGGCGTCCCTTCGCAGACCTCCGGCACGCTGCAGGATTGAGCTCAGACGCTCTCCTTCCTGAATGCCGTACGTCCCGGGATGAAGAACCTCACCCTTGACGGTGATGGTGGCGCCGATGTCGTTCCATCCCGCGAGTTGACGGATGGTGAGCACATCCCCGTCATGAAGACGAACATCCGTGTCGGGCTCGCCTGCCAGCGCCTTTCCGATCGGGATCGTCTGGTGCTCTCCGGCCACGCTCGTGCCCTGCTCGACCTCATAGCGGGTGAGATCCGCCAGTTCAGTGTACGCCCCACGCTTGAGGCCGCCGGCCACGCGAACCAAGTCCGTGGCCAACATTTCTTCACCCAGGGGATACTTGCCCGGCCGTTCCACTTCGCCTTCGATTTTCACGGTCGGCGGGTCGAACTTGGCCAGATTCCTATGAATGAAAAGTCGGTCTTTGGGTTCGAGCAGGATGTTGTTCGCTTCATCGCCCGCCAGAGCTTTGGTAAGGTCCACGCTAATCACTTTGAGCTTCCCGTCTTGCGTCTTGCGAAAGACCTGGGCATCGTTGAGTTGCGCATCGGGAGTAGCTCCGCCTGCAAGGTAGATTGCATCGCGCAGATAGGTAGCCCCGTTGGTCAGGTGATCGCCGGGATCTCTGACTTGGCCGTTGACGGTAATCACCGGCGGATCTTCAAAATCAAACCGGCTGAAGACCCGAACTGTGTCAAAGGGCTTGAGTACCAGATTCTGATCTTTCCCCGCCAGAGCGTCATCGAGATTGAAAGCGATCACGGTCGGCGTGTAGTCCTGGGGACTGAGGCGAATGATCTCGGCATGACGTTTATAGGGTTCGGGAAGAAGGTCGCTATAGGACTTGATGATGTCCGTCACCTTCATGCCGTCGCGGTAGGCGAATTTGCCAGGATGGAAAGCGTGCCCTTCGAGATAAACCGTTTTGTCTGCGTAGGGAAGGATGGGAGAAATCTTGATCTTGTCGCCATCCTGCACCTTGAAGTTTTCGAGAGCCAGGGTGACGGTTTCCTGCTTGTCGTCCTCTGGAATATCCAGGCGTAGCATTGTTCGGCTCAAATGAGCTTCCACACGTTCCACGTCAACGTGGCGCAACGTACCGGACTGAAGTACTCCGCCAGCTAGCTCAAGCACCTCAGCCAGGCTCTTCTCGCTGCCCAATTCATAGATCGCAGGCCGTCGAACCATGCCTTCGACGGTGATCTCAGGACCAAGCGGGGGGACAAGAATCGTGTCGCCCGGCTGCAGCCCTTTGAGTTCCGAACCAATGCCGTGAAGGAGGAGGTCGTAAACATCGATCTCTTGCACGACCTGGTTCCCGCGGGAGTGCCGAAGCGTGCGCAAAGACCCGCGTGAAGTCGGTCCACCCGCCTCATAGACGGCATTAAGCGGCGTTGACAACGAGCTGACGTCATACGGGCCGGGACGTTCCACGTCACCGACCACGTACACTCGCACGGTTCTCAAACGCGAAAGAGACACATCCGCATCGACATCCCGAAACTGCGTCCGCAATACGCTCTGCACCAGATGCTGCACATCACCCAGGTTCCGGCCCGCAACTTCGACCACGCCAACTTCCGGCAACGACACGCGTCCCTGACGGTCCACCACGCGTTGTAAGCGCTGGGATACGCCGCCCCAGAGATCGATGCTCAACCCGTCTCCAGGTCCAAGCACATATTCCGGGCCGACCGGCATGTCCATAGGTAAGTCGCCAAGATTGCCAGTCCCATTCCGAAACACATCCATCCCAAACCGCGCCAGTGGTCCAGATTTTGCGGAGTACTGGGAGTAAAGCTCGTAGAGCGAAGGCACATCCGCATAAGGATTCGGGCGGTGACGCAGTCCTCGCTGATCGGCCTGGATCTCTTGGGTGGCCGCGGGCAACCTTGGCTGTCGAGGCATTGTTCGCGACGCGATGTCGCGCGCAGACTGATCGCCCGCGCTCGTGAATCCATCGAGCGGAGTGTCAGAAGGAGATCGGGCCGGAACTGCTAGAGGAAGGCTCAAAGACGGTGAATATTCATCCCCACTGGCTCCCCCGCGTCCCGGGAGATTGAGGGACTTATCATTCGTGCTGGCGGTAAGCAGGGACGGCAGTTCCTCAGGACGAACGCGCGGCATGGTGAGCACATCGCCCGGCAAGCCCTCATAAAGTTCGTCGGAAGGGGATTGCAATTGGGTCCGGTCCACTTGCCGGCGAGCATCGGGAAGCGTCGGCTGGTTCTCCGGCATTGGCTGTGCGAGATTGGATGAAGGTTGCGAACTGGCAGGCTGGCTAGGGTTTTGCTCCGGTTCAACGTAATGCTCCAGCGTGCGATCGTGCTCCGACCAGAACTCATCCTCCTGATTCCTGGCCTGCGTGAGCCGACCTTCTTGCGAACTGTCCTTTGCGTGCGCCGATCGCGGCTCAAGAACCAGGCCGCGCTCCAACTCCTCGCGTCTCGGCTTGGCACGGATGTAGTAGCGATCTTCGATCTCATGTGTGATCAGCACCCGAACATTCTGGTCGTCCTGAATCAGGCGAAACAGCGCATCGTCATCCAGATCTTTAGGATCGAGCAAGCGCCCTTGTTCGTACGCCTTCCTTACCAGAGCCCTCTTCACCTGAAGAAGGAGGCCGGGTTCTTTTCGCAGCAGGCCCGTGATTGTATCCGCGGAAAGAGCCACCAACTCTTCTGCCGCAACTTCAGCCCGCGACTCGTCTTGGGCAAAGGCTCGGGAGCGGTCGGAATCTCTAGTCGTATCGCGGCTCACCTGCCCGACAGAGGAGACTGCGCACGCCAAGCCTAAAGCAATGGCGACGGCGCCCAGCGCAATTCTGAAACCCGGCAATTCTTGATGCTTCCTCATGGGATTCCTACTTTCGGGTTGGATGACCGAACCGGGCTGCTGAAGCGAGGCCCGTCTCAATGGCTTGAATTCTGAACACTACCGATTCTGTCGCGGAAGAAACAGCAGCTTCCAATCGTGGAATAGTTAGGTGAGCGGCTTGACGTCCGCTTCATCCACCTCGACGGCTACGGAGCGCATGATCATGTCGATGGATAAGACGACGCGAAACTTGTCTTTTCTGCGGACAAGAATGCCTTCCACGCCAGCCATGGGGCCGCTGCGGATACGCACCCGCCGTCCCTTTTGCAGATATGGGTGTGGTTCAATTACCAGGCCGGATCGGGCGCTGATGCCGATGGTTTTGATTTCGTGGTCGAGCACGACAGCGGGTTGGCCCTGAAAAGTGACGAAGCGGGCGACACCAGGTAGCGTCAGCACATCAACTCGCTCTTCCCGTTCGACGTCGACGAAGACGTAGCCTGGGAATAACACCATGTCAATTCGCTTCCGACGATCTTTCCAGCGCCGCAGGCTGGAGTAAAGGGGGAGGAAATAATTTGTTCCCTTGGCTTCAAGAAGGTGAGCTACATGCTTCTCGTGGCGAGGGAACACCGAGAGGACGTTCCACTCTCGAGCAACGGTCAAGTCGTTCTTGGTGCAATCAACGATTGCCGACAATGGGACCGAGGGGACCTCGATGTGCGAAACCGAACCGAAATCAAGCATGAGCGGATAAACGCTTTTTGAACACAGCTCCGCTAACTCAGTCACATCGCCTTTTGCGATATAACCCTAAGGCTAGCTTGTAGTTAGCGCCGTATTGCCAATCCTTACAGCTTCACACCACACAGCTTCACACCACGCTGTAGAAACAGCTCAACTCACAACATCGACGACCAGCGGCGGGTGTGCCCTCAGAGCATTCAACACCATACTCTCTGAGCTCTCCACTTGTTGGGAGCGGATATTAATAACCGCCCAGTAAAAAAGTCCGCGATTTTGGCCAGGAGCTAGGGCGAGAATTTTCATCTGCGGATATCGTCCAAGGAGGAAACCACACAGCGCCGAATGCTTCTCTGGGTCCCCGAGGGTGACGATGAGCGCATCAGGTAGTAGTTCCTCGACGACCTGCGTGAGTTGCGACTCGTCGTATACCTCACCGACGACCTCGATGTCGGGCTGATCGGTAATCGTAGATAGGAGCAAGTCCCTCATCAGACGAGGCCGGTTCGCCACAAGCACACGCACGCGCTTCACAAAGATTTCCTGACAGGCTCCTTGGTATACATCTGGGATACGTGTCGCCACAAGGTTCAATTCCGATCCAAGTTTCAGCCCGCGCACGGCAGTCGGCTAGGACCTATGGGGTCCCACTCGTTGGTTCCATACAGCTGCACGGGCAGACTAGCCAGAGAACTAATGCTGGGAAACATTTCTTTGCGAGACCGTAAGGGAATTATGCTAAACTGCCACGCCTGCAGTTCGAGGCGGGCCCCCCCCTCAAAAGACGGGCGGGCGCGAAGGGAGTACAGCTGTGTCCCCCACTCCGATTGTGGTATTCCTCGTTGCGGAGAATTGCCTGCTCCGCGAGACTCTAGTTCGCGTCCTGCGCAAGAAAGAAGATTTGGTGGTGGCAGGCGCCATCCCCTTCTCACCTTCCGCTCTGGCAGAAATCACAGCTGCCCGCCCAGATGTAGTTGCGTTTGACTCGGCGCGGATCGCATTGTCCGGGCCTCGCGCGATTGCGCGCATGCGTGAAGCAGGGCAACTGGCCAAGGTCATCATGATCGGCATGGAGGAAAATGAAGATACTTTCCTACAAGCCGTGGGAGAAGGAGTTGTGGGCTACGTTCTGGAAGATGCGACGGGAGCCGAGAATGTTCGCGTAATTCGCGCCGTGGCGGCTGGAGAGGCTGTATGTCCACCGCAATACTCCACTCGGCTGTTCGAGTGCGCGGCCCGGGATATCTCTTTTTCGTATAACCCGTCTCATGAAAGCCGATTCGGATTAAGCCGGCGAGAACACCAACTGGTAGGTCTGATTCGACTCGGCCTGTCCAATAAGGAGATGGGAAACCGCCTCAACTTGTCCGAGAATACCATCAAGAATCATATCCATCGTATCCTGCGGAAGGTCGGGGCGAGCGATCGTTTGGATATCGTCGCGCGATGCCAGTCGGAGGTCCCGATACTGGCAAGTCGTGAACCTAGTGGGCCGGCATCATCGACACGGTCACAGGATCCATCTGCACGAAAATTTGGGCCTCCACCCCTTTTTGGCACGTGATAGCGGCGCACAATATCAGCAGCAGGCAAAAAGAGAATCGCAGCCGCTCAGCGTGCAAGGTGGGCGAAGTTGAAGGCACATCCGAAGAAGGCGTAGAGCGAGCGGAGCGATTCACCCCCAAACCACCAGCGAAACCACCATGACGCTTTTCGACGAGGGACCATCCCCAGTCTTCGTTGAAACGCAGGGCTGCGCACGAGTATCTGAAAATGCCGCGGAGCGGAGTGCTGAGGCTGCTTGCAACCCGTACTCAAACCCGTACCTGGCCTGCGGATGGTAGAATGGCAATTGCTTGATTCTTCAGTGGTCCCCGTCGTCTAGCCTGGCCTAGGACATCGCCCTTTCACGGCGGTAACGCGGGTTCAAATCCCGCCGGGGACGCCAACCTTATCAATCACTTGCAAATCCCCTCCAGAATTTTGTAGGTCCGTTACGGACCGATAAGCCTCGGTGCTTGGCTTTTCTGCGTTGTTGTCGAGCAGCAAGCTCACAACTCGGCTCTGCGCGTCTCGCTTGGTTTGCGTGATTGCTTGCACATAGATGTTCAGAGTGACCGAGATGTTTGCGTGCCGCGTTAACTCTTGCACAACCTTCACGTCCTCGCCGTTCCCCTTGAAGAGCGTCGGGTACGTATGCCGGAACGTGTGCCAACCGAAATGGCCGACGATTCCGCGAGTGCTATTTTTGGCCAGCCAGGGGATCTTTCCAATTGTGAGCAAAAGTGAACATCTTCAGTGCACCCGGTCTCGGGTTAGTTTTTTCATGAACAGGTTCAGAAAGTTAGGCTTTGTTGACTATGGTGAGGGCGGACTGCAGGTTCATAGCTCACTTTTGAATATCGTTCTTCACGACTAGGATCCGCGCACCTATCCCGCAAACAGAGCTGCTTGGCGATTTCATGGAATAAGAGTCAGGTTCTGACCACGCAGCTATTCCGCGGGATCTTTCTGCCGCGTCGCCTTTACTCCTGACAGAATCCCAAGACCCAAGAGTACGACCGCGCCCACAACAATCCAGTGGGTGGGCATGTGCACCAGGTGCGCGCCGTAAACCAGTCCGGCGATCAAGATCGCAAACCCGATCGCGTAAATTCCGAACGACATAGCATCTCCTTGTCGACTGCGCCCTGGCGGTTTGCGCCCGGCAACTCGACTTGCTCAACTTGCCCGGAGAGCAACCCGGCATGCGGTCGCCCTCCGTCCTCTGGCACACATCAACTCCGCAGCTCTTTACTGTGATGAGCTGGCTTTTTGATTTTTAACCTGCAGGTCGTTCACCACTTGCTGAACGTTGGGCACTCCAGTCGCTACCTTCTCGACGAGCGTGCGCTTGGCTTCCGAATTGACCTCTCCAGTCAGTGTTACGACGCCGCTCTTCACTTCATATTTCACGTGCTCGTGCAGTTTGTTCTGAATCAGCGCCGCGTCCAGATTCTGCTCAATGCCTTTGTCCAGATCGGCGTTCACGACCTTGGCATCTTTCTCTCCGCCCACGGGAATCACGGCAATCTGATTCGCGACGACCTGCGCACCCGCGAGGGACTTTGCCACGGATTCGGCTTGCGCCTTCTCGTTGTCGCTGGCGACTTGTCCGCCGAGGGTCACGACACCCTTGTCACGATCCTGGCTGACGGAAACGTTCTTGAGGCCTGCTTGATCGAGCGATTTACGGATGCTGTCGGAAACATCAGGCGACTTGGTGGGGGCAGCTGTGCAGCCTACCATGATCCCAATTGCGAGCAACATAAGAAACAATTTGACCGTTTTCACATTTTTCCTTTGATCGGACCTGAGTTGAATCCGGGAGAATGAGTAACTTCCGCCTCTGAAAACCGGCTATAGATTCGCTCACTTGCTTCGGCAATGCTGTGCAGAATCGCTCACTTTGCCAGAAAGTGCGTCCGGCGCCACCTCCGGGATGCCAGAGCGCTGATTTAAAAAGCGAGCAATTCTGACCAGTCTTCCGAGGCCAAAGGTCCGATACTGGCAACTCACAAGGTTCTGACGCCCGAGGAACTCCGCGAACGACGTTGGATTTGTGAGCATTCTGGATGCCTGGAGGTTTCGATGAATCTACATCTGATGGATACGAACCTGATTGTGCTCGCCGCCCTGGCGGTTCTGATCATTGCCGTGCTTGCTTTGCTGTACGTGAGAAAACGCAGGAGTAAAAGTACGACCGCGGAACTGCGGAAAAAATTTGGACCCGAGTACGATCGCGCGGTGCTGGTACATGGGGCAGGACGAAAAGCGGAATCGAAGTTAGAGGATCGCGAGAAGCGGGTTGAAAAGCTCAACATTCGCAATCTCGATCCGCTGGAACACGAACGTTATTTGAAACGTTGGGAGGCGGTACAGTCTCGCTTTGTTGATTCCCCTAAGGGCGCGGTCACTGAAGCCGATGACCTGGTGTCCTCGGTAATGAAAGCTCGGGGCTATCCCGTATCCGATTTCGAGCAGCGCGCCGCGGACATTTCTGTCGATCATCCCCGCGTGGTGGAAAACTACCGGTCCGCGCATGAGATTGCGCTGCGGGTTGGGAAAGACGCAGCAACCACGGAAGATCTGAGAACGGCGATGATCCACTACCGCTCTTTATTTGAGGAGCTGGTACAGGTGCCAGCCAGTGTTGAAAGGAAAGAAGTGGCGTAATGGCTAAACACGAGTAAAGACGTATCACTACTTGTTCGCGCAACACACCCGGAGGGGACCATGTCACAAACCGTAATGGAAAGAACTGCGGAACACATTGGTAAGTCAGCTCGCCAGGCTTCTCGCGCAACCAGTGCGATTGCCGATGCGATCGACGATGGAGTGGGAGTAGTGAGGCGGGCCGCAAAGCAGGGCGGCGATGCTGCCGAAGAAATCTTGAATGACACAACTCAGCGTATCCAGCGACACCTAGTGCTAACCGTGGCGACGTCATTTGCTATCGGCGTCACGGCGGGAACGTTGATCGGCTGGATGATAAAACGAAAGTAGATCGCTTACCGTCTGTAGAACAGCAACCCCTGATTGGTGTGCACGCGGGGTCTTAGATCGCCAAAGTAAGGGTTGACCAAGGAGGATCTCAATATGAAGATGCGCTGGTTTATTCTCTTGCCGCTAGCGTTTGGCGGCCTCGCGGTGCTATCAACACTGGCAAAGGCGCAATCACTGGTCGATTCGGGAGAGTCCTCCAGCAGCATGGTCGACTTGTCTGTAAGTGCGGCGACCCCGCAACCGGATCTGACTTACATGCGTCCGCCGCAGGCAACGAAGTTGCGCAACTATCTCTTTGATGCGTTCGGGCCGTATCCCATCGCCGGCGCCGGAATTGCTGCAGGCATTAACCAGGCGGACAAGACGCCTCCGGAATGGGGTCAAGGCGCGAAGGGTTATAGCCAGCGCTTTGGTTCAGACTTCGCCATCGCGGCCGTAACTACGACGACGCGCTATGCGCTCTCGGAAGCATTCCACGAAGACACGTTGTACTACCGCTGTCAGTGTAAGGGCGTGTTTCGGCGGCTGAGCCATGCCGTGACGTCGACCTTTACAGCACGCCGCGGCAACGATGGCCATCGCGTCTTTTCTTTTCCGGATCTGGTAGCTCCGTATGCCGGCACCATGACGGCCGTCTATGGCTGGTATCCCGGCCGCTACAATTACAAGGATGGTTTTCGAATGGGCAACTACAGCGTACTGGGGTATGTAGGCGCAAACATCGCCCTGGAATTCCTTTACAGCGGACCACACTCGTGGATTTCCCGCATGCACCTGAATAATGCGCATGGAGCGCCCAACTCGGGCTCAAATCCGTGAGGAACTCGCGCTCGGTCGGTAACCAAAACATGGCGAGGCTTCACTTGCAGACCTATTTTAAGCCGAGTTCGCCATTGTACTGTTGGGTGATCCCGTAGCACTCACAGGCGGAGTCTTCAAGTTTCTTGCGGTTCACGATCTTCACGGCGCCCCGGGTGTACTCGATGAGCCTCTTCTTCTGCAAGACACCCGCTGCCAAGCTCACGCTAGGCCTATCTGTTCCTAACATCGTTGCGAGAAAATCATGGGTGATGGGCAGCGACTCCGAATCCACTCTATCCTGAGTCATTAGCAACCACCGCACAAGGCGCTGCTCAATACCGTGCAGTCGATTACACGCGGCAGTTTGCGCAACCTGCATTCCCTGAACTACGGCATAGCGGCTCAACATTAACTGCAGGTGTGGAGTGGATTCCAAAGTGTTTTGCAAGGCTGCGACTTCTACCCTAAACCCATCCCCTGTGATTTGAACCACCGCTTGAAGCGGGCTCCTGCTCAGGCCAACGGATGCCGGTGTTCCTGTAAAACCCTCGTTGCCTACGATGCCGGCTTCGGCGGTCTTTCCATCTTTCATTACGACTACAAGAGAAATCAAACCTCGATTTGGGAAACACGCAAACTCTAGCCTTCCGCCCCCCTCGTGAAGGACTAAATGGTTTGGCAAGCTGACGTATTCGAGATGAGGACGAAGTGAACTGTAGTCGCTACCGGAGATCGATAGGAGGATCAGGTTGCTGACGGGTTTCCCTTCGGTATTCGTCCGCTCGCCAGACTGTACGACTTGGAGGCCTTTGTTTTCCACAACCATCCTTACCAGACTGGAATCAGGACCGAAAACCCTCGCCGATGCGGGGATGAACTTGCCCGGCATGTCGTGCTAAACGAGGTAGGATTTTCGGAGGGCATGATGAACCCCTCTGGGAGACGTATCAACACTACCGTGGATACGGGCCCTGATACTGAGCAATACTGACCGCTTCAAGACCACGAAACCTGACCGACACCTAGGCCGATTCCGCTACTTCACCGAAGCTCCGAAAATCGGTGTGCGCATGAAAGAAATCCTCCTATGTAGGATGCCCTACAGACCGCCCAGAATTGGCGCATGTAAACTTCGCCCGTTCCTTGACGCATTTCCCGCCCCGCCCAGGTCGGGTGACAGTGTTCCGCAGTCAGACAACGTTGGGGCGCACCAAGATAGGAGGCCATGAGCCGGAAGCTGGTATGGATTGAGCAAAAGCGGTTTCGGGGTTTTGGTTGCTCGGAATGTAGCTGGCGCTTCGAACCTACTGGAGCGCCTAGCGCTACATCTTTCGATGAAATGATGCGCGATTTCGAGTTGCGGCGCGACAAAGAGTTTGCATTGCATGTTTGCGCCGATCATCCCAGAGGCAAAAGCGCAAACCCTGAATAATTCAGACCGCACCACTGATATCGAACCCAGGCACACAGCCATTGCGGAATGGTGACCAGAGCCATGCCCACCAGCGCAGAGAAAGAATACTGCCAGCACGCCTCTCCCCGACCGACGGCTTACTCGCTTCGTAAGGCTTCGATCGGATCCAGGAAAGCGGCCTTTCTGGCCGGATAGTAACCAAAACCGATACCCACCAACGCCGAGAAAAATACTGCCAGCAACACCGCGCCCGGACCAACGGATGTCGCCCAGCCCGCCAGTTGCGAGATCAGCAAGGAGGCGCCGATCCCGAACACGATTCCGATGAACCCACCCGCAATCGAGAGCGTGACTGCCTCAACCAGAAACTGAGTGAGAATGTCGCGCGTCTTGGCTCCCAGCGCCTGTCTCAATCCGATCTCCCGGGTCCGCTCTCGGACCGAGATCAACATGATGTTCATGATGCCGATTCCACCCACGACGAGCGAGACCGAAGCCACGGCCGCCAGCATGATCGCCATGATGCTCGAGGATGCCTCTTGCGCTGCGAAGAGCTCTTCCAGGTTACGGATTGAGAAGTCATCAGCCTCGCCCGCTTGCAAATGGTGGCGTTGCCGGAGCAGAGCTCCCGCCTCATCCTGCGCCGCCGGAATCTGGGCCCCGGATTTCGCTTGCATCATGATCGAATCCACTGCGTCGGCATTGGCTTGCTTGACGCCGATCACTTTCCGCTTGGCGGTTGAAATCGGAAGCAGAATGACGTCGTCCTGGTCCTGTCCCTGGGACGATTGGCCTTTCCGGGCGAGCACGCCGACGACCGTGAACGGGACATTCTTGATACGGATCGCCTGGCCAATCGGATCGGCGCCATCGAACAGGTTATCGACCGGAGTCTGGCCGAGCACTGCGACTTTAGTAGCGCCATCCACATCCTGCTGGGTGAACTCAGCCCCGTCAGCAACGGAGAGATCGCGAATCGTCAGATATTCGGGAGTAATGCCGTATATGCTTGTCGCCCAGTTATTGTTTGCGTAGACCACCTGGGCTCCGCCTCGAACGAGGGGTGCCGCAAGTTCAACATCCGGACACTGCGCTTCGAGTTCCCTTGCGTCCGCTTCCGATAAGGTAACCGCATTGCCGGTGCCCAAGCGCACGCCAGAACTGCTCATGCTCCCCGGGGTCACGATAATGATGTTGCTTCCGATACTCGCGATCTGCTGCTGAATACGCTGGGTGGCGCCCGAGCCGATGGCCACCGTGGCGATCACCGAGGCCACGCCGATCACAATACCCAGCATGGTCAGCGCGGAGCGAAGCTTATTCATCTTCAGCGCCCGAAACGCGATGCGCATGGAAGAGATCAGGTGCTTCATGGCGACACCGCCGCAGCGGCAGGCGCCACGCCAGCTTCCACGAACGCTGTTGGTTTCGTCACCTTCGTGTCGCTAACGATCAGGCCATCACGAAAGCCAATAATCCGATTCGCGTATGCGGCGATCTCATCCGAATGCGTAACCATGACAATCGTGATCCCCTGAGTGCGGTTCAGCCGCTGGAAAATGTTCATGATTTCGGCCCCATTGTGCGAGTCCAGAGCGCCGGTGGGTTCGTCCGCAAGAAGAATCTCGGGTTTGTTGATGAGAGAGCGCGCAATCGCTACGCGTTGTTGCTGCCCACCAGAGAGTTGAGCGGGGAAATTCAGTTCCCGCCCGGCCAGGCCGACGTCGGCCAGGGCGCGCTGGCCCAAGGCGTCTCCATTCGGCGTTTCACTGTCTTTGTAGAGCAAGGGCAGCTCGACGTTCTCCAGGGCATCCATTCGCGGGAGCAGGTTGAAGTTCTGAAAAATAAACCCGATCTTCTGATTGCGAATTTCGGCGAGTTGGTCGCGGTCCATGGTTTCGACCGGGATGCTGTCGAGCAGATAGCGGCCTGAGGTGGGCCGGTCAAGGCAGCCCAGTAGGTTCAGTAACGTCGACTTCCCCGAACCCGACTCCCCCATGATTGCGACGAACGTGCCTCGTTCAATCGCTATGGTCACGCCTTGCAGCGCATTCACAACAATATCCCCCAGCAGGTAAGTCTTCTTAAGATTTCGCACATCGATAAGTGGTGGCACTACGATCTCCTCAGGAACTCACAATCCAGGTACTCGGCGCGGGCTACTGGCAGCGGTTGGCGAAGTAGCACTCGTGGTTGGTGAAGTCGCGCCGGTGGTAAACCTCACTACGACGTTTTCTCCGGTTTGCAAATCGCCTGATGTCACGGCAGTGAACTGGCCATCGGAGATCCCGAACGTTACGGGGACAGCTTTGAGCTTTCCGCCCGGCAATACATAAACCTGCTGCTTTCCTGCCGGCGCGGCTGAGAGCCCAACCTGTTTCAGCACCGCCGCGGATGGATGAAGGCGCAACACCGCATTTGGCACCTTGAAGGTGTCGTCGAGCTTCGTCGTCAGAATGCGCGCATTGGCTGTCATCCCGGGAAACAGTTTGAGATCGGCATTGGAAACGGCGATGACGACGTCGTAGGTGACGACGTTTTGTGTAATGATCGGCGCTTTGCGGACGTCTGTAACCAGGCCCCTGAAGGTCGTCCCCGGATAAGCATCCACTGTGAAGGTTGCGTTCTGGCCAGCTGTGATATTGCCGACATCGGATTCGTCCATGTTGGTGTCGAGCTGCATCTTCGTCAGGTCCTGCGCGATCTCAAATACGGTGGGTGCCGCAAACGATGCGGCTACAGTTTGGCCTACATCCATGCGGCGGGCAATGACTGTACCGTCGACCGGGGCGGTGATGCGAGTGTGCGCAAGATTGATCTTGGCCTGATCGAGAACCGAACTGGCCTGACGTTCCTGGCCTTTTGCAGAACCCAGCTGCGCTTGGGTCACGCCGACTTGATCCGTCGCCGATTGGATGGTCTGTTTTGATGCGTCGATTAAAGCCTGGTCCGCGGCTACCTGGGCGTCATCGGCATCGATGGTGGCCTTGGCCAAGTCGTCGTCCTGTCGAGAGATAATTCCTTGTTTGAAGAGGCTGTCGAGCCTTTGCCATTGGTTGCGTGCGTTGAGTGCGGTGGCGCGGTCCTTGGCAATTACAGACTCCGCACTCTTTTCACTCGCAACTGTCCCTGAAAGATCTGAGGCCGCTTTCTGGACTTGTGCTCCCGCTGTTAGAGCCGCAGATTGGGCCGAGCCCAGTGCTGCTTGAGCCTGATCGACCTGTGTCTGGAACAGCTCGGGATCGATCAACGCGACCAGTTGGCCTTTCGTTACCTTCGTATTGAAATCAGCGTAGAGAGCTTTGATGTTGCCCGATACTTGACTGCCGACTTGCACGTCGACAACCGCGTTGACCGTACCTGTAGCCGTGACGCTCGCTTGTATCTGTCCGCGTTCCAGCGGTACGGTCTCGTAGGTGATCGCGTTCCGCGAATGTATCCGCCACAGTTCCCCGACTACGGCAAGGGCGATGATCAGGCCAATCGCCAATGCCCACTTAATCCAGGGGTATTGACGGTGCGCTCGGATTGGTATCGCGGGAGCGGGGACGAGTGGGGTGGAGACGAGAGGGAACACAATCGATTCTGCACGGACCGGATCCACTGCCGTAGCCATAATTCACGATTCCTTTTCTGCCCAACCAAGCGCCGGACGCAGATCTCAGGCGGAGGGCAACAATACCGAGCGGGCAGGCAGGCCGCTAGGTTGGGCGGCAAGTTGCACTCCTGGGACATTAATAGGTTCGCGCACTTGCTGTGGCAATACTGAGCAATATGGCTCTATCATTCGGAATTCTGCGCCGGGCGCTCCACTGGTGCCGGAATGGATCCCGCGCCAAAGAGATTTATCGTTCGCGCGCACAAGCTGACGGCAACAGCTGGGAGCCCGTGAACAGCCATTGCCCCATTCGGCGCGGGCCTGTGTCGATAACCGTACGAACATAGGCAAGTAATTCGGGGGTATTCTGGATCCCGTCGAAGAAGACCGGAGGGCGCAGCGCGTCAAGGAATGCGCGGGGATCGCTGCGTACGCGCGCCTGAATGTCGGGGTCTTCGAGCAGTTGGACGCACGCGGGGTCATGTTCGTCAGAGAGCTCCTGAGATCACCCGATTGGCGACAGCGCTTCGCGGAAACGAATTGCTTGCTCTGCAGACTCCCAGTAGCTGAAGTCTGCCTGAGGATTTGTCGCATTCTGGACTATCAGATATTGCACCTGATCCTGTAGTCGGTTCGCCCATGCGAGGACGCTCTCAACACTTGCGGGGTCTGACGCTACTTGCCCAGCCGCCGATAATCCCCGGCCCACTGGCCGCCTCAGCTATCCAAACCCTTGGTATGACGGAAGGAACGAAAGACCGCGTGACCTGAACCGCAGGCATAGAGCGCCGGGCGCAGGCTGAGAAAGCCGCCAAGCGCGTTGTGGTTGATACTCGCGACCTCTGTCGATTCCTGGGTTCTCTTCCAGTCTTCTCCCGGCAGGCGATAGTAGAAGTCCACTTCTTGCCGTTGATTCACGATGCGCAAGGTCGCACGGCTAGTTCTTACTCCAATCTCGGGGGTGTAACCGCTCGCCAGGCGGACGCCGATACCCTCGGGGCCGATGCGTATGCCGCAGGAATGTTCCGGATTGTAATAGAGGATAAGGCCGGCCTCGCAGCCCGGTTCGCACTCGATGTCCACTTCGATCGTGTAGGAATGGTCTCCGGTGACGCAAGTCAGCGGCGAGCTATCGGCTAACGAAGTTCCACGTGCGGCCAACACCAAGCGGCCATCGCCGGTCAGGAAGCGCGAGCGATCGAAGTCACGCCAGAATTGCCAGTGCAGACTAAGTTCGGGTGAGATGAATTCATCGGAAAGATTCAGCGGCGGCTTTTGTCCGGTGCCCGCATTCATCATGGCAATTGGCTTCTCCGGAGAGATGCCTGCTGGTAAGCGGAACCATCCATCCTTGGTCCACTCGATCGGCAGAAGGAGCATCTGGCGCCCTAGACCACGAAAGCCATTCTCGTACGCATGGGCCGTCATCCACCAGTTCCCATCCGCGGCTTCCACCAATCGGCCGTGCCCTACAGACATCCATCGGTTGGCACTGGAAGCGGAGTGCGCCACGGGATTGAACGGCGAATACTCCCAAGGTCCATCGGGGTTTTTGCTGCGCGCCGAGACAACCATGTGGCTTGTGGGAGGACCCGCCGTGCCACCCTCGGCTACCGTCAGGTAGAAGTACTCTTCCCGCTGAAAGATCTTCGGAGCTTCCAGACACTGGCACTCGACACGGAAGTCGCTCGGAATTGGCCACGGTTCAAAGACTTTTCGCGCAGGGCTCTTGACCGATAATCCATCGGAGGCGAGTTCTAGCATGTAGCCGCCGTTGAAGTGGAGGTACCGCCGACCGTTAGCAGCGATGTGCGCCGGATCAATCGCATTTACCCCAAGGTTGACGGGTTCGCTCCACGCGCCGAGCGGATTCGGGGCATGCACCACGTGCAACTGATTCTTGCAAGGGAAGTAGATATAAAACTGACCTTCGTGCTCGCATAGATACGGAGCCCAAACGCTGCCGTAATACTTCTTAAGCGCGGCGCCAGCGAGGGTCCAGTTGACCAAGTCCTTCGATTGCCATAGGGGAAGTCCGGGCGCGTAGTCAAAAGAAGAGTGCGTAAGAAAGAAATCATCGCCCACTAGGATCGCGCCTGCGTCCGGATGATCGCCACCGAGCACCGGATTCAGGTAAGTTGCTCTGTTGCCAGAGGCCTGGGCTGCCGGAAGAAAACCGCCACCAGCCTGCATTGCTCCGAGCGCAAGGCCCGCTCCCAGTGTGTTTCTGCAAAAACGTCGGCGCGTGATCTGCATCTCTCCCCTTCTAGACGCTTATGGATGCCGCAATTGTAACCAGAATCTTTGCGGACAATCTGAATCTTGATGGTAGAGGGTGACCATCAGGTCGCCTCCTTGGCGATAGTGTTCTACGGTGGATCCATTGGCGATTACGATCTCGAGCTTGCGCGGAACTGGGCTGTTCATTGAGCTGCTTCTGGAGCATGTTTACCGACTAGTAACAGATACCCCCTCCTCGGCGGTCTTTTGGAATCAAAGAGTTAGCGACTGGTTTCGCCAGGTCTTTGAGAAATAAGGAGTTACATGTAAAGTATTCTGGAATAAGGAGTTAGTAACATTTTTCGCTTCTTTGTGGTGATTTCCCGCCAGGTCTTTGGGGAATAAGGACTTACACGCAACTTTCTAAACACGTTGGAACCGACTGCGCATTCTGCGGTCTTTCTGGGTTCCGGACTCGATTCTCTCGCCAGGAACCATTCGGACACTCGTGCGCCCACAGAAAAGAGGGGTGGCGACGTAGCCGCCACCCCAGCAGGCCGTTCACCTTAACTCTTGCAATTTCGGACGCCTCCGCAAGAAGCCCTCCGAAGTGTTAGAACGTGTACTTCACACCGAGTTCGATCACACGATTGACGTTCTTTGTATCAACCTGTCCCCAGGTCGAGGACAACCCATTTGGCGACCAGGTCGAGCCGGCGTTCTGCTTGAAGGCCAAGTTCACCTGACCGTTTCCAGAAAAACCCCACAACGGGTGGTTGAACAGATTGAAAGCGGAGAACCGGAACTCGACCTTCTGCCGCTCGGTGATGGAGAAGTTCTTGTGAATGGCCAAATCCTGGTTGAAGTAGGCCGGGCCACTCAGGTAAGGCAGCTGCCGGTCACCGTATGCCCCGATTGCAGGAGCAGTAAGACATTTCAGATTGATGTACGAACGGCCGCTGCCCCCGCTCCCGGGGTCGCATGTATCAACCGGGAGAATCTCTCCGACATTCGTCCCGTAGTAGGTTTTGGTTGAGAGGGTGGCGCCCGTGCTGTCTTCGAGCGTCATGCCAAGGTTCTGACTGAACATCGCCTGTAGGTTTCCACCGGACTGCCAAGTGGTAGTACCGGAAACTATCCAACCATTCGCAGCGCCAGCAAGAAATTTGTTATCGGTTCTGTAGACCTTGCCAATTTCGTAGGAGTACGACGTGTTGATTACGTGTGGGCGATCGATATTCAGCACGCCATAGTTTCCATGGACGGTGAACGCATCAACCGTAGAGTTCACGATGCCAAGCGACTTTGACCATGTGTAATTCAGATTGAACGTGAGCGGTCCACTTTGCTTTACCCAGGAAAACTGGAGGCCGTTGTAGTTCGAGTAACCAACGTGCTCGCCGATAGCGATGGCGTTGGTTCCATACCCTGCGTAATAAGGGAAGTAATGGTTGTAGCTCCAATTACCGTGTGTGCCAGTGTCTTCATAGGACAGGCCAGCCGGACGAGCTGCCCCGGTTACCGGATCGGGGCCGAATAGCCCTCCCAGCTTAATCTTGTTGATATTGATGAAATCAGAGCCCCCAATGCCTGCCGCTCCGCTCTGTCCACCCATCAACAAATTGCTGCTCTGGTTGCCCACATACGCAACCTCTAACAACGACCGCAATGGCAGTTGTCTTGAAATTGTGAAGTTGTACGAATATGTCACCGGTACCTTGTGATCGTTGGCATCGGTGGCATAGATACTTCCCGAACCGCTTGTGCTCCCGAAATTCAGGAGCGTCGGACCAAGCTGGCTAAGAAGCATCGACGTGCCGCCATTGAGGTTGTACGTAGTCAACCCTTGCGCGGTGGAAAGATCGCCAGAATAATCGTTATATTGATCGTTCCAACGATATGCGCCCCAGCCTCCGCGCAGCACGGTCTTTCCATTTCCAAACAGATCCAGCGCCAAGCCGAAACGCGGCGAGACGTTCAAAACCCGGGCCTGCGAACCGCTGAGCGGAATTCCACTGTCAATACCGTGGTAGCGCACGCCAGGGTTCTTTTGAGCTGACGCTAAATCGGTGCTGTAAAGATGAGGGAGCCACACAGCCATACCGGTTCCGGTCCGCTCGTACCAGCGCCCGACATGATCGAAACGGAAACCGACGTTCACCGTCAGCCGTCTCGTAACCTTCCAATCGTCCATCCCATAGAAAGAATAGTTGCGATAGGCCATGTCGAAAACATCCGTCTCACTGTCCTCTTGGTAGCTAGTGCCCACTCCCATCAGGAAGTTCGCCATCGGATTTTGCGATCCATAGAACGTGCCGTTCTCAACATTTTTTGTGCCCTGGCCGATTACGTCAAGGCTCGCGAATGACAAAATGCCGTTCGGCCGCACGAAGTTGACCTGATAGTTCCCAATCATGTTGTAGAAGAACCCTGCCTTGAGGGTGTGATTCCTATACACCTTCGTCACGTTGTCCTGGACCGACGGGGCAGTTTTCATCAGTCCGAACTGTCCGTTGTGCTGAAATATGTCGCCTTGCGACATTTCGGGAAATGTACGGGCACCCGCTGAATATACGTTGGGAGCCATCAGATCGTTGGTCCCTCCCCCAAACACGGTGGGATAGGTCCACCCGATCGTGGTGCGATAGGCTGCACTCAGATTGTTCGGTGTATAGGGACTGTTTGATTTATTCCACGTAAGGATCGTTTCGTTGGTCAGCGTGGGACTGAATACGTGGAGGAAATTTGCCGCTAATGTTTTCGTGCTCGTCGGGTTGTTGATTCCGCCGCCGGGGAACGTCACGGAGTTACCAGGGTTCCACCAGATGTGGGCTGGCTGAAACGAAGTGTTGTGGCCGTACTGAAACGACACGAACAACTTCGTGTTGTCACTGATGTTGTAATCCACACGCGTACGGTACAAATAGCCGTTCTGCTGGGAACTGATCGGCAAGTACCAGTTGTAGCCGTTGGAAGGATCGGCATTCGCCTTGGGGAAATACGCGGTCATCAGGTTCTTCATGTTGGGGTCGATGTAGGCGCTGATGTCCGTGGTCCCCGGGGGTAATGCGGTTCCGTCCGGAAGAACCGTGCCACTCAGGTTGTTACAGAAGTTCGTCGCTGTACTTGTGAACCCGCCCACAGCGGAACAGGCCGCCGCATTGTCAGCAGCCGTTGGGTCGAAGTTTCCAGCGCGCATGCTGTCCGTCGGAACCCAGGCGGTCAGCGGACTGGAGGACGGAAGATGCTGCCAGTAGTATTCGTATCCTACCCAGAAGAGCAGCTTTCCCCTGGTAAACGGGACAGGACCACCAAAGTTTCCACCCGGATAGTAGAAGGCGGCGTCCTGTTTTTTGACTCCGTTCTTGTCGTTCGCCCAGGTGTTGGCGTTGAAGATCGAGTTGCGGGTCGTCATGTAGGCAGAGCCGTGGTAGGCCGCCGTACCGGACTTGCTGATCGCACTGAACACCACCGGACCGTTCGGCTGGTCGGCGGCGAAGTTTGAGGTCTGTACCTTCACTTCCTGCGTCATGTCTGGGTTCACGACCGCGGTTGACCAGCAGTTGCATCCCGGATCGATGATATTAGCGCCATCCAGAAGCAGCATGGAACCGCCGCGGTAGGGGGCGCCGTTGGTCGAAAGGCCAACACCAATGGCACTTCCAGTTGAACTCGATGTGCTAAAGTCAAAACCCAGTCCGTTGTTCGTCTGGGCCACGCTGGTTACACCGGGCAGAATCTTCAGGAGTTCGGTAACGTTCCGGCTCACGAGAGTAAGGTTGTTGATTTCCTGAGCAGTCAGTACGGCGGAACGCTCGCCATTACTGACCAACTCCACCTGCGTTGTCGTTGCTTCAACGGTTACGGTTTGGTCGCTGCGCCCAACCTCCAGTTGAATGTTTGCGACTTCGCGTGTGTCATTGGCATTCAGCACGAAATCGGTGCGTAGCCAAACTTTGAAATTCTCCTTTGTCACTTTGACTGTGTAAGTCCCTGGAGGAACACCGGCGAAGGTAAACCGTCCGACTTCATTGGTGGTCGTGTCGCGCGAGATCGCGCTCTCTACGTTCGTGAGGGTGACTTTAGCGTCGCGAACCACTGCCACGGACTGGTCGGTCACCGTGCCCGAGATCGCTCCCGTTGTCTGTGCGACTGCGGTCGTCAGACAGCCGAAAAGGACCGCCAGCACCAGCACCGTTGCGATCCCGTACCGGCCAGCAACCGAACAAAACGAATAATTGAAGGATGATTTGCGCATTTGACTGCCTCCTCGGCTAAAAGACGCCAGACGTGGGGGAGCGGGGCTCTCTTCGCTAGCGGAATTTCGAATCCGGCCATGCGGCCCGGTGGATTCGGGTACAACGAACTTCCTTACTGTATCGGCGCACTTAAAGCGGGTCACCGTAAACGTTTACGTTAATCCGCGTGCCACATTTAGACTAATGACATTGCGGTTGTCAAGCATTTTCTTTCTGTAAATTATTGCCGGCGCCCTTCCCCAGGCCGTGAGTGGGCCCGTTTGATGAAAACGGTTACGTTAACTATTGCGTAGCCATTCTCGAAATTCGGCTCCAGGGCCACGGCTCTCTCTAGATACGAGGTCGCAGCCTGGCCTTCGCCCATTTGCGATAGGGTCCGGCCCAGTTCCCTAAGGGCTCTTGTAATTCCTCGGCTCTGACGACAGGGCATTCTTAGCGGCAGACCTTGCCTTCGGCAAGTCGCCCGACGCCCGGCACGCGCCGGCGTAGTCCAATCGCAGATTGATGTCGTTAGGCTCGAACTCGATCGCTTCTTCCAACAACGCGGCCGACTTTGGCAGTTCGCCAGCGACGGCTCGGCGGCTTGCTAGTCTTCTCAGAGCGTCGGAGATGAATAGGATCAAAGAACTTCCAACAAATGTTGTTGACAACAAAGGAGGCAAAGATTTACCTTCGTTAACGTTTACGGTCTGCCAGTTTGCGTAGACCCCTTATGAAAATCGGTGGATCGCCAAGAATTGACGGCGCACCTAAAACCCTCCGGGCGCTGCCGTGAAGCGAAAAACGAAGCTCGTCGATATCGCCGGGGCCCTCGGAGTTTCTACTGGGACCGTCCACCGTGCCTTGCACAATCATCCCGGCGTCAGCCCCATGACCAAATCCAGAGTGCTGCAGATGGCGAAAACTCTGGGCTATCGGCCGAATCTGGCGGCGCGCTATCTGTCCTCGAAGCGCAACCTGCGAGTCTCCGTCAATACGCTGCAGGGAACCACATCTTTCTGGGACGAGGTTCGGGCAGGGATCAGCGAAGAGGCGCGGGGGCTGGTTATGGAGAATGTGGAGATTGAGTATCGAACCTATCCTCGCCTGGGGGAGGGCGAAGAAGAAGCCTTCGAGGCGGCGCTTAAGGCTGGCGTGGATGGAATCATTACCTTTCCCAGTCGTCCGCAGAGTTTGCACTCATGGATGCGGCGCGCGTCACGAAGCAACATTCCCGTCGTCTGCGTGGCCACCGATGCCCCAAACACCGGCCGCTTGGCGGTGGTCTCGATCGACACTCTGGCGAGCGGCTCTCTGGCGGCCGATCTGATGGGCAGTTTCCTCGGTGGCAAGGGAAAAGTTGCGGTGACGCTGAGTTCACTGGCGATCACTGAACACGCTGAGAAGCACAAGGCCTTCGCCAGCACTCTGATAGGTCTATATCCGCAGATGCAGCTGCAGGAGACGATCGAGGATCACGACGTTGAATCCGAGGCGTACCAGAAGAGTACTGAGCTTTTCAGGAAACACCCGGATCTAGGTGGGATCTACGTCACGACCGAGGCTTCGATCCCGGTGCTGAATGCGGCGCGCGACGCAAAGATGCTGGACCAGATCACGTTTATCACCACCGATTTGTTTCCGGCACTGGTGCCTGAGATCCGATCCCGCGCGGTGGCGGCCACGATTTATCAGCGGCCACGCACGCAAGGACGCATGGCGTTTCGCGTGCTGCATGAATTCCTGGTGGAGGGCGAGTGTCCGTCGTTCCAGGTGACGCTGGCGCCGCACCTGGTGATGCGCGGCAACCTCGATTTTTTCTTGCAGAGGCAATCCTTGGAATCGAGTCCCCAGAGGGCGGCTCGACTGCAAAGCGCCTCGCCGGAAATGGCCGAGTACTTCGGCTGAGGCTGCCCAGAAACCCGTGGTAGAGACGGGGCTTACCCCGACTCCGCAGACGCGGCAAGCCGCGTCTCTGCAGAAGGTGGGAGGGAGTATCAAGTTCCTCGGGATCGATGTCGGCACCGGCGGAACCCGCGCTCTCATCATTGATGAACACGGGCGAGTGGTCGCGTCCGGCACAGAAGAGCACGCGCCTTTCGCAGCGCCTCAGCGGGGATGGGCAGAACAGAATCCGGAGGATTGGTGGCGAGCCTGCGGTCTGGCGGTTCGACGCGCTCTCGATGCCTCGGGAAGCCGCGGAGATGAAATCGCCTGCATCGGGTTTTCCGGGCAGATGCATGGGGCGGTCCTGCTCGATGCCCACGATGAGGTAGTCCGTCCCGCCCTCATCTGGTGCGACCAGCGCACCGAGCCGCAGGTCGAAAGGCTTTCCGATCTCTTCGGTGCGGATCGCCTCATCCAGCTCACCTGCAATCCTCCTCTTACCAATTTCACCCTCACCAAGCTGCTTTGGGTGAGAGAAAACGAACCTAAAAACTGGGAGCGCGTTGCCCACGTAATGTTGCCCAAGGATTACGTGCGCTTCCAACTTACCGGCGAACGCGCCATCGATGTGGCGGATGCGTCGGGAACCCTTCTCCTCGACGTCGCCAAGCGCCAGTGGTCGTCCGAAGTTTTAAGCCGTACTGGGATTGACCAACAACTGCTTCCCGCTTTGTGGGAGTCTGCTGAAGTGTGCGGCCGGGTTTCAACGCGCGGAGCGGAAGCGACTGGTCTGAGCGCAGGAACGCCCGTGGTGGCGGGGGCAGGGGACCAGGCCGCGGGAGCGGTCGGGATGGGCATCGTTCGTCCCGGAACGGTGAGCGCAACCATCGGCACATCCGGCGTAGTATTTGCCGCTACCAGCGTGCCGGCGCTCGATCCCCAAGGGAGAATTCACACCTTCTGCCACGCCATCCCTGGACGATGGCATGTGATGGGCGTGACGCAGGCAGCCGGCCTGTCGCTGCGCTGGTTCCGCGACCGCTTCGGCGCTGGAGCCGCCGCATCCAATTCCAATTTCAATGACGGGCGCGATCCCTACGCACGACTGTGCGAGGAAGCGGCCGCCGCGCCGCCCGGGTCCGACGGAGTGTTCTGGGCTCCCTACCTGATGGGTGAACGCACTCCGCATTGCGATCCCCATGCGCGCGCCGCACTGGTCGGCCTCACTGCCACGCACACGCGCGCTCATGTGATCCGCGCCATTTTGGAAGGTGTGGCGTTCAGTCTGCGGGACACCTTCACCATCTTCGGCGAGATGAACGTGCCGGTTGATCGCATTCGCCTGGGAGGTGGCGGAGCCCGATCTCCCCTGTGGCGGCAGATCCAGGCCGATGTCTATGGACATGCGGTGGAAGTCGTACAAGCCGAGGAGGGCGCCGCATACGGGGCTGCGATCCTGGCAGGCGTGGGGGCAGGGAATTGGCGTTGCGTCGATGAAGCCTGCGACGCCGTGGTGCAAACGGCGCAAGAAATTCAGCCCGATCCAAAGAACTCGGCCATCCTCGACGAGGCCTATCGCACCTACCGCAGAATCTATCCGGCACTCCGGCAGATTTCAAATCGCGTCAGCGCTGAGTCGGTAGTGCAACCCGCTGTGGTGTCAGTTTCCTGATACTTACTGGCAGGGTGTGCTCTCGCAGGAAGGTTTGTGCTTGGATGGCAGAGGTTCCGGCGGAGGCGTGGGCACAGCGGTTAC
>Ga0074046_10000336_pt1 | contig 41959 bp, 35 predicted proteins | sample BogForMeECP23OM3_FD_94441 | JGI IMG/M metagenome (GOLD analysis project Ga0074046, IMG submission 94441) | Bog forest soil microbial communities from Calvert Island, British Columbia, Canada - Bog Forest MetaG ECP23OM3 | ecosystem: Environmental > Terrestrial > Soil > Wetlands ... | reverse complement strand
GGCGAGCGCAGCGCGGGTGAGGAAATCGTCAAGCATGGCCGCCGCACGCGACGTCGCCCGAGAGCGTGTGTGTGTGGTCGTGCCGGTGGCTGTAAAGCCCGAAGCTTGCCGCAGCATCGGGGCCGAAAAGGCGCACATATTCGGGATGGCCCGCCACCGCGCGCGGCACGCCTTCGCAGCAGATGTGCCTGTTAAGGCAGATCACGCGGTCGCTTGCGCCAAGGACCACATGCAAATCGTGGGAGATGAGCAGAATGCCGCAGCCGCGCCGCTCGCGAATCGCCGCAATGAGCTCGTAAAGCTGAGCGGCGCCGGCGAAGTCGATGGCCTGAGCCGGCTCGTCGAGCACGAGCAAATGCGGATCTCGCGCAAGCGCGCGGGCGAGAAGCACGCGCTGGAATTCGCCGCCCGAAAGCTGCGCCATCTGGGCATCGCTCAAATGAGCTGCGCCGGTCTCTCCAAGGCATTCGAGAGCGCGCACCTTCGATACGGACTGGCTCAAGGACATAAAGCGCAGCACCGGAAGCGGAATAATGGTCTCGATGGGAAAGCGCTGCGGCACATAGCCAACGCGCAATCCGGCTGCCCGGCTCACGCTGCCGCCAGCGGGTTTCACAAGCCCAAGCAGAATGCGCGCGAGCGTGGTTTTGCCCGCTCCGTTCGGTCCGATGAGCGTGAGGATCTCAGCAGGATGGACGGCGATGCTCACCTGGTCGAGGACTTGTTTGCCGCGAAACGCAAGCGAAACATTGGACGCCGCAACGAGTGCTTCGAGACCGGCCGCGCCCGCCTTCAACAGTTCGGCCGTTTCTTCAGCGCCTGGCGCAGCGCTTGTCCCGCTCAGCATATCGCGCTGCCTGCAGCTTCGCGGCACTCCGCGCAGACACCGCTCACCTCAATGATGATGCTCCGCGGATGAAAGCGAGCCATACCGCTGGCCTCGCCAACGGCCTGGAACGCGGCCGGTGTGTCCACCTCGGTCACGCGCTGGCAATCTTCGCAAATAAGGGTGACGATTTGCGGCGCGCTTTCGTGATCGGTCATGCAGGCAAAAAACGCGTTGCGGCTTTCGAGCCGGTGAACGAGCCCGGCTCCTTGCAGCACATCCAAAATGCGATAGACCGAAATTGGCGCGAGGCGCTTTCCATCCTTGGCCAGGCTCTCGATCAAATCGTAGGCGCTCACGGGCTTATGGCTGGTTGCGACTTGCCGGAAAACCCGCTCGCGAAGCGCCGTCCATTTGATGCCCCTTTCGAGGCAGCGCGTTTTCGCCCGCCAAAGGGCGCCTGCCATGCAGACGCCGTGATCGTGATCGCGTGCGGGAAATGAGGGTGCTCTTTCGTTCATGCCAGCTATGTAATGTTATTACCTTGCGCCGGTCAATCGCAGAGACGCATACTTTTTTTCCCGCCCGGTTGCACAAATCCGAAGCGCCGTCTTGAAAATGAAGCAAATCTGATGCACATTTTTGATGTCTAAGTGTAGAACCGGAGCATCGCCGGAGCACTATTCAAGAGAAGGGTCTTCACGCTGAGGCTTAACGCGCTCAAACACCAGCCCGCCGGGCTCACCCCGCACCGCGCACAAAGCGCCGCTGCGGCATCCGCCTCTCTCACTCATCTCATCATCGATACCCTTGAGGACGCGAAAGCCGACGATATCGTCAGCATCGACCTGACGGGCAAGACGTCGCTTGGCGATACCATGATTGTCGCCTCGGGGCGTTCCCAGCGCCATGTGGGTGCCATCGCCGAGCGCCTTCTTGAGAAGTTGAAGGAGCACGGCCTCCGCGATACAAGGGTCGAAGGTATGCCCCTCTGCGACTGGGTTTTGATCGATGCGGGAGATATCATTGTGCATGTCTTCCGCCCGGAGGCGCGGGCCTTTTACAACATCGAGAAGATGTGGGGCACCGACAAACCCAAGCTGGACGCGGCAGAGTAGCGCTTTTTGAGGGCGGGCGGCCGGAATGAAAATTTCTATTCTGGCCGTCGGGCGGCTCAAGAGCGGCGCTGAGCAAACCCAATTCAACCGCTATTTCGATCTGTTCAACGCGGCCGCACGCAATCTGAAGATATCGCCGATATCGGTCGTCGAGATCGCAGAGAGCCGGAGCGGCTCGGTTGAGGAGCGCAAAGACGAGGAAGCTGAGGCGCTTCTGGCGAAGCTGGGGAGTTCGCGTCTTGTTGCGCTCGACGAGCAAGGGCAGATGCTCACGTCTTACGAATTCACCGCCATGTTCTCCCGGCTGCGCGACGAGGCGCTCGACGTGGCCTTCGCCATCGGCGGCCCGGACGGGCATGGCGAGGCGCTCAAACAGGCCGCGCATTTTCAGCTTTCGCTCGGCCGCATGACGCTGCCGCATGGGCTCGTCCGCATTGTGCTGACCGAGCAGCTCTACCGCGCCGTCACCATTATGCAAGGCCATCCCTATCACCGCGCTTGAGCCCGGCGGGCTCTTTCATATCGCGCCAATCGCCGGCTTGTGAAACCGGCGGCGGAGCGACTGCCGGGTGGTACGTTGCTTCAGCCCTGGGTTGAATGATTGGCAAGGCGGCCAATCGATTACCTTCGGATAGCTCGTTTTTGGTACGGCAAAATGAAAATAAGCGGCTGCACTTTCGGCTGAGGGCCGAACCCCTTTGATTTCAGGCAAGTTTAATGGTGCTGCAAGAGAGGATTGAACTCTCGACCTCTCCCTTACCAAGGGAGTGCTCTACCACTGAGCTACTGCAGCGAAAACGCCTGCGGACGCGGGAAGACCGTGCCACAGCCGCCGGGAAGGTGCAAGACCATAGTCAGATGCCTGCACGGGTTCAAGCATGCCGCCGGTTATTTTTGCATGGTTTCCAGATAGCGCTTCAACTCGACAACCGCTCTGCGGGAAAAGGCCGGGCCGCATTCGCCGTTGAAGACCTTGCCCCAAACCGGCATGATATGGTCCTCTTCGTGACCCGGGATACCGCCTCCAAGCCGGATGATTTCCACGACCCGGGCAGCGGGGAACTCCCCGTTGTTCCTTTTCCTGATCTCTGTGAGATTGGCCGGGGGCCTCTTCTGTGCCGCCGCGAGCGGCCCGCCACCCGTGCCGTCGCGCCCGTGGCACGCGGCGCAATGATCTTCGAAGAGCTTCTGCCCGGTGATTGAAAATGCGTATCCGCAAGGATTTTGTGCAGCCGCCGCGTTCCACAGAAGAAGCGGCCCAGCGGCTAGCGCCACCCGGAGCCATGTATATCGCATGTGCACCCCTCCATATTAAAGTACCGGCCTCTCAAGTCGACTGCTCCGCAACCTTCCTGAAGCGAAGCACGGCGAGGCCTAAGAACAAACTGGCGATCAGCGCGACGGCAAGAAAGCGCGGCCATACTTCATAGAATCCCGCTCCCCTGTAAAGAATCGCTTGCGCAAATGAGACAAAATGCGTGGACGGCGATGCTTGCATCACGGTGCGCAGCCATGCGGGCTGGCTGTCGAGCGGTGTATTCGAGCCCGACAGAATGTTCATGGGCATCGCGACCAGCATGTAGAGAAGGCCGAGTTGCGGCATGGTCCGCGCGACGGTGGCGAGGAAGATGCCGATCGAGGTCGAGAAGAAAAGGTAGAGGCAAACGCCTACCATGAAGAGCGGTACGGAGCCGTTGATCGGAATGTGCAGGAGCCCCTGGACCACGAATTCAAGCGACAAGCCTGCTGCCACGGCGATAATGAGCCCGTTCGCCCACACTTTCGCCAGCGCGATCTCGAACGGCGTGAGCGGCATGACCAGAAGGTGGTCCATCGTGCCGTGCTCGCGCTCGCGCACCACGGCCGCGCCCGCGAGGATGATTGCCAGCATGGTGACGTTGTTGATGATGCCCATGACGCTTGTAAACCAGCCCGTCGTCACGTTTGGGTTGAAGGCCACGCGTATCGCGAGATTGACGGGCGGCTGCGCGAGGGGCTCCGATCGCGAAATGAACCGGTTGACCTCGTCGTCGATGATTTGGGAAGCATAGCCCGACCCGAGGCCGGCCTGCACCATTGCGGTCGCATCCACGAGAAGCTGAAGCGTTGGGCTCCGGCCCGCGCGCACATCGCGCTCGAAATAGGGTGGGATGTCGATGACGAACGTAAAGCGGCCCAGATTCATGAGCCGGTCGATGTCGCGCTCCTCGATGTATTGGGGTTTCTTGAAGTAGGGTGGCAAGAACCCGCTCGCGATTTGCCTTGAAAGGGCTGAATGGTCCTCGTCCACGACCGCAACCGACGCATTTCGAACCTCCTGGCTGTTGCTCTGCGATTGGGCGGTGACAGCAAGGGAGAACGCGTAGATGACAAGCCCTAAGAGCACGTAATCGTGCAAGAAGCTCCGTAGCTCCTTAACGCCCAACCAATAAATGTTCGAGAGCATCAGCATTTCGTGCTCCCTTCAGCGTTCCTGCTTGCGCAGGAAGAGTAGACTCAGCAGCAGAAGGGCCGGGACGAATAAAGAAAGCCAGCCTAGCCGGCCGGCGAGGTCGGAAAATCCCAGTCCTTTTGTGTAAGTGCCAACGCAAATCGGAACGTAATAGGTCATGGGGAACATGTGCCCCATGAAAGCTGGAAAGCCCCTTAGCGACGAAACGGGCACCATCATGCCTGAAAATTGCGTGGCTGGCAGAACGGTAAGAATAGCTGTGCCGAAGAGAGCTGCAATTTGCGTATTGGTAAAGGATGAAATAAACATCCCATAGCCAGTGGTGGCGGAGACAAACACGAGCGAACCTATTGCAAGCATGAGAAAGCTCCCCTTCAAGGGGACCTGGAAGACGATCCAGGCCATGAACGCCATCAGCAGAAAATTCCAAAAGGCGAGCGCAATATAAGGAAGCTGCTTGCCGATAAGAAATTCGATACGCGAGACCGGCGTCACGTAGAGATTGGTAATCGTCCCAAGCTCTTTTTCGCGCACAACCGCAAGCGCCATGAGGATCGCGGGAATGAGCGCGAGTTCCAGAGCCATGGTTCCCGGTACTTGCGCGTAGATGCTGTCGAAAGACTGATTGTAGCGGAAGCGGACCTCAGTCACCAAGAGCGGCTTCTGCTGGGGCGCGAGGTTCACGACCGGGTCGTTCAGATAACTCTGATACACGCCGGTCAGATATTCGCGCATGGTCTCGGCGCGAAACGGCATCGCGCCATCCACCCAAACGCCGATCTCAGGGCGCCGGCCGGCCTTGAGGTCGCGCCCAAATCCGGGGGGCATCTCGATGGTTGCATTCACCGAGCCGTCTTTGAGCGCCCGCTGCTCCTCCTCCGCATTTTTCAGCGGGGCCTTCTCAGTGAAATAGGGTGAACCGCGGAGTTCTTCCAAAAAAGCCCTGCTTTCCGGGGAGTTATCGCGATCGAGCACCCTCCACGAAAGGTTGTTCACGTCGGTCGTGATTCCAAAGCCGAAGATCAGCATCAGAAATGCCGTTCCCAGCACGGCAAAAGCTAAACGGATATAGTCCCGCCGCAGCTCGAGAGCTTCGCGGATGCTGTAAGCGAATAACCGGCGGAAGCTGAAAAGAGCCGAGGGTTCTGGACCCTTTCGAAGGTCCGCTAATCTTGGCTGGGGATCGAAGACCTCTTCGCGCTTGTCCGATTCCGCGCTCCGCCTGACTTCAGCCTCTTTCAGATAGCTGATGAACGCATCCTCAAGATCGGCTGCCTTACGGCTGGCCACGATCTCGCCGGGCGTCCCGGTAATCAGCACTTGTCCGGCGTCCATGAGCGCGATCCGGTCGCAGCGCGCCGCCTCGTTCATAAAATGGGTGGACACGAAGATTGTCACGCCCTGATCGCGCGACAGCTCAATCAGAATCTCCCAAAACCGGTCCCTTGCGATGGGATCGACACCCGAGGTCGGCTCATCCAGGATCAGCATTTCCGGCTCATGGACAATCGCCACCGCGAGAGAGAGGCGTTGGCGGATGCCAAGAGGCAAGCTCTCGGCCAGGTCGTCCACATAGGGGCTGAGATCGAAGCGGGTCAGGAGAGCCGCGATGCGCTTCTCTGCTTTCTCCCTCGGGATATGAAAAAGCCGGGCGTGCAGATCCAAGTTCTGCCTGACCGTCAGCTCGCTATAGAGGGAGAACGACTGCGACATATAACCGACGCGGCGGCGCAAGCTTATGTCGTTCGCGTCGATGGGCTCGCCGAACAGAAACGCTTCGCCGGCACTCGCAGGCAAAAGCCCCGTCAGCATCTTCATGGTCGTGGTCTTGCCGCAGCCGTTCGAGCCGACGAACCCGAAGATCTCGCCGCGCTCGATGGTGAAGCTGACGTTGTCGACCGCGGTAAAGTCGCCGAATTTGCGGGTTAGCCCCCGTGCAACAACCACAGCTTCCGTTTCCCGTAACCTCCGTGGAGGTATTCGCACCGCATGATGACCGGCGCGCTGTTTTTCGGGCAGCAAGCGTATGAAGGCGTCCTCGATGCTTTTGGTCCCCGCGCGCGCCTTGATCTCAGACGGCGTGCCCGTCGCGAGCACTTTTCCCTCGCTCATCGCCACAAGCCAATCGAAGCGCTCAGCCTCTTCCATATAGGCGGTGGCAACCAGCACGCTCATACCGGCCTGGCGGGTCCGCATCCGGGCGATCAGCTCCCAGAACTGCCGGCGCGACAAAGGATCGACGCCGGTCGTCGGCTCGTCGAGGATCAAAAGCTCGGGATCGTGGATGAGCGAGCAGCAAAGGCCGAGCTTCTGCCGCATGCCGCCCGAAAGCTTTTTGGCAGGCCGGTCCGCGAAAGGGGTAAGCCCGGTGCTTCTTAACAGGTCCGCTATGCGGTAATCGCGTTCTTCCGGGGACTGGCCGAACAGCCGGCCGAAGAACTCGATGTTCTCGCGGATGCTAAGGTCGGGATAGAGGTTTTTGCCGAGGCCCTGAGGCATATAGGCGATGCGCGGGCACACCGCTGAGCGATGGGCCCTGGAGCGCATATCGCCGCCAAGGACAAAAACCTCGCCGGTCTGGATGCGCCGCGCGCCAGCAACGATTGCTAGGAGCGAGGATTTGCCCACGCCGTCCGGGCCGATGAAGCCCGCCATGATCCCAGCGGGAATCGCGAGCGAGACATCGTCGAGGGCGGCAACCCGTTTGTAATGATGGCTCAGATGCGAGACCCGCGCGACGAAGGCTCCGCCGGCCTCGCCGGGCCGGCGCTCTAAGGCAAGGGCGGGCTCCTCTGTCATTGCACCAGGTTCTTTTGCAGGCGCTCCGGCCAGGCGGTCTTCGGATCGACGCGGACATAGGCGACGCCGGGCAGGCCGCTGCGCACGGACTCGGCACGCGCTTTGAGCAGTTCGGGATCGATCCGCACCCGGACCCGGAACATCAGCTTATCGCGCTCGTCTTTGGTCTCGACGGCTTTGGGATCGAACTGGTTTTGCGTCGCGAGGAAGGACACGTGAGCAGGAATGGGCCGGTTTGGATAGGCATCCAGGACAATGCGGGCTTCCGCACCGATCTTCACTTTGCCGGCCTGCTGCGTAGGCAGATAGACGTCCATGTAGACATAATTGATGTCGAGCATGGTGAAGACCTTGCCGCCTGCGCCCAGCACCTCGCCCGTGTTGGTGAGCCGGTATTGGATGCGCCCCTCGCGCGGTGCGACGAGCGTGTTGTCAGCGATGTTGACCTTAAGCAGCTCGACATCGTGCCGGGCGGCCTCAAGCGCATGCTCGGCTTGCGTGACCCTCGCTTCTCCCGCGAGCAGGGCCGCTTTGGCACCATTGAGCTGCTGAATCCGTTGATCGTTGAGCTCGTAAGTGGCGAAGCCTCTTTTCAAAAGCTCTGCTGTACGATCGGCTTCTTGCTGGGCAAGCTTTAATTGCGTATGGAGCTGATCCACGTTGGAATTGGCTTCGTCAACAGCCTTATGCGCCTGCCGCACCTGCGCCTCGGCCTTATTGAGCGAAGCCTGAAGATCGCGCGTGTCCATAATGGCGAGCACTTGGCCGCCTTTCGCGAGGTCGCCTTCATCGGCCAAAAGCTGAAGCACGCGGCCTGCAAATTTCGTCTGGATGTCGATCTCGTCGGCTTCGAGACGCCCGTTCCCGAACGCAATACCGGGCGGCAAGGGCGGCACGCGGTGCGACCACCAGTAACCGCCTGCGGCCATGCCTGCGATGATGAAGCCCGCAATGAGAAAAACTTTGCTCAAACTCCGCGGCTTCTTGACCGGGATCGCTGCAGGCAGCCGTTCCCCGGGAACGGCCACCGCTTTACCGGCTTCCGGCATCGGCTCGATGGAGCCGATGGAGTGTTTGTCTTTTACCGTAGGATCGAGGCCCATCTTCCTGCCACTTCCGCGCCGCTAGAAGACCGGCGCACGCCCAATAGTATGCAGCAGCACGAGGTTCTTTCTTGCGCAGGCAAAAGTTCGCGGCATTGCGTTAGATCAAAACCCCGGCAGCCCGGTAAGGTCCGCTTCCGCCAAACTGCTGGGGCCGCTAGTCCTAATTTTTTTCCGCGGCTCAGTTCTTTATTTTTTCTTAGACTTTTATAGTTATCGTTCTATGAATTGGAAGCGAAAACAAAAAAGGCACGAAAATTTTTCGTTCTTTTTCCGCAAACAATAAGCACCTTATATATAATTCACGCTAATTGCATAAGCTCAAGTTTGAATTCGTACATTTCGGTAAAGCTTCCATCCGCGTTAACATTCGATTAACATGCCCCGGTGGGGCAGAGTTCGTAAGTGTGTTTGCTTGTTCTAACGGCGAAATCAAATGACGGACATATCTCAATTTCCACATCGCTTTGTGGATGCCTGCCGGGCGAGGAGCCTTTCTCCGCAGCAGGTTGCAGAGCGCGCGGGCCTTCCGGCGGACGCGGGGCGCGATCTCGCCATAACCGCAATCCATCTTCCGCTTTATAGGCTTTGCTATGTCGCCGACGCGCTCGACGTCAGCCTCGACTGGCTGCTGGGAAGGGAGCCAGCCCCCACGCAAGCGCGCAGGCGAGCCTAATCTACGATCGTAGCGCCGCGCGCCCTCTCGCGCGCTCACCCCAAGCGGCGAGCCTTTGCTGCCTCGTAGAAGACGATAGCGGCCGCGTTGGAGATGTTCAGGCTTTTGATACGGCCGGGCGCTGAGAGCGCATAGAGCGTGTCGCAGCCCTCGCGGATTAAGCGGCGAAGCCCTTTATCCTCCGCTCCGAAAACAAAGGCGATGCGCTGCGCGGAAACGGCGGCTGCATCGAACCGCTGCGCCGCCTCGGAGTCGAAGCCAATGCACACAAAGCCGCGATCTTTCAACCGCTCCAAAGCCCGCGCGAGATTGACGGTTGCGATAACGGGCACATGCTCGATCGCTCCAGAGGCCGCCTTGACCAGAATGCCGGTAAGCGGCGGACTATGCCGGTCCTGTACGATGAGAGCCGCGATACCGAACGCCGCGGCCGATCTCAGCACCGCCCCAACATTGTGCGGATCGGTGACCTGATCGAGCATGGCAAGCGCGGCGGGGGCGCCATCGGCAAGCTCGTCCAGGAAATCGTCGAGGCCCGGCTGGGGCAGAGGTTCGGCATGGAGCACAGCGCCTTGATGCACCGTGCCGGGCCCAAGCAGAGTATCGAAATCCTGCGGATGCATAGCCGTCGTTGGAACCCCGCGGGCGGCGGCAAGAGCTCCAAGTTTTGCTGCTGCATTTTCGGTCAGGTAGGCGTGCCGGATCGTCCGCTTCGGGTTCGATAGCGCAGCCTCGGCGGCATGCATGCCGAATACGATCCGGTCCTGCGGTAGCGCAGCATGTTGCGGCCGCCGGCCTGCAGACTTTTGGGCTCTCGCATCAGGCTTGCGGTGCGGCGCGTCCTTGCGTGGTGGTTTCATGCGCTCCATTGGAAGTCCCCCCTCACCCCAGCCCTCTCCCCGAGGGGAGAGGGAGTCCCGCGACGGTCGCGGCAGGGTCCTTCTCCCCTTGGGGAGAAGGACAGGATGAGTGGGTCTTTTGCCGGAATTGGTGGAGAGACATCGCTACAAAAGCCCAAGCTGATGAGGCAGCCAAAGCGAGATTGCCGGAACGAACGTGATCAACAGAAGGAAGGCGAGCATGGTAAGCAGCCAGGGCAGAACCGCGATGGTCAGCTCGCCTATTCCCATTTTAGTGATGCCCGACGCGACATAGAGGTTCAGCCCCACCGGCGGATGACACAGTCCTACTTCCATGTTCACCGCCATCAAGATGCCGAGATGGACCGGATGCACCCCAAGAACTGCCGTGACCGGGAATAGGATCGGGGCCATGATGAGCACGATGGCCGCAGGGTCCATGAAATTGCCTGCGGCGAGCAAAATGACGTTCACAAGCAGCATGAAAATCACAAAGCTCAGGCCTTGCGTTGTCATCCAGGCCGCCATCGCTTGCGGGATTTGCTCCGAAGTCATCAGAAACGAGAACAGCACGGCGTTCGTGATGATGTAGAGCAGCATCGAACTCATTGCCGCCGCGGTGAGCAGCACCTTCGGCACCTCGGAGAGCTTCAAGTCGCCATAAACGAAAACAGCGACGAAGAACGAATAGACCGCAGCCATCGCGGCGGCTTCCGTCGGCGTGAAAAAACCCGAATAGATGCCGCCCAGCACGAAAACGATGAGGAACAATCCCCAGAAGCTTTCGCGGAAAGCCCGGAAGCGCTCGCCCCAGCTGGCGCGTTTGCCGCGAGGATAGTCGTTTTTATAAGCGCGCCACCACGTCACGAGCCCCAAGAGCGTTGCCAGCATCAAGCCCGGCACCACGCCGGCCATGAAGAGCTGCCCGACCGAAGCGGAGCCCACAGGCAAGCCGCCCGGTCCGATCGGGTTCATGCCGCTCGTCGCGACCGCGTAAATGACGAGATTGACCGAAGGCGGAAACAGAATACCGAGCGCGCCGGATGTGGCTATAACGCCAGCGCCGAAGCGCTTCGGATAACCTTGCTCGACCATGGCCGGCAAGATGATCGAGCCGACCGCGACCACGGTTGCCACCGAAGACCCTGAGATGGAGGCGAACAGCGCGCAGGCCATGACCCCCGCAAGGCCGAGGCCGCCATACCAATGCCCAACCATGGCGGTCGCGAAGTCGATCATGCGCTGGGCGACGCCGCCGCGCGTGAGAAAATTACCTGCAAGAATGAAGAACGGGATCGCCATGATCTCGAATTTCTCGATGCCGGTAAAAAGCTTGAGCGCAACCGCCTGGGGAGAGACAGCGGTCAGCGTGAAGAGGAATGTCAAGACGGTGAGGCCAAGAGCGATGGAAATTGGCATGCCCGTCGCCATCATGGCAAGAAGCAGCGCGAAGATGAGTCCGGCACGCGCTGAATCGCCAAGCGAGATGACGCCGTATTTCGCGAGGAAGCAAATGGCGACCAGCGCAAGCGGCAGCACGATGAGAGTTAGGGCGAGAAGGCGGCCGGAATTCGGGTTGCGCTCTACGTGGGCGGCGGCGGTCATTGGCTTGCTCCTTCTGGCACAACCGCAATTCCTGCGATCTCAGCATCCGGCGTAACGCCGATGCCCGGAACGCTGACCTGCGCATGATGGCCGTGACCTGGAATCTCTCCCGTCTCAGAATAAATCCACGCGACTTGCAGAAAGCGGAAGCACATCAAGTAAGACCCAGCCGGAATGGCGAGATAGACGAGCCACATCGGCAGCTCCAGATCCGGCGAGGATTGGTCCGTACCCGCCATGTTATAGACGAAGACGCTGCCGAACGTGCCGATCGTAAACGTGAACAAGGCGCCGCAAAGCAGCGCGAAGGTGATCACCGGCTTGCGCGCCTTCTCACCGATTTGGTTTATAAGCACATCGACGCCCACATGGATGCCCTGGCGCACGCCATAGGCCGCGCCGAACTTCGCCATCCAGATAAAGAGATAAATGCAAAGCTCCTGCGCCCAGGTCAGATTGAAGCCGCGAAGGAAGTTATAGACGGCAAAACTAGCATCTTTGAGAGAAGTGAAGCCGTGGGACTTTGCAAATTGGGCGACCCAGACAGCATTTGAGATACCATGCCGCTGGACGACCGCCGCGAAAATCAGAACAGTCGCGACGGCGATCAAAGTGCCGATGAGAATTTCCTCGAGGCGGTTCAACACTCGCATGAACAGGCGCGCGGGCATCGGTTTTTCCCCCATAGGCTTGGCGATTTGCCCCGGCCGGGTTTGAGGCATTTCAGATCGCAAGAGCCTGCGAGCCGGGCCCGCGACGACGGTTGCATCCGGATATTTTTAGTTCATAGCCGAGCCGGTCGCCTTGTATATTTTTTGCAGAAGATCGCGTCCGATTCTGGCTTCCATCTCCTTGTGTACCGGCTTCAAAGCCTCAACCCAGGCCTTCCGCTCGCTGGCGGCTAACGCGTGAAACTCGGTCTTACCCGTTTTTTTCATGGCTTCCAACGCATCGTCGTTCTCTTTTTGAGCGATCTCGTTGGTATAGGCCGTCGCCTCTGTTACAGCCTTATCAAGCTGGGAGCGGATATCTGGGGGCAGGCCGTCCCAGAATTTCTTATTCACAATCAGGGCATAGCCTAAATAGCCGTGATTTGTAAGGGTCGCGTATTTCTGCACCTCATACATTTTCTGGGTGTACATGTTCGAGGGCGGGTTCTCCGTGCCGTCGACGACACCGGTCTGAAGCGCCTGATAGACCTCGGAGAACGCCAAAACCTGAGGCAAGGCACCCAGCGCCTTCATCTCTGCTTCGAGCACCTTCGACGACTGAATTCGCATTTTCAGCCCGAGCATGTCATCCGGGGCATCGATTGGCTTGCTCGCCGACATGATCTTGAAGCCGTTATCCCAGAACGCGAGGCCGAGAATGCCCTTGCTTTCAAGCTTTTGGAGAAGCTCCTTGCCCAAGGGGCCGTCCGTAACCTTCCGGAGCGCCTCCTTGTCTTGGAAAATGTAAGGCACGTCGAAAGCTTCGAACTCCCTTGCGCCGAGCGGGCCGAATTTCGACAGCGACGGCGCGAGCATCTGCACGGCGCCGAGCTGCAGTGCATCCACCTCCTCATTATCTTTATAAAGCTGGGAGTTGGGATAAACCTCGACCTTGACCTTTCCTTCCGTATACTTCTCGGCGAGTTCCTTGAACCTATTGGCCCCCTTTCCTTTCGGCGTATCGGGGGCGACGACGTGGCTCAGCTTGATGACGATGGGCGCCTGAGCGCTAGCTGCGAAAGGGAACGCGAGTGCAACGATCGCTGCCGCGACCGCGAAGGCTTGCCTGAAGGATGACATACGGATGCCCTTTGCCTTTTGAATTTCAAACGGAAGCAAAGCAGAAACCGCCTCTCAGCGCCATTATACGGCAGTAGCGGTTGCTGCGGCATATGTTAGCGGGCCGGCTGTGCAGCGGCGCCCAGGGCCCCGTCTTGCACGGCAAAAAGCGGTGTCATGACTTTCACGCCTTTATCGTCTGCGCCGGCAAATCCCAGATATTCGCCGATCCCAAAGGCCTCCTCGGTGGTCCGCAGAAGCGAGTAATGATTATAAGGCTGCGGGTCCTCGACGTTCCTCGGGCCATGGTTGGTGACGACAATCGTTGGGATATGGCCGCCGCCAAAATTCGAAGGTGCGGCCGGATCGAAACCGCAGCACCCCTGCGCGCCTTCGGTTTTCCGGCCATCCTCGTCCCAAGTGATAACGATGGCTACGTTTCCAGGCTTCGACCAGACCGGTGCGGTCATGATCTCATCCACGATCGTGCCGATTGCCGCATCGCCGCGGCGGATAAGGGCGGCCATGAGTTCGGGCCGGCTGCTGTCAGGGATGCAATCGGCCGGCGGCTTAGTCGCGGCGTTCGGATAAAGCCCATGCATATCGTCGCATTGGTCGAGCACAATGTGCGCGTAGTTGGGCAGGGTGCCGTCCGCCAAATCCGCTCGCAACTGGCCTAGGGGCACGATTTTCTCAGCGATCTTGGGATCCTGCCGGACGCGCTCGAAAGCGGCGAAGCCATTATGCTTCGAAGCGTAGAGAAGCATGGGGCGCTCCGGATCGGGGTGCGATGGGCTTGGATCGTAGATCGCAAGCGAGCCGGGCGCGGGCAAATCCTCGAAATAGCCCTTCCACGAGAGTTTCGCCTCCTCAAGCTGATCCATGAGGCTACGCGCGGAAATCGAATGCGAAACATATCCGGGCAGAACCGAATACGCACAATACGGGTCTATTTTAAAGGGAACGCAGTACCACGCATCGTCATCGTGGATGCCGAAAGTGTCGCCGCCCAGCATGGCTATGTAATTGGCTTCGCTTGGATGGACCTCGCCATAGAAACGGGTAGCGAGCCCGTATCCTTTCGCAAGGCTGTTCAGCTTCGGCGCATCCGGACTGCCGACGATTTGATCGAAACTCTTATTCTCCGCAACGATTACAAAGATATGCTCGTAACGCGGCATCTCGCCCGCGGAGGCGTTGAAAGCCAGGCAAGACGCCAGAACGGCAAAAAAGCCTAAAGCCGGATAAATCATGGTCCTCACGCCGGCAAACCGCTCGTGACACCACCTTACACGCAATTTCGCCGCCGTCATCATCGCGAGCGGTTTTGGTGCGCCGTCAAGCGGCTTGGCTTTGCATCGCTTCGCGGGAAGCGCGGGCCTCCGCCGCTCCGGTCTGTAGCGCTAGCCTGCAGGCTCATCGGCGAGCGGGCGCGCCTCCTCGGGCAGCATAATCGGAATGCCCTTGCGCACGGGATAGGCAAGGCCGGCCGCCTTGCTGATAAGCTCCTGCGCTTCGCGGTCGTAAATGAGCGGCTGTTTGGTCACCGGGCAAACCAGGATTTGCAGGAGAGCCGGATCGACGTCGTCTTTGGTGTTCGATGTGTCCATTGCGCGTAACCTTAATGCAGGCTGGAGCCCGAGCCGGTGTCCGGCGCCGCGATTTCCATCTCCGCGAGCGCCATCAAAACCTCTGCGCGGGCCTTGAGATCGGGCGCCTCAAGCAGCGCTTGCTTCTCCTCCGGTCCGTAAGGGCTGATCATCGAAAGCGTATTGATGAGCACCTCGGTTGGCGAGCGCTGAATGCTATCCCAATCGGCGGTGAGCTTTCTTGCTTCGAGATAGGCCTTCAGAACCTGTAGAAACCGTGGCCAGTCCACGGCATTCTGGCCGTGCCCGCGCACGAGATCCTTGAGATACGGGCTGTAATTGGCATCGCAAATCCGGTAGGGCTTCGCGGTCTGCGCTTCGCCCGTGATATCGAAGCGGCAAATCCCCGTGAGCGTAATCAAAAGCCGGCCATCCTCCGTTTCGGAGAAGGCGGAAAGCCGCCCCGCGCATCCGGTCTGCCGGAGCGGGTGCCCCTTGGAGAGCGGCGACTCCTCCTGCGCGCCGAGCGGCTGCACGATGCCGACGATGCGATTGCCTGCGATGACATCGTCGACCATGCTGAGATAGCGCGGCTCGAAGATATTGAGCGGCAGGCTCGAGCGCGGAAGCAGGATGCAGCCCTGAAGCGGGAACACAGGCAGGCCTGCCGGAAGGTCGGCTGCCGATCGATACCTGTCGGTGATACCCAAAATTGCCTCCCCGGCCGCGGAACCGGCCGCCTAAGCGAACAAAAGCGACGACAAGCGCTGCCGTCCCGCCTGCGTCATGGGATCTTTCGCGCCCCAAGCCTCGAAAAGCTCGATGAGCTGCTTGCGGGCCGCGTCGTCGTTCCAGGCGCGGTCTTTCCGCACGATTTCGAAGAGATGATCCATGGCCTGTTGCCGCTGCCCCTTCGCATTCAGCGCTATGGCGAGCTTGAAACGCGCGTCCCAGTCGCGCGGATCGGCGGACACGGCCCGCTCAAGGGCCGCAATATCCGGCTTGGGGCCCGCCTTTCTCGCAAGCTCCAGCGCGGCCTTGGCACCGAGATAGGCTTCGGCCGTCTGCTTTGCCGGGGGAACGAGAGCGAGCGTTTGCTGGGCCTGACCGAAATCTCCAGTCGCAATGTAGCATTTCGCAAGCCCTGCGATCGCCTCCACGTTTTCCGGATCGCCTTGCATGATGGCCGCGTATTGCGCGGCTGCGCCGCCCATATCGCCGGCATCGAACGCCGCCTTAGCCTCCTCGATGCCCGGCTCCTCATTGGCGCCCGGCCCCACTAAGCGTTGCACGAAGGCCTTCACTTGGCTTTCCGGCAGCGCTCCCATGAAACCGTCGACCGGCTGGCCGTTCTTGAAGGCGAACACCGCGGGGATCGACTGCACGCCAAGCTGGCCCGCGACTTCGGGGTGCTCGTCGATATTCATCTTGACGAGGCGGACAGCGCCGCGCGCGGCCTTCACCACTTTCTCGAGCACCGGCGTGAGCTGACGGCAAGGGCCGCACCAAGGCGCCCAAAAATCGACAATGACCGGAACTTTGCGGGACGCCTCGATGACATCCGCGACGAATGTGTGTGTCGTCGTCTCCTTGATGAGGTCGCCGGCGATTTCCGGTTTTTTGGCGGAAGCGCCGCCGAAGAGCGAGATAGCCATGTGTCGTGTCACCTAGATATATGCGGCAGCGAAACGCCTTTGGGATGGCGCTTCAGCGAGCCCGGAAAATCCCTCCGCAGAAATGGGTTTGAAGTTGCAATCAGGCAAGCGGAAAATAATCTGCGGGGCTAGCGAATACCTATAGCCATTGAATTTGCCGGCCGGAGGGGGATGGAAGCGACGCGGCATATTATAATCGGCACTCGGCAGAGAGCGGCCTGGAAGTCTCGCCCTCGGGGATTTTCAATAACTTGCCGGGCAGGCCGGAAGGTGCCTCACATTCGGGATTGGCCTGCGCGAGCCTGCCCCTCGCTGGCAGGAGCTATGGGAGTGAACGCCAACATTGGAGTGGCCACAACGCAAGTGCCGCCTTGCCCGTCGCGACTTGCGGCAAATTCTGACGGGAGATAGTTACCGAGAAGCGCAATATAAGCGGTTTCGGTCCCGTTGCTGACGGATAGGGTACCGCCGGTATTTGTAACCGAATAGGCCACGGTCATGTTAGGGCCATAAGCGAGGTCAGTAAGGTCAATCGTATCGCCGGCGCTCAATCCGGAAATGTTGCCTGCGTAGTTCAGGGCTGAATCGAGCTTTAGGGTTCCGCTCGCCCCGGCCGCAAAGATAACATTTTGGCTGGAAGCGCCAAATATCTCTGCTTGAGACGTTCCTGAAATTGTCACATCTGCGGGTCCGGTCGTATTCGAGTTAACTTTCAACCCAAGAATGGCAGCCGCTCCGGCGAGCCTCGCAATGTTGCCGGCACGATCCTGGATGGCACCGGGCGATGGCAGTTCAATCCCAACAACCGAGAGTGCCGGTGTACCGCGGCTGGATTGTACTGAATAATTGAAAACGAGCGATGTCGCAGTTGAATGAGAGGCATCGTAGATCGCCGCGCCGCCATCGTTCAAAAGCAAAACAGGCCGGCCCGCAACCTTAACGGCTTCGTTCGGTTTCAGCGTGATCGCAACATTTTGGCCGGCCGATACCATCCCGTGCGACGGCGACGCCGTCACACGGGCAATTGTGGGTGCTGAGGTATCGATTCTAAGGCCCAGATTTCCATTTGCCCCTGACAATGCGGCGTGATTTCCCGCGAGGTCGCGGATGGAGGAGCCAGCCGCCAGATCGACTCCTGTGATCTTGAGCGCGGGGGTGTTCTGCCCTGCCGCGACGGTATGATCGAAGGTAAGGGCTGTTCCCGTCGAGAAGGATGCATCGTAGGTCGCAATGCCGCCGTCATCGAGCAAAAGTGTTGGCCTTCCAGTAACGGCAACTGGCTTACTCATACCGAGCGTGATCGTAAGCGGTTGACCTGCCCGGAGAGTCTTGGAGTTCGATGCCGCAGTTGCCCGCATGACGATCGGCGCCTTTGTGTCGATCTGAAGCCCAAGGCTGGCAACGGCGCCGGACAAGTCAGCTTTATTGTCTGCAAGGTCTTGGATCGAAGCGGCCGCCGGTAAGTTTACACGCGTGACTTTCAAAGAGGAGGTATCTTGCTCCGGTGCTACCTTATAATTAAAAGTGAGACTGCTCGAAGTTGAGTGTCCCGGATGCAATATCGCCGTGCCGCCATTGTTTAGCGAAAGTGTGGGTGCGCCGGTGACCAAAACAGGCTTATTCATTTTGAGCGTAATGGCAACTGTCTTGCCTGTATTGAGGGCGCCACTGCCTGGAGACGCGGCAACCGTTGACACGGCCGGAACTAGCGTATCGATTTGCAGGCCGAGACCGGTCTTAGAGCCTGCGAGATTGGCCGTCTGCCCGGCCATATCTACGATAGAGGCGCTGCCTGGAAGATTGACTCCAACCAATCGCAGGTCGGATGCGTTCTGGCCAGCTGCGACTCTGTAGCTGAATGCTAGCGCTGCTGTGCCTGACCCGCCTTTGTATTTCGCGAAGCCGCCATTGTTCAGTGTCAGGAGGGGCGTACCTCTCACTTTAACCGGCTTGCTGAAATTCAAAGTGACAGTAATTTTTTTCCCAGGTCGAATATAGCCCGCGCCCGGCGAGGTGGCGACCTGGGTGACGACAGGCGTCGCCGTGTCGATTTGCAGATCGCTAAACGTCCCAGCCGCTGCCGAGAGGTTGGCCGCATTTCCGGCCATGTTTGCGATCGTGGCTCCGTTCGCCTTGAACCCTGTTACTGCAAGCACAGGAACGCTCGTCCCGTTTGCACCAACCTTGTGAGTGAACGTCAACGCATTTGTGCCGGACCCCCCGGAGTAGGTGGCGCCACCGCCGTCGTTCAGCAACAGAATGGGCGTTCCGCCGGTCACGAAAACGGCCTCGCTTAGTCTCAGCGCGAATGCGATGGCCGAGCCGGCTTGTTCCACGCCTCTCTCAGGCGAGGCATGAAGAGAGGTCACCGCTGGGATCTGTGTTTCCACCCGCAACCCAGCGAATCTGGTTGCCGCGCCCTTTAAAGCTGCGTCACGTCCAGCTTGGTCATGAATGCTTGACGATCGCAAGCCGACCCCAGTCACTGCCAGTGCCGCAACGCTCCTTTCACTGGCCAATACGGTATAGTCAAAGATCAGGGTATTCGCGCCCGAGCCAGAGGTGTAAACCGCCATACCACCGTTATTCAGGAGCAACACCGGCGTTCCGCCAGACACGAAGACCGGCTTGGTAAATGCCAGCATTATCGGAATTGTCTTGCCGATTCCTACGGCCCCTGCGCTAGAAACGCCAACTTGCGAAATAACCGGGGGCGAACGAAGGGCGGCCTCGATAATCCGCGACGCTCCTTCAAGCGTTCCCTGCTGCCACAGGAGCTTGATGCTGATGGCCAGCGACATAGTAACAAGGACCGGCTTGATCACGCTGGTGCCATGTCTAAGGATCAGGCGCGCGCCCAGATTACCGCCAATGATGTTGCCCGCGGCCATGACAGCACCATGGGTCCAGGATGCGTGTCCGCTCCAAATGAAGAACGCCAATCCGCCAAGATTGCTCATGAGATTAAAAATTTTGGCGCGGATTGTCGCTTCTTCCAATCCCAATCCGAGGAAGGCCACCGCGCCAAGCGCGAAAAAGGCTCCCGTTCCCGGGCCGAAAAAGCCATCGTAGAATCCGATGAGCGGAATGACGGTCAGCGCGCCAGCCACAAATGAAAGCCGCGCTTTGCGCGGCACGTCGCCCAGGTTCGGCTTCAATAGCACCGCGAAGGCGACGAAGATCAGCAAGAAAGGAACGATGGATTTTAAGATGCCTGGATCCAGATAGGACAGGCTCACGGCACCGCAAACCGCACTAAGAAAGGCCATAGCCGCGGGGAAAACATGATCTCTAAAGCGCACCCTGCCTTTGCGCCAGAATTGTAACGCCGCGCTCGCGGTACCGAAAATACCTTGTAGCTTGTTGGTCGCGAATGCGGCGACCGGGTCGAGCCCCGCAGCCATTAGTCCCGGCACGATGAGGAGGCCGCCACCACCAGCCATCGAATCGATTATGCCAGCAACCAAAGCAAGAGCAAAAAGCAGGAAAAGCACTTCTAAACCGCTGATTTGCATACTTGTTTTGCACGTTTCGATGAATTTGCCCAGGATCCACCAACAACATCTGCACACTAAACAAACAACAATAACACTTATTCTTGGGATTACTCCCAAGCCTATTCCAGCGAGATCAACTTTGCTGCTTCTTCTTGTGCGGTATGTTAGCTCACAGCTTCTCTTGGCCGTCAAGCCTCAAGCGTTAACCATTGATTAATTGGAGCTATTTTTCGAGTGGATTGAGGATGTGGCCAAACAAATCGAGACGGATTGATTCTCGCCATTACGCTCTTGCGGAGCCGTCCGCGGAAATGCATCGAATGTGAGCATCGCGCTTTCGGTGGCACGGAATTCGATGACAAAGACCATCCTGCCTATCGCCCGGCGATCATCGGCGCAGGCGAGTAGCAGTTCGGCAACAAAGTAGGACTTTTTAATCCGATGGAGTTTTTACCGTACCCAATCGAAGCAGCCGCATTTAGGGTTATCAAAGTCTTAGCGGAGCTGCCAGCCGGTTCGGCGCTTCTAGGTATTGGGGGAGGCATGTCTTGGTTTGCGCGATCATACCTTTCACTGATTAGCTGTTTGTTCCCTTTGTTGATGGCCCCAGCAAAGGCCGACACGCTTTCCGATATAAGGGCGAAAGGCGAAATCGTAGTGGGCACGAAGGCCGATTATCCGCCTTATGGTTTCAAGAACGAGGCTAGCCAGATCGTGGGCATTGAGCCAGATCTCGCCGCGGATTTGGCAAAGCGCATTGGTGTTAAGCTGCGGATCGTGCCCGTGCTCTCATCAAACCGCATACAGCTCCTTCAGGAAGGCAAGATCGACTTGATGATCGCCACCTTGAGTATCACAGAGGAGCGGCGGCAAATGGTCGGTATCATTGACCCACCCTATTACGCGGCGGGCATTGCAGGGTTGGCCGATCCGAAAGCTGGGATCGAGAGCGAAACCGACCTGAAAGGCAAATCCGTCTGCGCTATCAAGGGGAACTTTTTCAACGATGACCTTCGAACGCTATACGCGCAGAAGGATCCGCTGATTTTCGACGGCGTGCCGGCAGCCGAGGAGGCGTTGACACAGGGACGGTGCGTCATTTTCGTGTTCGACGAGACGCTTATGCTATCGAAGAAAAAATACGAAGCGGAAAAATGGAAAAATTATGAGCTCGTACAGTTCACTGAAGTGGACCCGCTGCCCTGGGGTATCGCGGTGAAATTGGAAGACCGCAAAAGCGCTTACGGCAAGTTGATTTCGGCTGCTATTGTAGATTGGCACAGAACTGGGCTGCTCGTCGATCTTGAGAAGAAATGGCTAGGCACCAATACACGGTGGATTCTCGGCGTCCGCGAAAAATATAAGGTTCGGCCATAGCGGGTTAAGCTGAAGTTCGCCTTGCTTTCCAGTGACTGGTTCGCTTGTTGGGGCTCTTTGTTGACGGGCGAAGGCTCTTCTTAGGAGCTTCGCCCGTTATCCCGCTCCAGCTAAACGAGTGGTTTTCCCGCTTCGTCGAATCCGTATTTCAGATGCGGGTGGGCCTGCGAAAGATCGCGCACTTGTGTACGCACGTCCGCGAGCGGCCGCCGGCTGAGCAGCACGTCGGCCATGCACCTTGCTACCTCAGCCATCGCCTCAGTCCGGAACCCCCGGCGCGTCAGTTCAGCGACGCCAATGCGCAGCCCCGGCAGACCGGAAAACGGCGCCTTGATGCCGTTAAGATGAAGGCCGGCCTGCTCTAATCGCTTCACTTCGCCAGGCGCATCCGTGCCTGCTTTCATGAGACAGATCACTTGATGGCTTTCGGTGAAGTCCTTGTTCGGAAACATCATCGAAACGCCCTCTTTCGCCATCGAGCGGCCCAAAGCTTTGGCGTTCTGAATGACCTGTGTCGCGTAAGCGCGCCCAAATTCGTGGAGTTCCTCCAGCGCCACGGCAAGGGAAGCGATATGGTGTACGTGGGAGTTAGACACAAACAGCGGGGTGATGGCATTTTGAATTGTTTCGGCTGTCTTTCCGGCTTCGCGGGCGACGATCAGCCCCTTTTGCGGGCCGAACATGGTCTTATGCGTGCTGCCCGAGATGATGTCGGCGCCTTCCAGCAACGGCGCTTGAAAGCGTCCGCCACCTATAAGGCCGAAACAATGCGAGGCGTCGTAAACGATGATGCATTCTTCTCCGAAGATCTCGCGCAACTGTGCGACCGGGTAGGGAAACAGAATCATACTAGCGTCGAGATATAGAAGCTTGGGCCTGAGCGTTCGGGACAGCTTCCTCGTTGCGTCAAGATCCACGGCACCCTGCTCGTTGTCGTAAGGCAGGGAGGCGTGCTCCAAACCCAGCCTTTCTGCGACGGGTGCGGTGGCGAAATGGCCACCTGCCGAAGGAGGTACGCTCAACAGCGTGTCCCCAGCTTCCGCGAGGCTTGAAAGCAATATCCCTACGATATTGTTTCCCGACAAAGGCCGGACATCCGCTACCTTGCCGTCGAACAAACGGCAGGCAAGCTCCTTGGCCTTGGCTTCCATGGCTCTGGTAAATCTTTGATTCGGATAATCCCAGATTTCCTTTGGTCTTTCGTTGGCGGGTGGAATGCAATAGCGGTGCGCGAAATCGCTGCTCAACATTCTTAGCGCGGCTGGCGACATCAGATTTTCGCTCGCCACAAGATTAAGGGTAACCTGCCGCCGATCCTCGTGTTCAGCAACAATTTCTAGTGCTTTACTGCGACAAAATTCTCTAATAGGCTCAAATGCATACGACATCGCACTTCTCCTCCAACGACGCTCAAACTGCGGCTTCCGCTGCAGTTGCGGCAAAGTTTAATCAAATTTTATGATCTTCATATGGCTGCTCAGTCTTCGCTCGCTTCTCGTGGATGAAGTCAGCTAGAATCGAAACTGCTGGAGTTGGCCGGCGTCATGGTTGACTCAGGGGTGCGGCTTTAGCCATACCTCGGCCAATGCCGCGAACCTGCGGCAAGCCTTGGGATCCACGCCGAAGGCTGGCAATCGAGAAAGGACCTCCCATGCGGGGAGTTCAGGAAGACCCCGGCCTTGCCGAAGTCAAGGCCGTTCTTAGGAAGCTGCAGCGGCTTGACCCGGCTGCAGACGCGGGCCGCGACCGAGCCAATCAGTCGAATCCTGGTTCGGTTGCTGCCCGAGGCCACCCGTCAAGCCCCCCCCTTCGAGCAGATATAAGCGTATTCGATCGCAAGCACGCCGCGATCGCGGCAGCCAAACCGAAGACGAGCTCGAAGCGCCGCATTGCTCCCCAACTCTTCGGTGCGGGAGTACTCATTGGCGGTGTTGCAATCCTTTTTGCCGCTGGGATGATTCATTTGCCAAAGAGCTTGAAGACCGGCACGCAGACAGAGGACGCGGGCGCAACAGCGCAGCTCAAGGAAAGCGAATCGAAGCTCCTTGCCGAAGTGCGGCGAATCCTGAGCGAAGGCGACGTCATACTCGCTAGATCCCGTTTGTTACGCTCTGAGCCTGAGCGCCGGGCGGAGGTGGCGTTCATGCTCGCTCAATCCCATGATCCCAACTACTTGCAGTCCCTTGCGAAAACGAATGGCCTCCCTGACCCGGCGGAGGCTGAGCGCTGGTACAAAAGGTGGCATGAACTCGCGGCGCAGAGCGGCCTCGAAATGGATAGCGGGCGGCTACAGCGCATCATCAATGCAATGCATTAAGGGCGCCGCATAATCTTTCTTTGCATTGCACAGAAACCTTGCGGCGTTCTAGAACGGCGCTTTGTCTGGCGAACGCCAATTTACTCTCAGGTCCAGAGACGCTAAAATAGATAGGGGCGTTCCAGATGCGTCTGTTCATCTTCTCAATAGGAATCCTCACCGCGCTCGTGCACCCGGCGTTGGCACAAATCACATTTCCCCCTGCGAAGCCTCCCAGCCGTATCGTCACGGTCCTGTCAGATGGACTTTCCGAACCTGACAGTCCCGCTTTGCAAGTCCTGAACGAGATTTCCGTTACCCTCGACAAGGAGAGCGGGATCCGCCTTCTCTCCGTCAATGCCTATGGGGGCCCAGCGAATGCGCGCGACCTTCTGCAACTCCACGGCACCGATCTTGCGATCCTCAATAACGACGTTCTTGCCTATCTCGACCTCGCAGCGTCGCTTCCCGAAGCCCGCAGAAAAGTGCGTTTAATCTCCCCCCTTTTCGACCAAAGCGTGCTCTTGTTTGCGCGGCAGGATATCAAATCGATAGACGATCTCCGCGGCCGCAAGATTGGAATCCCGGCCAGCCGGCCGTCCCGCGGCGTAACGGCGAGGGTGGTGTTCGGTTTGCTGAAAATCGAAGTTGAATTCGTAGAACTTGACGGCAACGCGCTTTCAAGCAGAGCAGGAGATCTCGACGCCGTCTTTCTTTATGAGAAAGACTTGCCTAGCCTGAGAACATTCGGCGTTACTTCTGCCTCCCATCACCTCTTGCCGATCACAGTCGCGGGGCCGCTTGCCGCGGTTTACCTTCCAAAGAAACTTGGCAAAGCTGCGATAGCTGGATTCAGCTCCGCCGATGCAATTGAAACGATCCAAGTCACGGCGCTTTTGGCGGGGTACGACTGGAGCGCGAAGCAAAGCCGGTATACCGATGTCGTAAATTTCGTTGAGAACTTCTTCGCGCTCGTACCGAAAATCCGCACACACAACCCCGCCTCGCCTTTTAGTAGAACCGACGTCAGGACGAATTCGCCGGGATGGAAGCGCTTTGGACCTGCGGAAGCGCATGCTGCTGCTGCCCAGCCTGCGTCCATCAAGGAAGATAGCCTTCCCTTGCTCACATCCTCGACGGAGATATTCCCTTCAGGAGGTGCCTTGAGGGTTATCGCAGTCGCTCGCCCGCCTCTCACCAATGAACAGGACAAGGACGGAGGCGTCGTTCTGAGAATCCTGACCGGCGCGCTAAACGCTGTTGGCGTTCCGATTTCCATACAGTGGGTTGACACCGAGAGGGAACTGCTCGACGGCCTTTTCACAAGTAAGTCAGCTGACGCTGGACTTTTCTGGCAGACGCCGCATTGCGACACACCGGCCAATCAATCCGCGAGCGAGGCCGAGCTTTGCGACCGCGCGGTTTTGACCGATCCGCTGATGCAAGCAGTCATCGCGGTATTCACTCGCCTTGACACGCCGCTTGCTACAAACAGCCCAGATGCCATTGAAAATCGCACACTTTGCGTGCCCAAGAGCCAGACCCTACCGGACGAAACGCTGGCAGCCATTCCTTGGATCAAAACTGCGAAGGTCAAAACCCTCCGGCCGAAAACCTTGATCGATTGTCTTGCTGCAGTCGACCAGCGTGAGGCGGAGGCGTTGATTGCCATCGAGCCCGAAGCCCGTTTTGCCATCGAAAGGCTGAAGCTTTCGCAGTCCTTTCTGATTTCGCAGCGTCCCGGGATCACAACCGGCCTGCACGTTGTGGTAGCCAAGGATAATCCGAGTCAGGCGCAACTCATCCAAACCATCAATGAGGCGCTTGCCAAATTCCGGTCGAGCGGTGGCTATTCCGCTGTGATGGCCTCCCATCTTGCCGATTTGACGGGAGCGGCGTTGAAGCAAAACTAATAAGATTCAGTTCCTGGGCCGAGCCGCTCAAGTGTTTGCCGGGCCAGGCGGCGCGTGACGAGTACAGCTTTACCGAGACGATTAGCCGAGAATTGCTCCACCAATTGCCAGATTTGGGAAAATAAGCCGGAGGTGCTTATGTGTTCCGCCGAGTTAACCGGTGCTGCAACAAAACACATTCCCTGAAAATGCGGCTTCGCGGCGGTCTCTAGCCGGGCGCGTAATCTCTTAAAATCCTCTTCGCTTGAAATCAAATCGCTATGCGTGACGGCGAGGAGGCCGTACGACCGTATTCGCCGCGGCAATCTCAGCCACGCGGTCCGCTCCGACTCGCGCCACGCCTGCGTTGCGACGGTGGCCCAAATGGCGGCGTCGATTCCATGCATGAGCACGGCTGAGAGGGCGGTGGGAAAAAGCGGATTCGCACTGCCAGGGAAGTCTAGTATTTCAATCCGCCGGAGTATCTCGCTCGGCAAACCGACATCGACACGGATTATGGCTTGGGACGAAACATCGGCGCTGACTGACAGGGGAAACTTCTCTCCGCTGGCATAGAGAGCGCCTGCACCCGGAACCGGCGCATATCGGAGAAGCGTGGGCAGCCTTGTATTTGCTACGGGCAGAGCGGGCAAGGTCATGCCGCCAACGATAAGATTGGCTAACGATGTTTTCCCGGAATTCGCTTCTCCCAGAATCGCCAGCCGGAACGGACGCTGCGTTACCCTTGCCACGCGCTGCAAGGCGCGGCTTGGCGCTTTCAGGCTCGGATGAGAATTCGCCGCCTCACGCAAAACATCCTGCGCGGCATCGAGGCTTCGGATGAAATATCGCAACTCTGCCGAGTATTCCATTTGTGAATTCTCGCGGCTTAGCATTCTTTTCTCCGCTTGCGCTCCTACAGGTCAATATTTCCGCCCATGCCCGTGACCGTCATCGACGTGTCCGCAACGCATCAGCTGCAAAAAAGCGTATGTATAAGCTCAACGCTGGCTGGATATCTCGATTGCCATTGGATAGGTTTGCCCATCTCTCGTGAGGTGCGGCTGCGATGTAACATGCTATAGGGCCGCTTCCAGTATCTTTTAGTCCTTTGTAAAATGCAAAACATGCTGAGATTTCTGCAGTCAAAACGAAGGACGGCCGCCAAACCTGTGGTTTCGCAAGCCGCAAGCGCACCTGTGCCGCCCGCAGCGGCTAGCCCGCTTCTAAGAGATGTCCTTGGCGAAACTGTAGCTTTCGATCACGCCTCTCAATCGAGCGAAAAAAAAAGCACCTCGTCGCCCTTGTCGCAGAGGCTTAGCGTTGGGGCGAGACTTGCCGATGCCAAAAGGCGCTCTATCGAAGCAGCGTCGGTGCTTATTGCGCTATCGGATGCGGAGACCGGCGGAGCGATCGATGTCCTTGTTGAAGACCTCAAAAAACGCGTTTGTTCGATTGCTTTTGCTGGTCAAGTGAAGGCAGGAAAAAGCTCGCTGATAAACGTTCTTGTCGAAGAGCCGAATCTCTTGCCGGCGGACATCAATCCGTGGACGACGGTCATCACGAGGATTCATTTTGGGGTGCCGGGCAAGCCGCAATCGGGTGCGTCTTTCACATTCTTTAATCGTGATGAATGGCGCCGGCTCTCCATCGGAGGGCGGACGCGCGTGCTTACCGAACGCCTGTTCCCAGATTTTGACTGGAATGCGCTCAGTAGTCAGATCCAGGCTATGCAGGAACGAGCCAGCCGGAAGCTTGGCCCGCTCTTCGAGGAACTGCTGGGGACAGACCACACCTATCCAGAAATCACGCCCGGCCTCTTGAACCGGTATGTCGGCGCAGGTCATCCCGATGCTGAAAGCATCGCAGCAGGAGCCGAGGGTGAGTACTCGGATATCACCAAGCTTGCCGACGTATTCTTGGACCTAGCCGCATTCAGTTTCCCGACGATCTTAATCGATACGCCGGGTGTTAACGACCCTTTCCTCGTTCGCGACGAAATCACGAGACAAAACCTGGAAGCCGCGGATATTTGCGTGATCGTCCTCACGGCCCGGCAACCCTTATCGTCAGCGGATCTAAGCCTCCTCCGCATGCTGAGGGGGCTAAAGAAGGACCGCATCATTATCTTTATCAATAAGATCGACGAAATAAGCGGCGGCGAGGAGGTTTTGCGGGAGGTGTCGCATCGCGTTACCGCTATTCTCAAAGAGGAACTTCCATCCGCTCAGATCCCGATTGTGCTGGGCAGTGCCTCCTGGGCGCGCAAAGCCTTGTCCTTTAGCACCACCGCGCACTGTCCGCCAGCCACGCTTATGAGCGGTGTCCGCGAAGATTTCGCTGCCCTTGAATGGCTAAGCCACTCTGAGATTGCCGGCACCGTAACGGCAGAGACACTTTTTCAGAAGTCCGGTTTATTTTCACTAGCGGTCGCTATGTCTGAAATGATGCACGATGGGCCGATTGCTGCTGCGATTCGTGCCACCGAAAGCCTGCTCGAAGAGGTTTGCCGCAACCTGATTTCCTGGCTGGAAACCGAAATTGGAATTCTTGGCAAGATTCCCACCGATCTAGTTTTGGCCAGGAGCGAGCTCTCGGCGCTTGTGGCATTAAGAGAGGCGCTAGCGGCGGAGTTTGACACTTTCTCCGATAGCCTGGCCGCGATCCGGGCCCAGAAGCTGAGCGCGCTCTATCAGGAGCTAGCAGGGGCGATAGAGGCTTCGACGGCGGAAGCACTGGCGGCGCTTCCAGATGATGCGATTTCCGCACAAGCAAGCCAGATCGATGCCAAGTTGCGCGTCAAGCTTGAAAGCGTTTTTCTAACCGCTGTCGAAGATGCTGGCAATCAGATCGCCGGAGAGCAGGAACGGCTTAGAGCGAATCTAACGCGACTGTTCGAGGAAACCAACTTCAAGCAAAAGCCTGCAGCTATTCTAGGACAGGTGCCTGCCGTCTCGCCCTCTCTTACCGCACTGAGCGAGCCAGCTGCCTTGGGTCTTACTGAAAGCCTGAGAGAATTCGCTTCAGGTTCGATTCCGGCGGAGATCCAGAGCGCCGATCTTTCAAGAGTAATACTTGTCGACTTTAGACCAATTATAGACAATCTTGCCGGCGAAGCTGCCAAAGTACTGCAAGAAAGGTCGGACACTCTTATTCATCAAGTGAAAGCACTGACGTTAGGCCCCGTGGACATTGCGATCCGGCGTATCGATGGGGCGATTCAAAAAACCGGAACGCCTTCTGCGGATACCTTCAGCGAACTTCAATCGCTGGACCACAAGGTACAAGCACTTCACGAAACGATCTCGAACCTAAGACTCATTCTGACGGCAAGCCTACCCACTGTTCCTGACTAAGCCAGGATCAATCGAAGCGGTGAGAATCAGGGCCTCGATCTATGCCTGCAAATTGCAGCTCTTTCGCGGCAGAGAGAAATATTCACGATGTTTGGTTCTTACGGATTGAAGCCTGCGGCGTATCGAGTCTAAACAGAAACGGGGCCGTGAGGAGGCAAAACGATATGCGGGTGACAAGTCTTCGGCACGGCGCGCGTTGGCTGTATGCGGCCATGGCGTTATCGGTTGGACTAATGGGTTACGAAGCGCCGGCCGGCGCTCAAACCTGCGGCTCGGACTATACTTTGAAGGAAGGGGAATCCCTTGCTGACATTGCCGCAAGGGCCTATGGCAGCTCGTCTCAATGGACGTTGATCTTTTATGCGAACCAGGACCGGATGGGCGCAAACGCCTCCATGCTCGTGCCGGGACTGAGCATCCGCATTCCTTGCGTTAGCGGCCTACAGCCCGCAACGCCCCAGGCGCCGTCCGCGGCTACGCCTTCCGAGTCTTCTGCAACGCCAAGCGGCGACATCGAATTGTCGTCCGTCGTCAAACGGATCGAATTCTTAACCGCCGATGGTTACACGCCGTTCACCGATCGCTCACTCCCCCATGGCGGGATGATAACGCATATCGTAAGCGCCGAGATGGACCTCATAAAAGAGCAGTCGGGTGGTAACTTCAGTTTTAATGTGTCCTGGGTGAACGACTGGGCGGCCCATCTCAATCCGCTCCTCATAACGCGGGCATTCGATGTTGGCTTTCCCTGGGTTAAGCCAGACTGCGATCACCCTGCAGACCTCTCCCAGGACGCAAAGTACCGCTGCCGGAAGTTTTTTTTCTCAGACCCACTATATGAAATCTTTACGGTCCTTTTCGTTAAATCAAATTCGACAATAGTATTCACAAGGGATGACGAGGTACTTGGAAAAACGCTATGCCAGCCCGCTGGCTATTCTACCTACGAATTAGATAAGGGCGGCCGGAACTGGGCAAAGGATAACAAGATCGTCTTGCTTCAGCCGCAGTCGATCGAGGAATGCTTTCGCCTGCTTGATGCCGGTTCGGTCAACGCAGTGGTCACAGCGGATCTAACGGGGAAGGCCATCATCGCCGCGCTCGGGCTGGGCGACCGCGTAAAAGCGCTACCGAGGCCGCTTGCTATCGGAACGCTTCACCTTATTGTTCCCAAAACGCACCCGCATGCCAGCACCTTGCTTTACTATATTAATACCGCAACTGCGAAGCTTCGAGAGTCTGGAGAATACGACAAAATCGTCGATAGCCACCTCTCACGCTTCTGGAGTGCCCAAGACCGGAAATAGGATTTGAGTAAGTGTTTTTTACAAGTCTTTTTTTTGGGGGGAGAGCAGATTTAGACCTAGGTATAACGAACATTACCCGTTGTGACATTGCACTCTTCCGAAGGTGCAATGGCCTGCCCGGAGGCATATCGCTAACATAAGAGCCATGGTAACTTCAGCTGAAATAGAGTCAGGATGAGTACGGCGGTGTAGGCTTCTGCGAACAGATTTGCCTAAACCTAACCAAGATTGGATGCGGCTCTTTACCGGTCCTTATCGGAGCGCTACTGTTCATCACGCGCTAAACAGGCGAGAACTTATGGGTCTGCAAATAGACAAGTTCTGCGAAGATCTTCGCCTAAAGCTTACCAATATCGAGAGCGGACTACACTCCCTCAAAACGAAAATGGAAGGGAAAGCTCAACAAGGGGAGCAGGAAGTTCGCAATCACCTCGACACTATCCAAAGACGCATTGCACAGGATCACGCCAAAGCCTCCGCTGCCCGCGCAGAGATTAAGGCTTGGTTCGATAACAAGAAAACCGTCACCGCCGAAAAAATCGCGGATTGGAAAGCAAAGCGGGAGATGAGCCATTTGCAAAACCGGGCCGACCAAGCGGAGCGGTATGCTCAAGCTTCGATCGATGTCGCCTTGACAGCACTGGACGAGGCCGAACAGGCAACCCTTGAAGCCTGGCTCGCACGTGAGGATTCCAATTCCGCGAAGTCTAAATAAGCATCGGACGCCGCGCTTATTAAACACCGCAAACCAGAGCAACTGTACTTAAGTTAAAGGGAGCCTATCCATGAAACGCACCTGTATTCTACTGCTTACAGGCATTGCACTCCTCGCACCCGCCCCCCTGCAAGCGCAGGCCGCGGGCGATGCCGCTCCCGGCTGGAGCCAGCAGCTCGACCGGTTCTCCGAAAACCTCAAAGCAAAGCTCGCGGAGGCCAATAGCCGTCTCGATAATCTCAAGGCCGAGATCGCGGCAAAGGCGGAGAACGCCGAGGAGGATGTGCGCGCCCGTCTTGATCAGCTGCAAAAGCGCATCGACCAAGATCACGCCAAGGTCGAGGCAGCACAAGCCGACGTAAAGGAGTGGGTGGAAGCCCACAAAAACGAAACCGAGGCGAAGATCGCCGAGTGGAAAACCAAGCACGAAATAAGCGCGCTTGAAAACCGCGCCGAAAGGGCCGAGCGGTACGCGGCAGCCGCGGCCGATGCCGCTTCGGCTGCAATCGACGAGGCGCAGTGGGCAGCGCTTGAAGCCTGGCTCGCACGGCTAGACGTGAAGATCGCTCAGGCCAAACAAGCGGTAGACGCCCGCTGAGGCGGATATTGGGAGTGCAAGCGATGAGCGACCTCGTTGTGATCGAATTTCCGTCGGAAGCCAAGGCGGAAGAAGTCAGGCAGAAGCTGCTGGATATGCAGAAGGAATATCTGATCGAGCTTGAAGATGCCGTCATCGCGATCAAGCAGCCGAATGGGCGGATCAAGCTTAACCAGCTTTTTCACCCGGCGGCTGCAGGAGCCGTGTATGGCAGCCTGTGGGGATTGCTCGTGGGCATGATCTTCCTGATGCCTTTGGCCGGCGCGGTCCTCGGCACAGCTTCCGGAGCCATCGCCGGTGCCCTCACCGATGTGGGCATCGACGACCAGTTCATGAAGGATGTCGCGGCAACCTTACAGTCGGGCAATGCTGCGCTCTTCCTTCTGATCCGCAAGATGACCACCGATAAGGTGCTCGCGGATCTCAAGGGCGTTGGCGGCAAAGTCCTGCGCACCTCGTTCGATAACACAAAGGAAAATGCCCTGCGCGAAGCCCTTGCCGCAGCGAGCGCCACTCAGCCCAAGACGGCTGGCGCGGCTTGAATTGCTGGCCGCACCGATGGCGGTTCGAAACCTCATCGCATGGTTCGTACCCCAACCAGGAGATCGTCACATGATGGACGCCACGCATCGGATTAGCTCGTAAAACCATTTGCAAAACGTGCTTAGCGACACTACCCCTTGATCTCGTTGATATATTGTCGATGGAAGGACGAGTTGTTCTGATCAAGTTGTAAAACAAAGAGCGTGTTTGTGGAACGTGCCGGCCGAAATAAGCCATTGTTTTCATTTAACTTTGGCGATCCCGGAGGGGCTCGAACCCCCAACCCCCTGCTTAGAAGGCAGGTGCTCTATCCTGTTGAGCTACGGGACCGTTGCCGCACACCCTACCCTTCGCCGGCGATCCTGTAAATCGCGGCGATGGCGCGGCGCTAAGTGGACTCCGTTGGCCTAAAGCTTCGTGCGATTGATCGGAGGCATCGTCATCGCGAGGCGGCCCCGATCAAGCCGGGGGCAGGCTCCGCCGCCGCGGCGATCCATAACCGCATCGGCGACTTGGCCCCTGGATTGCTTTGCAATGACGGGCGAATTTGTTTTCGCAGAGCCCCCGCCTTCAAGGGCAAGCTTTATCGCAAAACCTCGAAGGCCATCTCCGTTTTCACGGACGGGCTTTTCGCGAACTCTGCTTAGGCTGCCAGCGCGGCCGGAGGGCCTTGCGGCGGCGGTCCGCTAAGCAGGATCGCCCGGTAATAAAATGCGGGCGCCGCGATGAGCAGGATTCGCGTGGCCTCCATCAGCATGGTGCTGGTAACGGGCGCACGGATGGCGGCAACGGCCGGCCAAGCCGCGAGCGCAAGCGCCGCCAGCAAAGCTGCGAGAGATAGGCCCGCCCGCGGCACGCTCCACCAGAAATAGCGAATGCGCTGCGGCCAGCATTCCGGCAGCTTCCACGCGATTGCCGTCATCAGCGGCGCCGAGAGCAGCCATAAGAGCCCCACCAAATACGCCCGGTCCGTGAGGCTATCGTAATAGCTGTCGCGGAAGCAGCCGATCTGCAGATCGGGTTTGAAGGCCAGCCCGCGCCAGGCGAGGTAACTGCGCAGTTCCGGCGCTAGAATTTCGATGCCGGATTGCGCAAGCCAAAAGGCGTTTGCCCAAAGAATGAAACCGGTCCGCGAGAGCGCTTTCATGAAGGCGAAAAGCCCTCGCCCATTCTTCTGAAATGGGACAAAAACTCGTCGTAGACGCTTTCCGGTGCGAGGCCGATCAGCCGGAAATAGCCACCATGGCGCGCCTCGACGACGAGTTGATAGACAAGCGCAGCGACGCCTGTATCCACGTCCGTTCCCCGGCCGGCGATCTCAACGGCGGGAAGGCCGGAAATCGTCAGCTCGCGTACCGTTTGGACGGTCTTGTCCGCCATCTGGTCGATGTGATCGAACGAGCGCCCGGCAAAGAGGCCGAGATTGGGGATCGGCGCCACCGATAGGGACGGCGCCACGAGAAACAGAGGCTGCAAACCTCTCCCGCCGTCGAGGACCTCGGACGGTTTCAGACGGTAGCCCTTGGTGGTGCCCAAAAGCGAAAGGTCCTCCTCGAAGGGGCCCAGATAGGAGACTGTGAAAAGCTTCGGCGCTTCGGGCGCGTCCGCGCGCACGCTGGCGGAAGCGAGAATCTTCTCGATCTTCGCGCCGGTCATGATCCCCGATATAAGGGCAGCGCGAGGAACGTTCGCGCTTACCATGCCGGTCATTCCGCCGTCGCGGAAGATAAGAATATATTTCTCGTAATCGACGAGCGCCGTATTCTGCTCTCCACGAAGGTAGCTGTAGTCGCCGGACCGGCCTGGCAGAGAACGGCTCTCAACGCCGATCACGCCTTGCGCCTCGAAAGTTTCTTTTGCGCGGCCAATGGCTTGCAACGGCTCGAAGGCAGTGAGCGGCAGCTCAAGAAGTGCAATCGACGTGCCGCTTTTCTCGTGAATAAACCCAGCGAACCGGTCCGCCAGGGTAAAATGCTCGCTCACAGCCAGTGCGATCCGGCTGCCCGGAGCTTGCCGGAGAGGACTTTTCTTGCCGCTACGCCAGCGATAGAAAGCCGCGGCAGCGCCGAGGAGGGCGATGGCCAAAACAGTAATCGCTACGGCGTGGAAAGGAATACCGCTCATAGCCAACGGAAAATCATCGTGCGATGCTCCTGTTCCTTAGAACGCTCTAAGTCCCTAACAGGCTGCCGCATTTTTTGCAATTTCTGCAAAAATGAGAAAACGGCGCATGCTAAACGCGGGCAAGTGCGGCGGCGCTTTTATGCGCCATTCGCCAACGGCAGGACGGCGCCGATCAAAGCGGGCAACTCCTCGAAGCGGTGCATGACGGCGTCGGCGCCGAGCTCGTCTGCCGGCTGGGACGCATAGCCGAAGCCCGCCGCGATCACGGGGATGCCCGCCGCTCTTGCCGCATCGATATCGGCTTCGCTGTCTCCGACCATCACGGAGGCGGAGAGTTCGCCGCCCGCAATGCGGACCAGCTCGGCGATGTGACGCGGGTCTGGCTTATGGAAGGGGAAGGTGTCGCCGCCGGCGACCGCGTCGAAGAGCGAGCCGATCCCGAGCACCGATATGAGCCTCAGCGTAAGCCGCTCGCGCTTGTTCGTGCAAAGCACCAGCCTTGCCCCGCCAAGGCGCAGGACGGCTGCCACTTCGAGGAAACCCGGGAAGAGCCGCGTCTTGGCGGCGATGTTTTCCTCGTAATGTGCGACGAGCTTCGCGGAGAGCCGGCTTAATAGCTCTGCATCGGCAGCATGGCCGCCGGCCGACAGCGCCGACTGCAGCATGGCCTTGGCGCCATAGCCCACGCCCTTCTTGATCGCCTCCGCCGGCGCTTCGCCGAAACCCTCGGAAATCAGGGCGGCATTCGCCGCATCGGCCAAATCGCCGGCCGTGTCGGCAATCGTGCCATCGAGGTCGAAGACGATCATGGCGCTTTTTTTGCGGGGCCGGTTCAGCATGGTCTCCAATACTTGCGTCAGGCCTAAGCTTGCAAAGAGGTTGGACCGATTTGAGGCTTGGCTGACGCAGCTTATCCACGGAAACCACAGTTTTATTCAATTAGCAGCTGCATTGCGGAAAAGCTGTGCGGTTATTGTCACAGACAGGGATCGGAATGCATGGGGCGGGCGCGTGACGCCTTTGGCGAGGTAAGCATCTGTTCCGTATGATATTGTTCCCGCGATGAGCGTGCCAGCTTTGCCGCAGGCTGCTTTGTCCGCAGCGGAAAAACTGTGTCAAAGAAAAGAAAAAGCTGAGGCGGATCTTGCCCCAACGCAAGGGTTTCGGTTATTAAAACCTAACGGCGTGCGTATGCGCACGTTTCAATCGAAGATAGGCACCGTCCGAACCATGCCGGGGTTGTTTAATCATGAATACACGTCGAAGCGAGCTTGATTTGACCCGCAGCTGCCCAACCGAAGAAGTCTTTCAGGAACCAAGCGATACCGGTGATTACGTCGCCGAAATGCAGCCTGAAGACGCTGCCGAATATATTGCAGTTTTGCTCGGCTCGCTACGCGCCATCGCCGTTAAAGCGCAATTCCGCATTCTCTCCGATCTCCTTTCCGTCGCCGAGGAAGAAGCCAAGCTTCACTGCCGCGCCTAGAGCGTTATCGCCTTTGATGAAATCAAAGGCGCACTCTAGAGCCTGGCCTGGTCTATCGCAATCGCCGGGTCTTGTGCTGTGTCCGCTTATAATAGGACAGGCGCTAGTTCGTAACGAAGCACGCCTTGTCGCCGCCGATGCCCTTGATTTTCTGGCAAAGGTCCATGGCTTCCTGCCGTGTGCCAAGCGGTCCGGCGACGGCCCGGTAGGTTACACCCTTTGCACCGAGATCGGCGATCTTCGCCGAGAGCTGAACGTCGCCGAGCGCAGACCTATACTTGTCCGTTAGCCCAGGCAGGTCCCTCTGAATCGCTTTCTCATCGGGTGCCGACTTCAAAGAAACATAAAATCCGCTTGCAGCAGCTGGCGCCGATTCGGATTGTACGGGCGCAGGCGCGCGGGAAGCCGTCCGCACGGGCGCAGCTTTAGGCGCGGGCGCCGTTGCGGTGGCAAACTGCTGCTGCGGAGGCGCAGGTCTAGAAGGCGCTGCCGCCGGCTGGCTTGGTGCGGGAGCGGTAGCATTGCCGAAGGGATACGGAAGCCCGTTGTCTACACTGACGATGCTTGGGGTGATGACCGGACGTCCCGCATCGACCCTTGTACCGTCAGGTCTATAGCTTTCGCTCCGCACAACGGTAGGCTGATCCGTTCCAGGACGCCCGTTTTGAGCGGCCGGGGGCGGCGCAGAAGGAGCGTCGCCAGTGTGCTGCGCTCTCTTCAGGGCCTCGTCTATCCGGTCCTCTAGTGAGTCACCCATAGCGGGGGGAGGCGTGAAGGCCTGGGAAACAGGCGCGGCCGGAGGAGGGGAAGGCGGTGCGAACGATGCGACCTGGGTCCGTCCATCCGGGGTCAAGCGCTCATAGATAGCCTTTTCGCCATTGGGAAACTGTCTTCCTCCCGGGTTTCCAGGTACTTCCTTGGAAGGCCGGCTATCGGCATGGATAAAGGGTGTAGCCTTGTTTGAGCCGCCTCCTATCACCGACTTATAGAGGTACACGCCGCCAATGGCCACGGCGGCGGCACTGGCGAGTAAGGCTAGGACGAGCTTTTTGCGGCCGCGCTTTTGCGCGCCCGGGTGATCGTCATGCTCGAAATCGTCCTCGTCGCCGAAAAAGTCTTCGTCGAGTTCGTCTCCGTGAGCTGCAAGCGGCGGATGGCCGCCTCGCACGTCCTCGCCGTGAAAGTCTTGCTCTTCGCCAGGCCAGCTTTCCTGCGGCTCGAAACGCGGATCGAAACGGTCGTGCTCATAGCCTTGCGGCGCGCCGGGCGCGTCGTATCCGCCTGGATTGTAGGACTGGGAGGGCGGCGCGTATCCGCGATCTAACGGCGCCTGAGGGGCTTGGGGCGGGAAACCGCGTTCGGCCTGCATTGGCCGTTGCTGCGGCTGGTCCTCGGGCAAGAAAAAGCGCGACGCTTGGGTTTCCTGGGCGGCAATCCGCGCGGCAAAACCGCGCTCGTAATCCTGCGCGGCGGGGGGAGCTTCGCGGTGATAGTAATCCTGCTCCTCACGGCGGGGAGCTGCCGGCTGCATCAAAGGCGCGCGCGCCGCGGCGGACTCGAAGGCCTCCGGACGGTAGCCGGCCTGATGGCCATACGGATTTTGCTCGTAGCCCGAGGGCGCCGCCGACTCGCGGGTGAAAAGATCGTCGCGGCCGCTATCGCCGTAGGGCAGAGGCTGAGGTACGGGGTCATAGGCCGGTGGCGGCGGAGCGTATGGGGCCGCGGGCTCCACATAGGAGCGGGGAATGTCCTGCCGCTGCACGGGCTCCTGGTAATACCCTTGAGGACCTTGCGGTGCCTCGTATGCGCGGGGCGGCTGTGGCGGCGGAGACGGCGGAGCCTGCTCCTGACGCGGAGGGGCGTATGACGGCCTGGTAAAACCAGAATAGGCCGCTTGCTGGGACTGACTCTCCCGGCCTTTCTCGCCGTGGTATGGGCTTCCGCTATCCCGATTGCCCGACGCCGGTTGATCCCACCTTTCGTCGCGGTGCTGCCTTTTGGAGGCCGTCCAGGCGGGCTCCTCTTGATCAGCACGACGTCCGCGGCGCGATGCCGAATCGTCATTCGTAGACATCGAATAGTTTCCCTCCACACTGCACTTGATAGGAACGTTGGCGATCTAACGCATTTCAGAAATTGCTTCTACACCAAGCAAATTCAGAGAAGAGCGCAATATCCGTGCGGTTGCTGTAATGAGCGCGAGACGCGCGCCAGTGATATCCCAGCTTCCTTCGACCATGAACCGCAATTGTGGCGACTCTTTGCCTCGAGTCCAAAGGCTGTGGAATACAGCCGCAAGGTCATGAACAAAAAAAGCAATTCTGTGCGGCTCATGTGCTTGCGCCGCGCCTTCCACGGTTCGAGGGAACTGTGCGATCTTCTTAATAAGCGCAAGTTCAGCCTCGTCGCGGAGCAAGTTCAGCTTCGCGCAAGCCAGAGCAGACGGGGCGAGGTCCATCCCTGGAAAGCCTTCGCGGGCCTTGGAGAGCACCGAGCAAGCGCGAGCGTGAGCATACTGTACATAGAATACAGGATTATCGTTGGACTGCTCAACAACTTTCTCGAGGTCGAAATCGAGCTGCGCATCGTTCTTACGGTAGAGCATCATGAAGCGCACCGGCCCGGGCCCCACCTCGTCGACAAGATCGCGCGCGGTGATGAAAGAGCCTGCCCGTTTGGACATTTTGTAGGGCTGGCCGCCCTTGAAGAGCTTGACGATCTGGCAGAGCTTCACATCGACATCCGCCTCGCCGCCCGAGAGCGCCTTCACCGCCGCCTTAAGCCGCTTGACATAGCCGCTATGATCGGCGCCGAGCACGATGATCATGTGCTTGAAGCCGCGTTGGTATTTGTTGCGGTGATAGGCGATGTCCGGCGCGAAATAGGCGTAGGAGCCGTCGGACTTTAACAGCGGGCGATCCTCGTCGTCGCCAAATTCGGTGGAACGGAACAGCGTCTGGTCGCGGTCCTCCCAATCCTCCGGCACCTTGCCTTTGGGCGGCTCGCGGCGTCCCACATACACGAGGCCCTTGGCGCGCAGTTCCTCGATGGCCTCGCGCACCTGATCGGTCTCGCCTTCCGACAGCGAGCGCTCCGAGAAAAACACCTCATGGGTGATGCCAAGCGCGGCGAGATCGTCGCGGATGAGGTCCATCATCATCGACACCGTCCACGCCCGCACCTTCGGCAGCCAAGTCGCCTCCTTCATGCGAAGGAGCCGCTTGCCGTATTCCTTTGCCAAGGCTGCGCCAACCGGCTTCAAATATTCGCCTGGGTAAAGACCTTCGGGGATTTCGCCGATGTGCTCGCCCAGCGCCTCGCGATAGCGAAGGTATGCCGAGCGTGCGAGCACGTCGACCTGGCCGCCGCCGTCGTTGATGTAATATTCCCGCGCGGCCTTGTAGCCCGCAAAATCGAGGAGATTGGCAAGCGCATCGCCGAACACCGCGCCGCGCGTATGGCCGACATGGATCGGCCCGGTCGGGTTCGCCGAGACATATTCCACATTCACGGGCTCGCCTGCGCCAATGTTGCTGCGGCCGTAATCTTCGCCTTGCTCCAGCACCGCGCGCAAGACGCCGGGCCAGAATTCCGCTTTCAAGGTTAAGTTGATGAAGCCGGGCCCTGCGACCTCGGCCTTTTCGACATCGGCGATTTTTGCGAGCTTCTCCGCGATCTGCGCTGCAAGCTCTTTCGGATTCTTGCGCGCGGGCTTGGCGAGCACCATCGCGGCGTTGGTGGCAAGATCGCCGTGCGCAGCCTCGCGCGGCGGCTCGACCACAAAGCCGGCCGTCTTCACGTCTTGGGGCAGAACGCCCTCGCTGCGCAATTCGTCAAGGACGCCGCGGATGCGGTCTTCGAAAATCGCAAAAATGTTCATGACTGTGTCATAAGCGCATTCGCTTAGCCGCGCAATGGCGAGCGCCTGCTTGCAGCCTAAATGCATGCACGCAGGCGCAGCTGCCAGAACCGGACCGGCCGGTTGCCCGATGCGGTCAAACTGCCAGGGAGAAACGCGCTCCCGGGCAATTGAAACGGTGAGAAGGGCAACGGTGGTTGAGAGCTACCTTACCTCACTGAGATAGGCTGCGACCGCCGCGGTTTGATTATCCGTCAACCGGTGCTCGTTCAGAGCTATTCCGGTCTTTCCTCTCTCCTGAGCCCAATGTGTCAGCACTTTGATGGTGAAGGGGTAGATCTGACCCGCCAAACGCGGCCTCGCCTCCGCGCCCTTGGCGTCCGGACCGTGACAGGTTGCGCATGCCGGAACATTGGCTTCAGGAATGCCCGCTTCGTAGATTTTCTTCCCTTCCGGGATCAGCTCCTTTGGAGCGCCCCCAACCGGTGCGGGATCGAGGCCGTTGAAATGCGAGGCTACAGCCCTTCGAATCATCGGGTCGACGCTGCCCAAAACAGGAACCATAAATGTTTCCGCAGTCGGATTGTCCTGCTTGTGCTCGGTAATAACTTCAAACTTGCTCTCAAGGTACTCGACGGTCTGTCCCGCAAGCCGCGGCACCGGATAGGATCCGCGAAAACCTTGGCCCAACTGACCGTGGCAATCTTTGCAATAATGTATTTTAGCCTCAAGGTCCTGCCTGGCGAAGACATGGCGCGTTGCCTCATCCGCACGGCTTGTCCCCGACACAGCGGCTACCAGCGCGAATGCTGGCAACGCCCATAGCATAGTAGTGCCCTTCATAATTTCGCCTCCGTCTACTATCGAGTTCGCTCACAAAGAAGGATAGATTGGTCTTTCCAATGCCCACACATCTGCCGGGCTTGCTCACCGGAACTCCGCGCCCCGGAGAAACAGCCCGCAAAGTGGAACAGACTAAATCGTATCAGCAATTTTTCTACCCCTTTTACGCTATCTTCACATTGATATTACGCAGATCCGGCCGTTTAGATCTGCTTGCGCGGCTATCTGCGACAAAATCGCTCACCGCGCGCTGCCGCTCGACCGGATCGCCGGCGAAGGCAGCGCTGAGCGCTGGCGCTACACAAATCCGGTGCCAAGCTGCCGGAGGACGGCCTCGCATGTCATCAGATCGAGGTGGGCGCCCCCTGCGTTCTTGAAGAACGTAATATCTTCGGGCGTCCGCCGGCCCGCGACGGTTCCGGCTGCAAGATCGTAAAGATCGCCCAGCACATCGCTCTCCGCGATCGCGCCATTGGCGATGGGCTGCAGGATGTCGCCCACGCCGTCGAAGGCGGATTCGCGCCGATCCACGAAAATGAGGGCGCGCCGCGCCGCTTCATCGTCCGCTTCGCGGGTCTGCGGCGTATAGCCGCCCACAAGATCGAGATAGACGCCCGGCCTCAAATTAGCACCCTTGATGAGCGGCTTGTGCGAGCGCGTGCAGGCGGTAATCACGTCTGCCTCGCCCGTCGCGGCATCGAGACCGGGCGTTGCCAGCGCGTCTATCCCCTCCTGCCTAAGCTGCCTTGCGAGATCTTTTGCACGCGCCAAAGTGCGGTTCCAGATCAGCACGCGGCTTAGCGATGGCCTCACCGTGCGGTGCGCGCGGACAAGCCATGGCGCCAATCCGCCGGCGCCTACAACGAGCAGCGTTCCGGGATTGGGCGGCGCAAGAAACTTGGCACCTAAGGCTGAGCCGGCCGCAGTGCGCCAATATGTGATCTCGGTCCCGTCGATGACCGCGAGCGGGCGGCCATCGGCCCCGTCGAACAGCACGCAGACGGCCTGCACCGCCGGCAATTCTCCTTGCCCAAGATTGGCGGGAAAACTCGTGATCAGCTTGCTGGCCATGTAACGGCCTGGGTCGACGGCATGGCGGACGAAGTACCGCGCGTTCTCGCTGCCGAGATGCGCATCCTGGATCTCGATCTTCGGCCGGCGATGGGCGGCCTCCAAAGCGGCAATCAGGACCGGGAAGGTCAGAACGCGCCGGACCCCGGCAGCATCGATAAACTGCATAATCGGCTCCACGGGTAAAGCCGGCCCAGCCTAGGCGAAACCGGACGCTCTTTGAAGCCCCCAATGCGGGCCGCGATTGCGGCTGTTAAAAATCGCGGCTGCGCAGTCTTGCAGGCATAAGCGGCACCGTCTACTCTTTCGAAGAGCCGCTTCCAAACAAGTATTTGCATCGGCGGCCGCCACTATCCGGAATGGGGCAGCATTCTTTCATGGATGCGGATAGGTAGGCGCTAGAGCAGTCCATTTACCCGGCGCACTTAAAAGGTAGCTACGAATGATTGAATACTGGGCACGGATCGGGTTCACGGCGGGCCTGCTTTTACTGGCGGGCGCGGCTCGGGCCGAAGAAAAGGAAGTCGCGGGTATTGAAATAGG
>Ga0074046_10000335_pt1 | contig 42018 bp, 37 predicted proteins | sample BogForMeECP23OM3_FD_94441 | JGI IMG/M metagenome (GOLD analysis project Ga0074046, IMG submission 94441) | Bog forest soil microbial communities from Calvert Island, British Columbia, Canada - Bog Forest MetaG ECP23OM3 | ecosystem: Environmental > Terrestrial > Soil > Wetlands ... | reverse complement strand
TACGATGGCAAGGACTACTTCACCGTCTACGACTTCGTGAAGGCCTACCACCATTTCAGCGATCCGGAGTGGGACGGCGAGCCGCTGGAACCAGAACCCTGCAAGAAGTGTGGTTATCATCCCTGCCAGTGCGTAAGAGTTGAGCCGAAGCCATGCCCGGATTGCGGCCAGTGGCCCTGCGAGTGTCAGAAAGAACCTTGCGGCGTGTGCGGTGAGCGCCCGTGCGTGTGCAAGAAACAGCCGCGAGTGAAAGTGAAGCTTGCCGACGGCAAAGAACGCGCCATCCAGGCCATGATGGCGACCACCTTCTGGCACCCCAACGGCACCCCCATCTCCGCCCAGCAGTTCATGGAACTGCTCTTCGGAAAGCTGCCCGAGTTTTTTAGAGACGGGGCTGAACTACGAGCCCTCTGGAGCGTGCCCGAAACCCGGAAGAAGCTCCTGGACGGTCTCGCGGAGAAAGGCTTCGGCCACGACCAATTGGCTGAAATGCAGAAGATCATCGACGCCGAGAAGAGCGACCTCTTCGACGTGCTTGCCTACATCGCCTACGCCCTGCCGCCGCTGACCCGCGAAGAACGTGCCGCCCGCGCAAAACTAGCCATCAGCGGGCAATTCAATACTAAGCAGCAACTATTTCTGGACTTTGTTCTGGCCCACTATGTAGGTGTTGGGGTCGAAGAACTCGACCGCGAGAAGCTGACCCCGCTGCTGCTCCTCAAATACCACTCTATCCCGGACGCCATCGCCGACCTCGGCGAGGCCGGCGCCATCAGCAACGTCTTTGTCGGATTCCAGAAGTATCTGTACGAGCCGCCCGCGTGATGTACCGTACTTTATCACGCTGCACTGTGACCTGCGTCCTTTTCCCGCTCGTTCCCGTTCCTTAGAATCGCGCACAGAAGGGTGAAGGGGATTTTTTGTCCCCAACGCATCCCCCGCCCGGGCCAGTACCGAGTGAGTGCGCTAAGTTCCTTGGATAGATGATTTTACCTCTAAGTCCCACGGGCTCAGCGCGTTGTGCACGAATTCCCGCTATCCCCATGAAAACGAGGAATTTTGGGGGGAGGGGGGAGGGGGGAGGGGGGCACAAACCTCACCACCAATTCACGGCATCGCGGTTAGTCAGTTCGCCTCCATCGAGCATCAAGCCGTACTTGCTGGTGGAGACACCGAATACGGGCAGGACGTTGGCGGACAGCAGGCGAGTTCCGCATGCGCGCCGCCTAACGGACCTCGCTGAGGAACAGCTCGCTTGCTAGCCTGGTACGATCTACGCACAGGCATTGGAAGCGGTGGCGGTCCGCGAAGTCCAGTTCTACCGATCTTGCGGACAGGAGAAAGAGTTCGCCTTCAATCGCTCGCATTTGTTCCCAAATATTGATCTTCCGCTACTCACAGTCGGATACCTGCATATCAACCCCCATAGCCCCGCTCGGGCGCCCAGCCCAGCAGAAACTAACATGAGTGCACCGCCTTCATGAGGCGCAAGAGAGATAGGTCCCAATCTCCCCCGTTGGGATCGGCAAGCGCGTTTCGGTGAGAACGCGGTCAACGATTTCTTCCGCCCCATCGTGGTATTCGGTATGCAGAGTACTGCGCCAGCCGGAGAATTCGCCGCGGAGGAACTGGGCCTCGGGTCCTGTCGGGTCTTTCTCGAACTCGGCATGAAAAGCCCTCGAGAAGTCTACGCCCTGCTCGACTAGACGATCGATAGTTTCTGTGTTCGCTATAAGATGCATGGTTGTCATCCTTTGCGCAATCGATTGCCTGCTGAGTTCGATTGCATTGCCACCAGGGCTTGCCTAAGCAGGAATGCTTCCCGGTGGCGCCAGGTTATTGGCTACATCAGGTAGCCCGGGAAGGCAGCACTGGCCGCCTTCCCGTTCGACATGATTACCGAAACTACACGGCTACGGCGACATTATGGAAGGTCGAGATGACCGTCTCAAACGTATGGACCCGCGGCGTTCCGTCGATTACCTTCGCCAGGGTCTTCATCACTTCCGGATAGATGTTGGTGTTGTAATCGTCTGCATTGGCCTTGTTCTCCCACAGACTGATTGCAACCGCATCCTGGCTGCCGGGATTTGACAACGTGATTTCGTCCTTGAAGCCCTTCTGCTTACGCAGCAACGGAAGGATCTGGTTCTCGAATGTGCGGGCGTAATCAGACTGCGTGTTGGATTTCAGGCGAAAAGAGACATTGCGTGCGTACATATTCAACCTCCTAAAGGTTGTGCCGCATAAGCTGGAGACAACTTCAGATGGGCTGACTTATATTCAGGGAACCTGAAAGAGGAGAGGGTGAAAACTACCTCACCTCTAAAGTTACCGGATAGTCCGGGGATTGTCAAATCGAGTAAGAACCATAGCGTGCTTGTAGTTTGGCGCGTGCAAAACCTTTCAACTCGCGCGTGGCCCGCTGGTCCCAGGATTCGTGCCGTGATTCTTGGCGCTAACCTGGGTTCTCGAATCACGCCGAACGCGCGACCAATCGCCGCCTGCAAACCCCACGAGCTGGGTGCGCGGCATCATCAACATTCAATTCGGTATTGCGATTGGCCGGGTGGCCGATACTCGCCTTCTTTAGCGGCGTCAGGTTCTCTCAGGGCAGCGAGCTATTTTGCTCAGACCCAGTGGCAGGGGAAACCCTACCATTGAGCCTGGCCAAAGAACTATAAGGAGAAACGAATGAAATCGAAGAATCTACTTGCTGTCCTCCTCGGGTCGATTGTCGTGTTCGCACTGTCACTGCCGGTGATGGCACAGAGCACCACGGAATCCACCACCACGACGACAACACAGGCTTCACCAGTAGCGCAGACGCAGAGCACCACGACTACGACTTCGCAGGAGCCGGCAGTGATGCCACCAGCCCCGACCACGAAGACCACCGAAACCAATACGAAGTACAACAAGCATCATAAGGTGAAACAGACCGACACGACCACCACCACAACGACGCCAGCGGCCGAGCCGACGAAGCAGATCGACACGAAGACCACGACGACCACACCGGCGCCCGAAGTGACGAAGGAAACCACCACCACGACCACAACTCCGCCCCCGCAGAACTAATCGCGGAGAATCGGTCTTATTTGTTCCTCGGAGGGGAAGCCCAATTCCCCTTTTCCAGGCGCACCACTCAAGCTCAATGCTTGAGTGGAATTTCTTGGGTGCGAGTCGGCGCTTCGGACACCGCCGAACAATCGGAGTATGATTGAAGCTGAGAGAGTTTCCCTCCCTCTCATTCAGATCCCCTGAACTAGGTCAGCCGTTCTGGAGTTCCCTCCTCTTAGTTGTGTATCGCAGGAGTTGAAGTGTCTAATCCAAAAGTCCAAGTTAGTCCGAAGTCTACCGCTCCCAAACAGGCAGAGCCTTCAAAGCAAGCCCCATCGGGTACCTTTTCTGACGAAGAGATCCGGATCCGCGCTTACCAAATTTACGAGTCACGTGGCAGAAACAGCAACCGTGCTGACGAAGATTGGAGCCAAGCCCAAACCGAATTGATGGAACTGCTGGGCGGGAAGTAGCCCCAAGGGCGGGTTCTATAAAGGGGATGTCAGGAGAAAACACTCCTCCTCTGCCGGAAAAGACGAGTAGCTCTCTGACATCCAGCCACTATTGGGATAGTGCGGGGGCTGCAGATCCGTCGTTGTTGAACCGTCTTCATTTCCGCACTACGCCGTCCTTGGTTAGCTGAAGCGGTACAAGCCTGGTATGACGTCGGTCGCGCGCAAAGAAGCCCGCACTGACACGGTGACACCTCTACTCCTGCAGAAAGATATTGAGAAGGGTGTTGTGGACACGAATCTCGCCGTTGTATTCGATGAATCCGAGCTTTCTGAAGCGATTCATGAAAAAACTCACTCGGGACCGAGTTGTGCCGATCATCTCAGCCAATAACTCCTGGCTGACCTTGGGAACCACCGTCTCGGGTTTACTTTCCTTGCCGAACTGCGCGAGCAGTAACAGAATCCTCGCCAACCGCTTTTCGCTTGAATTGAACAGTTGATCGACCAGGTCAGCCTGGATACGGGCGTTCCGGTTGAGGAGAAAGGACATGAACATTTCCGACAGTTCCTGCTGGTCGTGCAGAACGCGAACCATTTCCGCCTTGCTAATCTTGAGCAGTACGGACTCGGTCATCGCGGTCGCCGTGGCGAGTCGAACAGGGTGGGCTGAGACCATGCAGTTCTCCCCCAGGAATTCCCCGGGCCCCACCAAGGTGATCGTCGCTTCTTTGCCATTCGCAGAGGTAACGGTGACCCTCAGCCTGCCTTTCCGCACGTAAAAAATCGCGTCGGCAGGGTCGCCTTGCGAAAAGGCCACTTCATTCTTCTTTAGACTGAGAAGTTTCTTGCCCAAGCCAGCTCTTGCCAGAAAGGTCTTGGCATCGAAAACCGTATCGCCATTTGTGGGTTGCGGCGTGGTCGTTTGAAGCCTTGAACGCATCCCAATTCCGGCTTCGGCGGGCTGAGCAGATCGCGTAGAAACGGCCGATGGAAGATTTCTGGCTGGAGCTCGCTGGCTTCGGATTGGAGTCTCCCGTGCGTTCATGCCGCACCTCCCAGTGGGCGATGCTTGCAGTTCCGCATGCACATCTAAACACAGGCACGCCCGCCGACTCTGGTCCCCATTATACACCTTGGCCGATCGCCGGCTCTCCGCAGATTGAAGGGTCCAGGCCAGTTTTGCGGGTTCCTGCCGAGGTGCCTGGAGTCGCACAAAATACGCTTTTTCCAATGTGGTCAATTGTGACCATACCTGATCTCCGGGCTGAGGTAGTGTGTCCTTATCCACCACGTCAACGCGCAAATCATTTTGGGGCGTCACGGGTGAGACGGCAGGCTTCCAGCAAAGGCGGCATTCAGTGTTCAGCGCGTATCTCGGCAAAATACAGGCACACGTTCTGCTGGCGATGCGCAGTTCCGGCGGCGTCTCTTCAGAGCCATCTAGCATCGGCTCATTAACTGGATTCATGGGGGATCGACCGTTGGAATCGCCGGTTATTCTCGATCCGCGGCGCGCCGGTTCGCGGACAGCAATTTTGCGTCCTGTCACTGAGCTGACCATTGGCCAGTGCCATTCGGGAAGAGATTACCTCTTTGGGAGACGTTGATGGCAAGTAAACATGCACTCACTTTCAAGCCCGTGGTGCTCCTCAAGAGCATCGGCAGCAGGAGCAGCAGTCAGCAGTACCGAAACAAACAGCCCATTTTTTCCCAGGGAGATGTCGCCGACGCGATGTTTTATATTGAGACCGGCAACGTGAAGCTGACAGTTCTATCCAAAGGCGGCAAGAAAGCTGTCATTGCTATTTTTCGGCAAGGTGACTTTTTTGGGGAAGGCTGCTTAGGGACGCCGCTGCCTTTGCGGATGTCCACCGCGACCGCGGTACAGGTGTCGACAGTCGTGCGCGTGGAGAAGGCGACGATCGCTCGCCTCATCCATGACGACCCTGTGTTCGCGCGGATGTTTATCGCCCACCTGCTTTCTCGCGTTGTTCGCATTGAAGAGGATTTGCTTGATCAACTCTTCAATTCCAGCGAGAGGCGGCTGGCGCGAACGCTCCTCTCGCTTACGAGCTTTGGAACACAATCCAAGCCACATCCAGCCATCTTGAAGGTGAGCCAGGGAACCTTGGCCGAGATGATTGGCACTACGCGGTCGAGAGTTAGCTTCTTCATGAACCGTTTTCGCAAGTTGGGCCTTATCGATTACAACGGCCGCCTGCAGGTGCACAGGGAGCTGCTCAAATTCCTTCTCCACAAATAGGCGGCGCGCCCAAGTCCGCTTATTACCTCATCCGATCATCGCCAACCCCACTAAAGTGGTTGTGTGCAATATTGACCAGTTACATGAATGGAGTCCGAGCTACCCTGACGTTTCTGAATAGCAGCATGCAGTCCGCCAGGGTCCGAGGTGCAGCCATGATCGACGTCATGATCGCAGACCATCAGGAACTTTTTTTTGCGGGGTTAGTGGAGGTACTATCGGTCGCGGAAGACGTTCGCATCGTAGGGCAGGCACAGTCTCACGAACAGTTGCTGAGTACGTTGAAGAAGGTCAATCCACACGTATTAGTTTTATCGACGAACTTTCTGCCGGTATTCCCGAAGATCCAGCGGATGTTAAAGCGTCGCAAGACCGCGCTGCTGCTCCTCGCCGGGGAGAATGACCAGGTTGACTACATGCAGTGGTTGCGAGCCCACGGCATCGTCTATCGTTCGGTGGACGTACCCGTCCTCCTGGACGCGATGCGCCGAGTGGCAGGCGGCGACCTGTTTCTTCAAGACCCCAGTTCGGACACGAGACTAGACAAGTCTGATGTTGCATGAATGCAAGGAAACTTCGTAACTCAGCTAGCAGTTGGCGTTTCGTCTCGGTGTTTCGCCGGGCGTTCGTAGCCGCCCATTGGTATTGGGAAGAGCATCGATCGCGACCGTCAGCTAGCTACGGCATCTTGCGCGCGCTGCTCGATCGATTGAATCTGAGACCCTTCCTGCAGGTGGCGGGCATGGGCCGCGATGGAGACATAAGGCACGCCGAGGAAGTATTTCCTGAGTACTTGGGTCACTTCGAGGCAGTTGAAATGCTGCAGCCGAGCCTGCGCCAAAAGCCGCTTAACTCCCCGCCGCAGAGTGTTGTGTCCGCCCCACGCGGGCACTACCGCCCTGATTTCACCGGCCATGAAGAACAAGTTCCAACCCATGGCGCGGACCTTCTGATCGAGTCCTGAACTCTCGAGAGGTCCCAACGAGGACCAGTGGCGAAAATATGGTTCGCTTTCTACATTGAGCGACCGCACGGCCGCGGACTGATGAACGATCATCGTGCCGGTTTGGATTTGATTTGGCATTCAGCCTCGCTCCTTCTTTGAGACGAAAACTTGGCGATGCATACGGGCATCTCGTGCTTCGGCAATCTCGACCGCTTCGCGTACCGACTCCGTCATGCGGGTCTTAGTCATCTCCCGCGCAATGTCGGCGAGCGTCGCTCGGGTATGGTCGTTATTCTTCGACTTCTTCTGCGGCATACCTACATCATGTCACGCGTCGCAAGAGCAAGAACGGTCAATACAGACCAGTATTCTCAGAAGCGCACCACTTCGACAACCGGTGCACACTCTGGGCGGCCGGAAGAAGTTTCGAATAAGGATTGGGCGCGGAAAGGAGCTGAGAAGCGCAGTGACTATTACCGTGCTTGAGGCCTGATGATCACCGGGCGGCCATGGCTTCCGTAGCCGGTAGTAGAGTCGCAGCTTTTAACTGATCGAGCAGTGCGATCAATCTGGCCGAGGAATCCTTTTCGTCCTTCGTCTGAATCGACGCCACTGCCGATAGGTCAGAATAGAATTGCAAAATATTGTCGCGCAGTTCAGGCGTCGTTCGGTCGAACTTGCTTTTAGCCAATTGACCCAGTAGTTTGGCGTACGTGTCGTCGGTGAGCGAATATTCGGCTACCGTGGTTGGATTCCCGCTGTCGAGGTCGCAGTCGGGCAGCACGAGCTTGTCAGCGCGGACTTCCTCGAGCAGGGCACGGTATTGATCAACAGTGGTGTTGATGCTTTTGATGTACAGGTCTTCGGTTTGCGGAGTTGGGTTGTTGAATCCCAACCCCTTGAAGGGACCAATTTTCGGCATGTACCGCAAGAGCGTGGACAAGATGCGCGTGCCGAAGCCCGGCTTCGCGTAATCCTTTCCCCACTCCTTTTCATATTCTGAACGCGAAAGGCGGTACAGAAATTTTTGCTTTGCGAAATTGGGTGTCTCGCGCATCAGTTCTTTCCTATGGGTCTGCAGCGCGACTTGGGTCATTTCCGGGATCAGCCGGCTGACGGAATAACGATAGGAGCCGACCGCAAGATCCTCGCGGGGCAGCACATCTTTCAACTCCAGCCCGTAAACAGTGGGAAACACCCGTTCCAATAGGGACTTGGACACTTGAAATCCAATGAAACCGTGGTATTGGGGTGAGGCGTAACGGTTCCGGGCCACCTGCACGGTATCGAAGCCAAACTCTGTTTTTAAATGCGCGGTCTTGTCCTGCGCATACCGGACTGAGTTCCCATACTTCTCCCGCAGCTTCGGATATTCGATCGCAACCGCCTGGTTGACCGCCGGGTGGCCGGCGATGTCCGATGCATAATGCGACAATGCGCCTAGCGCGAAGGCGTACTCATCAGCGTCGTTGCTCTGCTCCAGCAGTGCTCTCACGAAGTCCCCAGTACGAACGTAATGCACCAGATTGCTGAACTCGACGCTGCCAAATGGATAGTAACCGAGGTCCTGGATGACTGCGCCGCCATAAGCGTAGGCATGAGCTTCCTTGATCTGTTCTTCGGAGAGCCCAGGATAGCGGTTCAAGATCAGTGGCCTGATCTGGTCGGCCCACAGCAAATCTACAATCTCTTCGTGAGTCAGCACGGAATAGGCCGAGCCGCCGCCGCTAAAGATGAGCGTTACGAGCACTAGCGCCAGCGAACGAATCGCGAACGTTCGGCAGTTACTTGCCATCGAAATTCTCACGGCTGGACCAGATACCAGGCTGGATCTGGGTCGTATCCGGTTATGCGCACCTAACCTCCGGCACTGGGTTGCGAAGTTCGCCTGCCGCAACATCCGGGGTGCTTACGTCTTGCCGATGTGAATGTTGGTGAGAGTCTGCAACAGTCCAAAAATATTGAGCAGCCACAGGACCACGGCTATGACTACAACGGCATTCAAAATCGACTTAATGGAGCCCGCCATGGGGATCAAACGGTTCACCAGCCACAGAAGGATCCCGACAACAATCAGGGTCACGACAACTTGAAGTAACGGCATGTTCTTTTTGCCTTTCTATGTCTAAGGAACGAAGCGATACTGATGCAATCATTCCAGCACGTCTTGTTCGATCTGCTCTCAGGCTAGACGACGCGGCAGCCTTTGTATGTTCACATCTGCTCACATTTCCTATAAGAGAGATAGAAATAAACTCTGTCTGGGTCCAGCCGTCATGCATCGAAATGAACGTGAACTATGTCACCGTTCATATCGCGGCAGTCCTTCTCCTCGGATTTCCCTGCTACTCAGGCTCCCCTGGGCCGGATTCGCAACCTTCCGCAAATGATCTGATGAAGGATGTTGTTGCGAATGAATTGACGGATCGGACGGAACACAGCAACTGGATGTATCGCGTCACCAAAGTAGTCGAGCAGCAGACACTGACCCAACTTGAAGTTGAGACGAAAGACGGTCCAGTGCACCGACTGCTTACGATTAATGACGCACCGCTGAATTCGGCTCAGCAACAACAGGAGACGGTGCGGCAGGAGCAACTCATTCTTGACCCCGGCCAGCAGCTTGCGGTCAAGAAACAGAACGATGCCGACGAAGTCCGGCTGGAAAACTTTGTGCGTCTGTTACCCAGCGCTTTCCTGTTTGAGTACGACGGCTGGGATGGCCCTGATCTGCGACTCAGCTTTCGGCCAGACCCGGCATTTGTCCCTCCTACGATGGAATCCAGAGCTCTCCGGAGTATGGCTGGAACGATCTTGATAAGTGCGCAGCAGAAACGGCTGGCGCGCATGAATGGGCATTTGGTGGAGAACGTGGATTTTGGTTTCGGGATTCTCGGGCACATCGCCAAAGGCGGTACGTTTGAGATCGAGCGAATCCAGGTGAGTTCGTCCCATTGGAAGACCCATCTCGTCGATATTCACGTGAATGGGCGAATGCTGTTGTTCAAGACCATCAGCAAGCAGCAGCATGAGACGCGATCTAACTTTGAATCCGTGTCGAAAGATCTCGACCTGAGGCAAGGGGAAGAACTCCTGCAGGCGCGCCCGAATTAACAAGCGACCGCACTTCGCTCCCTACCAGTATGTCTACGCTATCACGAGCGGCTCCTGTGGCGCCGAACCATTCCGCACGTTTGACGAGAAGGCGATTTCGCTGAGATACGTGGAGCACGGTTGCGGGCGCGTCCATGGACCCCTCCGCATGAGGGGTTGAAGCACGTAGGTCCGCTGGGCCCCGCAGTCATAACAATGCTGTGAAGGTCCTGGCTCACCAGCGCAGCGTATTGGCCAACCAGCGTTGGCGTGAGGACATAAGCTCAAACTTCGAATCACACTAACGACCGATTTCGGCAGAGTACTGTAACGCTGGTAGTTCCTGTTTAAAGTCAGAAGTCCTCCAGTTACCTACGTCGACCTATTACTTTAAGGCCAACATTATTGTCGTTGGGAATGGCTATTTAAGTCTGGTCAAGATTGACCATCCTGAGGACGTGCAGTCGGCGGCTGGCCCGTCGATCGGCTGGACGCAAAGACTCGGCCGCCGCCGTTGTTCCGGAGGGTGATGAAGCCCAAGGAACCGTTCGGTTGATTTTGATCCTTGCAAATCGATGGGCGAACGACCAGGGCATCGCGGATTTTCATGCGGGATCGTCCTTCTTTTCGACAGCTAGGCTGTGCATCTCCTGTTTTATCTGTTGCCGTCGCCGCTCCCGCTGCTCGTAGGCTTCTGACTCCATTCGGCCCTTGGCGCCGGCAGTGTATTCCTCATCCTTGGCGTCGGCGGTTCAATTCCGTCCCCTGGCCACCATGTTTTCAATCACTTACGGGCTTCCACAATTCCCGCCTGCAGCAAAATGAATTATTGATTCTCACTTTGCATATCCCTGAGCTGGCACCCTGCCATCGAGCGCAAGTTGCCTGCGGACAGTCGCGATGGCACTTGTGAAGCCTTGGTCGTATTGGTTTGCGCGATAGGCTGGCCCGGTTATCAGCCGAAGCGCGTCGGTTGAAGGCCGTGGATCGCCATAGTTGCCCGCAGGGGGGCCGCAAATCCCCCAGGCAGCGCTTCCAATGGATCGCGGCCGTGGGTTATCGGCAAGCGTAACCAAGCTGCCATTTACACTGCTGCATGCAGTACTAGCATCATGGTCCTGAAACTCACACCGGCCCAGCTCTCGGAAATCCGCCGCCAAGGCGAGGTGGCCTATCCTTACGAGTGCTGCGGAGTACTCACGGGCGAGATGCTAGCGGGCGGCAGCAAGAGGGTGCTGGGCGTAGCGCCATGCAGCAACACGCACAACGACCTTTCACGAAGCTGGTCTCAAATTGATCCTCGCGAGTTGGTCCTTATTCAGCGCGAAGCCTGCGAGCGCGGCGAAGACGTTGTCGGCTTCTATCATTCGCATCCCGATGATGCCGCACGATGGTCGGGCAGCGACCTCGAGGAAGCGCATTGGACCGGTTGCTCTTACGTGATTATCAGCGTTGAACAGGGTGTGGCGGCACAAACCAACTCGTTCGAGTTAGCGGGCGAGCAGTCCAGCAAGCGATTTGAGCTGGAGCAATTGTAGTGGAAGAATTGATGCCAAATAGAGAGCAAGAGCGGTGAACCAATGAAAGGTTTCACAACCAAAGCCATCCACGGAGTGCCAGTCAGGAAAGACACCCACGGCACACTGCGCATGCCGGTGTATGACAGTGTCGCCTTCGAGCACGAGTCCGCCGAGAACATGCAGGCGGCCTTCGAGGGGCGACTGCCGTCCCACTCCTACAGCCGTATATCCAATCCAACGGTCGAGGACTTCGAGCAACGCGTGCGCGAGCTGGCGGACGCTCTTGGTGTGATCGCTGTTTCGTCCGGTATGGCGGCCATCAGCAATGTGATCCTGGCTCTGGCAGAGGCTGGAACAAACATCGTCACCACGCGGTCATTGTTCGGCAACACCTATTCGTTGTTCGAAAGCACTTTGCGGCCGTGGGGACTGGATATAACCTACGTCGATCTGTGCGATCCCGAGGCGATCGCGGCAGCAATCGATGAGAACACCCGTGCCGTTTTTCTGGAAACGATCACTAACCCTCAACTCCAGGTCATTGATGTGGAGGCGGTGGCGAAAATCGCGCACGCCAAAAACGTACCCATGATCGTGGACGGCACCGTGACTACTCCGTACCTGTTTCGGGCGAAGGACTTCGGCGCGGACTTGGAGATCATGGCTTCGACGAAGTACATTTCCGGCGGCGCGACTTCAGTTGGCGGACTGATCATCGATTACGGAACTTTTGATTGGCGGCGTAATTCCAAGGTCGCTCCCTGGGTGGCAAAGTTCGGAGCGAATGCGCTGCTGGCGTGGATGCGCGCCGATGTGTACCGAAACCTGGGCTCGTGTCTTTCGCCCCACAATGCATACTTGCAGACGCTGGGGCTCGAAACCCTGAGCCTGCGCGCCCAGCGAAGCTGCGAAAACGCTCTGGCTGTGGCTCATTACCTGGAGCGTGGTCATGAGAAGGTCCACGAGGTGAACTATCCCGGCCTGCCCAGCTCCAGATATCACGAAACCGCGAAGCGTCAGTTCCCTCATGGATTCGGTGGGATTCTCACGTTCACGCTGGACAGCAGGGATGAGTGCTTCGCATTTATGAACCGCCTGCGGCTCATCCGGCGGGCCACCAATATCAATGACAACAAGAGCCTCATTCTGCATCCCGCATCGACCATCTACTGCGAATATTCTCCGGTGGAAAAGGAAGAGATGAATGTCAGCGAATCGATGCTGCGGCTATCCGTAGGCATCGAAGATGTGGATGACATCATCGAGGACTTGCAGAACGGATTGTCTGGACTCTGAACGATAGAATGCTTGCGATGATACAAGGACCACGCACGCCCACGGCAGTGGCGTTGGCGCTCGTCGTGTTGTGTGCTACATGTGCGGCGAGCGGGCAGGCTGCATCCGCTCCTGCGCAAACGGAGACGGACGAGTACACGGGTTGGCACGCAAACTGATGGTGCCTGGTGCCTTCCGTGTGACCGTCACCCGCCGTGCAGGAATCGTATCTGCAAGACGCTGCAGCCGAAGCACACCACCGCTACCACCCCCACCCAAAGAGGATTTAAGCGGATGGCCAAATCGACTCCGGAAAACACGATCAATGGTACGTAGGGAAACACGTAGTTGAGAGCCCGCGGGCGGTCATTCAAGAGCTGCAGCAGGTACAACGTCGCGACGTAAACCAGGGAACCAACGAACATCGAGACCGGCTGGATCCGCCACGTCTGCAGGAACGATTCGGGTGAACCTTCGGCGAAGTAGCGCATGTCTTCCACCACCGCTGCGGCTGCGACACCTACGATAACCGCGATGCCGAATGTCAGGATCGTGCTGTTTCCCTGCGTGCGTGAATTGCGTCTTCTACTCATGATCTCAAGGTCAGGTTGGTTGCGCGATGCGTCTCGCCAAGAGACTCAAGGCGCTGCGATTTGGAAGCGCAAGACAGCTTGCGCGATCTGGTACTGATACTTGGCGGCCGCGTACTGAATTTGCGCCTCTGTCTGTTGCAGCTGCGCCTGCGAGAGCTCCACGATCGAGCTCAGTCCGAGGTTGTAGCGAGTCTCTGACAAGCTGACGGCCAGGTTGGCCTGGTCGACAAACTGTTGAGTTACTCCTATGCGGTTGTAGGCGGTAATGGCGTTCAACCAGCTTGTCCGGACGTCGTTGGCGATGCGATCTTTCAAGTCGCGGAGCTGTTCGCTGCCCGCCTCCGCGCGAAACGCCGCTTCCTTCGATCGCGCGGGATAGAGGAACCCGTTGAAGATTGGAATATTCACGTTGACTCCGATGGCGCCGTACCAGCTGGTAAATGGCGAAATGCCATTCACGCTGTTGCTCGCAGGCGTGCGTCCGACTACGCCCAGTGCTTGAATGCTGGGAAGCAGCAACTCGCGTTCGGCCTTCTGAAAATGCTGTGCCGCCCGATACTCGTAATCCTGCGAAGCGATCTCGGGCCGATTGCTGAAGGCCCGGTCCACCAGTTGGCTCACCTCATCCAACGGCGGCTTCAACTCGGTATTTGTGTCGATAAGTTCGAACTGCTGCAGCGACGGGTAGCCCAGGATCTGCGAGAGCATCGAAAGCGCTGCCTGGTAATTGGTCTGCGCGTCCAGCAACAGAAGCTTGGCTTGCGCCAGATTGGCATCGGCAAAACTGACGTCGAGCTGTGATCGCAATTTGTTCTGAAAGAGCGCCGTGATTTGATCGGAGACAACTTGCCGGGCACTTACGGTCTGCTCCGCGACTTTTTGCAGTGCCAAGGTCTGCAGGGCGTTGTAAAACGCTTGATCGACAGCCAACTTGATCTGATCGGCGGTAGCCAGGGCGTTCATGTCGGCAGCTTTGGCCCGAAGAGCAGCCGAAGCTACGAGATTGTTGGTGCGTCCAAAGTCAGTGATCAGTTGCGACAGTGCGATGCCGCCGGCGGCCCGTTCGTAGACGATCGGGTTATTCAAATATCCGGCTGCGATTCGATTTCCGCCTTGCCTAGGCTCAGCTGCCGTCAAGCTGCCGTAGATGGTCGGATAATAGGCCGCTTTCTGTTCGCGTGTTACCTGCCCAGATGCCAGCGAGAGCAGGTGATACACAGACACCTGCGGGTTGTTCTTAAGGGCTAGCGCCTCGGCGTCTTGTATCGTCAGGCGCTGCACTGTGCCGGCGGCGGGCAACTGCGCCGGCACCTGAGCCGTGTGGGCTGGCTGAGTTTCAGGAGCCGCCTGAGCGGGAGTGGTTGCGCTTTGCGAAGGAGAGCCGACCGGGGACGCCGGTGATACCGCCTGGGCAAAGCCCGTTTGACTCAGCAAGGCAAGCAGACCCACAAAGCAATAGACTCTTCGTCTCACGCCTGCACCTCCTGAGGCGACTGCTCTTCCTTGCGATGAATCAGGAAATACGCCGCGGGAACAATGAACACGGTCAGGACCACTGAGACCAGCAGGCCGCCGATGATGGAGCGCGCCAGCGGAGCGTATTGCTCGCTGCCGGCTTCCAGAGCCAGGGCCATGGGGACAAGCCCCAATAGAGTCGCAAGGGATGTCATCAGAATGGGTCGCAAGCGGACGCGGCAAGCGAGGGCGACGGCCTCGCGGATGGGCATTTCGCCTTCCCGATACGTGCGGGTCACATCCACGATGAGAATGCTGTTGGAGACCACGATGCCAGTCATCATCAGCACGCCCATCAGTGACATGACGTTGAGGCTGGTGCCGGTGATGAGCAGGAAAAGGATCACGCCGGTGATGCCCGACGGAATCGCGAGCAGGATGATGAAGGGATCGATGAAGGACGCGAACTGCGCCATCAGGATCAGGTACACCAGCACCACGGCAAGCAACAGGCCTACGCCAAAGCTGACGAATGATTGGCGCATGGCCTTTACGGAGCCACGCATCTCGACCCGTACATTGGGCGGCAGCTTGGTGTTGTCGATGATCTCTTGCACCTTGCCGGCAAGCGAACCGAGATCCTCGCCCTTGGGCGAAATATAGACGTCGATCTTGCGAAAGAGCTGGTAGTGGTCTACCTCGGTCGGGGTGTTGATCATCCGGATGTCGGCCACGCTCTCCAGCATGGTGGTGCTGCTGTTGTCTTTGGCGTGCAGTGGGATCTGCTTAAAATCCTCCATCGTCATCGAATCGAGCTGATGATTGTTGTACTGCACGGTGAGGAAGTAGTTGTTCCCACTGTGGGGATCGACCCAGTAACTGGGAGCGATCATGCCGTTTGAGGTCAGGGCTGTGACCACGTTGTTGACCACGTCGGTTGCGGTGAGGCCGAGGCGCGCCGCCATCTCACGCCGCACGTTGAGCTCGATTCCCGGATAATCCAGATCCTGCGGGATCAGGACGTCACTTACATCGCTCAACTGCCGCACCTTGCCTGCTATCTCGCTTGCGACCGCGTATGCGGCGTGCTGGTCGTTGCCGGTTACCTGGATGTCGATTGGAGCAGGCATTCCCAGATTGACCACTGAATCCACCAGCCCACCGGTTTGGAAGTAGGTGGAGACTTCTGGTAGCTCGGACGCCAGCTGGCGGCGCACACGGTCCATGTAGGTAAAGGTGCTTGCCTTGCGCTCCTGGTTCAGGCTTACCAGCACGAAGGCCGTGTGCTGGGCGGAATTGCTGGTGTAGATGGAGGAGAGGTCGGGCGTCATCCCGATGTTGGAGACGATCATCTGCAGGTCATCTTTCGGGATGACTTCGCGGACCGCGCTCTCCACTCGGGCAATGTACTGGTTGGTCATCTCCAGGCGAGAGCCGGTGGGCGCCTTCACGTTGATCACAAACTGCCCCGGGTCGGTTCGGGGGAAGAACGCAACTCCAAGCAGGGGTGCGAGCGCCAGACTCAACACAAAGCTACCCATGATGAGGACCACAGTCGCGACCGGGCGCTCGAGCGCCTTGGCGACGGCAGCGTCATAGCGGCCGAGCATGCGGTTATAGCGATGGTTGAATCCGGCCACGAACTTTCCGAAAAGCGATTTAGTTTCCTGATGGCCGCCGTGGCCATGCGCCGTTTTGATGAATTTGGCGCAGAACAAGGGCACAACGGTCATCGCGACCAGATAGGAGGCGGCCAGAGCCAGAACCACGCCGAGCGCCAAGGCGGTGAACAGGTACTTGCTGACGCCGTACAGGAAAACTACCGGAAAGAAAACAATCGCAGTGGTAAAGGTGGCGGCCAGAACCGCAAGCTGGACTTCCTGGCCTCCTTTTTCGGCAGCAGTGACGGCGTCTTCCCCCTCCTCCATGTGGCGGAAGATGTTCTCCAGCACGACCACGGAGTTGTCAATCAAACGAGACAGCACCAGGGCGAGTCCGCCCAACACCATGGTATTGATGGTCCCGCCGATTCCGTTCAATAGCAGAAATGCGGCCAGGCAGGAGACTGGAATCGAGATCAGGACTGAGATAGTTCCGCGCACCGAACCCAGGAAAATCAGGATCATTACCGCGGTCAGGACGAGGCCAATGCCGCCCTCCCGCAGTACGTTGGCTACGGCGATCTTCACATATTGCGACTGGTCGAACACCACGTTGGCTATCAACGAAGACGGAATATCGAGCAGATGCTTCACCCGGTCCCGCACTCCGTTCACAATTGCGATCGTGTTACTGTTGCCGCCCTGCTTCAGAATAGGGAGATAGACGGATTTCTGGCCGTCCACGCGAACGATGTTGTACTGGATAGCGGAAGAATCTTCGGCGTGCCCAATGTCTCCGAAGCGAAGCACGCCATTGCCGATGGCCTTTAGCGGTACATCGTTCATCTGGGAGATGTCAGGCAATTGAGCATTGCTGTAAATGTTGTAGTCTCTGGGCCCGATGCGCACGTCGCCGGCTGGCAGAATCTTGTTGGAGTTGTTGATGACGTTGACCACGTCCATGGGGCTCATTTGCGCCGCCTGCAGCTTGACCGGATCGACGTAAAACTGGATCTGGCGGTACTTTCCACCATACGGCTGAGGCACCGACGCGCCCGGCACATTGGCAATCTGGTTTCGAACTGTGAACTGTCCCTCGTCGTGTAACTGGGTCTCATCAAGCCCTTGCCCCTTCAATGTCACCAAGCAGACCGGCAAGCTGGAAGCGTCAAATTTCAGCACCACCGGAGGCAAAGTGCCCTGCGGCAGTCGCCGCAGGTCGGCCATTGCCAGATTGGCGATTTCGCTCACGGCCGCGTCCGCGTCGGTGCCGGGCTGGAAGTACACCTTGATGAGGCTGACCCCAGTCAAGGAACGCGATTCGATGTGATCGATATTGCTGCCCAGGGTGAAGAATCGTTCAAAGGTGTCGGTGATGTTGGCCTCGATCTGCTCAGGAGGCATGCCGCTGTAAAAGGTGGCCACCACAACCACTGGAATGTCGATGGGAGGAAAAAGATCGACGGGCATGCGGGCGACCGTGGTAACGCCGACCACAACGATCGCGAGGCAGAGCATAAGAATGAAGAACGGATACTTGATCGCGAAACTAGGCATTGGTCATTACTCCGAATCCGCGCTGTTGGTCGAGAGTGCGGCTTCTTTGGGCTGCACTAATTCGCCTTGTTGATAGCTGCCGAGGTTGCCCACGATGACGCGGTCCCCTTCGTTGAGGCCCGACAGAATCTCGACATTGTTGGAGCCTTGCATGCCCGCGCGCACTTCTCGCTTCTGAACGCGGTTCTGAGCGTCAACCACCAGCACGGCGGTCCCATTCTGTCCTCGCTGAAGCGCATTGATGGGAATGGCCAGCACATCCGTCTGCCGCCCCGCCGCCAAGGTTACGTCTGCGTACATCCCCGGTTGCAAGTGAAAGTTGGGGTTAGGAACATCGATCTCCACCTGCATGGTTCTAGTGGAGGGATCCAGTGCATTCGTAAACCGCGCTACTTTGCCGGTAAATTGCTCGCCGGTTGCCTGGACGTGAACATCCACTGGATCACCGAGGCGAACCTTGGCCGCGATCGACTCGGGAACTGGAATTCGCAGTCGCAGCGTGTCAATCTCGGCAACGGTGACGACCGGCAGCCCGCTGGTGTTCGACGTGCCGGCCTGCTCCAGCGCGCCGGTATCGGAGAACCGCCAGGTCACCACGCCATCGTAGGGCGCCGTGATCCTGGCGTAGTTGCTAAGGGCCGAGAAATGCTGCAGGTTGGCTTTCGCCACCTCTAGCTGCTGCTTCGCGGCTGCCAGCGTCGATTTGGCTGCGTCCACCTGTGCTTGGGACGCAAGGTCCTTGGCGGTGGCATCATCCAACTCCTGTTGGGCGATCAACCCCGGCCGTGCTTTGTCGGTGTTGACCAAGCGCACAGCATTGGAGTGCAAGGCGACGTTGTCGGCTTCTGCGCGCGAGACGTCGCTCTGCGCGCGTTGAATCTCCTCTTCTGCGTGGTGGACAGCGGCCTTCGCCTCATCGACTTGCGCAACCAGTTCGGGAATCTCCAGCACTGCGAGCACTTGTCCTGTATGAACGCGGTCGCCGATGTCAACGTTGATGTTGCGGATGTAGCCCGCCACTTTGGCATGCAACTCGACATTCTGATACGGGATGAATTGGCCGGCGATGGAGAGCTCGGTCGACAGTGTCTGCCGTTTCACCGGAGCAACCGCTGCGTACGGGACGCTGTCCGCTCCTGCCCGCGGCTCGACCGCGCTAGTGGAACCACCGGCGCGGACTCGCTTAACGACCATGGCCGCAAAAATCAGACAAACAACCGCGACCGTTAACACAAGCACCTTGTGTCGACGCCAAACTTGCATGTAAGTCCTCACTTCGGCAGAACGGAACTTTGCTCCAGAATCCGCTCAGCGCGAGTCATTATGCCCGATGAAGAATGGGCACCCAAACAGAATTACGGGAAATGCGAGTTCGCTACTGAGTAAGGTCAGGCAAGAACGGGCGGAGGCCGCAGAAAGAGATGCAGATCGCAGAGGGTACGGCTGCTGGTTGGCGGAGTCAGGTAAGCAGGTCCGTCGAGGCGTTCTTTCCGCACACACAGAACCCAGAGGCAAAGAACCGTCGCCGTAAACAGCGAAGGTGCACTCGAATCGACTGACGGGATGCCCAACTTTTCGCTGCTGAGCCAAAGCTTGGCGGCGGTGGAAGGCGATGCCTTGACAGGGCCGCCTCCGATATAGACCGCGGTTTTCGCGTGCCATGCAAAGAAAAAGACCAACGCACAGAGCACGAACAACGTCGCGCGCCGAAGAGTCTTATCATGGTTGATCGAAGAATTCACGCGGGGCCGCCAAGCCGAAAGCATACCACATTTCCTAACCCGATCCTGACGGATGAGCTGCGCAACAAAGGCGACTACGGGCTAACGCATCTCTTGAACTCAGCGTGAGCAGCACTTGTTGTGCGCACCCCATCTACGGGGTCTGCTTGGACGCTTTGCCCCCACTGCCGACGCGTCGACTTCTCCGATTCTTCCCTGCCGCCGACTCCTGTTGTCGTCGCAACTTAACTTCGGCCTTCTGCATGCGCCTGATCTCCCCCGGCGAATACATGCTGCCGCGACACCCCTTGCTGCCGCAATGGCACGGGGCTTCGTCTTCCCCGTCGTAGAGCCAGTAGTCGTAGGTGAGTTCCTCGCCCGCACGCAGGTTTCGCACCGTTCGGATGAAGATACGCCCATCAACCTCGTCCACTTCGCAATTCGGATCGCAGGAGTGGTTGACGAACATAGCCATCCCGTGGCCATCGATGACGACGGCACCATCGCCGATTCCGAACAGGTAGGTGAACGAGCGTCCGTCGTATCGCCGGTCTCCCTCAGCCTTGGTGATACGTTCACCCGTGTATTCGAGCACGACCGTGCCCTTAGGAATGGCCTCCAGGGTGAAACAGCCGGCAGCATGAATGTCAGACGAGCGGGTAATCAGGCGGGGCACGTTACCTTCTCCGAGCGCTTGCATGGCAGTATAGCGCAGCCGAATCTATAGGGATTTCGTCGGATGCCGCACCCGGCAGCTTTTAATCCTCACAGGCCATCTCCGGTCAGTGCGCCGTGTCACATCCTCCACGTGCAATTGGAGGTTCACAATCTGTCGCGGATTTCGTATCTTTATCTGTCATTCTATTTGGAGGACCTCTCATGGTTCATGTAATCGTTCGGCATAAGGTTGCGGATTATTCCCGTTGGAAGGAAGCATTTGATGGGCATCTTAGCGTGCGCAAGGCAGCAGGCGAGGTTGGTCACCGAGTTCTGTTGTCGGTGGATGATCCTCGCGAGGTGACGGTACTTCTCGATTGGGACAGCCTCGAACGGGCGCGCCGGTTTGCCGGATCAGATGATCTCAAGCAGACGATGAAAAAGTCGGGAGTTGTCGGCGACCCCGACGTACGATTCCTGGAGGACGCCTACACCGTTCGCCGCTCGTCTGCCGACTGATTGACTTCAGTGGCATTGCCCGGCAAAAAATTTCTTGACAGCCAGCCGCTGTTCTGTTCTTTACGGCAGCGATAAATCCGGCAAGAAATAGAACGCAGGACGAACGATGCCTGTTCTTGCGTCATGCGAAACGCCGCGATAGACGCGGGTTTCGCGGGAGGTGGCATTCTGTCAAGGATTTTCCAGCGAAGAGTTCCGCCACGGCTCAAAATCAATTTGCGATCCCGTTGACAAATGGTGCCGGGCAAATACAATTACCGCCAACTTCAAGATCCGATCAGAGTAAGACTGTGATAGAGACTCCGAGACTCAGCAACGTACTTGTTCAAACCGACATCTCCGAACTTGAGCTTCACGCCAGCGGCAAGGTGCGTGACGTTTATAGGGTCGATTCCAACCACCTGTTGTTCGTCGCCACCGACCGAATTTCCGCCTTCGACTATGTGTTGGCCACGGGCATCCCCGAAAAGGGCCGCGTGCTCACTCAGCTTTCCCTGTTCTGGTTCGACTTCCTCAAGGCGATCGTCCCCAATCACCTGGCCACCGCAAACGTCGCCGAATATCCGCCCGAGTTGCAGAAGTACGCCGATCAACTGCGTGGACGGTCCATGCTGGTGGTGCGGGCGGACATGGTGACCATCGAGTGCGTCGTCCGCGGATACATCTCCGGGTCGGGATGGAAGGAATACAAGAACCAGGGATCGGTCTGTGGCATCAAGCTGCCTGCCGGTCTGCGTGAATCGGACAAGCTGCCGGAGCCGATTTTTACACCTGCCACCAAGGCGACGACAGGGCATGACGAGAACATCAGCTTTGAGCGCATGGTTGACATCGCCGGCAAAGAGTTAAGCGAGAAGCTCCGCGACCTCAGCATCAGTATTTACCGTAAGGCGGCTGACTACGCCGAGACCCGCGGAATCATCATTGCCGACACCAAGTTTGAGTTTGGCCAGGCACCGAAGGGACTTGTGCTGGCCGATGAGGTCCTGACTCCAGACTCATCCCGCTTCTGGCCCATGGACAAATACCACCCGGGCGGACCGCAGGAGTCGTTCGATAAGCAGTACGTGCGGGATTATTTGGAGTCAATCAAGTGGAACAAGCAGCCGCCTGCGCCGGCGCTGCCGCCGGAGGTCGCAGCGAGAACCAGTGAGAAGTACATAGAAGCATATACGCAGCTGACGGGCCATCCACTACCGGTCTGAGGGGAAACGCCGGATGATGGGCTTTTCGGTTCTGGATTGGCTGATCCTGCTCGTGGTGCTGCTGAATGTGGTGGGAGCAATCGCGCAAGGCTTTGTTTATGAATTGTTCTCGTTTGTGGGGGTTATTGCGGGTTATTTGATTGCTGCATGGGAGTACCCGCGGGTTGCCGCATTCTACGTTCAGTACGTGAACTCTGCGTGGAGTGCGGACATTGCGGGATTCTTAACCGTATTCTTCGTCGCAGTGCTGTTGGGGAGCGTTGCCGGTAAGATTGGCCGACGCGCGGTAGAAGGCATTGGCCTGCGTTGGATCGACCACTTTCTGGGTGGGGTGTTCGGGTTCCTGAAGGGCGTCACGGTTTGCACTGTCGTGGTGATGGCGCTGGCGGCATTCAACCCAACGAGCTCCTGGATTCGTGATTCGCGGATTGCGCCTTTCATGCTGGTCACCGGGCGCGCCCTGATTTGGGCTGCGCCGGCTGAATTGCGCCAGCGCTTCATGGAGGGATGGAACCTGCTGCGCACGGTACCGGAACATATCTCGCACGCTGGCGATGGCAACTGAAGCACCCCGGAGCGGTTGCTCCGGATGGAATTCATAAAGAGAGGCGCTGTGAAAGACCAACTGGAAGCCCTGATCCTGCAGATGCACAAGAGTGGAATTCTCTATGCGGAAGCCGTCCGCGAGTTCAAGAAGCGATTCATCATGACCGTGCTGCAGGAAAACAAGGGCAATCAGTGTAAGGCGGCCCGGCAATTGGGCATGCACCGTAACACGCTCAGCCGCACCATTGCGGAACTGAATCTTGACGTAAGAATGTTGCGGCCCGGTGCGCGTCGCCCGCCACGCAGCGCCCGTCTCACGGCCTACGACAAGCGCGCTGCTCGCTGAGCACCCTCGGCGGCGGTTACCGTTGCGCACTGCTACCGTCAACAAAAAACGGGAGCCATTGAGGCTCCCGTACATATTGATAGTTCGGAGTTTCTACTGCTTCTTTTTGACCGGCGCTTTATGAGCCGGAGCAGCAGCCGTCCCAATCGGATTGCCATTCTTGTCCAGTAACACCCCGTCCGTCATAGTCAGCATGAACGGGTTTGGCGTGTAGCTGGAAACCGTTGCCTGGAACTGCGTCAACGTCCCAACGGCAGGCACGAGTTTCGCCGGAATTGGCTTCTCCATGGTCAGTGTGATGTCGGCTTTCTTGTCGTCGATGTCATCGGCGCTGCCGGCCAGGGTTAGCTTGGTTGGCGATGAAGTAATGACGTTCGCGACCAGCTTCACAGCCTTGTCTTTGATGGCGCTCCACACTGTATCGGCCGCTTGAGCGTTACCAGAGGACAACACAAGTTGCCATTCGGCAAAGCTCATCTGCTTGGGGTCTTTGCTCTTCACCAAGTCGGCAGCCTGGTCGGCAGGTGATGGTGGCGGCGGCGCTGCGGCCACCGTAAAGCCTGCAGGCGGCATCACGCTTTGAGAAGCCTGCGCCTGCTTCACAAGGTCAGCCCAACCTTCTTCCGAGCCGTGATAGCGAATATATTTCTTGCGGGCGTAATCGAGTATCTGCTGTTGGCCGGCTCCCTGGGCCAGTTGCGAGGCTTTGATGGCGAACCAGAAGCCTTCGGGATTCATCGGCTTGGCTTCCAAATCGGCCGTCGCTAACGGATAAATGTCAGCAATGTTGGGTTGCGACTCGTGTTCAACCGCTTCGCGCATGTCCTTCTGCGCTGTCGCCATATCTTTTTTCTGCAGCGCGGCAAAGCCAACCGCGCCATCAAAGATGCTCGAAAGATCGTTGTGGAATTTGGTGAAGTCGGCATCGCTCAGGCCTTCCTTCGACACACTGGGCAGTGCGTCCAGACCCTTCTGACCATACTGCGCCGCCTGGTCGCAGTTCTTGGGAGCGTCCGCCCCGCCTTGCGCACACATGCTCCGGTAATAGTAGGCGAGTAGCGCCAAGGCACGCACATTGTTGGGATTGGCCTGCAGGACACGGCTGGCTGTGTCTATGGTCTTGGACGCATTACCGGCCTGCTGGTAGGCACCCATCAGTGTCACCAGCGCATCTTCCTTCATCACGCTGTTGGGATAGGTCTGCAGGAAAGCCTCAATGGCCTGTGCCTTGGCGGCGGGATCGGACTTCTGCTCGGACGGTTGCACCGCGTTCACGTACGCGTTGTATTCAGCAGGGTCTTTGATCTGCGGCTTCTGCTGCGCAGCCTGGGCTGCGGCTTGCGGGATCATCACGCCCGCCATCGCGAAGACCAGCAATATGACTACTAGCAACTTCTTCATTCGATTGGCTCCTTAGAGTCTTGGGAACTTACGATTCTGTTCTCCCAGCCGCTCATGATTGCTCGCGCACGCTGATCCCGCCCGCGCTGCCTTCGGACCTAGGTGACGGGATGTTCCCCCAGTCCGCATTCCCACGCAACGCAAGGTTTATCATCACAAGAGTGCGGAGAGGGGATTATAAGTAGGTATCCTGCCGAAGGCAAGCTACTTACGAATGATCGTAATTGTGGCACTTCGCTGATTCTGGGGAACAAATTTCCGAACACGGTGATTATATGCTGGCGTTAACCTTTCGGGGAAATTTCGCCTCAGGAGGAATTACAGATGCCCTTGTCTTCTACGCCCTCGTTGCAAGGCTCGGTTGCCGTCGTAACCGGCGGCAGTCGGGGGATCGGATACGGCGTCGCCGCGGCCCTTGGCAGCCTGGGAGCCAGCGTCGTTATCACTGGTAGAAGCACCGAACGCGTGCAAGTGGCGGCACGCGAACTCTCCAACCACAATGCAGAGTGCGAAGGAATCGCTTGCGACGTCACTGACCTTGGCAGCGTCACTGGCTTGGCGGCGCACCTTCGCCATCGCTATGGCCGGGTTGACGTTCTCGTTAACAACGCGGGAGTCGGCGGACCGGCTTCCCTGCTGCACGAACTTGATCCGGAAGCATGGGACCAGATATTTGATACCAACGTCCGCGGAGTTTTCTTCATGCTGCGCGCCATCGTGCCTCTGATGATCGCGGCGGGTTCGGGGCATATCATCAACATTTCATCGTTGGCCGGCAAGAATCCATTGCCACGCGGCGCAGCGTATTCCGCATCGAAGTGGGCGCTCAATGGGCTCTCCTATTCGGTCGCCGAGGAACTCCGGTCGGAGAATATCCGTGTGAGCGTCGTTTGTCCGGGATCGGTCGACACCGAGTTCAGTCCGCACTCGGGCAAAGACCCGGGCCGGATGTTGCGACCGGAAGACGTCGCGCATGTCGTAACCATGCTGGTGACCCAGCGGCCCCAATCCTTCGTCAGCGAAGTGCTGATGCGCCCCACCCAGAAGCCCTAACCTGTACTACACTAGTTGCCGGTTAGGAGGGAAGATGCATGACAGAAGTGGAGCGCATTCTCGACCAGTACGATCGTGCTATGAATGGCGACGCATGGCATGGCGATCCAGTCTGGAAGATTCTCGACGGCCTCTCGCCGGAACAGGCGGCCTGGCGAGTCAGTCCGCCAATTCACACGATCTGGGATTTGCTTTCGCACATGATGTTCTGGGAAACGGAAGTCCGCCGCCGCATGAGTAGTCTGCCCGCAAGACCATTGGAGGAACTCAATTTCCCTGCCATGCCCAGTGTCAGCGCAGAGAACTGGAATGGCACACTGGCGGAGCTTCGGCGGTCAAACTCCGACTTTCGGTCTGCCCTCATGAAACTCAGCGACTGGCAACTCGACCAGCCAATGCCTGGGCGCAAGAACTCGATTTACGTCGAGGTCCACGGCGTCATTCAGCATCACCTGTATCACGCCGGCCAAATCGCGATTCTAAGTAGGATTTTGGCTGCCGATAAGGTGGTTACTCGTTTGTAATTCTAGAGGGTGTGGTGCTAACATCCGGACTCGTGAAGTTTTCCGAAGGAGGCACTTATGGCAGATAACGACGACGGCGGCGGCGGCATTCTTTGGTTCTTGGCTGGTCTAGGCATTGGGGCGGCCCTTGGCATCCTCTACGCGCCGAAAACTGGCGAGGAGACCCGCCAGCAAATCCGTGACGCAGCCGAACAAGGTCGCGATGTGGTTAAAGAGCGCGCCCGCCAAGCCCGTGAACAAGCGGGAACATGGGCTGACAAAGGACGCGACTACCTGAACAGCCAGAAAGACCAGATCCGCTCCGCCTACGAGGCGGGACGCCAAGCCTATCGCGAAGCGACGACCGAGGAAGGCGAATCGGCCGCAACCAAGCTCTAAGTCACCAGCCTGCGACTCCGTGGGGAATGTGCGTTTCACGGTCGGGGACAAACATGGATGAAAAGCTAACGATCTTCATTGCGGTCACTGCGGCGGCAGTAGTGCTGCAGATGCTCATCATGGCGGGGATGTTCTTCACGGTCCGAAAACTGAGCATCCATTTGAAGACGGTCTCGGACGAAATGAAGACCCAGGCCCTTCCTCTTATTGAGAACGTCAAGACCCTGCAGGCAGATGTCAAAAGGATCGTGGAGACGTCAGCTCCGAAGTTGGAGTTAGTGCTCGACAATGCCGCAGCCATTACGACAACCGCCCACACCGGTATCGGACGCGTCGAGAGCACCGTCAATGACATGCTCGATCGCGCCCGTTTGCAGATCATCCGGGCCGACGAGATGGTGACACGCGCCATGGATCAGGTGGAGGAAACCACGGAAAAAGTTGCCCACTCGGTGACATCTCCCGTTAAGCACGCCAGCGGCATCATGCAGGGGATCAGCACGGGATTTGGCGCCTACTTCGGGCAGAAGCGGCCGCGAGATCGCGGCCCATCAGACGAGATGTTTATTTAGCTGTTCGTCGAGAGAACTTATGACAAGGCAGCGCACCGGCGCTGCCTTACCTTTTGGGGATGTTGCGGGGTCGGCTCGCGCCGAGCAATCAGGCAATCCAACCGCCGCCGACCACTGCGTCGCCGTCGTAAAAGACTGCTGCCTGGCCCGGCGTAATGGCGCGCTGAGGAGCATCGAAGGTCACGAGGACCTCATCGTCACCTGTCTTCTCCAGCATCGCTGGCGCAGCTTCGTGGCGATGCCGAATCTTTACCATCGCGCGCATTGGGACATGCAGGTCTTCGATGGCAATCCAGTTCACTCGCTTAGCTCGAAGGGTAGTTGAGAGCAATTGTTCGGCTCCGCCTACCACGACCTGATGCTTGTCTCCAAGAATTTCGAGAACATACAGCGGCGATCCCGTCGCCACTCCCAAGCCCTTGCGCTGACCAACGGTAAAGTTATGGATGCCGTCGTGCGTTCCGACAACTTCGCCGCTAGTCGTTACTAGCTCGCCAGAGGTATCGACGATCGATTCCCCCTGCTCCTCAAGATAGGCATCCAGAAACTTCTTGTAATCGCCGCCCGGAATGAAACAAATCTCCTGCGAATCGGGCTTTTCGAAGAGCCGCAGCCCCGCGCGCCGGGCCTCTTCCCGCACGGCGGGCTTATGCATGTGACCCAGCGGAAACAGGGTTCGGCTCAACTGCTCCTGTGTCAGACCAAACAAAAAATAGGTCTGGTCCTTCGACAGATCGGCAGGACGTCCGAGAACCCATCGTCCGGTGCGGTCGTCGTATTCGTTGCGGGCATAGTGTCCGGTGGCCAGCAGGTCGGCGCCAATCTGCCGGGCAGTCACGAGCAACTGATCGAACTTCAGATGATTGTTGCAGAGGCTGCACGGAATCGGTGTTCGTCCAGACAGGTAGTCCTCAACGAAGGGTCGAACTACGTCATGCTCAAATCGCGACTCCTGGTTCACTACGTAGTAGGGGATTCCCAGCGTCTCCGCGACGTACCGGGCATCATACACATCGTCGATCGAGCAGCAACGTCCCTGGACAGCCTCTGGCATGCCCTCGCGTCCGGCTAGCCGCCGCTGGTTCCACAGTTGGAGCGTGAGACCGATGACCTTGTAGCCGCTTTCGCACAGCATCGCCGCGACGGTCGAGGAATCAACCCCTCCCGACATCGCTACGGCTACGGTGTGGTCCTCAAGATTCAATGCAAACAACTCCTGTTCTCGATCTCAGGCTCTGTCCAGATTAATGGCGATCGTTACGCCCGCGCGCTGACGGGCTTCTTGTATACCGGGCTGAGCTCGCGCAGCCGCGTTACGACCTCAGGGACCAACTGCAGAGCAAACTGAATGTCATCCTCGGTGTTCTGTTTGCCCAAGCTGAAGCGTATGCTTCCCCGCGCGCGTTCTGGCGAGAGTCCCATTGCCGTCAAGACGTGCGACGGTTCGATGGCTCCCGACGAGCAGGCTGCCCCAGTCGAAACTGAAAGGCCCTTCAGGTCCAGCGCGATCACCATCGCCTCGCCCTCGAGACAGTCAAAGACGATATTGGTCGTATTTGGCACGCGCGGCGCACCGCCGCTATTCACATTTACCTGGTCCAGCGTCTCAACGATCGTCTTTTCGAGACGATCGCGAAGCGACGCCATGCGCTCAACACTTCCATCCATAAAACCCTGCTGCGCGATCTCCGCCGCTTTTCCCAGGCCCACAATTCCGGGAAGGTTCTCCGTTCCCGCACGGCGCGAGCGCTCGTGCCGTCCGCCGTAGAACATCGGCTGAAGCAATGTTCCCTTGCGCACGTACAGCGCGCCTGCTCCCTGAGGCCCATGCATCTTGTGCGCAGTCAGCGAAAGCAAGTCACAGCGAATTTCCTTTACATCGATCGGAACCTTGCCGGCTGCCTGCACTGCGTCTGTATGAAAATAGACATCAGCCTCTGCCGCGATTTTTCCGATCTCCTTCACATTCTGCAACACGCCGGTTTCATTATTGGCGAAGATGATGCTGATGAGCTTCGTGGCCGGACAAATCGCGCGCCGCACATCTTCGGGATCAACCTGCGCGCGTCCGTCCACCGGCAGATACGTCACCTCGCATCCCATCTCTTCCAGTCGCTTGCAGGCGTTCAGAACCGCGTGGTGCTCGACAGCCGACGTGATGACATGGTCCCCGGGTTTCACCAACCCAAAGAGCGCGAGATTGTCACCTTCCGTACCGCCGCTGGTAAAGACGATCTCCGCGGGACGACAGTTCACCAGCTCGGCGATCCGCTCGCGAGCCTGTTCCACGGCGGCACGCGCCTGCTGTCCCTGCTGATGGATGGACGATGCATTCCCGAACTTTTCCAGAAAGTAGGGCCGCATCGCTTCAAACACCCCAGGCAGCAGTGGACTTGTCGCGTTGTTGTCGAGATAGACCCGGTGCATCGTTAAACCTACCTTGCCGTGTTGGTTAGATTCGGAGTGTGGGTACAGGGATTCTTTCCCAAGCGCGATCTGCGATTGCGGATAGAAAGCGCAAACCGGCACCAAAGGACGTGGGCTACTTCCAGCACAAGAAGTTATTGACGCTGTTCCATCGGCACGTACTTGTTGGGATAGATCGCTCCCTGGTACTCGGCGCGGGGACGAATAAGGCGATTGTCGCCCAATTGTTCCATCACGTGCGCCGTCCAACCGGCGATGCGCGACACGGCGAAAACCGGAGTGAACAGGTCGATGTCGATCCCCAACGTGTGATATGTAGACGCAGAATAGAAGTCCACGTTGGCATTGAGCTTCCGATCGGCCACCACAAACTCCTCAATTTTGCGCGAAATCTCAAACCACTTGGCGATGCCGCTGGAGTTACCAAGATCGCGCGACATGGCCCGCAGATGCGTTGCGCGAGGATCTTCGGTGTGGTAAACGCGATGCCCAAATCCGGGAATCTTCTTCTTCTGCGCCAGCATCCCCTTCACATACTCGACCGGATCGGCGCCCGACGAGTCGATGGCCTCCAGGATGCGGAACACCGCTTCGTTTGCTCCGCCGTGCAGCGGCCCCTTCAGGGCACCGATGGCAGCCGTGATGGCGGAGTGCATGTCGCTGAGCGTGGCAGCTACGACTCGCGCCGCAAACGTGGACGCATTCAGTTCGTGGTCAGCATGCAGAATGAGTGCGATGTCCAAGGCCCGCTCCGCAGTCGCGCTGGGAATCTCGCCATTGAGCTGATACAAGAAGTTGGCGGCATGGGAGAGCGAGCGGTCCGGCTCGACGATCGACTTGCCCTTGCGGATGCGATCATAGGCGGCCACCACGTAAGCGATCTGCGAGGTCAGGCGAATGGACTTCCGCAGGTTGGCTTCGGCGTCGTTTACCTTTTCTTCCGGATCGTAGAACGAGAGCGCGGAGACGATGGTGCGAAGTACGTCCATCGGCAGCGCATGCTTGGGCGCCTGGCGGAGGAGGCTGATAATCGCGGCGTCGAGTTTGCGTTCGCGGGCGAGGCTGAGCTTGAACTCCTGCAGTTCCGGGCGGCTGGGCAGTCTGCCGAACCAAAGCACATAGCAACACTCCTCAAAGTGCGAGTGGTCGGCCAGTTCGTGAATATCGATGCCGCGGTACGCGAGCACACCGTGGTCGCCATCGATGTAGCAAATGCTGGAGTTGACAGCCGTGACGCCTTCCAGGCCTTTCGGCGAATGGGTAATTGTGGACATGAATACCTCGTACAGATCTATCCAGATGGTGCGTCCTTAGATTCTAGGGCAGATTGCGGGGATTGGAGCGCCGCAAAGTCACAATATTGCGCAAGTGGCCCATTATCTCGCGGCATGCGGGCTCGGTCATGCGCAAATCCACGCCAATTGCTGCACCTGACGCTGAGGAATATATTGGAGGGTTTGCTCAGCCCGCGCGGTCCTGTCCGTGGGCTGAGAGATTCACAGCGCGGTCCTGCCGCGCACGGAGCCCTCTCTTATGATCAAGCGCGCTTTTGCCTTCCTTATCTTTTTCTGCCTCTTCTTGACCAACGTCGCCCTCGCTGATGAAGGAATGTGGCTGTTTAATGCATTCCCCAAAGACAAGGTGAAGGCAAAGTATGGGTTCGAGCCCTCGCAGGAGTGGCTCGATCATGTGCGTCTGTCATCGGCGCGCGCCCCGAACGGGTCGTCGTCATTTGTTTCTCCCGACGGATTGATCTTTACCAACCATCACATCGCGCAGGACTGCATTCATGACCTCTCCACCGGCGGTAAGGACTACATGAAGGACGGCTTCTACGCACCGACACGCGCCGATGAGCGAAAGTGCCCTGGAGTGGAATTCATAGTTCTGGTAGGCATAGAGGACGTGACGGCCAAGGTGAATGCCGCCTCAAAGCCCGGCATGTCGCCTGCCGAGGTTGGTAAGGCACAGCGCGAGGTCATGTCGGCACTCGAGAAAGATTGTTCGGTGAACGGACTGCGCTGTGATGTCGTCACCCTGTATTCAGGGGCCCTGTATCACCTCTACAAGTACAAAACCTACAGCGACATCCGGCTGGTAATGGCGCCGGAATTCGACATCGCCTTCTTCGGTGGTGATCCCGACAACTTCGAGTACCCGCGCTATGATCTCGACATTTCGTTCTTCCGCGCCTATGAAAATGGCAAGCCGGCGAATACCGAAAACTATCTGAAGTGGTCGAAGACCGGCATCAAAGAAGGCGACCTGGTTTTCGTATCGGGCCACCCCGGCAGAACCGGCCGTTTGCTGACCATGGATCAGCTTACGTTCCTGCGCAATTATCAGTACCCCATGATATTGAAGGCGTTCTCCAACCGCGTCGAAATGTTCCAGAAGTTTAGCGCCCAGTCCGCAGAAAACGCGCGCCAGGCCGAAAGTGACCTGTTCAGCACCCAGAACTCAGCCAAGGCGTACACCGGATACCTCGGCGGCTTGCATGACAAGGGGCTGATGGACAAGAAGGCAGCCGAAGAAAAGGATCTCCGCAACTTTGTCAGCAGCGATCCGAAGCGTCAGCAGGAATTCGGCGATCCCTGGGCGGAGATCAGCAAGGCGGTTGATGTCCAGAAAGAGATCTACAAGCCGCTGTTTTATTTACAGGGCGCAACCTTAACGGCTTCAACCGTTGACGACGTTGACGCAGCCGAGCGTTTGGGTGGTTTTCGCGGTTCCCTTGCTGCGTACGCTCGGATCCTCGTTCGTGTGGCCGAGGAAAAGCCGAAGCCCAATGGCGACCGGCTGCGAGGCTATCAGGACTCGGCGCTACCGTCGTTGGAGCAGCGGTTGTTCTCCGCCGCGCCGATCTACAAGTCACTGCAATCTGCTGAACTGGCACACAGCCTGGCCGAAATGCAGCAGGTGCTCGGCGCCGATAACGACGCTGTCAAGGCCGCCTTGGCAGGAAAGTCGCCCGCCGATCGCGCCAAAGAAGTCATCGAGGGAACTCAACTGCAGGACGTCGCCGTCCGCAAGCAGTTGTACGAGGGTGGCAAGGCGGCGATCGACGCGAGTAACGACCCACTCATCGTAATGATGCGAGCGGTGGATCCCTACGCCCGAGCCGTGCGCAAGCGATACGACGACGAAGTGGACCCAGTCCTTCGCAAGAATGCCGGCAACATTGCGAAGCTTCGGTTCGCACAAGGTGGTTTGAGCGTTCCGCCCGACGCCACCTTCACTCTTCGGCTTAGCTATGGCGCGGTCGAGGGCTACGAGTTAAACGGTCAGCACGTTCCCTGGGACACGACTCTGGGTGGAGCTTATGAACACGCAGCCCGGCACGGCAGCAAACCTCCGTATGAGCTGCCTCAGAGTTGGATCAACTCCAAGTCTGCACTCGACTTGAAGACGCCGTTCGACACCGTCTCCACACCTGACATCATTGGCGGCAACTCAGGGAGCCCTCTTATAAACAAGGATGCCGAAGTGGTTGGCATCATCTTCGACGGCAATATCGAATCGCTGCCGTGGAACTTTGTTTATGACGATGTGGTTGGCCGGTCGATCTCGACCGACTCGCGAGCGATCATCGAGGTGTTGCGAAAGATCTATCATGCCGATGCGTTAGCCGACGAACTGACCGGCACCGTCGCGACTGGCAAATCGAAGGCCATGAAGCCGTCAAAACCCCAGAAGTAAGAGAGTGACACTATCCGCCATCGCCCCAGCCTGGTTCGCCAGGGGGGCGGGCTTTCGTTGCAATGCAATAACGAGTTGTTAATTCTTCATCGGAATAACCGCCGGCTTAGAACTTCGGGTTAAACTGGTGCGCATGCTCCGCAGCAGGACAGTGTGGCCCTCGCGAAGACAATGGCGATACATGAAACCAGCATCGTATTCGCCATCCGGACGCCTTTGAGCGTTACCTCGTACCCCATGGAGACTCAGCATTGAGTGGGAGCAATCCGGCCCCGGGTGGTCCAGGAATTCCGCCACGATGGACCCGTGGAGCGAAAGACGCGGTTGGCACTGCGTACTCAGTCTCCAGCCGTGTCTGGTACACCATCGCAAACGGCGTCATCACCGAGTTGTACTACCCGACAATCGATACACCGCAAGTCCGGGATCTTCAATACCTGGTGTCCGATGGGGAGACCTTCTTTCACGATGAGCGCCGGCATATGCGAACGGAAATCGACTGCGTCGCTTCGGCGGCCTTGGGTTTTAAGGTCGTCAATTCCGACCGAGAGGGCCGCTATTCCATTGAGAAACAAATAATAGGCGATCCCCACTTGAGTTGCCTGCTGGTCCATACCCGTTTCAATGTGGCGCCCGAATGGCAGGGCAGGCTGCATCTTTACGTGCTCTGCGCCCCTCACCTCCAAATCGGCGGGATGCACAACAACGGCGCGGTGATCGAGTCCCGGGGGCGGCGCTTCCTCATGGCTTACCGTGACTATACATACCTGACGATTGCGACGCATTTGCCTTTCTCCCGATTGTCATGTGGCTATGTTGGAGTAAACGACGGCTGGACGGACCTCGCCCACAACTTTCAAATGGACTGGACATACGACTCGGCCCTGGACGGCAACATCGCACTTACCGCGGAAATCGATCTTTCGCAGGGGGCGGAATTCACCCTCGGCGTGGGATTTGGTCACACCCGCCACAATGCGAGCTCTATGGTTTTTCAGGCGCTAAGCATCCCGTTTCAGACAAATCTGCAGAACTTCATTGGCCAGTGGGAGCGTACGGGCAAGCGCTTCGCCCTGCTCGAGAAGACTTCCGAACATGATTCGACCCTCTTCGAGCGCAGCGTTAACGTCCTGCTGACGCACGAAGACAAGCTCTACCCGGGCGCCATGATCGCCAGCCTCAGCATTCCGTGGGGTGAGGACAAGGGAGACAACGATGGTATCGGCGGCTATCACCTGGTGTGGACGCGCGACATGGTGCAAAGCGCCACCGCGCTGTTGGCTGTTGGGGATACGGTTACGCCGCTTCGAGCTCTCATCTATCTGGCCATAACGCAACGCGCAGATGGCGGCTTCTACCAGAACTTCTGGATCGATGGGCGTCCTTACTGGACGGGATTGCAGCTCGATGAGGTTTCATTTCCAATTATTCTCGCCTGGCGCTTGTGGAAAGCGAAGGCCCTGCAGAAATTTGACCCCTATGTGACCGTCCAGCGGGCATGCGGCTTCCTGATGCGCGAGGGGCCGGCCACCGTGCAGGATCGCTGGGAGGAGGCTGGCGGCTATTCGCCTTCGACCCTGGCCTCGAATATTGCGGGACTCATCTGTGCCGCCGATTTTTTTGAGGCGCGAGGCGACAAGCACACCGCCGACTTCGTTCGAACCCACGCCGATTTTCTCGAATCGCACGTCGAGAAGTGGACAGTCACCTGCAAGGGGTCGCTTGTCCCGGGAATATCCCGTTATTACATTCGCATTAATCCTGCAGTAAGCACCCACGGTTCCTGTGGCGACGAAGACCCGGATATCGGAGAATTGACCTTGGCCAATCAACCTCCGGGCGCTCCGGACAGATACCCTGCGAGAAACATCGTGGATGCTGGTTTCCTGGAATTGGTGCGAATTGGAATTCGTAAACCCTGCGACCCACTGATCGAGCAGTCGCTCCAGGTGATTGATGCCGTGCTCAAGGTGGATATGCCCTTCGGCCCTTGCTGGAAACGATATAACCATGACGGGTATGGCCAGCGTGACGATGGAAGTTCGTTCGACGGTTGGGGCGTGGGAAGGCCGTGGCCGTTGCTGACTCTGGAACGCGCCAACTACGAGTTGGCCGCGGGACGAAACATCGATTCCTATCTGAAAGCCGTGAAAAGTTTCACCACCGGCATAGGATTGATTCCTGAGCAGATATGGGACGCTCCCGACCTTCCTGAGGCCCACTTATGTTTCGGGAAGGCCACCGGTGCAGCAGACCCGCTGCTATGGGCCCACTCCGAGTATGTCAAACTGTTGCGATCGATAGCGGATGGAAAAATTTTCGACCTGATTGAACCTGTCGCCGAGCGTTATCGCAACGACCGGGAGCGTTCGAGCATCGAAATCTGGAAGATGAACCGTCAAGTTAAGTGCGTGTCCCCCGATTGCCTGTTGCGCATACAGGCGTCCTCGCCATTTTCGTTGCATTGGAGCAACGATGAATGGGCTACCCGGCGAGACACCGCCTCCACGCCCACTTCGATTGGTCTTGAATACGTCGATATCGAAGTTGCCAAGACGCAAACGACTCCCATACGATTCACATTCTATTGGCCACAGCAGTCGGAATGGCAGGGTTCGAATTATCAGGTCGAGATCATCAACTAGTCGTCAATTCCTCTTGTGAAAGGTAGCCGCCGGTGAGTAGCCAAGCTGAAGTTTCCGCGCAGGAAAACAGAACCTCCACCGAAGAGCATCAAAAGCTCGAGCAGCTTTGCATCAACACGGTCCGCACCTTGTCGATGGATGCCGTTCAAAAAGCCAATAGCGGACACCCCGGAACGCCCATGGCCCTCGCTCCTCTGGCCTTTGTGCTCTGGGACCGTTTTTTGCGCTTCAACCCTCGCAATCCGCATTGGGCCGGACGCGACCGATTTATCTTGTCCAACGGTCACGCCTCCATGCTGCTGTATTCCATGCTGTACCTCACGGGTTACGATTTGACGCTCGATGACCTAAAGAGCTTCCGGCAGTGGGGCTCCAAGACGCCCGGGCACCCGGAGTACGGTCTGACCCCTGGTGTCGAGACCACGACCGGTCCGCTGGGCCAGGGGTGTGGCAATTCCGTCGGCATGGCGATCGCCCAGCGATGGTTCGCCTCGCAGTTCAACAAGGACGGCCACGACGCTTTCGACTATCGCATCTATGCAATCTGCGGAGACGGTGACTTGATGGAAGGCGTTTCGAACGAAGCCGCTTCCATCGCCGGCCACCTGGAACTCTCGAATCTCATGTGGTTCTACGACAACAACCACATCACCATCGAAGGCAGCACATCGCTCGCTTTCTCAGACGATGTCGGCACTCGTTTCCTGGGATGGCACTGGAACGTACAGCATGTCAGCGACGTCAATGATTTGCCACAGCTGGATCGTGCCATTCGCACAGCCCAGAAGGAGACGCAGCGTCCGTCGCTCATTATCGTGAATAGCCATATCGGCTACGGCGCACCACATAAGCAAGATACCGCCGAAGCGCATGGTGAAGCCCTGGGACCGGAGGAGGTTCGTCTCACTAAGATCTTCTATGGCTGGCCGCCGGATGCGCAATTTCTCGTCCCAGAAGAAGCAAAGGCCTACATGGGCGAGGCCGTGGGGCGCGGCGCGAAGTGGGAGCAGGAGTGGAACGACAAATATGGCGCATGGGCGAAAGCCTTTCCTGATCTCGCAAAGGAATGGGAGTTGATTGCCAAACGCGGCCTCCCGCAAGGCTGGGACAAGGACCTACCGACGTTCCCGGCTGATGCCAAAGGCATAGCCACGCGCGAGTCGAACTCGAAAGTGCTTAACGCGGTGGCCAAGAACGTGCCCTGGCTGATCGGCGGTGCAGCCGATCTTGCGCCCTCCACCAAGACGCTAATCAAAGACGCAGGAAGCTTCGAGCGCGGTGAGTATGACGGCCGAAACTTTCACTTCGGCATCCGCGAGCACGCCATGGGAGCGATCGTGAACGGCATGTCGCTTTCCCTGGTGCGTGCGTATGGAGCTACATTTTTTATCTTCACCGATTACATGCGACCAACCATTCGACTGGCGGCACTGATGGATCTGCCGGTGATTTTTATCTACACCCACGATTCCATCGGTCTGGGCGAAGACGGACCGACGCACCAGCCAATCGAACATCTGATGTCGTTGCGGGCGATGCCACGGCTGATGGTCTTCCGTCCAGCGGACGCAAATGAGGTTTCTGAAACTTGGCGGTACATCATGCCGCTGAAGAATGAACCGGTGCTTTTGGCCTTGACTCGCCAGGCAGTGCCGACCTTCGATCGCTCGAAGTATGCATCCGCAGCAGGCGTAGCCAAGGGCGCGTACGTGCTGGCGGACTCCAGCGGTACTCCGGATGTCATCCTGATGGGAACAGGCTCAGAAGTTCAACTTTGCGTCGGCGCGTATGAAAAGCTTGCGGCTGATGGAGTCAAGGCCCGCGTGGTCTCCATGCCGTGTTGGGAGCTGTTTGAAAAGCAGCCCCCTGAATACAAAGCCGAAGTCTTGCCGCCTGCGGTGCGGGCGCGAGTTGCCGTGGAAGCTGGCACCACATTCGGCTGGAGCGAGTACGTCGGCGAATACGGCGAAGTGGTCGGTCGCGATGACTTCGGCGCCTCCGCTCCAATCAAAGACATTATGACCCATTTTGGCTTTACCATCGACAATGTGGTGGCCAAGGCTAGGATGGCCATTGGCAAAACAAAATCCTAGGGTCACGAGGCGCATCACGCGGCTGCGGGATCCGACAGCACATAGGGGACACCCATGCCAGCGACAATTGGAGTTAAGACGGCGCAATTTGGAGTGATCGGCCTCGGCGTGATGGGCGCCAATCTTGCCCTGAACATCGAAGACCACGGTCACGCCGTAGCGGTCTGGAATCTGGAGACCGACTGGGTTGGCCGCCTCTTGAGCGAGCATCCTCAACGGCAGCTGATCGGCGCAATGTCGTTGCAGGAATTCTGCCGTTCGCTGGAACGCCCGCGCCGCATCCTGATGATGATTCAGGCGGGCGACCCCGTCGATCAGATTCTGCAAAGGCTCACCCCCTATCTCTCCCCGGGCGACATCGTAATCGACGGCGGTAATTCCTACTTCAAGGACACCATTCGGCGTGAACTCAACGCCCGCCAGACCATGGTCAGCTTCTTCGGAATGGGCGTTTCCGGTGGCGAAGAGGGCGCCCGCCATGGTCCTTCGCTGATGCCCGGAGGCTCCCGAGAAGCCTATGGCCACCTGGCTCCCATCCTTCAGTCCATTGCCGCGAAGAGCGATTCGGGCCCGTGTGTCGCCTACGTCGGGCCCGATGGTTCCGGCCACTTCGTGAAGATGGTCCACAACGGCATTGAGTACGGTGACATGCAGCTCATTGCCGAAGCTTACGAGATCCTGAACAAGGCGCTTCGCCTCGAGGCACCGGCACTCGCCGCGATATTTTCCGAGTGGAACCGTGGGCCTCTCGAGTCCTACCTGATTGAAATCACGGCGCGAATCTTCAGCGCCACCGATCCTGAAACCGGCAACCCCCTGGTGGACATGGTTCTGGACAAGGCGGGGCAAAAAGGCACCGGCAAGTGGACCGCCCAAGTGGCCCTTGACCTTTGCGTGCCTGTTCCCACGATCGCTGCCGCTATTGATGCACGTTCGCTATCCAGCATGAAGGACGAGCGCGTCATCGCCAGCCAGCTCATCTTCTCCTCTGCTGGAGATGCCTACGAAGGCGACAAACGCAAACTGATCCAGGCAGTACACGATGCCTTGTACGCTGCGAAAGTCTGTTCGTACGCTCAGGGCATGAGCCTGATCCGTGCCGGGTCACAGGAATGGCAGTGGAACATCAACCTGCGGGAGTTGGCTCGCATCTGGAAGGGCGGCTGCATCATTCGCGCGCGCTTCCTCGACTCGATCATGCATGCCTTCGAGCGCCAACCGGACCTTCCGAATCTGTTGCTCGATTACGACTTCATGACGTCAATGCGAAGAGCAGAGAAAGCATGGCGATGGGTGATCGCCACCGCCGTTCAGATGGGAATTCCAGTTCCCGCTCTTTCGGCGTCGCTTGCGTACTTTGATAGCTATCGCAGCGCACAACTACCCCAGAACCTTACCCAGGCTCAGCGCGACTTCTTCGGTGCCCACACTTACCAGCGGACTGACCGTCCAAACGCGGGATTCGTTCACACGGACTGGGCCAAACTGGCCGAAAAGCCCGTCCCATCAGCCGGAGGAAAGAAGTGACAGCAGTAGCGACCGAACCTCTAAAGATTGTTGAGCCATCCCTCCCCAAGGCAGGCTCCTGCCTGCTCGTCATTTTCGGCGGAACCGGCGATCTCACCCGCCGCAAGCTGATTCCCGCTCTCTACGACTTGGCGTGCATCGGCTGCACGAATCCGACCTTCGACGTCCTCGGTATCGGCCGCACCCAACTCACCGACGAACAGTTCCAGGAACGGATGCACGAAGGCGCGGCGCATTCGAAAGACGCTCGCAACTACAGCGAGGACGGCTGGCAAGAGTTTGCTAAACGGCTGCATTACCTGGTTGGCGACGCGAATCGTCCCGATTTCTATCCCCACCTGAAATCCAAGATTGAGGAGCTGCAAAAGAACGGCGCCAGCAAAAACATCCTGTTCTACGTTTCGACGCCGGCGTCGCTCGCGCCCCCGATCGTCGAGGGCCTGGGCCAGTCGGGTCTGGCCCGCAACGACGAAGGTTGGACACGGATCGTCCTGGAAAAGCCATTCGGTCATGATTTGCGAAGCGCACAAGAGTTGAACGACATCGTTTCGCGCGTTTTCCCCGAGGACGCTGTCTATCGCATCGATCATTATCTCGGCAAGGAGACGGTCCAAAACATCATGGTTTTCCGGTTTGGCAACTCGATGTTCGAGCCCATCTGGAACCGGAACTACATCGACTACATTGAGATCACTGCTGCGGAAACGCTGGGCGTCGAGAACCGCGCTGCGTTCTACGAAGAAACTGGCGCTCTGCGCGACATGGTCGCCAATCACCTGCTCCAGTTGCTGACATTAACGGCCATGGAGCCACCTGTGGCCTTCGACGCCGACTCCGTTCGCGAGTTGAAGGTGCAGGTGCTGCGTGCCATTCGGCCGATGTCGGTGGAGGAAGTCGCGAAACACACGATCCGCGGACAATACGGCCCGGGCAAAATCAATGGCGCGGACGTCCCCGGCTATCGCCAGGAGCCGGGTGTGAGTCCTACCTCTAACACCGAAACCTACGTAGCCGTGGAGTTCCAAGTCGACAACTGGCGATGGGCGGGCGTTCCCTTCTATGTGCGGGCCGGCAAACGACTGGCGAACCAGCTTACCGAGATTGCAGTTCACTTCAAACGCACTCCTCAGGCACTTTTCGCCCGGAATCCCGGCGATGTGCATCACAACGTCATTACCATGCGCATCCAGCCTAACGAGGGCATTGCGCTGAATTTTGGAGCGAAAACTCCTGGATCGCACATGCGTGCCAGCCGGGTCAATATGGATTTCTCCTACCGCGACGCGTTTGGAACGGCCACGCCGGTCGCCTACGAAACCCTGCTGCTCGACGCCATGCGTGGCGACGCGACCTTGTTCACACGCCGCGATGAAGTCGAAGCCGAGTGGCGAATTATCACCCCAATTGTTGACGCGTGGGCGCAACTCCCAGTGCCGCAATTTCCCAACTATCCGGCCGGCAGTGAGGGCCCCGCAGACGCCGACTCGCTTATTCAGTACGATCGCAAACGCTGGCGTCCCCTGAAGCGGGAGAACGGCTGGAACATATGAGCAACTCCCAGCCGTTACAGAACCCTGTCGCCCTTGTGATTTCGGACGTTGACGGCACACTGCTCGACGAAAACAAGCAGCTCACTCGGGGGGCACCTGCCGCAGTTCAACGGCTGTACGCTGCGGGTACACGCTTTACGATCGCCAGCGCACGGCCTCCGCGTATGGTCCACGGCTTAGTTCTCAAGCTCGAAGTCCGCGAGCCCTTTGCGTGTTTCAATGGTGCGCTGTACGTCCGTCCTGACTTAACGGTAATGCACGAATTGCCCATGTCACCTACAGACGCACAAACGCTGGCGGATCAGATTGTTCAAGATGGCTTCGACTTATGGGTCTGGACCGACACCGATTGGTACGTAAGCAATCCGACTGGTCCACATGTCGCTCATCATGAAGAGCAAATGGGTCGCAAGGCGACGCCCCTTACGACCCGCGATATGTCACAGTTCAAAGTGCTCAAGTTGGTCGGGGTCAGTGACAATCATGAAGCGTTGGCCCAGGCAGAAGCGGAGTTGAAGGAGCATGGCAGTCCGTCGATCTCCGCAACCCGCTCCAGCCCCTACTATCTCGATATCACGGACGCCAAAGCGAACAAGGGAGAGGTCGTGCTGACTCTCTCCCAGATGCTGCACATACCCACCGGGCGGATTGCCACCATCGGCGACATGACTACCGATACCCTCATGTTCCACCAAAGCGGAGTCAGCATCGCAATGGGCAACGCCACCGACGACGTCAAGGCACAGGCGAAATATGCGACCAGGAGCAATGAGGAGGACGGGTTCGCCTATGCCATGGACCACTTTGTGCTCGGCGTCGCGGCCCAACCCACGGCCGCCGATTAGAGTAGTTTGGGAAACACTGTAGTCGTTTCTGCTCAGCGGTAGTGCCGCCCTCACAGGCTGCGGAAAAGCTCTCCTTTGCGGCGGGTTTGAAAGGGCGCAGCTTTTAGTGCGGTTTAGGAAATACTGTAGTCGTTCCTGGTAAGGGTAGTGCCGCGCTTCAAAGGGTGTTACGAAACTCAGTGTGATCGTGCGACGGTGGAACAGGAGCCACCAAATCCAGTGCCGCAGGCACGGAACAACCGTAGCCCGGCACGAAGCCGAAGGCGAAGTGCCGGGTAGAGTGGGAAAATTGATTCGAGTCCCGTAGGGACGGAACGGTTTCGTAACAGCCTCTTCAGCGCGGCGTTTAAGCAGTTTTTCAATTTACGGAGCCGGCTTCAGCCGGCGGCACCGCCGAATTGGCACCGATACACTATTTCCTAACCCGGCGTAGCCGGAACCAAACAGGGAATGCATTACGATGCCGGAATGGGCGTCGAGTTGTTGACC
>Ga0074046_10000334_pt1 | contig 42044 bp, 36 predicted proteins | sample BogForMeECP23OM3_FD_94441 | JGI IMG/M metagenome (GOLD analysis project Ga0074046, IMG submission 94441) | Bog forest soil microbial communities from Calvert Island, British Columbia, Canada - Bog Forest MetaG ECP23OM3 | ecosystem: Environmental > Terrestrial > Soil > Wetlands ... | reverse complement strand
GGAATCCCGCACCCCCCGCGGGATTCCCACTTTCCCACAGCCGCAACAACAAACTTTCGGTTACATTTCCAATGTCTCGACAACCCCAGCCAGGGTTACATTCTTAAATGGCTCGACAGGGGTGGCGACCAGGCCAATAATCGGTGCCATGAAGAAAAACAAGCAATCCCCTCTAAAGGCCGCAACCCGCGCCATTCATGCCGGTGAACCTCTGCGTCACGGCGTGGACGCGCCGGTCAGCGCCGAAATTGTGCGCTCCTCTACCTTCACCTTTTCCTCCAGCCAGGAGATGAAGCGCTGGGCCGAGGGAAAGAGCAAAGCCTATATCTACACTCGCTACGCTAATCCCACCCTAGCCATTGCCGAACGCAAAATAGCCTCTCTTGAGGGCGCCGAAGCCGCCATCGTCACCTCCTCCGGAATGGCGGCGATCTCTCATTCGCTTCTCAGCGTGCTGCAGCATGGGGATGAACTCATTTCTACGGCCCAGCTCTATGGCGGAACGTACCGGCTGATGCGCGACGTCTTGCCCCGCATGGGCATCACTGTGCGTCACGCGGAAACTTCCCTGGAAGGCATTGAGTCCCTGGTCACGCCGAAGAGCAAATGCCTGTACATCGAAACGCCCACCAACCCCACGCTGCGTCTTGTCGATCTCCGCAAAGCCATCGCCTTCGCCAAAAGGCACCAACTCGTCAGCATCATTGACAGCACCTTTGCCACGCCGCTCCTTCAGAAGCCCCTCGCACTGGGATTCGATATCGTCGTGCACAGCGTCACCAAGGCCCTTTCCGGACATTCCGATCTGCTTGGCGGCGTCGCTTCCGGCAGCCACAAGTTCATCGATCCCGTGCGGCAAATGGTGATTTATCTGGGCGGTTGCATGGATCCGGAAGTGGCCTTCCTGCTGATTCGCGGGATGAAGACGCTGGGCGTACGCGTCGAGCGCCAGTGCGAGAACGCCATGCGCGTGGCGAAGTTCCTGGAAAAGCATCCGAAAGTGCAGCGCGTTCATTATCCCGGATTGCAATCGCACCGCGACCACGCGCTCGCCAGGAAGCAGATGAGCGGTTTCGGCTCCATGCTGGCCTTTGATCTGAAGGGCGGGCTGCCGGCGGCGCGCAGGTTCTGCGACCGCGTGAAGCTATTCCTTCTGGCGGTAAGCCTGGGCGGTACGGAGTCGCTGGTATCGCTGCCGATTTACAGTTCGCACTACCATATGAGCGAAGCGGAATTGCAGCGCGCGGGCGTCAAAATGGGCACGGTGCGCGTCTCAATCGGGCTCGAAGATGCCGCGGATCTCATCGAGGATTTACAGCAAGCACTGAAGTAAATTCATTCGCTTAAGCGCGTCATCCCGATCCTCAACTGACCGGGGTTTCCGTGGGAACTTCCCATTCCTGATTCTCCGGAAGCATGGACTTCACAATGTCCTCGAGCTCGTGCGAGCTCTTCACATCACCCGGATAATTGTGCGCGGAAAGATCAAAGCTGAATCCATACTTTGCGCGCACATCCTGCAACTCTTCCTGCAAACGCAAAGCGACCCGCTTGGCGTTCAGGGTGTCGGTTTCCGGAAGCACGACGCCAAAAATGTCTTCGGCGAGGTGGTAGATGGAATCCGTGGGGCGCAGCCGCTTGGACATGGCTTTGGCCGCATCGCTCAGCGCCCCTTTCTGATCGTTCAGGGAAGAGCGCGCCCCTGGTTTAGCCTTCACCAGCACCAGCGAAAGATTCTTCTCCATGGTCATGGCGCGGCGGAACTCCATCGTCAGGCGATCCCAGAAGTAATTCTTGTCGGGCATGGAATGCAGCAAATCGGTGCTGGCTTGAATCTGCAGTTCGATGTTGCGCTCCAATTCGCCAAGCAGATGCTGCTTCAGTTTGCTGAAGGTGCGCTGGCGATCGAAGAGGTACCCGACAAAGAGCAGCGTCAGCGCGCAGAAACCAAAGTAGGCCACACGCATCGTCCACTTGTTGCCTTCCGGGTGCACAAACACCAGGGGGTACATGAACATAGCCAGGCCGCTGGCAAGCACCAGCACAAACACGGCGGAGAGAATCGTAAGCTGCAGGCTGCGCCGCTCAAGACGATCGAGTTCTTGACGATCAATTGTCGCCATATTCACACCTATATGAGGCAACTTCCCCCAAGGGAGCCCTGGAGTTGCCAGGATACAGACAGGTTCCGTTCCGGCGAGGAGGATAGCAATAGGCGTGGCGTACTTCTGTGGCGGAAGAGCAAACAGGGTGCCTGTACCAAAATGGACAAGGACGATCACCCCATCCCTTGCCGGGCACTGAACTCCGGGTTGTAAACCTGAGGAAAGGCGCTCGCCGCCGGGGAGTCGCCAAAATCAGGGAACCGCGGCCGGCGCCCGGTCGTGGGGTGGCTCCCAGAGCCTTGCTCAAGGTATGCCGCGGCAGCGTGTGTTAGGATTTACTTTTGCGCATGGATGATGAGGTCCTGCCTGATGGAGGAGCCTGCCGGAATGCCTGTCACGATGAAAGCTCTACGCAAGATCAAAGTGGGGAAAGGGCTGGAAATGCAAGCGGTGCCGGTGCCATCGATTGGCCCGTCGGACGTGCTGGTGCGCGTGAAGGCCACCTCGATCTGCGGCACAGACTTACACATTTACGGGTGGGATCGCTGGTCGCAAGGCCGGATCAAGCCCCCGGTGACCCTGGGCCACGAATTTTGTGGCGTGGTGGAGCGCGCCGGTGATGAAGTTGTAGCGGTGAAGCCGGGCGACTTCGTGAGCGCGGAGATGCACGTGAACTGCGGCCATTGCCACCAGTGCCGCATGGGCGAAGCGCACATCTGCCAGAACGTCCGCGTGATTGGAATTGACCAGGACGGCGCATTCGCGGAGTTCGTGAAAATTCCCGCGACAAATATCTGGAGGCTGGACCCCGCCATCCCCGAACATTACGGCGCCATCCTCGATCCGCTGGGGAACGCCGTGCACACCGTTCTGGCGGGAGCGATTGCGGGGCAGACGGCGCTGGTGACGGGCTGTGGTCCCATCGGGCTGATGTCGATTGCCGTGGCCAAAGCGTGCGGCAGTTCCACCGTGTTTGCCACCGAAACAAAGGATCATCGCCGCGCCATGGCGAAGCAGATGGGTGCCGACGTAGTGCTGAATCCCGCCGAGGGAGATGCGGTAAAGGAGATTCTGGAGGCCACCGGCGGCACCGGCGTGGATGTACTGCTGGAAATGAGCGGGAACGCAAAAGCGATCCAGCAGGGATTCAAAGCGTTGCGCGCAGGCGGGCGCGCCTCGCTGCTGGGAATTCCGACGGAGAATGTGCCGCTGGACTTGGACAAAGATGTGATTTTCAAGGGCGCCACCGTGCAGGGCATTTATGGGCGCCGGATGTACCAGACCTGGGTGCAGATGACCGCACTGCTCAAGGCGGGGCGCGTGAATCTGGAGCCACTTTTTGGAGAGCGCGTGGCGCTGGAGAAATTCGAGGAGGCTTTTGCGAAGCTGCAGAGCGGTCTGGCGGGGAAGATTCTGATGTATCCGAATGGGATGCCCAAATAAGAGGAAAATTCCGTTTCAGAATACACGGAAACCGCGGCGGCCGGCCTCGAACGCAGAGTTCACCACAGACAGAACAGAGGAACCGCGGAAATCATGCAACCTTGGGAGCAAGAACATGAGTGAATTCGGGACGCCAGCGACAAATAAGAATCCGCTGCACTATGTCAGCGAAACCCTGCAGGAATTGCGCGCGAAAGGCGTGGCGCCAAAGCTGCGCATCCTGGAAGGCGAACAAAAGGCCGTCTCTATTTTCGATGGGCGGGAAGTGATCAATTTGGCGTCGAACAACTATCTGGGACTGACGACCCACAAGGCGCTGCGCAAGGCGGCGGTGGAAGCGGTGAAGAAGCTGGGCGTCGGTGCGGGAGCCGTGCGCACCATTGCCGGCACAATGAAGCTGCACATGGAACTGGAAGAACAGATCGCCAAATTCAAGCAGGTGGAAGCCTGTGTGGTGTTCCAGTCGGGATTCACGGCCAACGCCGGAACAGTTTCGGCTGTTCTTGGGAAAGAAGACCTGATCGTTTCGGATGAACTGAATCACGCGTCCATCATCGATGGCGCGCGGCTGTCGAAAGCCACGATCAAGGTGTTCAAGCACAAGGATCTGGAAGACTGCGAGCGGATTCTGAAAGAGACGTGGGACTGGCACGGCCACAAGCTGATCATCACCGATGGTGTGTTTTCGATGGATGGCGATATCGCCCCGCTGCCGGGGCTGTGCGACCTGGCGGAAAAGTACGGCTGCATCATGATGGTGGACGACGCGCATGCCAGCGGCGTGTTGGGACGCGGCGGGCGCGGCACGGTGGATCATTTCAATTGCCATGGGCGCGTGCACATCCAGGTGGGCACGCTCAGCAAGGCCATCGGGGCCATGGGCGGATACGTATGCGGGTCGCGCGACCTGATCGATTTTCTGTACTTGCGGGCGCGGCCATTTTTGTTCTCAACGTCGCACCCGCCGACCACCGCTGCGGCATGCCAGGCGGCGTTTGCGCTTCTTGATTCGCCGGAAGGCGAAAAGCTGGTGAAGAAACTCTGGGCCAACACGAAATTCTTCAAGCGCGAATTGAAGAAGCGGGGATTCCAGTTCAAGACCAGCGAGACCCCAATTATTCCGATTCATGTCGGAGATGCGGCAAAGGCGTTTGAATTTTCGCGAAAATTGTTTGAAGCGGGGGTGTTCGCCCCTGCGGTGGGCTATCCCACGGTCGCGGAAGGGAAAGCGCGCTTGCGTGCAATCGTCAGCGCCGCGCACAAACGGGAGCAGTTGCTGAAAGCGGCGGGGATATTGGGGGAAGTCGGCAAGTCGCTGGGGATCGTTTCCTGAGGGATCTCCCCTAGCGGCCGTCTGCTGTCTTTCGCCTACGGAGATCTGGGCAAACCGCAAGGTAAAAGGGGACCTGTTATACTCGCGCGATGGCGCCGAAAGAACAAACCTCGAAAAAACTCTTCCTGGTGGATGCGATGGCGCACATCTACCGCGCCTTCTACGCGCCCATGGTGCGCATGAATGCGCCCAGCGGCATTCCCACCAAGGTGCCTTTTCTCTTCGCGAATATCCTGCGGCGGTTGATCAAGGACTACCAGCCGGAATACCTGGGAATCGTATTTGACACCAGCAAACCGACCTTTCGCGACAAACTCTTCGAAGCTTACAAGGCCCAGCGCCCGCCGATGCCGGACGAAATGAAAGTGCAACTGCCCTATGTCCGGCGGCTGTGCGAAGCCATGCACCTGCCGATTCTGGAGCTGGATGGCTACGAAGCCGACGACGTTATCGGCACGATGGCGAAAAAAGGCGCGGAGGAAAATCTGGAAGTGCTGGTCATCTCCAATGACAAGGACATGATGCAGCTTGTCAGCCCCGGGGTGCGGATACTGCGCACGGGATCAGGCGGCGCGAAGGCCGATGTGATCGTTGACGCGCAGAAGGTCGAGGAAATCCTGGGTATACCGCCCGGGAAAGTCATTGACCTGATGGCCCTGCTCGGCGACACCGTGGACAACATTCCCGGCGCAAAAGGAATTGGCGAAAAAGGCGCGACCGAGCTCATTAAAAAATATGGCAGCGTGGAAAGCGCGCTCGATCATGCCGGCGAAGTGACGAACAAGAGGTATCGCGAGGCCCTCCAGCAACAGCGAGATCAGGTGATGATGAGCAAGCAGTTGGCCGCGATTGAGACCAATGTGCCGCTGGAGCTGGACCTGCTGACATTGCAGGTGCGCGAACCGGATGCCGCCGCACTGCTTGCCCTGTATCGCGAACTGGGATTCAATTCGCTCCTAAAGGAGTTGCTGGCTGCCGGAACGGCTGAGAAAAACGTCGAGGCTGGGGAGCCAACGGGAGAGCAGCCAGGAGCAAGCGGCGAGCAGCCAAAAGACTACCGGCAGTTCACCGGAGTAGAGGAGTTTCGCGAGTATTTGAATAGGCTTCCGGCAAAAAGGCCACTGGCAGTTTGGCTGAATCTGGAAGCGGGCGAACGCGAAGCGGAGGGATTTGGGACGCGCGTCAGCGGGATTGAAGTGTCCTCGAAATCGGGCGAAGGACGCGCCGTGTGGGTGGACGAAAAAGGCGAGGTGCTGAAGGCGCTGCAGTCCGTTTTGCACGACGCCAACCGCGCCAAGATTGTGCACGATCCAAAGCTCTTTCAGCTGTTGGCGGGCAAATCGGAATCTATCGAGCACGCCACGCAAATCTATTCGTATCTCTTGAGGCCAACCACCGCGAGACACGACTTTGCCGATATGGTCTTCCGGCAATGCAACGTGCCGCTGGGCGGCGGCGCGGGCGAACGCGCCGATTATCTGCAGCGCATGGCGCCTATCTTGCGGGAGCAGATTGCAGCGCAGCAACTCACCGAGGTGTACGAAAAGATTGATCTGCCGCTGGCGCCGGTGCTGGCGGAGATGGAACGTGTTGGCGTTCGCGTCGATCCGAAAGCGCTGGAAACGATGTCGCACGCGATGGGAAAAGAGGTCCGGCGGCTGGAGAAGGAGATCTGGGAACTAGCGGGATTGGAATTCAATGTGAATTCACCCACGCAACTCTCCGAGATTCTGTTTGACAAGTTGAATTTGCAGCCACCGGCACGCCGCGGGAAAGGCAAAGTGCGTTCGACCGCAGCGGACATCCTGGAAGAGATGGCCGGCCAGCACGCGCTGCCGGGCAAGGTAATCGAGTACCGCGAGATCGCCAAACTGAAATCGACCTATGTGGATGCCCTGCCGAAGCTGATTCATCCGGAGACGGGGCGGCTGCACACCAGCTTCTCGCAGACGGGCACGGCGACAGGCCGGCTGAGCTCGAGTGATCCGAATCTGCAGAACATCCCCGTGCGCAGCGAGTTGGGACGCGAAATTCGCGCCGCGTTCGTGGCGGAAAAAGGGAACATCCTGCTCTCGGCGGACTATTCCCAGATCGAGTTGCGCATCATGGCGCACTTTTCAAAGGACCCGGTGCTGCTGGAAGCGTTTCGCAATGGCGAGGACATTCATGCGCGGACAGCCCAGGAAGTTTTTGGCGTTGGGCCACTGGCGCAGACCGCGGAGCACCGCCGCGCGGCAAAAGCGATCAACTTTGGCATCATCTACGGGCTCTCGGCGTTCGGCCTCGCGCAGCAATTGGGAATCGGGCAGAAGGAAGCCGCGCAATTCATCAACGCCTATTTCACGCGCTACCGCGGCGTGAAGCAGTACCTGGACAATGTGCTCGTCGAAACTCGCAAGACCGGTGTGGCGAAAACCCTTTTCGGCAGAATCCGGCCAATCCCGGAAATCAATGCTCCGCAGATGCAGTTGCGGAATTTTGCGGAGCGCACTGCGCTGAATTCTCCGTTGCAGGGGACTGCGGCGGACCTGATCAAGCTGGCCATGATCGCGATCGATGACCGGCTGCGGAAAGAGAAACTCACCGCTCGCATGATCCTGCAGGTGCACGACGAATTGCTCTTTGAGGCGCCGGTAAAAGAGCGCGAAGCACTGGAAAAGCTGGTCAAGGAAGAGATGGAAGGTGTGCACCAACTCGCCGTGCCGGTGGTTGTGGGAATCGGCATTGGGCCAAACTGGCGGGACCTGGACTGAATCCCATCACAAACCAGAACCACTGATTAACCACTGATTGCCCGCCAACTTCGCCGGATAAGAAATCAACCCTTTCCCACATCAAAAAACGTCCCTGCAATACTTCGCAAGGAGACCTGTCCACAGGGACAGGAACTCCATAGGGCACGTCACTCGAAGCGCCCCACTTTTCAGTAGAAGTCCACATGCTACGCTAGCCACGCGTGGTCGATTGGGGAGAGTGTATGCGCCGAATCTGCGAATTCCTGTTCATTTCTGCACTGGTTGTGTGCATTGCCGGCTGCAGTGGATTGTCGGATGTCAAAGGCAGTGGCGGCAGCCAAGTCACGGGCGTGACCGTCTCTCCGCTGACCGCCACGGTAGACCCTTTTGTGACACAACAGTTCGCGGCAAAAGTTCAGGGCGGTACCAATAACGCCGTAACCTGGCAGGTCAACGGCGTCACCGGTGGCAGTGCCACGACTGGAATTATCTCCACTGGGGGGCTTTACACCGCACCACATGCCATTTCTTCGAGCCTGGTTCCTGCCACCAATGCCCCCATCACCGTGACGATCACCGCGATTTCTCAAGCGAACGCGACCGCCACGGGCACGGCTGTCGTCACCCTGACGACGCAACAACAGCAAACGCAGACCGAGCCGATTGAGCTGGGAACCTCTGGAGGCATTATCAATGACGCGAACGGAAATTATTGCTGCTCGGGAACGCTGGGGGCCTTAGTAACGCGAAGTGGCACGCAGTACATCCTGAGCAACAACCACGTACTGGCAAATAGCGCCGGGAACTCCGGGAGCCCTGACGTGGGTGTTGGCATCACGCAGCCCGGATTGATCGAGGTGAAATGTGCGAGCAGTTCGACGCACACGGTGGCAAACCTTTCCGAATACTTCCCTCTGGAAACCGGGTCAATCCCAAAGATTGATGCGGCCCTGGCGCAAGTGGTGAGCGGCGCAGTGGATACCAGCGGCAACATCCTGCTCCTCGGCACTACGCTTACGAATGGCGTTCCAAATCCTGGCCCACCGACATCCGGCACCGGCCTGACTCCCGCCCAGGCCATCGCTGCTCCATACAACGGCGCGGTGGCGAAAAGCGGCAGAACCACCGGGTTGACCTGCTCGACGATCGTGGGCACCAACGTGGCCTCCAGCGTCAGCTATTACGCTCACTGTGGCGACACGAACGCAGCCTTCACCGTGAACTATACGGACCTGATCGCCGTCAACGGTGGAGATTTCAGTGACACTGGCGATTCGGGTTCCCTGATCGTGACACAGGGTACGGCCGAGGCGGTGGCGCTCCTTTTTGCCGGATCCGATACAGACACCGTCGGCAATCCCATCACCGACGTGCTTCCCGATTTTCCCGGCGCGGGCAACGTTACCCCGACACTCGTGGGCGGCACCACCCACCAGGTGATCGGCTGCACCCTGCCGGCGCTGAAGGCAATTACGACTGTCCCTCAGGCGAAGGCCGTGTCCGAATCCCTTCAGCAAGCCAGCGCTGTTCGCGATCTGCACGCACCGCAACTCCTCTCCATCCCAGCAATTAAAGCGGTGGCCGTGGGAGAGAGCTACGATCAACCCGGCAAAGCGTCAATCCTTCTCTTTGTGGGCAGCGGAGAATTACTTGCGGGTATTCCCAGGACGATCGACGGTGTGCGCACGCGGCTGATCGCGGGGAGCGATTGGGCGCATCAGGGGCTCCTGAGCAGCGAAGAGACTGCGGACTTGCTGAGCACCGTTGGCAGACCGCAAATCGTCTACCCCTTGCAGCAGGGCGAATACCTGCGCGCCAAGACCGTGCACACCGCTCATGTAGTGGACCTGCTGAAACAGCCGGGGATCCTCGGCGTGGGCATCACCTCCAGCGTTGACTCGCCGGGAGAAGCCGCGCTGCTCATCTACATCCTGCATGGTGCCCCGCAAGACAACATCCCGGCCGAGATCGACGGCTTGCGGACCCGCGTTCGCGAAACGAGCCCCTTCACCACGGGACGCCGCGGCAACGAACCCGCTCGGAGTTGCGAGGCGCCCGTCGCCAATAGCCCGCTTACAAAAGCGAAACCCTAACCCCGGTAAAACAAATCGCCTAAGGCGCCTCCCCTGTTCAGGGGAAATCGCCGTCTCAATTCAGCCTGGACCTTTCTTTGTGCCGGGCGCGGTTGTAGAATCACCCTAGACGGCGTCGAACCTGCTCCCTCGACCCTTCCTTCCATTCAGGGGGTGTATATGCGGCGAAATGCGATTTTGTGGGGTACAGCTCTGCTCCTTGGCTTGGGCATTGGATTCGCGCGACAGAAAGACAACGCGCAAGCACCCGAAGCGGCCCAGCCACCCGCTTCCGCGGACGATGCAGCGAAAAAGAATCCTGTGAAACCCACACCCGAAGGCCTCGCTGAAGCCAAGCGTCTCTACGGCTATCACTGCGCGATGTGCCACGGGAAGGACGGCGACGGCAAGGGGGACTTGGCCGTTTCGATGGATTTGAAGTTGCACGATTGGCGCGATCCCACCACGATCGAGAAAATGACCGATGGTGAGCTCTTCTATATCATCACCAACGGCCGCGGGAAAATGGTCGGCGGCGAAGGTGACCGCACCAAGGAACAGACTCGTTGGAATCTGGTAAACCTGGTGCGTTCTTTTGGCAAGAAGAGCGGTACCTAGCACGCCACACGACGAAAATACGAATAAGCGGTTTGCGGCCTTACGGGTGCTCCGAGGAATTTGGGGCGCCCTTCTTTTTTGTCCGGCACTTGGGCGGCGTGGTAGGCTTTCGGGGCACGTAAAATGTTGAGGAGGAAGCCATGGCTCACGCTCCGAAATTTCTGGCATTGGTGAACGAAGCGAAAAAACGCGTAAGGGAAACCAATGTGACGGACGTAAAACGCCGCCTGGATACCGGCGAAAAGCTCGTACTGGTTGACGTACGGGAAGAGAGCGAGTGGAACGGCGGGCACCTGCCGGGAGCCGTGCATCTCGGAAAAGGCATCATCGAACGCGGTATTGAGCAGCGTGTGCCGGACCCCCATACCAAGCTGATTCTTTATTGTGGCGGGGGCTTCCGGTCCGCGCTTGCCGCGGACAACCTCCAAAAGATGGGTTATAGCAACGTCGAATCGATGGATGGTGGATGGAGGGGCTGGCTGGAAGCAGGCTTTCCGACGCAGAAGGACTAGAACTGGCCTTCGAAGGCCAGCGAGCTTCCAATGGTCATATGATAGGGAACCATGGCCTCGCCCGAAAAAATGGATTGGGAATCGCGCGATCCTCGCAGCATGAAGATCACGCAGGTCGCCGTGTGGGGGAACGGATCCACAAACCGGGTTGAGGATTGGCTCGCCAGCGAAGAGCCTTTAGAGATTCGCTGTGGCCGACGATCTCTCGGGGTAACGATGCGCACTCCCGGACATGACCAGGAGCTCGTGGCCGGGCTATTGTTTACCGACGGAATCATCCGCAGCCCCGATCAGCTGGTTTGGGCTGGTCCGAGCAAAAAAGCTTCAGGACGCGGTGCAAAACAAAACACAATCTACGTGAAACTCCGCGGAGTGAAAATCCCCAAGCAGCGAACCGAGAGAATGTACTCCGCAGGCTCAGCCTGTGGTGTTTGTGGCAAAGCATCGATTGATGCGGTTCGTCAACGTCTGCCAGCCCGCCCGGAGACAGCCACGCAATTTGATGCGGAGATGCTTTGCACTTTGCCGGATCGATTAAAGACGGAGCAGGAACTCTTTCGCCGCACCGGAGGATTGCACGCCGCCGCGTTATTTAGTGCGAAGGGTGAGCTGATTGTGCTGCGCGAGGATATCGGCCGGCACAACGCCGTTGACAAAGTCATCGGCTGGGCGTTTCTACGGAAACAGATTCCCCTAAAAGGACATCTCTGCCTGGTGAGCGGACGTGATGGATTTGAGATCGTGCAGAAGGCGCTGATGGCCGGGGTGCCGCTCTTGGCTTCGGTGTCGGCACCATCGAGCCTCGCGGTTCAGGTGGCTCGCGAGATGGGCATGTCACTGGTGGGTTTCTTGCGAGGAAACCGGTTTGTCATTTATGCCGGCGAGGAGCGGATCGTCTCGACCGCAGCGGCTTCAAAGACTTGAGACTCTCGATCTTCTGCGGCTCTTTTGAACTCCACCACTCTTTGGCCGATTCGAAATCCTCGGGCGTATTCATATTCTTCAGGACCAGATCGTTGTGTGCAAACCCTCCGAAATCCTCTAACGCAAACGTTTCCACGGTAATCATCGCGAGCGCGTCCGTCACTTTTCTCGCACCTTTCCGAAACGCTTCCGCGAGTGCTGCGTAAGCGTCACGCCGGTAAACTGCCGCAAGAGGTTCCAGCCCCCGTGGGGTGCGCGGCACGAAGGCCTGTGCGTCCGACGCGAGAGCTCGCGAGAGCAGCAATTCGATCCATTCTCCGGTAAGGTACGGAAGGTCGCACGCGAGAATCAGGTTCCAAGGTGTCGAAGTCACGCCAAGCGCGGTCACGATTCCTGCAAGCGGACCTTGATACGCGGCCATCCTCCGCACGCCGGGAATCTTGTCCGGCACGGTGTGAAGGCCAAGCCTTCGATACGGTCCCATCGGACCGATAACCGTAAGGCCGGAAACCAGCGGCTTCAGCAGCCGCGCCGTGCGCACGATCAACGTCTCCCCGGCGAATTTCATCAAGCCCTTGTTGCGCCCCATCCGGGAACTCGCACCACCGGCGAGAATGAATGCGGCGACCTCACTGTGCTGGGACATGGCTGTACGATTTCCGAAGAATTTCGGAGCGAACACGGAAAGCTCCCCGATGTGCTACTTGGTGCCGGTCTTGCATCGCACCTTTGCCAACGGGTTGGGATAGCCGGCGGGATCGATCTCGTCCGCTGGGCTGTCGAGGCACTGATAATCCTTTTCGATCATGACGCGCAGAGACCTGCCGCCCGCGACTTCGTGGTTGTAATACAGCCCAACCTCGTCCTGGCGGTTGGCCCAAGCACGTATCTGCTCCTCAGGCACGGTAATGGTCAGTTCGCCGTTCTCAAACCGCACGGAGCTGGACCCGGGCTTACTGCCGGACTGAAGCCGATAGAGTAAAACCGTCGGTTCAGGCCCCGGAAATTCAATGCGTTCCGCCAACTCTCCTGCCTGCACAAAGTGGGCTACTTCCTTCTGATTCAGCCGGAGTCGAACGGAGTTTGGCTTGCAGCGTAATTTCATCGGAGCAACCTCAAGATAAATGCCTCAGCAGGGCCTTGGAACTTCGTACCTGAGTCTCAGTGTTATCAACGTCGAAGGATCCTGCACTCCACCGCTAAACGCTATGATTTCGGATTGTACTCTCTGCCCACAAGATAGTCGATTCCGCGCAGGTTGCGTGGAATTTGAAGGGTTGACAGAAGGGCGCGAACGGTTTAAGAGTATACCTCCGAGCAAGTCTATGCATATGGTATCCGGGGGGAGGACCATGGACGCTTCACGCCGGGATTTCCTGAAACTTGCAACCATTGGGGGTACGGCTGCTGCCGTATTTGGATTTGACCTGCAGCCGGCCTACGCGCAGCTGCGCACACTGAAGATCGCGCGCGCCAATGAGACGCGCTCCACCTGCCCCTACTGTTCGGTAAGCTGCGGCATCATCATTTATACGATCGGGGACCGCGCCAAGAACGTCACTGCCCAAGTCGTCCACGTCGAAGGAGATCCCGACCACCCCATCAACCGGGGAACGCTCTGCCCCAAGGGCGCCGCTCTTGAGCAAGACATTTTGAATGAGCGCCGGCTGTTGAAGCCCCAGGTTCGCCGGCCGGGCGGCACCGAATGGGAAGACATCTCCTGGGATCAGGCGATTTCCGAAATCGCGGAGAAGGTCAAGAAAACCAGGGACGCCACGTTTATTGAGACGGATGCGGCCGGGCACCGCGTGAACCGCTGCGAATCCATCGCCTGGACCGGCGGCTGCACCGACACTAACGAATTCAACTATCTCGTCGTGAAGTCCGTGCGCGCCCTGGGGGTCGTGCACCTGGAAAACCAGGCCAGAGTTTGACACGGCCCCACGGTCTCAAGTTTGGGACCAACATTCGGGCGCGGGGCAATGACCAATGGCTGGGTCGACATGAAGAATGCCGACATGATGCTGATCATGGGCGGCAACCCGGCGGAGAACCATCCCTGCGGCTTCAAGTGGGCCATCGAAGCCAAGCGCAATCGCAATGCAAAGATGATCGTCGTGGACCCGCGCTTCACGCGCACCGCCAGTGTTGCGGATCTCTTCTGCCAACTGCGCGTGGCCACGGATATCGCGTTTTTGGGCGGGGTGATCCGTTACGCGATTGAGAACAACCGCTACGCTAAAGACTACCTGCTGAACTTCACGAATGCCGCATTCATCGTCAAAGACACATTCAAGCTGCCAGAGGACGAGGGGCTGTATTCCGGATATGACGCCAAGACGCTGAGCTACGACAAGGCAACCTGGAACTACGCCAACAGCGATGCAGCCGGGAAGCCCTTGCCGGAAGCCCACGTTTTGGCTGCGGCTGCACACCTGGCGCCCGGGACCCCGGCGCCGCCTCCTTCCCTGACAGAAAAACCCGCGTATGACTTCACGCTGCAGAATCCGAATTGTGTATTCCAGCTTTTGCGCAAGCACTATTCGCGCTACACGCCGGAAATGGTGGAGCGCATCACCGGCGTTCCCAAGGAGCAATTCCTCAAGGCCGCGGATTTGTTTACTTCCATCCGCAAAGACGGTGACACCAAGAAAGTCGGCACCATTATTTACGCGGTGGGGTGGACGCAGCATACCTCGGGCACGCAAACCATCCGCACCGCCGCGATGCTGCAGTTGCTTCTTGGAAACGTGGGACGCGCCGGCGGCGGCGTAAATGCTCTCCGCGGCCATTCCAACATTCAAGGCGCAACCGACATGGCGGGAATTTTCGACAACCTGCCGGGATACATGAAAGTTCCAGTTCCCGCGGATGGCTCGTTTGAAGGATGGATGAAGCGCATCACGCCAAAGCCCTCAAAGCCCGGCCCGTGGGAAAGTTTTAATTATTGGAGCAACACCCCGAAGTTCGCCGTCAGCATGCTCAAGGCTATGTACGGGGATGCGGCAACGAAACAGAGCGATTGGGCGTATGACTTTCTGCCCAAGGTGGATCGCAACTATTCCTGGACCTATCTCTGGGACAACATGTACAACGGCATCGTCAAGGGTCTCTTCGCCTTCGGAATGAACGGCGTGGCCATCGGCCCGGACACCAAGAAAAATATCGATGCGTTGAAAAAGGCGGACTGGCTGGTCGTGGGCGAGATTTATCCCGATGAAACCAGCGAATTCTGGAAATCTCCCGGCATCTCCACCGAGGAGATGAAGACGATTCAGACCACGGTATATCGCCTGCCGTGTGCGGGATTCGCGGAGAAGGACGGCACGTTTACAAACTCGGCGCGCTGGCTGCAGTGGAAAAATACAGCCCTGCCAATGCCCGGAAACTGCCGGCTCGATCAGGCCATCGTGGCGCAGATTTTCCTGAAAGTGCGCGCCCTGTATCAAGCGGAAAGCGGCAAGTTCCCAGACCCGATTCTGAAGCTCACGTGGAGCTATACCGATCCGGCGAACCCTTCGCTCGCCGAGGTCCTCAAGGAAATCAACGGCAAAACGTTTGTGGACGCAGAAGATCCAGCGACAAAGCAGCAGTTGAAGGCGAATCAGCAATTGCCGGGCTTTGCTTGGCTGAAGGATGACGGCACCACCGCCTGTGGCAACTGGATCTACTGCGGCTCGTACACCGAAGCCGGCAACCTCACCATGCGCCGCGATCCCGCCGATCCTTCCGGTATGGGCGTGCACCAGAATTGGGCATGGTCGTGGCCCGCGAACCGGCGCGTGCTTTACAATCGCGCGTCCTGCAATGTGGAAGGCAAGCCCTGGGATCCCACGCGGCGGCAGGTGTGGTGGAGTGAGGCCGCGCAGAAATGGGTCGGCAACGATGTGCCGGATTTCAAGGCCGATTCCAAGCCGGCCGATCACATGGGCCCGTTCATCATGAACCCGGAAGGTGTAGGGCGCTTGTTCGCCCCTCTCGGCGCGTTTGCCGATGGACCATTTCCCGAGTTCTATGAGCCGACCGAAAGCCCGGTGGATAATCTGTTGCATCCGCAACAATCCCGCAATCCCGTGGTCAAGCGTTTCAAAACTCCCGACGATAAATATGCCACGCCGAAAGACGGCTACACCATTGTGTGCACCACCTACCGCCTGACCGAGCATTATCACTACTGGACCAAGAACAACCCCATGAACGTGCAGCTTGTGCCGGAGCCATTTGTGGAAATTCCCGAGGAATTGGCACAGGAGATTGGGCTTCGTGGCGGGGACAAGGTGAAAATCTCCAGTATTCGCGGAGAGTATGTGGCCAAGGCCATGGTCACCAAGAGAATCAAACCCATGCTGATCGATGGAAAGAAAACCCACCAGGTCGGCTTCCCCATCCATTGGGGCTATCGCGGCATTGCCGAAGACGAAGGCAAGACTTCCAAGACGCTGGCGAATTTAGTCACGCCGGCAGTGGTCGATCCCAACGCCTACACGCCGGAATTCAAAGGGTTCCTCGTGAAGGTCGAGAAGGCGTAGGGGAGCAGCGATGAGCCAAGCGACACTGCGCATTCAAAAAATCTCCGGCCACGCGGGAAGCATTCCCGGCCAGGACACGCAGCGTGATCTGCAGGTGTGCAAGCTGGTGGACACCACCACGTGCATCGGTTGCAAGGCCTGCGAAGTGGCCTGCGTCGAATGGAACAGCATGCCCTTTTCGCCGACCACGTTCGACAACACCTACCAGACCATGCCGGACACCCGGTGGAATTACTGGAACCTGATCCTTTTCAACGAACACGAGCGGGAAGACGGCTCGTTGCAATGGCTGATGCGCAAGCACCAGTGCATGCATTGCGCGGAACCCGGTTGCTTGGAGGCATGTCCCGCGGATGGCGCGATCGTGCAGTATTCGAATGGCGTCGTCGATTTCCAGCAATCAAACTGCATCGGCTGCGGCTACTGCATCACGGGGTGCCCGTTCAATGTGCCGAAGCTGAATTCGGTGACCAAACGCGTTTACAAGTGTTCGCTGTGCACCGATCGCGTCAGCGAGGGACTCGAGCCGGCGTGCATCAAGTCCTGCCCCACCGGCTGCCTGCATTTCGGCACGAAAGAAGACATGCTGGACTTGGCCGGGCAACGCGCCAAGCAATTGAAAGATCACTTCGGCTACGGCAATGCCGGCGTGTACGATCCACCGGGTGTCGGCGGTACGGGCGTCATTTACGTGTTGCACGACGCCACGAAACCCGAACTTTATGGCGGCTTGCCTGCTAACCCGAGCATTCCCATGGTGGTGAAGCTCTGGAAGCATCCTTTGAAATGGGTGGGCAATCTGGCCATGGTGGGCGGGCTGATCGGGTTGTTCGTGTACTATCTGCGGTTCGGTCCGAAAGCGCGCGGGGACGAGGACATTCCTCCCGTTGGAGCACAACCGTGAGCCACCCCGAACAAATCGCCCCGCACGGCCATGTGCTCCGTTACACGTTTCCCGAGCGCCTGAATCACTGGGTGGCTGCGGGTTCGTTCCTCTATTTAATGGCCACGGGACTCGCCTTCTGGTCTCCCTGGCTTTTCTGGATCGCCGTCATGCTCGGCGGCGGACAGGTTTCGCGCATGTTGCATCCCTGGGCGGGCCTGCTTTTCGCGCTGTCGGTCGGCTACATGTTCGTGAATTGGTCGAAGCAGATGAAGTTCGAGCCCGTCGATAAGGAATGGTGGAAGTCACTTCACTTCTACATCACCAATCAGGACGACAAAATGCCGCCTGCCGGCCGCTACAACGCCGGACAGAAGCTGCTGTTCTGGAGTTTTTTCTTCGGCGGAATAGTGCTGCTGCTGAGCGGGCTCGTGCTGTGGTTCACCGACGCGCTTCCGTGGAGCTTGCGCTGGCTGCGGTATGTCGCAGTGATTTTGCATCCCATCGCCGCGCTGTTCATGATTGGGAATTTCATGATCCACGTGTACATGGGCGTGTTCGCGGAGCGCGGCGCGTTTGGCTCCGTCATCCGCGGTGATGTGTCCATGGCGTTCGCGAAGCGCTACCATCCTGGCTGGTATCGAGAAATCGTAGGCAACTCCGAACCCAGAAAATGAGCTTTCTCGCCGCTGGCGGAGTGAATCATCCTGCGCGCATCGCACGCGCTGAACTCCTGGCCTCGCGCTATCCATTCGCGCGGGAAATTCTCTCCTTCTACCTTCACATTGCCAAATTTCAAGAAGATTTCTACGAGCGGCTCCCGAAGGATTGGGGCAAACGCGCGGTTGCGCCTGCCAATGGACACTTGCGCTCTGAATTGCACTTGCCAATTCTGCTTGATCCATTTGGAAGATTTCTCTCGTTGATCGAAACAGCCGGACCCGCTCCTCTTGCGGCTCAGGCTCAGTTCTTAAAAGTCAAAGGGGAAGGCGCGTGGGCCAGCGCCCTGGGGGAATTCTGGAAAGTGGGTCTGCAGGAATCGATAAACCCCGGCACGCATTCGGACACGCCCGCGGCCGGCCCGCTTCAAGCATTTCTGAGCCGCGCTTTCCTTCAGCCCTATGCCGAGTTCATTGCGGGCGCCATGCTGCCGCCCGTTTCTGCCATGACGGTCTGTCACTGTCCGCGGTGTAATTCCCTGCCCCTACTTGGAGTCCTTCGGCCAGAAGGCGATGGCGGAAAAAAATTCCTACAGTGCTCGTTCTGTGCGCACGAGTGGGCTTTCCTCCGGATACTCTGCGCGCACTGCGGAGAAGACCGTGAAGAGAAGCTCTGCGTTCACACAGCCGAGCAATTTCCGCACATCCGTATCGAGACCTGTGAGACGTGTAAACACTTGCTGCGTACCATCGATCTGACCAAGGATGGCAACGCCATTCCTATGGTTGACGATCTGGCCGCGGTTCCCCTGGCTTTATGGGCCGAACAGCAGGGGTATCAGAGAATCCAACAAAATTTGTTGGGAACTTGAATTCGGGGTGTAAGCGCGGCAAATTGCTCAAAAACCGTGTTTTCAAAATCGCGTTTGCGTGTAGCGAAAAGGTAGCGCAATCGGTTTAAAAACTGCCCGAACGCGCAATACCATCCTTTTTAGAGGGGAAAATTGGCTGGGGCGGAAGGATTCGAACCTTCACCATCCTCATTAACAGTGAGGTGTCCTACCGGTTGGACCACGCCCCAGCGGCGTTCAAGGGCCGCCCCGGGAAGAGCCGGAGCAGCAGCGCTTCGCCGCAGAAGCGGCGAAAGATAAAGCAAGAATAGCACGCCACGGGCCATCAGCGAGAGTCGAATGCGTTAGGGCCACGCATAAGGAACATTTATGGAGTTAGTGAGAACAAAATCCTACACCGGGAAAAGGATGATAACGGATGAGGCGTCATCTCATTTCGACGCGAATTGAATTAAGTTCCACAACCTTGCTTTATTTTTGAAACCTCTGAATCGAGCAAGTCTTTTGAAACACTGAATTCTGAAGTTGGCCGAGAGTTCCATTCCGGCTTTCGGGTTGCATTCCAGAAGAATTTGTTGGAAACTAGCGGGTCGTTTCGGCCTGGCCCTGCGCTGTCCGGCATAAGAGTGGAAGATTCTCCCGAGAGTTTGATCCTTCCGGAGAAGCAATCTGCCCAAGCGCAACGCTGACATGGCACAAATCTTTCACCGTAGTGCGAATTCTCTAGCGAGATTTAGTCTGCTCGGAGCGGTCGTTCTGGGGCTCTTGACGCTGACCGGCGTATTGGTCGTGGCGCGGTCTCCCTATGTCACCAACGAACGCGTGTCCCGGAATCAACCCATACAATTCAGCCACAAGCACCATGTGGGAGATGAAGGCATTGACTGCCGCTACTGTCATGCCAGCGTGGAGAGTTCGGCTTATGCGGGCATTCCTCCCACCAAGACGTGCATGAATTGCCATTCCGTTCTCTTCAACAACGTCGGTTATTTGGAACCCGTTCGGGAAAGCTACCGCACGGACCAGTCCATTCAGTGGGTTAAAGTGCATCGCCTGGCCGACTACGTTTATTTCAATCACAGCATCCACATCAACAAGGGGATTGGCTGCTCGTCCTGCCATGGCCCGATCAACCAGATGCCCCTTGTCTTTCAGGCTTCTCCGCTCACGATGAGCTGGTGCCTGGATTGCCACCGCAATCCTCAGCCAAACCTTCGCCCCAAGGACCAGATTTTCAATATGGATTGGAAAGCGCCCGCGGATCAGGAAAAAGCAGGAAAGCAACTCGCGGTGGAATACAAACTTCGGACCACGGTCGAGCTCACCAGTTGCTCGACCTGCCACCGTTAGTTAATGGATGCTATGAGCGAGCACGCAAACGACAAAGAACTGCGCATTCTCCAGGGCGCGCCGCATGAGGCGGCTGCTCCTGATCACACCCACGATCATGAGCATGGGGATCACGCCGAAGATGACACGTTGCGCGATTTCACCCTGGACCTTGCGGCTGTCCGCGAAAAACTGAAGCAAAAATCGGGTAAGCAATACTGGCGCACGCTGGAAGAGCTGGCCGACGACCCGCATTTCCAGGATTTGCTCCACCGCGAATTCCCCCGGCATGCCTCGGAATGGGATGATGCCGTAGACCGGCGTGACTTCCTGAAGTTGATGGGAGCGTCGCTGGCCTTTGCGGGCCTCGCGGGTTGCGGGCGCCCTGATGAATCACACATCGTGCCGTATGTGAAGCAACCGGACGGCATGGTGTTGGGCAAGCCCAATTTCTATGCGACTGCCATGCCCTTTGGCGCCGATGCTGTGGGAGTGCTCGTGGAGAGCCACGAAGGACGCCCGACGAAGATCGAAGGCAATCCCGATCATCCCTCGAGCCTCGGTTCCACCGATGCCCTCGTGCAGGCTTCGATCCTCAACTTGTACGACCCGGATCGCGCGCAAACGGTTTTGGAAAACGGCGAAATCCGCTCCTGGTCTGCGTTCCTGGACGCGGCCCAAGGCCTCTCAACGGCCATCAAAGCGCAGAATGGCGCCGGCTTTCGCATCCTGACTGGTACCGTCACTTCACCCACGCTGGCTTGGCAACTCCGAAAACTTTTGGCGCTTTATCCACTGGCGAAGTGGCACCAATGGGAACCCGCCACCGGTGATGGTGCCCGTGAAGGCGCGAAACTTGCCTTTGGCCGCAATGTCAACACGGTCTATGTGCCGGGCAAAGCCAAGGTCATCCTCTCGCTCGATTCCGATTTCCTTGCCAGCGGCCCCGGCCATATCGCCTACGTCAAGCAATACGCGCGGCGGCGGAAACTCGATGGCCCCAATGACACGTTGAACCGCCTCTACGTTGTCGAGCCCACGCCGACCGTCACAGGCTCTTCCGCGGATCATCGCTTGCCGCTGAAGGCGGGAGACGTTGAACTCTTTGTGCGCGCGCTGGCCGGGAAACTCGGCCTCAGCAGTCCTGTGCCCCTCTCTGGCGAGGCGGCAAACTGGCTCGACGCGGTCGCCAAGGATCTACAGAAAGAACGTGGTGCATCGCTGGTGGTCGCCGGAGAATATCAACCGGCAGCCGTCCATGCGCTCGTACACGCCATCAATACCTCTCTCGGCAATGTCGGCACAACCCTTTATTACACGGAACCCGTGGAAGCCGAGCCCACGGGAAACCTCGAGTCGCTACGCGAACTTTGCGCGGACATGGATACAGGCAAAGTTGATCTGCTCCTGATTTTGGGCGGGAATCCGCTGTACGACGCACCCCACGATTTCGATTTCACTTCCAAGCTGAATCGCGTGCCGACCGCGATTCACCTCAGTCCCTATTACGACGAAACTTCCGTTTATTGCCACTGGCATGTTTCCGAATCGCATTACCTGGAAACCTGGAGCGATGCGCGCGCCTACGACGGCACCGCAACGATTATTCAGCCCCTCATCGCGCCGCTTTATTACACGCGGTCCGCTCATGACGTTCTGGCCGCCTTCAGTGACAAGCCCGGTTTGCCCGCTTACGATGCCGTGCGCGCCTACTGGACGGAGGCGTCCGCACATCTTGGTGCTTCCACCGATGTCGCCTGGCGCAAGTGGCTGAATGACGGGGTCGTCCACGGCACGAAATTCGCCCCCATCACGCCGGAACTCAAGTTCAGCGCGACAAGCCTTCCCGTGTTCCAACCAGCGCCCGCGGACCAAATCGAATTCATCTTCCGCCCCGACCCTAACGTGCACGATGGCCGCTTCGCAAACAATAGCTGGTTGCAGGAATTGCCCAAGCCGGTGACGAAATTGACATGGGACAACGCCTTGCTGGTGAGTCCGAAGCTCGCCCAAAAACTGGACCTTGTCCACAAGATTGCTTCGCGCGGCGGAGAGCACGGCCAGGTTCGCTCATCGGTCGTGGACATCGCTCTGAATGGCAGCAAAGTGACGGCGGCAGCCTGGACTTTGCCGGGCCAGGCGGAGAACTCCGTCGTGCTACCGCTCGGCTACGGCCGGACGCTCGCGGGATCTACGGGCTCGAACAAAGGCTTTGACGCGTATGCCGTGCGTACGTCGAACGCTCTGTGGACTGCCGGCGATGGCAAAATCACGCCCACGGGTGACGTATATCCGCTGGCCTGCACGCAGTACCACTTCAACATGGAAGGCCGGCAGATCCTCTGCACGGGAACGCTCGCGGACTATCACAAGAATCCGGCGTTCGCGCACGAAGGCGGGGAAGCTCCCGCGAAAGACAATTCGCTTTACAAAGAATTCGAATACAAAGGCTATGCCTGGGGCATGGCCATCGACCTGAACAAGTGCAACGGTTGCAATGCCTGTGTGGTGGCCTGCCAGGCCGAAAACAATATTCCGGTGGTGGGCAAGGATCAAGTGATGCGCGGCCGCGAAATGCACTGGATCCGCATTGACCGTTACTATACCAACTCCGAATCGGCTACCAGCGGCAAAGCGACCGGCGATCCCACTGAATACAATCCCTCGCTCGATAATCCACGGACGTTCTTCCAGCCTGTGCCTTGCCAGCAATGCGAAAACGCGCCCTGCGAACAGGTCTGCCCGGTGGGCGCAACGGTTCACAGCGCGGAAGGCCTGAACGACATGGTTTACAACCGCTGCATCGGCACGCGCTATTGCTCCAACAACTGCCCCTACAAGGTGCGCCGCTTCAATTTTCTGCGCTTCCAGGATTGGGACACGCCCCAACTGAAACTCCTGCGGAATCCAGAAGTCACCGTGCGCAGCCGCGGCGTGATGGAAAAGTGCACTTACTGCGTGCAGCGCATCAACAACGGGCGCATCTCAGCGGAAAAGCAGAACCGCCCGATTCGTGACGGCGAAATCGTGACCGCTTGCGAATCAGCGTGCCCCTCCGAAGCCATTGTTTTCGGCAATGCCAACGATCCGAATAGCCGCGTGGCCAGGCTGAAGGCGCAACAGCGCAATTACTCGTTACTCGGTGAACTGAATGCCCGGCCGCGCACCTCGTATCTGGCGGCGGTGCGCAATCCGAATGCGGAGTTGGAGAAGGCATGAGCGCGACGCAGCCTCCTGTGAACGTACCTGAAATCCGCCGGCGGGACCCGGTGCTGGAGCCGGGGCACACCTACGCTTCGGTCACCGACAAGATCGCGGCGGTGGTGCTGACACGGCCGCTGGGCATAGGCTGGCTCGCGGGCTTTATGCTCTCATTCAGTCTCGTGATGGTGCTGTTCGGCTCGCTGGCCTGGTTGATCGTCAAAGGCGTCGGGATTTGGGGCATCAATATCCCCATCGGCTGGGGCTTTGCGATCGTCAACTTCGTTTGGTGGATTGGTATCGGCCACGCCGGCACGCTGATTTCCGCCATTCTGTTCCTGTTGAACCAGAAGTGGCGCACCTCGATCAATCGCTTCGCCGAAGCGATGACTCTTTTTGCCGTGGCCTGCGCCGGCATCTTCCCGCTGATCCACACCGGTCGTCCCTGGATGGCTTACTACATGTTTCCGTACCCCAGCACCATGGGCATCTGGCCACAGTTCCGCAGCCCGCTGATCTGGGACGTTTTTGCGGTTTCCACCTACGGCACGGTTTCGCTGATGTTCTGGTTCATCGGCTTGCTGCCGGACTTGGCCACGCTGCGGGACCGCGCCAAGAACCGTGTCCAGCAAGTAATCTACGGTGTGCTTGCGCTGGGCTGGCGCGGTTCGGCGCACCACTGGCATCGCTACCAGTCCGCGTATTTATTGCTTGCCGGCCTCGCAACGCCGCTGGTGCTCTCCGTGCACACGGTCGTGAGCTTCGATTTCGCCGTCGCCATCGTGCCTGGTTGGCACACCACGATTTTCCCGCCCTATTTCGTCGCCGGCGCCATCTATTCGGGTTTCGCGATGGTTCTGACCTTGGCAATTCCCTTGCGCAAGGCCTACGGCCTGGAAGATTTCATCACCATGCGTCACCTTGACAATATGGCCAAGGTCATGCTCGCCACCGGCCTGATCGTGGCTTACGGCTACTTCGTCGAGTTTTTCATGGCCTTTTATAGCGGAAACAAGTTCGATGTATTCCTCGCCCAGCAGCGCCTCCATGGCCCGTATGCGCATTATTATTACGCGCTGATCCTGTGCAACATCCTTACGCCGCAACTGCTCTGGTTTGAAAAGGTGCGCCGCAATGTTGCCGCGCTTTTCGTGATGTCGCTGGTCATCAATACGGGCATGTGGCTGGAGCGCTTCGTCATCGTGGTGATTTCGCTGACCCGCGATTTCATGCCCTCCGCCTGGGGCCGCTATCAGCCGACCTTCTGGGATATCAGCACCTTCATCGGCACCCTGGGCCTTTTCGTCATGCTGATCTTCCTGTTTGTTCGGGGCTTGCCGGCCATCGCCATCTCCGAGATGCGCGAGCTTGTCGCGCACGAATCACAGTCCGGTGGGGACAACGAATGAAGGAAAACCGCTCACAACTCTATGGCGTGATGGGCGAGTTCGCGACGCCGGAACAGATCCTGAGCGCCGCGAAGCAAGCGCGCGCGGCGGGCTACAAGCACGTCGCTGCCTACACTCCCTTCCCGGTGGAAGGCCTGGCGCATGCCATTGGTTTTCGCTGGACCGCGGTGCCCTTGATCGCCCTGATTGGCGGCCTTGGCGGCGGCTTGACCGGCTTCGGCCTGCAATATTGGGTTGCCGCGATCACCTATCCTATGAATATCGGCGGCAGGCCGCTGAACAGTTGGCCGGCGTTCATTCCCGTCACTTTTGAACTCACCGTTCTAGGCGCTTCGATCTTTGCCGTGGTGGGCATGCTGGCCCTGAACAAACTCCCGCAGCCGTATCACCCGGTCTTCAACGTGGAACGCTTCGCGCACGCATCCACGGACCGTTTCTTCCTGTGCATCGAAGCGTGCGATCCGAAATTCAATCTGGCGGAAACGTCCCGGTTCCTGCAAAGCGTGGCCGCGGAGTACGTCAGCGAGGTCAGGGATGAAGACTAACTCCTCGCTTCGCGCAGTCCTCCTTGCTGTTCTGGGCGCCAGCTCATTGGCCGGTTGCAACCACACCCTGCGCCAGGATATGGCCAACCAACCGCGCCAGAACACGCTTTCGCCAACAAGCTTTTTTGCCGATGGGCGTTCCGAGCGCCAGCCCATCGAGAACACCGTCGCGCGCGGTTCCATTGAAGACGACGCGTTGTTCGTGCTCAAGGACTCCAACGCCTTTCCTCTGCCCATCACGCAGGAATTACTGCAGCGCGGCCAGGAACGCTACAACATTTTCTGTACCCCCTGTCATGGCTTGCAGGGAGATGGCCAGGGCATGGTGGCCGTGCGCGGCATGAAGCACCCTCCCAGCTATCATCAGGACCGCCTGCGGCAGGAGCCTAACGGTTACATCTACGACGTGGTCACGAACGGTTTTGGCGCGATGTACGGGTATTCCGCGCAGATTCCGCCGCGTGATCGCTGGGCCATCATTGCGTATGTGCGCGCGCTGCAATTAAGCAGAAACGCCCATGTGGCGGATCTGCCCGCCGGTTTACGGGAGAAACTCTTGGCGCAAGGAGCCGCGAAGTGAACGCGCAAGACTACACAGCGCCCGCGAACATCGGCCGCGTTCAGACCGCGGGACTGGTGATTGGTGGTCTAGCGTTGCTCGCGGCCATTTTCGGGGCGGTCTCCTCGCCGGAAAAGTTTTATCAGTCGTATCTCTTCAGCTACATGCTCGTGCTGGGTCTCACCCTGGGCTCTCTCGGCCTGCTCATGCTGCAGCATCTGACCGGCGGGCAGTGGGGCATCATCATCCGCCGCCCGCTCGAGGCCGCTTCGCGGAATATTTGGCTTGTCCTGCTGATGTTCGCACCTATCGTGCTCGGCATGAAATCGCTCTACCGCGCCTGGCTTGATCCCGAAAAACTGAAAGCGGAGCCGCTCTCGGCCTACCAGCAGGGTTACCTGACTTACGGCGGGTTCCTTGGGCGCGCCGTGCTCTATTTCGCAATCTGGGGCGCCTTGGTGTGGCTTTTCAATAGCTGGTCCCGGGAGCAGGACCAGAACCCCGAAGATCGCGCGCTGCGCCGCCGTCTGAAACTCCTGGCGGGGCCGGGCATCATTCTCTACGTGCTGGCCATGACTTTTGCCGCGATTGATTGGGTGATGTCCCTCTCGCCGCACTGGGCCTCCACGATTTACGGTTTCATATTCGTCGCCGGGCAGGCTATCACCGCGATGTCGTTCATGATCATCGTCGTGGCGGCACTCTCGCATTCCGAAACTTTCACGGGTATTATTCATAAGCGCCACCTCCACGATCTTGGAAAGCTGCTCTTTGCCTTCAATATGCTTTGGGCCTATTTCGATTTTTCGCAATTACTGATCATCTGGTCCGGCAACCAGCCCGAAGAGATTTCCTTTTACCGCACACGCTTGTATGGCGGCTGGGGCGTGGTCGCGGTATTCGTTTTGATTTTCAGCTTTGCGCTGCCGTTCCTGGTGCTGTTGTCCCGCGACGTCAAGCGCAGCGCCAGCCTGATTTCGAAGGTCGCCGTCTGGATGATCCTGATGCGCCTGGTGGATCTGTTCTGGATGACGCGGCCGGAATTTTCCACCAGCGCGCTGCCCACCTGGCTGGATATCGTTGTTCCCATCGCTCTGATCGGATTGTGGGTGGGTTTCTTTGCGCTTAATCTGAAGCAGGAGCCGCTGCTGCCGCTGGGAGACCCCAAGCTTGCGGAGGCCATTGCACATCATGAGCACTGAGCCCCAGAAGAATGGCCACGGCGAGGCAGGAGAGCCGGTGCACGACGACGTTTCATTTGAAACGCGCGACCTCCGCCCCAGCCCCATCCTGAAATTCCTGATGTACCTCGGCATCACCATCATTTTGTCTTACGGCTTGGCTCTGCTTGTGTACCGGGGACTCACCCACCACTGGCAGGAAACTTACACTGCGCCCCCGCCTTCGCGCGGTAACACGCCCCCGACGATGCCGCCTGAGCCTCGCCTGCAGGAAATGCCGGGCCACTTGAGCGATCCGCAGAAAGATTGGCGCGATAAAGTAAAAGCCGATACCGAAGCCAACAACCAGCTTCTCTGGATCGATAGGAACAGCGGCATCGCGCAGATTCCGGTGAGCGAGGCCATGAAGCTGATCTCCGAAAAGGGTTTGCCGGCAGTGCACGTGGCTCCGGCAGAAAAGAAGAAGTGATATGAAAGTACTGCGTTATTTCGTGGGAGTCCTGGCGCTGCTGCTGAGCTTCTCGGCCGGTCGCGCGCAGATGATTCCCGACAATGTCGGCCAGTCCTCCAACGGCCTGCCGCCGGCTCTGGTGAATGTGGGATTTGATCCGCAACTCAACGCGCAGATTCCACTCGACGCCGCGTTTACGGACGAAATGGGGAATTCCGCGAGGCTGCGCGATTACTCCGGAAGAAGCCCATCGTGCTCGTCTTTGTCTATTACAACTGTCCCATGCTCTGCAGTCAGGTGGAACAAGCAGTTGTCGGATCGCTGAAAATGATTTCGTTCAATCCAGGAACGGACTACCAGGTGGTCTTCCTCAGTTTCGATCCGGCGGACACGCCGGACGGCGCCCTGAAGAAAAAGCACGAAGCGATGTCGCGGTTCGCGCGCCCCGCGACGCAGGGCGGCTGGCATTTTCTGACTGGCGGCAAGGAATCGATCGATGCGGTTACGAAAGCGGCCAATTTCCGCTTCAGCTTCGACCAAAAGTCACAGATCTTCGCGCATGCCAGCGGCATCCTGCTGCTGACGCCTGACGGCCGCATTTCCCGCTACTTCTTCGGCGTGGAGTATCCGCCGAGCAATGTGCGTCTGGGACTCGTGGACGCGTCCGCGGGGAAAATCGGAACGCCGGTCGATCACTTTCTGTTGTTTTGTTACCAATATGACCCCACGAAAGCCCGCTACAGTGCCACGATTCTGACGGTCATCCGCATGGGCGGTGTCGTGACGCTGTTGTGCATCGCCATCGGTTTCGTTGTTTTCCGCCGCCGTGAACATCGCGCCGGCGCGGCCGGAAATTCAGGCCAGGATTTGCCGAAGCAAGGAGCACATTAGAGCCGTGCAGTCACCGCTGCCATTCTTTCCGGAGCAGGCCTCCAATTTCGCGGGACATGTGGATGCCCTGTTCTCCTATATTCTGGTCACCGCGATCTTCTTCACCGTGCTGGTGACGCTTCTGGCCATATTTGCGGCCTTCCGCTACCGGCGGAAGAACGCCAGCGATATTGGCGCGGAAATCCATGGCAACACCGCGCTGGAAATCGGGTGGACCCTGATCCCGCTCATTCTGGCGCTAGGCATGTTCGCCTGGGGCGCCGTGATTTACGTGAACTACCGCACCGCCCCGAAAGATACCCTGGACATCTACGTCATCGGCAAGCAGTGGATGTGGAAGCTGCAGCAGCCCACCGGGCGCAAAGAGATCAACGAGTTGCACATCCCTGTCAATCGCAATATCAAGCTGATCCTGGGCAGCGAGGACGTCATCCACAACTTTTATGTGCCCGCGTTCCGCGTAAAAATGGATGTCGTCCCGGGGCGCTACAACACCATGTGGTTCCGGCCCACCAAGGTCGGCAAGTACCACTTTTTCTGCTCGCAGTACTGCGGCACGAATCACGCGTTGATGGGTGGCTGGGTAACCGTGATGGATCCCGCCGAATATGCCGCCTGGCTCGCCGACGAGGGCGGAGACGTCAGTCCGGTTTCCGCGGGTGAGAAACTATTCACGCAACTGGCTTGCACCACCTGCCATGTGCCTAACGGCACCGGCCGGGGCCCATCTCTCAATGGCGTTTATGGCGCGAAGGTGTTGCTGGCCGATGGTTCCACCGTGACTGCGGACGAAGGTTACATCCGCGAATCCATTCTACAGCCCAAAGCTAAGATTGTGGCTGGGTATCAGCCCGTCATGCCCACATTCCAGGGCTTGGTGACCGAGGAACAGATTCTGAATCTCACGGCATACATCAAGTCCCTGCAGACGCAACCCGTGCCCGCCAAGGGCGCCGGCGTCGCGCCAGCAACATCGGGGAAGAAATAGTCATGAGCACCACTGCAACAACACCGGCAAAAACACTGCCGGAACATCACTATCTGAACGCGACCTACGGCATCCGTTCGTGGCTCCTGACCGTGGACCACAAGCGCATCGCCCTGCTCTATCTCGCTTCCGTCACGTTCTTCTTTTTCATTGGCGGCTTCTTCGCCATGATGATTCGCCTGCATCTGCTGACCCCCAGTGGCTACCTGCTCAGTGCGGATACCTACAACCGCATGTTCACCATGCATGGCGTGGCCATGATCTTCTTCTTCCTGATTCCCTCCATCCCGGCGATTCTGGGAAATTTCCTAATTCCCCTAATGATCGGCGCGAAAGACCTGGCCTTCCCGAAGATCAACCTGTTGAGTTGGTACGTGTACGTTGTCGGCGCCGCCTTTACGCTTTATTCGATGGTGAGCGGGGGACTGGACACCGGCTGGACCTTCTACACGCCGTTAAGCACTGTCTACTCGAACTCGGCGGTAGCGCCCGCGGTGATCGGCGTCTTCATCACCGGTTTCTCGTCGATCCTGACCGGCTTGAATTTCCTCGTCACCATTCACACCATGCGCGCGCCGGGCATGACCTGGTTCCGGCTGCCGATGTTTGTGTGGGCCCACTATGCCACTTCGATCGTGATGATTCTCGGCACACCGGTGATCGCCATTACCCTGGCGCTCGCCGGCATGGAGCGCCTCTTCGGCCTCGGCTTCTTCAATCCGGCCATGGGCGGCGATCCCATCCTCTTCCAGCACCTCTTCTGGTTCTATTCCCATCCCGCCGTGTACATCATGATTCTCCCGGCCATGGGCGTGATCAGTGAACTCATTCCCACTTTCGCGCGCAAGCAACTCTTCGGCTATCACTTCGTTGCGGCCGCCAGCCTGGCGATTGCCGTCATCGGCTTCCTGGTCTGGACACACCACATGTTTCTCACCGGGCAGTCCACCTACGCCGCCTTGGTCTTCTCCTTCTTGACCTTCCTCGTTGCCATACCTTCAGCGGTAAAAGTTTTTAACTGGACGGCCACTCTCTACGGTGGCTCGATTTCGTTCGACACGCCGATGCTCTACGCGTTCGGCTTCCTCGGCCTGTTCCTCATCGGCGGGCTCACCGGACTCTTCCTCGGCTGCCTCGGCACGGACATCCACGTTCACGACACTTATTTCGTCGTGGCCCACTTTCACTACATCATGGTCGGCGGCGCAATCATGGGTTACCTCGGCGGCCTGCACTTTTGGTGGCCTAAGATGACCGGCCGCATGTATCCGGAGTGGATCGCGCGGATTGCGGCGCTGATACTCTTTGTTGGCTTCAACCTGACGTTCTTCCCGCAATTCTTGCTCGGCTATCTGGGCATGCCGCGCCGCTATCACGTCTACCCGCCGGAATTTCAGGTGTACAACGTGATGTCCACCGCGGGCGCCTCGATTCTCGCCATCGGCTATCTGATGCCGATGATCTATCTGACCTGGGCTGCGTTCTTCGGCAAGGTCGCGGGTGATAATCCTTGGCCTGCGACCGGCCTCGAATGGAAAACTCCGTCGCCGCCGCCCACCGAGAATTTTGAGGTTACCCCGGTGGTCACGTGGGAGCCTTACGACTTTCATCACCGGCCGGATCTGGGTCTCGATGTTGCTGCACCGAACGGGGTTGTACCGGCCCACGGACACGACTGAACGGCCGCTGGGTTTCGGCCTGGCACCAGGCGTGGCGCTTGCGCCTGAAACTGATGGACAGAGGAGTGCGGAGTGCATCGCACCGGCGAACTGTACGGACAATTCAAGACCCTCGAGCAGCAGAAGGAAACTGCCACGCTCGGGATGTGGATCTTCCTGGTCACCGAAGTCATGTTCTTCGGCGGCATCATGCTGACCTATGCGACGTACCGCCATTTCTATTTCCCGGCGTTTGCCGTTGGCAGCAATACGCTCAGCTTGAAGCTGGGTGGTTTCAACACCGTCGTGCTGCTGGCCAGCAGCTTCACCATGGCCATGGCGGTATGGTCCTCACAGGTCGGCAAGAAAACGCTGATTTCCATTTTCCTTTTGTTGACCATCGCGCTGGGTTTTGTATTCTTCGGTGTGAAATACGTGGAATACAGCCAGAAATTCCATCACCACTTGGTGCCCGGCAAGAGCTTCAATGTCTTCTTTTGCGTCGACAACCCGGCCAGTTGTCCCGACGTGGAAGCAAAAGAGCTAATGGAAGAAAGCAAGCTTCTGGATGAAGCCTATGTGGCCGATAAGGACCTGAACGCTCACGCCCAGTTGTACTATTCCGCCTATTTCGGCATGACCGGCCTGCACGCGTTGCACATGGTCATCGGCGCGGGCTTGCTGTTCTGGTTGCTGAAGGGCTCGCTGGCCGGCAGATTTACGCCGCAATGGAACACGCCCGTGGACATTGTGGGCTTGTATTGGCACTTCGTCGATATCGTGTGGATCTATCTGTTTCCGCTGTTATATCTGATTGACCGGCATAAGTAGAGAGTGACGCGTGTCTGAACAAGAACATTCCGAACATATCGTTTCGCCAGGTATCTACTTGGCGATTATCCTGACCCTGCTCTTCCTGACGGGCACCACGATTTCGGCGGCCTTCGTGAATCTCGGCCGCTTCAACATCGTTGTCGCGCTCGTGATCGCCACGCTGAAGGCCACGCTCGTCGTGCTCTTTTTCATGCACGCCAAGTACAGCCCCACGCGCACCAAGCTCATCATTCTTGCGGGGATCTTCTGGCTCGCGCTGCTGCTCGGCATGACCCTGAGCGATTACATCACGCGCGTCGACTATCGTGGCGTGCGCTTCCCGATTTCCCAAGTCAGCCAGCAATTGCCCGCGCAGCGCGGCTGATTCTCGCGCCGATCACGACCGCAAAGTCAAAACCCGTACCCTTGAATATGACAAGGGTACGGCACCCATGGTTTGCAAGCCTGCAAAAGGTGCTCCAGCCGACACTTTGGATGCACGGGCACAGGCCTCATAGCCCATGATTGAGCAAGTCTAACCGTGCGATTTGACGAAGCCCTCAAACAGGTCACGTGTTTCCCGTTCAGACATCTTTGCCAGGTTCAAGAATGCATCTCTGGCGTCAAATCCATGGATGACTGCGCTCTTCCAGAGCCAGTCCAAGATGTACTCAAAGTCCTGACCAGTGCCACCATTGTCTAGTGACGTGGCGGCAAGCCCTCGCAAGAAGAACTCTGAGCCACCAGTTTCCTTCAATCGGTTAGCGCACCTGCCTGCGTAATTATGAAGGTTCCCCGCCAACCGTTTGCTTGACCCGATGACGGCTCGGATGTCCGCTCGGTCTCTAACTGAGCAACGCACGTAGAAATCGCACACAGCATCAAAGTAGGTATCAAGGTCATCGACGAGGGTTTCATCGGTTGGTACTGCCTTGGTAGTGGCAAGAACCATGTTGCGTGCCGCAACAGGGCCAATCCGACGAATTGCCCTGTAGGCTCGGCGGTCGGCGAGGCTCTCATTCCATACCTTCGCACAACGCCCCGCCAGCGATTCAGCTTGCATTGCAAGGTCTAGAAACTGCTTCTCCTCCTCTTTTTGCTGACTGGCTAACGCATCCGTCCGGTTAGAGCTTTGACCGCTTCCCTCGGCAGGCGATTCTTCGGCGCTCGCTGTTTCAAGCGGAACATTTCGCACGTAGAGAATGCCATCGACACGTTGGAACATCGGGATGCCGGGACCGTCCGTGAGCCGCCACAACTTTCCCCCGCACTTTTGGCAGAAATTAGGAGAATCATCCCAATACAGGTGGCAGTGCGTGCAAGCGGCAAAACCGGGATACTTTCTGCACCCGTAGCAGAGGTCATCGGTTGCGCTCAAGGCTTTGTATTTGCCGCACCGCACGCATGGAGGAATGTTCGGGAGCACATTCGTTCGGATTGCTGCGCCGACACTGGGACTAAAATCAATCGAGATGGCTTTGACCATGGCGTCTTCGAGGTTGTGACAGTCCGAAACCAATGCGCTCACCTCGTTGGAAGCCTTCTCCGGGTACCTGCTCTGAATCGCAAGTTCGAGGTAAAACTGCTCCTCTCTGTTGGGAAACCTGCGGCGAAAGTCAAAGTAGGCTTTCTCCGTCGCCCACACCACACCAAATGGTCTGCCAAAACCAAAGACGAGATATTCGGTAGCCCTCTTGAACATACAGCCCGATTCTGTACCTTCGTCCCTTCCTCTGCAATGGTAGTAAGCTGACCTCGAACTCATTGAGGCGCAAGACATGGCGACCATCGAACCAACGGAAGTCTATCCCGAAGCAGCCTTTCAGAGAGCGATTGTGTCGGTGGTCAAAGACATCCTCACCGACGCTGGTCGACCATTCGTCGTTTTGGAGGGATTCGGATTGGATGTCGCCACGTTCTTGGATAACAAGGTGCGCTTCTTCGAGGTAAAGGCGTTCGGCGGACAACGGCAAGGCGGTGTTGGCTTTGGCAATGGGGTCGGGGAAGGGATACAAGTGGACTTGCTTCTTTGCGACGACAAAAGTTTGCCCCTATTTGACCCCGCTATCCGTTGGGTCTATGCAGATTCGACACAAAGTCCGGGGACTGCGAGGTACGCTCTATTTACATGCACGAAGGCCAAGGACTCTGCCATGGCGAATGCCGTGCGTCGTGGGAAGCAGAACAATCTGCGGATTTCGGCGCTCCGTGACAGCTTGGTGTCGTGGGCGGAAATCTGTGCTCAGATTCGCAGGTTTCTTCTCGATTGAATTCACCATTGGGTTGGAATGAAATGACCCCGCTGGAAGAATTCGCCGTCCGTTGGGGTTGAAATTGGAAGGCAACCGAATCCAGGGCCCCTTGTAATACATATCTCACGATGTAAGTCACACTGGATATTGACTTACATCCAGTCCACCGGTATACTTAACTCGAATCCTGCGCCTTGGAGTTCGCATGAAGACAGAAGTCTCCACCGTCACCACAAAAGGCCAACTGGTCATTCCTTCCAAGCTTCGGCGCAAATATGCGATCAAAGAGGGAACGCAGGTGGCCTTTCTGGAGCAAGAAAACCGCCTGGTGCTGCAGCCCCTCACACCGGAGTTCATCCGCAGCCTCCGCGGTTCCCTCAGGAGCGAACCATCCGCGCTGAAGGCTCTGCTGGAGGACCGCAAACGGGAGCGCGAGCTATGAAGCGTGTCGTGCTCGATGCTAGCGCGCTCATGGCTTTTTTTGAAGATCGGCCCGGGGCCGGCAGAGTCGAGGAGCTGATTCGCCTGGGTCTCGAAGGCAAACGCCAGTTGCTGATGTCCGTGGTGAATTGGGGCGAAGTCTACTACTCTACATGGCGCGCCAAGGGGCCCGGCGTTGCGCGGAAAGTCCTGGAAGACATCGCACAACTCCCGCTGGAAATCGTGGACGCCGACCTCGAATTGACACGTACCGCGGCCGAACTTCGCGCCGAGCATAAACTCCCATATTCCGATTGTTTTGCCGCCGCCCTCGCGGCCAGTCGCAAAGCCTCTCTCGCCACCAGCGACAAAGACTTCGCTAGCGTCGAAAAAGATCTGGACATCCTCTGGACGATGGGGCCGTGAGCAAATAGAGGACCTTGCCAATCACGAAATTGTGACTCTAGCGGTATTTCTGCTGGGTGCCCAGTCGCGCTTCTGCCGCTTGGTCAGGTTCCAGGGACTTGGTGATGCAGGAGTGCGATCCAGGGAGTGCAAAAATCGCGGAGAGGTAGAAGTGAGGGGAAGTACGAACCGGCCCAGCCCTCAATCCCCTAAAGGGATCCTCGGCTCGCCTCCCCCACGGCCTCTTGGGTGCACGCTGCCCGCCAATATAACCTGTTTGTTCTCAATATCTTAAAGTCGCGCGGCGAGTAAAAACGCACTACCCCCGAGGAAAAATTTACTCTGAAACGCCATCGGAAACTGTTTTCCGCCAGCATTTCTCCCCATCTTCGCCCATCCCGACTGCCCTGCCTTGACCGCCACGCGCACGAATTGCTATGGTGAATGATTATGCTGGGCCCAGTCTACCCACTGGGTGGCGGCATCTTCTGTGGGGGAGCACTTTTCGGATTATGGGACTCACAAAACTTGTTGTGCGCGGCGCGCGCCAGCACAACTTGAAGAACATCAATATCGAAATCCCGCGAAACACCCTCACGGTCATCACCGGGCTTTCGGGATCCGGCAAATCTTCGCTGGCCTTCGATACCATTTATGCGGAAGGCCAGCGCCGCTACGTGGAATCTCTTTCCGCCTATGCGCGCCAGTTTCTCGATCAGATGGAGCGGCCCGAAGTGGATGTGATCGAGGGCCTTTCCCCTTCGATCGCCATCGAGCAGAAAACCACCACGCGCTCGCCGCGTTCCACTGTCGGCTCCATCACCGAAATCTACGACTATCTCCGCGTCGTATACAGCTCCGTGGGCGTGCCCCACTGCCCGAATTGCGGCAAGCCCATCACGCGGCAATCCAGCGAGCAGATCGTCCAGGCCATCCTGCAGGGGGAGCTTTGCAAACCCGACGATCGCATCATGATCCTGGCGCCGGTCGTGCGTGGGAGAAAGGGCGCTTACCGCAAGGAACTCGAGAAGCTGGCCCAGGATGGCTTCGTCCGTGTGCGCATCAATGGAGAGTTGCTCCCTCTGGATGAAACGCCGGTGCTGGACAAGCGCAAGAATCACACCATCGAAGTGGTGATTGACCGCCTCCTCGTCAAACAAGGCATCGCCTCGCGCCTCGAACAGTCCATCGCCACGGCGCTGAAGCTCGCGCAAGGTTTGGTCACCGTGGCGGTCGTTGGCGGGAAAGAGCACGTCTTCTCCGAAAGGCTGGCCTGCCCCGATTGTGGCCTGTCCGTGCCGCAGCTCGAGCCGCGTTCCTTCAGCTTTAATTCGCCCTATGGGGCTTGCCCGGCGTGCACCGGCCTCGGCTCCAAATACGATTTTGATCCCTCCAAGGTGATTGTGGATTGGACGCGGCCTCTCTTCGATGGTGGCCTGGGGACGGGTTCCGGGTCAGCCATTCTGAAGCGCACCCTGGAGCTTGCCGCCTACGCGCACGGCTTTCATCTGGACACGCCGTTCGATAAGTATCCTGCCCGCGTGCAGAATCTCCTGCTTTACGGCTACCCGCCCTCGGACGGCAAACGCACCGTGACAACCAAGGCCACGCGGCCCGAGAGCAACGAAAAAGGCTACCGCTTCCAGGGTATCCTGCGTTTTCTCGAACGCAATTTCGAGGAATCCAACTCCGATTCCTACCGCGAATGGATGACGCGATACATGTCCGCCACGCAATGCAACGCCTGCCACGGCAAACGTTTGCGCCCGGAATCTCTGGCGGTGAAGCTGGCTGGCTGGTCTATCTCCGACTTCACTGCTCTGGCCCTCAGCGATGCGCGGCCCGCGGTTGACAAGATTCTCTCCCAGCTTACGGCCCGTCAAAAGGAAGTCGCGGGAAGGCCACTGGCGGAAATTGCGGAGCGCATCGACTTCCTGCTCGCCGTCGGCCTTGGCTATCTCAGCCTGGAACGTTCCGCCGCGACTCTTTCCGGTGGCGAAGCCCAGCGCATCCGTCTGGCGACGCAAATCGGTTCACGCCTTCGCGGCGTCCTCTACGTTCTGGACGAGCCGTCCATCGGCCTCCACTCGCGCGATAACAATCGCCTGCTGCATTCGCTCGAGCAACTCCGCAATCTCGGCAATACCGTTCTTGTGGTCGAACACGACGAGGACACCATCCGCCGCGCCGATTTTGTCGTCGATCTCGGTCCCGGCGCGGGAAACGCCGGCGGGTACCTGGTCGCCAAAGGCAAGCCGGAGGAAATTTCCGCTTGCCGTGAATCGCTCACGGGGCGATATCTAACCGGCGCGGCGAAGATTCCCGTTCCCACCAAGCGCCGCAGCCCCAACGGGAAAATGATTCAGGTGCTCGGGGCGCACGCCAACAACCTAAAGGATTTCGATGTCTCTTTTCCGCTGGGCCTGTTCACCGTTGTCACCGGCGTGTCCGGTTCCGGGAAATCCACGCTGGTCAACGACATTCTCTATCGCGTGTTGGCGCAGAAGCTGTATCGCTCCATGGAGCCGCCCGGCCCGCACCGCATGCTCCTTGGCATCGAGCACATCGACAAAGTCATCGAGATCGATCAGGCGCCCATTGGCCGTACGCCGCGCTCGAATCCCGCCACCTACACCGGCGTCTTCACTCCCATTCGCGAGCTTTTCGCCATGCTGCCCGAATCCCGCCAGCGCGGCTACCGCCCCGGGCGCTTCAGCTTCAACGTGAAAGGCGGGCGTTGCGAAACCTGCCAGGGCGAAGGTCTCCGCCGTATCGAGATGAACTTCCTGCCGGACGTGTATGTCACCTGCGAAGTTTGCCGCGGCCGCCGCTACAATTCGGAAACCCTTGCCGTTCGCTACAAGGGACACAGCATCAACGATGTTCTGAATCTGCCGGCCAGCGATGCGCTCAAGCTGCTCGAAAATATTCCCCAGATTCAGCAGAAGCTCTCCACCATGGTCGAGGTGGGCCTTGGCTACGTGCAACTCGGTCAATCGGCCACCACGCTTTCCGGCGGCGAAGCCCAGCGCATCAAGCTGGCCCGCGAACTCTCCAAACGCCAGACCGGCAGGACCGTCTACATTCTCGATGAGCCCACCACCGGCCTGCATTTCGATGATGTGCGCAAGCTCCTGGACGTCCTCCAGCGGCTCGTGGACCTCGGCAACACAGTTTTGATCATCGAGCACAATCTGGACGTCATCAAACAAGCCGACTGGGTCATCGACCTGGGCCCCGAAGGCGGCCAGGGCGGCGGGCGCATCGTTGCGCAAGGCACTCCCGAGCAAGTCGCCCGCGTGAAGAAGTCCTACACCGGGCAGGCGCTCGCGCGTTCTTTGGGGTCGAGCGGCTCTTCAAACGGCGGCGCCATCGCCGAGCGCAATGAGGCCGGGGCATGACCGCCACGCTCCACTCCATCTCCCACTTGCGCCTCCGCGGTCTTCCTCGTAGAGTGATGACACTCGCATGAGTATCTATTCCATTCAGCCTGTGACGTTTGGCGGCGTCCGCACTTACCCGTTAGCCTCCCGCAAAAGCAAAGTCAATGTCCGCGATTTTGCGCGTGCGGCGGGCCGCAAACCTTCACTCTCGAAGTTCCTCGACTCCTTGCCACGAATTCTGGCTGCGCAAGATCTGCGCGAACTGCTTTCCGCCATACATCGCGCGCGCAAACAGAAACGGGCCATCCTTTGGGGTCTCGGCGGCCACGTCATCAAGGTTGGCCTTGGCCCGGTTCTCGTTGACCTCATGCGCCGCGGATTCATTTCCGGGATCGCCATGAATGGCGCCGCCTTGATTCATGATTTTGAAATCGCCATGGCCGGCAATACTTCCGAGGATGTCGAAGCCGCTCTCGGCGAAGGTCAGTTCGGCATGGCCGAAGAAACCGGTTCCTATATCAACGAAATCGCCAAGCTGGCCTACCGCATCCACATTGGCTATGGCGAAGCTGCCGGTCAATACCTGACCAGCGGCATCCTCTCGCCTAAGCATCCGGAGTCCAGCGTGTTGATCGAAGCCTACCGGCGTAGAATCCCCGTGACCATCCATCTGGCCATCGGCACGGACATCCCGCACATGCACCCTGCCGCGGAAGGTTCCATGCTCGGCGCCGCCACCTTCTCCGATTTCCGCCTGTTTTGCGCCCTGGTGCGGGAAATGGACGCCGGCGGCGTGTTCCTCAACTGGGGTTCCGCCGTGCTTCTCCCGGAAATTTTCCTGAAGGCAGTTTCCGTGGTTCGCAATCTCGGCGTGCCCCTCCAGTCCATCACCACGGCGAATTTTGACTTCATCCAACATTACCGCCCGGTCCAAAATGTTGTGCGGCGCCCCACCGCCCCGACTGGCGGGAAGAAAAGCAGCAGCTCCAGGGGATTCGCCATTACGGGTCACCACGAACTCCTCTTGCCTCTGGTGGCCGCTGCACTGGCTTCCGGCTGGCCTGCCTCGGAGAAACCCTCGAAAACATGAATCCTCTTGACGATTCCCCCGCAACGCCACCAGAACCAGCTCCGGACAGTGAAGCTGCCTCGCCAGCCGATCACGTCGCTCCCGCACTCGAACCGTTGGGAGGCGATCCGCTACTGTCGGCGACACCATGCTCCCCGGCGGGCGCGCCTTCTTCACCTCAATACCCTGAAGACTTGCAAATCACCTGGTCGTGGCCGCATCTCATCCTCTTCGCCCTTTTTGGCCTCGTAAGCCTGGTTATGGTGCAGGGCATTCTGGCAGTCTACTATTTGCCGCACGGCCAGAAACTCACCACAAAACAGATGGAACAGTACCTGCTCTCCAAGCCGCAGTTTGCCATCGGCAGCATGCTCATCTGGTACGCCATCATCTTCTTTTTCCTCTACGTTACATTGTCCCTCCTGCGCGGCCACTCCTTCTGGGAGTGTCTTGGCTGGCGCAAAATCAAATCGCACGATCGCGAGCTGCCCAGAAACCCGTTTGTTTATTTCATTGCCGGCTCCGGGTTGTCTCTTTTCGTTGCTCTTCTCACTGCGCGCATGAAGGAGCCGGAGAACATCCCCATGCAAGAGTTATTTAAGCATCGCCAGACCGCGCTGCTCTTCGTGGCTATGGCCGTGTTCGTGGCGCCGCTGGTGGAGGAGACCCTCTTCCGTGGCTACCTTTATCCGCTCTTCGCACGATTGATCTCCGCTCTCTTGCGTTTCTTTGGCATGGAAGACGCACCCGCCCTGCGAAGCGGCATCTTCGGCAGCATTGTTCTGACGGGGGTCCTTTTCGGCCTGATGCATGGTGCGCAGTTGGGGTGGACCTGGAGTCTTGTCTCCATGCTCATTCTCGTCGGCATTATCTTCACGCTCGTGCGCGCGCGTACCGGCAGCGTTTTTGCGAGTTTCCTGATGCATCTGGGGTACAACTCGCTTATTGCCGTGGCCGCGGTCTTAAGCACGCACGGCTTCACTAAGATTCCCGCGGGCCAGTGAGCGATTCATTTCGTCACTCGCCTTCGTTTACAATTCCACGAGAGAGGAAACACGGGAGAATGTACGTAGCGCAGCCCATTGAGTGGACCGACCGCGGCGTGGTTATGCTGGACCAGCGGCGTCTTCCCGCCGAGGAGATCTATCACACCTACACCGGCTACCGCGAGGTCGCCAAAGCCATTCGCGAAATGGTGATTCGCGGCGCGCCGGCCATCGGTGTCGCAGCGGCGATGGGCGTTGCCCTCGGCGTGCTCCACTCGCGCGCCACTTCCGTGGATGAATTGAAGGCGGAATTTGCAGAGATTTCCCGGGAGCTGGCGGAGACGCGCCCCACCGCTGTCGATCTTTTTTGGGCCCTGCAGCGCATGCGAACTCGGTTCATGGAATTGCTGGCCTCCTCCGCCAGTCTCCCCGAAATACGCGGCGCCCTCATTGCCGAAGCCCGGGAAGTGCATCTCGAAAAAAAGGCTACCGACGAGGCCATCGGGCGTTTCGGCGCGGAGTTCATGCCCCAGGTAGGGCAGGTGATGACGCAATGCAATGCCGGCGCGCTGGCCACGGGAGGAATTGGCACCGCGCTCGGAGTCATTCGCGTCGCCTTCCAGCAGGGCCACAAGCTGCACGTGCTGGTACCGGAGACACGCCCCTACTTGCAGGGTGCGCGACTCACCGCCTGGGAACTCCATCGCGGCGGCATTCCCCTCACGCTCATCACGGACAACATGGTTGGCCACTTCCTGAAGACCGGCAAGGTCGGCGCCATTGTCACCGGCGCGGACCGCATCGCCGCGAATGGCGACACTGCCAACAAGATCGGCACGTATCAGATTGCCGTGCTGGCCAAAGAAAACAACGTGCCCTTCTACATCGCCGCGCCCATTTCTACTTTTGATCTTTCAATACCCGATGGCGACCATATTCCTATCGAGGAGCGCAGCGCCGCCGAAGTCACGCATATTCAAGGGGTGCGAATCGCCCCCGATGTTCCCGCAGCCCATCCGGCCTTCGACGTCACGCCCAACCGCTACATTCGCGCCATTTTCACGGAGCGCGGCGTCGCCCACGCCCCCTACACCGAATCCCTGCGCCGCCTCGCCGCTGCGCCAGCAATCCGCGCCGCCCGCTGATCGCCCTATTCGTACCGCAAGGCTTCCACCGGATCGAGTTTCGCGGCCTACGATGCCGGGTAAACGCCACACTCCATGCCCAGCAGCGTCAACACGCTCCGCAGGGCGCTGCCGTCGGCATTGATGTTGGATGTACAATGTGCTGAGAAATTGCTCCCCACGGTAGGAGGCCCGCCGTGAAACTCTCTCCTATCTTTCTTTCTTTCGTTCTGCTTGCGGCATCTTTACTTCTGGCACAGACGAGGCCGATACCACCCGGAGTGCGGCAGGCCGATCAAGTCGAAGCACAGACGGAAAAGAACATCCCCCCTCCGATCACGCAGCCTGCTCATCTTGACGTGGCCAAGCTTGGCCGGGAGGCCGACGAACTGGCCAGGATTGCCCAAACCATCCCTCCCGATGTCGCGAGCATTCAAAAAGGAAAACTGCCCAAGGACATGATCGAGAAGCTCAAGCAGATCGAGAAACTATCCAAGCAACTGCGAAGCCAGATCAATCCATAAGTGCCTAGGGGAAGCTTCTCGGTCGAGCGCCGGGCTATTTCAAAAACAGAGGAGCCACCAGTCCCGTCCCGGACTGGTGGCTCGCACTGCAGTTTGCAGCAGTATCTAGAAGGACAGACGCAGACCGAACTCAGTCACCCGGGGCGCGCCCAAAGCGAACACGCCGGTTCCTGCTCCGACGCGGAAGGTCTG
>Ga0074046_10000332_pt1 | contig 42082 bp, 41 predicted proteins | sample BogForMeECP23OM3_FD_94441 | JGI IMG/M metagenome (GOLD analysis project Ga0074046, IMG submission 94441) | Bog forest soil microbial communities from Calvert Island, British Columbia, Canada - Bog Forest MetaG ECP23OM3 | ecosystem: Environmental > Terrestrial > Soil > Wetlands ... | reverse complement strand
TTCGGGTCGGAAATGAGGTCCACGCACGAATGGCGCGGCCGGACGGAAAGCTGGAGAACATCAATCAGAGCAGCGCCTGGAGCTATCGTTTCACCTATTCGAGTGGCTCGTAGACGATCGCGGACCCACGCCGCGATTTTTTCGCGCGGCTCTCGACGGGCGCCTAGAGCAGCTCCTCCGCCATAAATCGGACGACACTCGGCTCTTGGGAGCCCACGAGGAGCGTCGTCACCGGGCTCTCCTTCCATGCGCCGAGGCGGTCACGAATCCGCTCCTTGGGTCCCGCGAGCGTGATCTCGTCGACGAGCTGCTCCGGAACGGCGGCGATCGCCTCGGCGCGCTTGCCCGAGAGGAAGAGCTCCTGCACGCGCCGGGCCTCCTCCGCAAAACCGAAGCGGCCGATCAGGTCAAGGTGGAAGTTCTTCTCCTTGGCCCCCATCCCGCCGATGTAGAAGGCGATGTAGGGCTTGGCCATGTTGAGCGCTTGCTTCACGTCATCGTGGAGAATCACGGTGACGGCGCAGGCGATCTCGAAGTCTGGCCGTAGATCCTTCAGGGAATCAGCATACACGTAGCTGCGATAAGGCGAGTAGAAGATCGGGAGCCAGCCGTCCGCAATCTCTGTCGCGAGCTTTACGTTCTTCGGCCCTTCGGCCCCCATGTAGATGGGAATGTGGCTACGCTTGGGATGCACGATCAGCTTGAGCGGCTTGCCGAGGTGGCTCCCACCTTGCAGGGGGAGGTCATAGTGCTCGCCGTGGAAGGTCACGGGCCCCTTGCGCTCGAGCATCTCACGCACGAGCGCGACGAACTCTCGCGTGCGCGCCAGCGGCTTGGGAAAGGACTGACCGTACCACCCTTCCACCACCTGGGGACCCGAGACACCGATGCCGAGGAGGAGGCGCCCGTTCGAAAGATGGTCGATCGTAGCGGCGGTCATGGCAACGCATGCCGGCGTACGTGCCGAGAGCTGCATCACGCCGGTACCAAGTTTGATTCGCGTGGTCTGCGCCCCCACCCAGCACAGCGGTGAGAAGACGTCGGAGCCGTAGGCCTCCGCCGTCCACACCGAGTCGTAGCCGATGCGCTCGGCCTCCTTCACCAGATCGATGGGAACCGCGGGGATCGCGCCGGAGTAGCCGAGCATCAGGCCGAGTTTCATGGAGGCTCCTTTCGACCGGCCTGGCTGCGACCGGCAATGTCATGAGAGCGGGCGAGGCCTCGAGCGCTCAAGGATAATAGGCGACCGGGCTGTGCCATCCGCCTACTTCGGAGATCAGCCGGTCGGCTTCTCGGGGTCCCCAGGTTCCCGGCTCGTAGATGGAGACCGGCGTCACGTTCCCGAGAATCGGCTCGACGATCGACCACGCGGTTTCCACTGCGTCCTGACGGGCAAAGAGCGTTGCATCGCCCTCCATTGCGTCTCCGAGCAGGCGCTCGTAAGCGTCCATTTCGTCGCCTCCGGGGTGGTGAAGGAACGACAGCTCGCTCGAGGTGGGAATCGCCGACTCTCCGGGCTGCTTCACTCGTGCACCGACGGCGATCACGACTTCCGGGCTCAGTCGGAATCGAAAGTAGTTGCCATAGTCGGGAAACGACTTCGCGAGGGGTGGCTTCCGGAGGGTGACGAGCACTTCCGTCGTAGTCACCGGGAGGCACTTGCCCGCGCGGATGAAGAAGGGCACTCCCTCCCAGCGCCAGGATTCTACGGCGAGACGAACGGCTGCAAAGGTCTCGACCTGCGAACTAGGAGCCACTCCTGCTTCCTTGCGATAGTCCCGGAACTGGCCGCGCACCAAGTCCTTCGGCTGCAGCGGAGGGATCGATCGGAAGACCTTCACCTGTTCATCGCGGATCGCCTCGGCGTAGGTGCCCGTCGGGGGTTCCATGGCGAGAAAGCCAACGACCTGAAGCATGTGATTCTGGACAACGTCGCGGATCGCACCGGCCTCCTCGTAGAAACGCCCCCGCCCGGCGACACCGAATTGCTCCGCCATCGTGATTTGCACGCTCCGCACATAGTTTCGATTCCAGATGGGCTCGAGAAAGGTGTTGGCAAAGCGGAAGAACAGGAGATTCTGGACCGGTTCTTTGCCGAGGTAGTGATCAATCCGGAACACCGCCGATTCTTCGAATGCCGTATGCAGCGTGCGGTTCAGTTCCTGCGCCGATGCAAGATCGCGCCCGAAGGGTTTCTCAAGAATCACGCGCGCTCCCCGGGCGCAAGACGCCTTCGCGAGACCCTCGACCACCGTCGCGAACATGCTGGGCGGGATGGCCAGATAGTGGGCGGGTCTGGATGCACCGGAGAGCTCCTTGCGGAGCGCGTTATACGTGGCGGAATCGTTGTAGTCACCGTCCACGTAGCGCAGGAGAGCGAGCAGCTTGGTAAAGGCGGCCTCGTCGACGCCCCCGCCGTGCTCGACCCAGCTGGCGCGCGCCCGCGCGCGAAGCTGCTCGAGACCCCAGCCCGCTTTTGCCACACCGATCACCGGCACGTCGAGGCGTCCCCGACGCACCATCGCCTGGAGCGCAGGGAAAATCTTCTTGTAGGCGAGGTCGCCCGTCGCGCCGAAGAACACAAGGGCATCCGAACGTTGAGGATCCACGGCCTCGTTCCACTCCTCTTCGACCTCGGGCACGGCGCTTGCGGAAACGCGCGCTGCACCACGAGCGTTGGACCACCAGACATCGCCTGCCATGGACGATCGGACGCTGGGCCCGAGACAGCTCACTCACCGGCGGTCTTGCCTCGCGCGCGACTTTCGTGTTCCGGCAAGCCGAACGTTTCGACACGCTGCCCAAGCGTACCATCTGCCCTAGGAAGGGAATCTGTCGAAAAGTCCGTGACGCAGCGGGCTTCCCCCTCGCTCGAGCGCGATCAGAAAGGCTCGGGCCCAGGGGCAGGCCTTGGCGTCAGGGCGCGAAAACCCTGAACCTCGCCTCCGCGCGACCGCAACTCGGGCTGGCCCGTGCGGGCACCACAAGTCCTGCGGGTGATACGCTTCCACCGCCTATTTCCTCGGAGAGCAACCGATGGCGACAAAAGACACCGACGACGCGTCCCGCTACCGCACGAACCTGCAGGGTGAGGTCGACGGTGCCAGCCTTTACCGAACGCTTGCGGCGACAGAACGCGACCCCCACCTTGCGGATGTCTACCGCCGTCTCGCCTCCGTCGAGGAAGCCCACGCGGAGTTCTGGCGCGCGCAGCTCCTTCGTCTCGGCGCCAAGGTCCCAGGGCTTCGACCCGACCTTCGCACACGCGCCCTCGCCTGGCTCGCTCGCAGATTTGGGCCGGGATTCGTTCTTCCCACCCTGAACGTGCTGGAACGCGGGGACAGCGCGCAGTACGACGCTCAGCCCGAGGCGGTGGCGGGCGGCCTGCCCGCGGCGGAGCGATCCCACGCACGCATCGTGCGAGCGGTCGCGAGCGCAGAGCCCTCGGGCTTGGAGGGCAGTGCCATCGCCCGGCTCGAAGGACGACATCGCGCGCTTGGTGGCAACGCGCTGCGGGCCGCCGTTCTCGGAGCGAACGATGGGCTCGTATCGAACCTGAGCCTCGTGATGGGGATGGCGGGAGCTGCCGCAAGCGGCGGAACGATCCTGCTCACGGGCCTCGCAGGCCTCGTGGCCGGAGCGTGTTCCATGGCGATGGGCGAGTGGATCTCGGTGAACAGCTCACGCGAGCTCGCCCAAAGACAGATCGCGACCGAGTCGGCGGAACTCGCGGCCTCCCCCGAAGAAGAGAGGGAAGAGCTCGCCCTGATCTACCAGGCGAAGGGGATTCCCGCCGAGCAGTCGCAGGCGCTTGCGGAGCGCCTCATGACGAGCAAGCGCGGAGCCCTCGACACCCTGGTCCGAGAAGAGCTGGGCATCGACCCCGAGCAGCTCGGCGGCTCTGCATGGACCGCCGCAGGGTGGTCGTTCGTCTTGTTCGCCTTGGGTGCGCTCTTCCCTGTCACCCCGTTCTTCATCGCGACCGAGCGAGCTGCGCTCGTCGGGAGCGTGGTCCTCTCAGGACTCGCGCTCCTTGCGATCGGTGTGGGAACCTCGCTTTTCACTGGGCGCGGAGTCGCTTTCTCTGCAGGACGCCAGCTCGTGATCGGCCTCGCGGCGGCAGCTGTGACCTACGGCGTCGGTAGGCTGGTCGGCGTTACCCTCGGAGGGTAGGAAGTCTCTGTCAACACATATCCCTGTCGACTTCGCCCGCCCTTCCCCACGGGCGCTGGCCCCCTCTGCCTAACTCCCAAGCCGGCAGAGCGACCCAGAGTGAGCCAGGCCCCGAGGCGAGTGCGAACTCCGCGCTCGGGGCCGACTCGTTACCCTCACCCCCGATTTTCGTTCACAAGGCCGAGGAGACGCCAGGCTCCGGTCCGTCGAGATCCCCAGAGCCCGCAGAACGTCATCCTCGAATGGCGAAGCCCTTCTACGACGGAAGCCGACGGAGTGTCAATCGGAAACGTGAGGTCGCTCCCCCGCGGCTAGGAGTGCCTCTCCTTCCCGTCGGCTCGCGCCGGCCCCGAGGGTTTTCCCCCGGCATGGGCCGCTTTCGACGGTGGAGGCGGTGGAGGCGCAACGCTCCTTGGTGTCGGTCGTTGATACACGCGGCTCGCGGGCTCGCCCGGGAGCTCGCGACGTGCGGTCGGCTGCGAGGCGGGCTTCTCGAAGGAAGGCTGTGGCACGTTGGCGTGCTGGACCGCCGGCGCAGTGTGAGGCACCGATCCCACGGACGCGGCACGTGGCGCTGCCGGCCGCGGCGAGGACTCCCCTCCCGGGACGGACGCCCTTAGGTCCCCAAAGTGCGGCGGGGGCGGTTCATTCACGCGCTGTACGCTCCCGTTCTGCCCGAAGGGGGCGCGCGCAAGGGGGGTACTCGAGGGCCCGTGCTCGGGCGCCGAGACGATCCGCGCAGGAGCTGCACTCGCTACCGCCCTGGATTCGGGGCTGGCCCCCTGGTGGTTGACCTCGAGGGCTGGCGCTGCGATCTGCGGCGCACGGGTTGCTACGACGGGTCTCGAAAGCGTTTCTCGGGGCGGCGGCGCCGCGGCACGACCCGCTCCGCCCACGAGGCTCGCGGCGACGGGCTTGACTGCAAGCGCACCGTGGATGGGCTGAAGCTGCTGCACGGGTACCTGTGCAATGCGCGCGGCTGCGACAGGGCCTTGGCCAAAGCGGTCCGCCTTCACCGCCACCACCGCGCCGGAAACCGCGGCATTTCGATAGACCGTGATGTTGTTCGCATTCACGATCGTCGTATTGTTGATCGTGACGTTGTTCACGACGCGCGGGCCACCCCAACCCGCCCAGTGGGGCACGCCGACGAAGCCCCGCGGGCCCCACCACGGCACGATGGGCTCGCCCCACCCGAGGGCGACCCAGCCCACCGACGGGAAGCCGATGCCAACCCCGATGGAGAGGCCAGGGGCACCGAAGAATGCAACGAGTGCGGGCGCGTAGTAGGGCCGCGCGACGATCGGCCCCGGCGCCCAGCCCCAAAAGCCACCGACATGCACCCAGCGCCCGTAGTGGTAGGGGGCCCAGCCCCAGGGAGCGGTGTCGACCCAGGTCCAGCCGTAGAAGGGATCATACATCCACGAGCCCGTGGTGTAGGGCGCCCACCCGGGACCGACTCCGCCGGGAACCCAGACGGAGCCATAGTCGGGAACCACGCGCCAGTCGCCACTGTGGTCCAGGTCGTCCGCACCATACACATCAGGCGGTACGAAGCGTGCAGAGGCTGCTTCGATCTGGTGATCGGTGCGCTCGTAGTTCCAGCGGTCCCAGGCGTCGAGTTCCGGGGCCGAGTAGGTCTCGACCTGCGGCGCCTCGCTGCCCGTCACTACCACTTCTTCGCTCGGTCCCACGGCCGCCGACTGGCCCCCCGCCGGGGTCACTGTGGCGCGCCCGCCGCGGCGGCTCGCGAAGGTGGTGGTCTCATCTCGGACCTCCACCCTGTAGTAGCCGGGATGGTCGACGCTAAAGGCGGCGTTCGGTGTGTCGAGCTCGACCGTCTGTCCGGGGGGCATCGAACGCAGGTCGAGCGACGCAGTGCCGCTGATCACGCGGAACTGGAGAAACGCCGGTTCGAGCGAGTCGAGCCCGAGCTGCGTCTCCGAGCCGGCGCGCACAAACGCGCGCGGACCGATTTGAAGCTCAAGATTCCCTCCGCTCCCGGTGGCAAGGCGGTCTCCCGCAGCGAGCGCCGTATTGACCTGGGCGGTGGCCCAGTCCGTGGCGCCGTTGCGCCAGAACGCCACCGGGCCATCCGCCAAGCCGAGACGCGGCGGGGTTCGATCGAAGCCCGGCGGTGGAGCCTCCTGGGCAGCGGCGCCGAACACTCCTCCGAGGCTGAACAGGAATGCCAGGCACAATGCCGCGTAAGATCGTCGCTGCCCCACCATGCTCGATTCCCCCCTGGTGCGTCTCGCCGGTTCGATGGCGGCGGCCGGCGCCGCATTCATGCCGCGCGCACGCACGACTCCGCCCCTTAGAACACTGCTTAGCGCGTGGAGTTGCGTGACCCCCCGGCCCTGTTCACGATCGATTCATGGAGCCATCGCGAGAGATCCCGCCGGAGCTCCCCCTGACGCCCGGGAGCCCGCCCCGCTGGACGCGGCGCCCGGCGTCCTGCGCTCAGGGTCCCCGGGCGAAGTCCCCTATCCTCGCGACGTCGCACCCGAGGGATCCGCATGCAGTCCGATCACCCCTACTCCGTCGCGATTGCTGAGCTTTGCCGCTCGACCCTTGCTGTGCTGACCGCGTTCGAGCACGTGCAGCGACACCTTCACCCTTCCGAACACCCCCACCTCCGGGGCCTTCTGGAGCGCCCCGGCGCCGATCTGGCGCGGGCCCTCACCGTGTTCCGCGCTCTCCCACCCCCGCAAAGCCTGGAGGCCTTCCACGCACAGATGGAGCGTGCCGGGGCAGCCGCCAACGAGGCTGTCCGTCTGTTTTCCGACCCCGCTTCAGCAACCGACACGGTGGCCCGCGTCCTCGGCAGTCTGCGCTGCACTTGTCGCGCGCTCGAGGCGCTCTACCCGCTGCGCGAGGTGCTCCCTCCCCTCGGCCGCCTCTTCGCGGAAGCGTCCCTCCATGATCGGCTGACCGAGCTGGATCCTGAGATGACCCGAGAGGGCGTTACCGTGGGCATGCACGCCTCGGGATCCAGCGAGGACCTGCCCGACGCACGCGGGGGCTTCGTCTTCTACGTGCCTGAACGCTACGACGGAAGCGAAGCTCTGCCGCTCGTGGTGGCTCTGCACGGTGGCTTTGGGCACGGGCGAGACTTCGTGTGGACGTGGTTGCGGGAAGCCCGCAGCCGGCGTTGTTGCCTCCTCGCACCGAGCTCGCTCGACACGACCTGGTCACTGCACGATCCAGACCGAGACGGCGCAGCACTACGCTCGATGGTGGAGTTCGTGATGGAGCGTTGGCGGATCGACGCCTCTCGGGTCCTGCTCACCGGCTTGTCCGATGGCGCAACCTTCTCCCTTCTCTGCGGCCTCGCGGAGGGATCCCCCTTCACCGCGTTGGCGCCGGTCTCGGGTGTGCTGCACCCCTGGAACTTCCGCAATGGCAACATGGGCCGTGCGCGGGGCAAGCGGATCTATCTCGTGCACGGAGCGCTCGACTGGATGTTCCCGGTCGACACAGCGCGCACTGCCCGCACTGCACTCGTGCAGGCCGGGGCGGACCTCGTCTACCGCGAACTCGCCGACCTCTCCCACGCCTATCCCCGAGAGGAGAATGGACACATCCTGCGCTGGCTCGACCCGAGACTTGGGTTGCCGGGCGAGAACGAATCCGTGCCCGCGTGATCTCGAACCCCAGGGAGAGCCCGGCGAGCTAGACCAAGCCGAGTTTCCGGTCCTGTTCTTCAGGGTCGAAATCCTCGAACTGAAGGATGCCGAGCTTCTCGAAGTGGTCTCGGACGCGCGATGAAAGCAGCCCGAGCCGCTTTAGATTCGGCACAATGCGTGCGAACAGCATTCGACGGAACATCTGCGCCGGCACCGAACCCATCACGAGTTCGCGTACCTCCTCGCGCTTCCAGCCCATGGCATCGGCGATCTGGTCTCCCATCAAGCGATTGCGCATCAGCTCGCAGGCGTAAATGATGAAATCCTCGCGATCTCGGAGCTCACCCGGCGCCATCTCTCGATAGTGGTCCTTCAGCGATACGACGCCGAATGCCACATGCCGAGACTCGTCCTTCATGACGTACTTGATGAGCTCTTTCAGCAGGGGCTCCTGTGCGAGCTGATAGAGATTCCCAAAGGCTGCCATGGCAAGCCCCTCAATGATGATTTGCATGCCGAGATATTTGAAATCCCAGCGACGATCCTTGATCGTGGCGTCGAGAAGTTCCTTCAGGCTGTCATTGATCGCCCACTCCCACTCGAGCTTCTCGCGCAAGTAGCGACTGAAAACCTCAACGTGTCTTGCCTCATCCATCGTCTGTGTGCCGGCGTAGTACTTGCCGTCGATCCATGGCACCGCTCCGACGAGTTGAGAGGCGACAATCAGTGCTCCCTGCTCCCCGTGAAGGAACTGCGAAAGCTGAAGCGAGATTTGCGCGTGGCGGAGATGCCCTTTCTCCTTGTCATTGAGTTTCTGATACGGTCCGTAGGCCGCGAGCGGGTTAATGCCGGCGGGGATGATTTCGCTTTCCGGATCGACTTCCGTCGCCCATGCGAGCTGGGTCGTCCCGTTCCACTGATCGCGCTTCGCCTTCTCGTAGAGGTCGCGCAGTCCCTCCTTGACCGAGCCGTAGTTCCAGGCGTAGCTCGTGTCGAACGAGGTGAGGATTGTCTCCAGCTCGTGATCGAGCGAGTCCATCTGGTTGGCGATCGGCTCGCGGCCCATCTCGGTTCCTCCAACTCTTGTCTTCATCGGACTCTACCATGGGCAAGGCGAGGCTTCAGGCCGCTCTCCCGCCAACCCGAAGCGGGAACCAGGCTCTTGCGCCCTGCGTCGTGCGCTAGAGCCTCCGCAGGTTGGGCTATCGGAAGAGCGTTCGTGCAAGCTCGCCGCGGAATTTCTGCGTGAGCGGATCGCTCGGGCCGAGCAGCGCGAAGAGATCGAGCATGGTCTTGCGCGCCGCCTCCTCCGCGAACCGCGGATCGCGCTGAACGACAGCCAGGAGTTCGCGGAGCGCCTCCTCGTAGCGTCCCGCGGCGCTCAGTCCCTTGCCGAATTCAAGACGTGCGGCGAGGTCTTGCGGGTTGGCGCTCGCCCTGGCCCGAAGCGCGTCGAGATCGGCGGCACCCGCAGCGTGTGTGCGCGTCGCGGCCGCCAGCCGCTCGGCACGCTTTGTGATCTCCGTACCGCCGGCCACCCGTTCCAGCAGTGCCAGAGCGCGCGCGGTCTCCCCGCGACCCGCGAGTAGCTCGGCGAGTCCCACGAGCGCGCGCCCGTGCCGCGCGTCCTTTTCGAGGGCGGCGAGGTAGCGCTCCTCGGCCGCGTTCTCGTGACCTCGGGAGGCGAACTCCTCTGCCTCGTCGACCAGACGGTCCGCGTCGCTCGGGAGAACGGACTCGAGGAAGCGCGAAACCGCGGCTTCGGGCTGGGCGCCCACGAACTCGGCGACGACACGCCCGTCGCGGAAGGCTTTCACCGCCGGAATGCTGCGGATGCCAAATGTCTTTGCGACCTCGGGCGCCTCGTCCACATTCACCTTCGCGAGCACAAACGCGCCCGCGTGCTGCTGGGTAAGTCGCTCGAGCACCGGGCCGAGCGTCCGGCAGGGCCCGCACCAGGGGGCCCAGAAATCGACGACCACGGGGAGCTTTGCCGAGCGATCAAGCACCGCAGCGGTAAACTCCGCCTCAGCCACGTCCACGATGGAGGCCTCGCTTGCCATGGCCGAAACCGTGCCGAAGACGTGGCCAACCCACAAGCACCCGGCGCGACCGCCCCGCGCCACGGATCCTTCGGCCAAGGACGGGGCCGCAGGGGCAGGGCGCGAACAGGACTCTCGCCGCCGCGGTCGATGGCGACGCGCTTTACGAAAGCCGGACGCCGTTTTGGCGGATGACCTCCTTGTACCAGAGGGCGCTGGCTTTCGGGACTCGCCGCTGCGTCGCGTAGTCCACCCAGACAATCCCGAAGCGCTTGCTCGTCCCGAACGCCCATTCGAAATTATCGAGGAGTGACCAGACGTAGTAGCCGCGCACGTCGGCTGCCCCTTCGACCACGGCCCGCACCAAGCCACTGAGAAAGCCGCCGAGCAGCGAGATACGGCCTTGGTCGGCGATCTCCGTATCCGAGACAGGCTCGGTGTTGTCACAGACGCCGTTCTCTGTCACGAAGATCGGGAGCCTCCCATACTCTGCGGAGATCCACCGCACAAAGTCGCCCAGGGCGTGCGGCGCCCGCTCGTATCCCATGGGTGTCAGGGGCAGCGTCGGCTCCGCCGGACGGTAACCGACGCTCCGCCGCAAGTCGGCCGCGACTCGCTCTCTCGAGTAGAGGTTCACGCCGAGAAAGTCGGTCGGGGTCGCAATCACTTCAAAGTCCTGCGCCCTTGCAGGAAAGGGTGCCCCCTTTGCCTCGTAGGTCCGTACAACCGACGTCGGATAGCCTTTGCCATACACAGGTCCGTGAAAGAGCCGGGTCCCGAAGTCGCGCGCCAGCTCCACGGCGATCGCCGTCTCAGCCCGGTCGTCGGCGGCTTCGTAGCTGGTGTTGGCATTCGTGATGCCGATCGTTCCATCGCGCCCGCTTGCCCGAAAGGCCTGTACGGCGAGGCCATGGGAAAGGAGAAGGTGATGGATCACGCGTGCCGTGGCCGGGAGGTCGCGAATTCCGGGGGCGAGAAAGCCGAGGCGGTGACCTGCCATGGCGGTCACAATCGGCTCGTTGTGCGTGATCCAGCGGGTCACGCGGCCACCGAGACGATCAAACATGAGCTTCGCGTACTCCGCGAAGTGATAGGCCGTGTCGCGCTCGATCCACCCTCCGCGATCCTGCAGGGCTTGGGGGAGGTCCCAGTGGTAGAGGGTGACGCAGGGCTTGATCCCCGCCTCGAGCAAGGCATCTACAAGGCGGTCATAGAAATCGAGACCCTTGGGATTTGCCGCACCCACTCCGAACGGGAGGACGCGCGGCCACGAAACGGAAAAGCGGTAGGTCTGGAGCCCGAGGAGGTGCATCAGCGCCACATCCTCGCGGAAGCGGTGGTAGTGGTCACAGGCGACGTCGCCGTTCTCGCCGGTCTGGATACGCCCGGGCTGACGGCAAAACACATCCCAGATCGAGAGACCCTTGCCGTCTTCGAGAGCCGCGCCTTCGATCTGGTATGCGGCGGTGGCCGCGCCCCACTCGAAGCCCTCGGGAAATCGGACCCACGTCATGCGCAGAAGCTTACCCGAGGGAGGCAGCCCGCGTATGATGAGCAGGGTCGTTTTCGAGAGGTCATGCCATGAAGTTTGGGATCTTCTACGAGCATCAGCTCCCGCGGCCCTGGGGCGAGGGTCGGGAGCTTGCCCTCTTCCAGGAGGCGCTCGATCAGGTCGAGCTCGCCGACCGCCTGGGCATCGACTTCGCCTGGGAGGTCGAGCACCACTTCCTCGAGGAGTACTCGCACTCCTCCGCGCCCGAGGTGTTCCTCGCGGCGTGCTCCCAACGCACGCAGCGCATTCGACTCGGCCACGGCATCGTGCTCATGCCTCCGGGCTATAGCCACCCCGTCCGCGTCGCGGAGCGCATCGCGACCCTCGACCTCGTCTCGCGCGGACGCGTCGAGTGGGGAACCGGTGAGTCCGCTTCGAGGGCGGAGCTGGAGGGCTTCCGGATCGATCCGGCAGAGAAGCGGGCGATGTGGCTGGAGACCGTCGAACAAACGGCAAACATGCTGGCCCTCGACCCCTATCCCGGCTTCGAGGGCCAATTCTTTTCCATGCCCTGCCGCAACGTGGTGCCGAAGCCCGTCCAGCGCCCCCATCCGCCGCTTTGGGTCGCCTGCTCGAACCGTGAGACCATCCATCTCGCCGCTCGCCTCGGGATGGGGGCGCTCACCTTTGCGTTCGTGGATCCCCAAGAGGCGAAGCGCTGGGTGGACGACTACTACAAAACGCTCCGTACTGAATGCATTCCCATCGGCCACGCCATCAATCCCAACGTCGCGATGGTGACGGGCTTCTCCTGTCACCAGGATGCGGAGGAGGCAAAGCGCAGGGGTCTCGACGGATTCCGCTTCTTCGGCTTCGCGCTGGCCCATCACTATCTCTTTGGACGACACAAGCCTGGCCGGACGAACATCTGGGAAACCTTCGAGAAGGTGCGTGGAATGCTCCCGGACGACGCGGAGAACCGCGGCATCGGAACGCCCGCCCAGCTGCGCACGCATCTGCGTGCTTTTGCAGACGCAGGGGTGGATCAGGTGGTGTTCATTCAGCAAGGCGGAAACAATCGCCATGCGGACATCTGCGAATCGCTCGAGCTCTTTGCACGCGAGGTGATGCCCGAGTTCAAGGAGGGAGAAGACGAACGGGTTGCGCGCAAGCGAGAGGCGCTGGCACCACATCTCGAGACTGCGATGGCACGCAAGAAATGGATGCCGCAGCTGGCGGAGAGTGCGATCCCCGAGTTCCAGGCGTACGGTCGGAACATCGCTGCGTCGACGGACGACCCGCGCGCGCGGGGAGAGACAGCGGAACGCATCGCAGCGATGCGCGATGCCCTGAAGCGGGTGTAGTGGGAGTCCGAGACAAGAGGCGCTGCGCATGGGTCGCAGAAGATCCTCTGCGCATCGCATATCATGACCGCGAGTGGGGCGTGCCCGTCCACGACGACCGCGTGCTCTTCGAGTTCCTGCTGTTGGAGGGAGCGCAGGCAGGGCTCTCCTGGGACACGATTTTACGAAAACGGGATGGTTACCGCCGTGCCTACCACCGCTTCAATCCGCGGAGGGTCGCCGACTACGATGCGCAGGATCGCGCGCGTCTTCTGGCCGACCCCGGGATCGTGCGAAATCGCTCCAAGGTGACGGGGAGCATCGTCAACGCGCAGATTTTTCTCGAAGTCCAACGCGAGTTCGGGAGCTTCGATCGATATGTCTGGGGCTTCGTCGGAGGTCGGTCGCTCCAGGGAAAAAGGCGCAGCCCGAAGGATGTGCCGGCACGTACCACCGAGTCGGATGCTCTCTCGAAGGACCTGCGGCGCCGGGGATTCAAGTTTGTGGGGTCGACGATCTGCTACGCGTTCATGCAGGCAGTAGGCATGGTCAATGACCACACCCAAGACTGTTTCCGAGCGCGCGAGGTGCGAGGGCTAGGGCAACGGACTCGTGAAAGGAGGGCCCGATGAGCGACCTGCGCGAGCGCTGCCAAGCGATGCTCGGGCGCCTTTCCGCCGGCGAGCGAAACGATCTTTTGGCCAGCACGGAGATTTTGCAGCTCCCCGGCAACGTCCCTCCGTGGACGCGGACGGGGGTACGGGTCATGAAGGGTGACTGCGTCACGTGGCTTGCAGCGGGAAGGATCGTGATCTCCCCCGAGCTCGACCTCTCCGGCGGTCCACGCTTCCATCTTTGGGCGCGCATCGGCGACCGTGGCACCATCATGAACGGTCCGGGCGACACCTTCACACTGACGGCTCGCGACGAAGGTCCTCTCGACCTCGCGATCTACCACGGCGAGTGGGCGACTCCCGAGGGTGACCTCGCGACGCCGCGAGAGGCTTACGCCACCGTGAAGGGCGCCCTCGACGTGTGCCTCCTCCACTGGCAAAGGCCCGGCCTCGAGGCGGCACGGGCGGGTCTCGGGCGCCTCGCGGAACTCGCGCAGGACGAGCCGCTCCTCGCAGCCGAGTTGGCGAGGCTCGCGTCACCCGTGCGGGATCCCGCCGGCTGGCGGCACCTTTGGTTTCTCGGACAGAGTCGGATCTTCGAAAGCGTCCACACCGATGGTCGCGACGCGATTCGCATCGCCATGCACGACGACCTCGCGATTGTGCAGAAGCCTGTTCCCTTTGAACTCGTGCCGGGCACCAGGCTGACTTGGGAGTGGAAGATCGATTCGCTTCCCGCGCAGGTCGCCGAAGACACTCTGCCCACGCACGACTACATCTCCCTCGCTGTGGAGTTTGAGAACGGAAAGGATCTCTCCTACTTCTGGAGCTGCGCGCTGCCCGTGGGCCATGCATTCGCATGTCCCATTCCGACATGGACGCCGCGTGAGACGCACCTTGTCATCCGCAGTGGAAAGAAAGACCTCGGTCGCTGGATCCGAGAGTCGCGCGACATCTATACCGACTGCGCACAGATCTATGGGTCGGCACCTGCGCGAATCGTTGCGATCTGGCTGATCGCCGTGAGCTCATTCCGCCGGGGGCGAGGCGACGCCTTCGTCGCGAATATTGCCCTCGAGGCTGCGGAAAAACGCCTCGTCGTGCTCTAGGGCCAAGGAGCGGGGACGTTGCCGCAAGCGGGCGGCGGCGCGCGAAGCGGCGCCCTTCGACCTCACCACGCCGCGTGCAAAAGTGAGAGCATCCCTGCGGCACGGCCTCCCCGTGCCCAGGGTAAGCCCGTCAGAAGCGCCTCCAGACGAACGAAGAGCATGAGCCGATGATCGCGCGCTTGTTCGTGCAGACAATCGCTTGGGTTGCCTTTACGGCCGTCGTCTTGTTCGTGTCTGCAGGCACCGCGCAATGGCCAAGCGCGTGGGTATTTCTCGCGATCCTCGCGGCGTTCGGGATCGCCGTGGGGCTTTGGCTTGCGCAATACAACCCCGCGCTCTTGATGGAACGGATGGGATCGATCGTGCAGCGAGAACAGAAGGCATGGGACCGAGTTTTCATGGTAGCGATCGTGGTCTTGTTCAATGCGTGGCTCGGCGTTATGGCGGCAGACGCAAAGCGATTTCACTGGTCTCAGATGCCTGGCTGGGCGCATTCGATCGGTGCTGTACTGATGATCGCTTCCTACCTCGGCGGCGCCGTCGTCTTCCGAGAAAACAGCTTTGCCGTGCCCGTCGTGAAGCTCCAGCGCAAGCGTGGACAGAGGATCGTGATGACGGGACCCTACGCTGTCGTCCGCCATCCCATGTATGCGGTCGGAGTTCTCTTCTTCCTCGGCGCGCCTCTGCTTCTCGGCTCGTTCTGGGGACTGGCTTTCGTTCCTCTCGTGCTCCTGCTCGTGGCGGTCCGCGCCCTCGGAGAGGAGAAGATGCTGAGGAAGGAGTTCCCGGAGTATGAGGACTATGCAGCGCGCGTGAGGAGCCGCCTCTTTCCGGGAATCTGGTGAGGCGCAGCAGTCTCCCATCGGGGCCGAAGCGGGCGCTCGCCACGTCTGATCCTGCACTCGAGGTGCTTGGCTAGAGTGCAGCCCATCGCCCGCTCCGCGGGCTGAAGGAGTGTCCCATGACGCAGGGGAAGTTCGTGCTCGTCGATGAACCCCGGGCAGGCGTGCGTCGGCTCACGCTGAACCGCCCGGAAAAGCGAAACGCTCTGCACAATGCGTTGCGTGGGTAACTCTTCGAAAGGCTGCATGAGGGCGATCGGGATCCCGCGGTACGGGTGACCGTCCTGCGGGGTGCGGGGCAGTCCTTTTCTGCGGGCTATGACCTTGCCGCGAATCACCTCGAGGCACAGCCGTATTTCACGGCGCACGGCGACGGTCTTTGGCCGCGCCACGTCGTGCAGGGGTGGTTCGATATCTGGGATCTCGCCAAGCCGGTGATCGCGCAGGTCCACGGCTACTGCCTGGCGGGCGGCAGTGAACTCGCAACAGCGTGTGATCTCGTCTACGTCGCCGAGGACGCACAAATCGGGTACCGCCCGTGCGCCTCATGAGCCCGCCCGACATGCAGTTCCATCCCTGGCTCATGGGCTTGCGCAACGCCATGGAGCTCATGCTCACCGGCGACGCCATCTCTGGCACCGAGGCCGCACGCGCGGGCTTCGCGAACCGTGCCTATCCCGCGGCCGAGCTCGAGACGCGGGTGCTCGAGATCGCCGAGCGCGTCGCGAAGATTCCCACGGATCTTCAGCAGCTCAACAAACGTTCCGTGCACCGGGCGATGGAGATCCAGGGGCTTCGTGCCGCCGTTCGCGCCGGTACAGAGATCCAGGCTCTGGGTTTTCACCAGCGCTCATCGCGCGAGTATTTCGCAGAGTTCGCGAAGGGCGTGACCCAGGCGCTCGACCGCCGCGACGAGCAATTCGGCGACTACCGCACGGCCAAGGAACGCAAGGACTCATAGCTCGATCGGGACTACCCGGCGTCGAGGAGCCGTTCCTCGAGACGTCGAAGTGTGTCGGATCCTACGCCGGCCGCCGCTGCGTAGTCGCGCATGGACCCGTATCTCGCCCGAATCTTCTCGAGAAGTCGGATCATCGTCTCCGCTTCCGCGTGCATGGTGTCTGGCGGAAGGGCAGCCAGAATGGACTGGTAGCCCTCGCTTTGCAGGAGCCGCTGCTGGATGGCTTCGAGTGCTTCGGCGGTGAGCACATAGTCCGCGACGATCGTGTCGTCGGGCACATCGAGGATCCCAAGAATCACCGCAGACAGCACCCCGGTGCGATCCTTGCCTGCGGCGCAGTGGTACACCGCAGGCGCATCGCTCGCTGCCAGTGTCTCGAGCGCGGCGGCGATCCGCTCCTTCGCAAATTCGGCCAGCAGGAAGTAACGATCGGCGAGCTGGATCGAGGCCTGTGCTCTGGCTTCGGGTCGCACCGTGAGTCCGTCGACCAGCGGCACGTGGTGGAAGCGGATCGGCAGCGCCGCAAGCGGCCCACGTCCTTCCGACCGCAGCTCCTCGCTCGAGCGCAGGTCGACGATCGTCCCAATCCCCAGCTTGTCACGCAGGATCGCGACGTCGGAGGGGGTCACGAGGTGGAGCGCATCACTGCGATAGAGCAGGCCCCGTTGCACGAGGCGCTCGTCGCGCGTCGCGTAGCCCCCAAGGTCGCGGAAGTTAAGACAACCCTCGAGCACCACTCTGCGCGGCGCAACTGCTCCCATGGAGGGATGCTAGGCGACGGCGGGCGTTGGGCTACTGCCCAGGTGCACGAAGCGGGGTCGCCTTGCCGAAGAGCCAGCCCTGGCCGTAGGGGATGCCGAGTTCGCCCAACGTGGTGAGCTCCTCGAGGGTATCGAGTCCTTCGGCGATGATCTGGGAGCCGATTCGGCCCGCGACGGCGTGGAGCGCGCGCAAGAGCTCCTGGCGGGAGGTATCCTGGTCGATGCCGCGCACGAACGCGCGATCGACCTTGATGAACTCCGGAGACAGCTCCATCACCGCCTCGAGGCTCGCGTAGCCTGCACCCGTATCATCGAGCGCGATCTGAAAGCCAAGGTTGCCGTAGTAGTCGCGCACTTCACGGAACAGCCAGTAGTTGTCGATTGACTCCTGCTCCGAAATCTCGAATACGATGTCACTCGGCTGCAGCTGGCAACGATCGAGGGTGCTTCTCAGCGAGTCCGCGCGAAAGCTCGGATCGTAGATCGTCGTCGGGCGGAAGTTCAGGAAGAGCTTCGTACCCTTCGGCAGGTCGAGCGCGCCTTCCAGGCCGCGTCGGCGACAGAGCGCGTCGAGCTCGAACACGAGGCCCTCCTCGGCCGCGCGCTGGAACAGCGTCATCGGAGACTGAAGCTCGGAGCCCGCGGGGCCTCGCGCCAGCGCCTCGTAACCAAACACGGTGCGCGTTGCGACCTCGACAATCGGCTCGTAGACCGAGTAGACCTGCTCCGCCACGAGGAGGCCCACCAATCGGCGCCGGCGGTCCCTCGCGATCAGGCGGGCGTTCAGTTCCGAATCGCCGCGTGCCTCCTCGATCGCCGCTCGCACCTGGGTGGCTGCCGAGCGGGTCGGGTTGTAGAGCTGGAAGGCGCAGCCCACCGAGAGGTTCGGGTGGCTCGGGAGGTAGGGATGCGCGACCCGATGGCCCTGTGCCGCGAGCGCGGGCTGCAGCACGCGGCAGAGCTCGGGCAGCCCTTCGCGCTGGAAGCGCGCGTCGCGCGCGTCGCGAAACAGGGCGATCAGAAGTTCGCTGCGCCCGGTTTCACCTTGGACCATGAGGTCCCGGTCTGCGAGACGAAACCGAATCGTGTCAGAAACGAAATTCGCCAGTGCGCGCATCGAGCGTTGATGAGCTTCTGGCCCGTAGGTGCGCTCGATCTCAGCGAGCGCGGTCGCGTCGACTACCAACAGGCCGAGTGCACCATCACGCTCAAAGCGCCGGCCGATCTCCAGCAGTGCCTCGCCCAGCGGGGGCGGTGCGCCTTGGTAGGCGACCGCGGCGTCGTCAGCGTGCGAATCGGAGGCAGAAGGTACGGCGATCGGGACGGAACTCATCGGACATCGCATCGGCAAGCCTGGCCGCAAGATTGAGGCGCGCGAGGAGCTCAGTACCGGGTGACACCTGGCAGGTGGCCGAAGCCCAAGTAGGCGATACGGCGGAAGCCGAGGTCCATATCGTCGGTGACCGTGCGAATGAGCCGCTCTCCCTCCACCGCGAACTCGGGGAGCTTGGCCAAGTTCTCTCGCAGTGCTTCGGGCAGCGGGCTTCGCATCTCGACCTCGATCTCGTAGGGAGCCAGCTCGCCGCGGTAGGGTGCGAGGGCACCGCTGCCCGCGAGCTCCACCGCACGCCGCGCCCCATCCCGGATCCTCTTCCGGGCGCGGGCGGGCGGAAGGACGTCGCCCGCGACGTTCGAGAGGGCACGCTTGACCTCGACGGCCTCCGCCGCCGGGACGCGCTTGCGCAGCTGCTCGCAGACCACCTGATCCCCTGTGATCAAGCCAACGGGGACCCCCAGCTCTCCCGCGCGGATTGCGAAGATCTCCGGCTCACCGCAGTCGTGTCCCCCAATGCGTACGGCGCGGAAGCGTTCGTAGGAGATGGTATGCGCCATGATCCCCGGGAACGAACCCGCCCGGGCGTGGTGACCTACCAACAGCACGACCCCGCAGTGCGCATCTAGCCCAGCCATCGTCGTCGCAGTCGGCCGACCGGCGCCTCGGACGACGTGACAGCGCGGATCGATCTCGTCGAGGAGGAGGTCGCACAACTCCTCAACGCCGTGGTTCTCCTCCACCACGACCTCGGTCGCCCCGGCCTCGAAGGCACCTTCGATCGCCGCATTCGCATCCAGCGTCATGAAGCGGCGGTTGCGTTGGTAGTCCATGCCCTGGGTGATGACGTCGGCCCAGCGCACGAGCCCGGAAACGCCCTCCATGTCGATGCTCAGAAAGACCTTCACCGGAGCCGTACCTCCCCGCCGGGGAAACCCTCCGCCCATTCTAGACGATGAGCTCTAGTGGTGATGCGCGTCACACGTTGCCCACCCGGACTGGTCGCTCGAATCGCGTGGGCCGCGCTGAGAGCGGGGCCCATACCGAGGGAGGTCCCTATGGGGCTCCATGCCAGCACGTCCGCGAAAGCGCGGCGCCTACTTTGCGATGCGCTTCCGATCCTTCTCGTGGCGTTCTGCCTGTTTGTTGCGCCAGGCTGTGCGACTCATCGCACGCAAGAAGCCGTTGTGGGCTACGACTCCGACGAGGCCCCTCCCCCGCCCCACACCCCCGCCCGCGGCTGGCGGCGTAGGCATCCTGACGGGGTCGAAATCATCTATCGCAGCGAGCTTGGTGCGTACGTTGTGGTGGGCCTCGACGATGCGTATTACTGCGACGACGTCTTCTATCTTTGGGACTCCGGGCGCTGGCTCCGGGCCCCCCATTTCACTGGTCCGTGGGTAGCGGTTCCCACGAGCGAGGTACCGGCCAATCTCGCGCGTCGCCCGGGGAAACTGAAGGCTGCCAGCAACCCGCACGACGAGAACGGCGCTCACTGATTACCGGGGCTCCGCTCATCTCCCGGATGTACGCCTGCGCTGTCCAAGCATCTTCTTCAACCCGAAGCCATCGCTCGACTTGTGGCCACCGCACGAGCTCTGGGGATCCAAGGGACCACGACCGCCCTCCAGCGGCTTCATGCAGAGGAAGGCTCAGCGAGTTTGGCTCAAGGCCGGCGTCGGCGCGGCAAGCCTCGCGAGCACTTCTCTCGCGTGCATCTCCATTCGCAACTGACTCTCCTCATCGATGAACTCGCCAAGACGCGCCCGCTCGACCCACTGCAGCGCATGGGATTCTTCACCTGCCACAGGCTCTTGGCCGGGCGCCGCTTCAAGGAGAAAGCGCACGTCGAAGTGAACATGGGCGGGCTCGCTCCCGCACGCGGGAATCTCGTGCACGTCCACGTCGAGAGGCACCGGGTCGGGCTCGTCCGGGAGGGGGCGAAATCCGCGCATCCCGGACTCCTCTCGTGCCTCGCGCAGCGCGACACGCAGGGGGTCGGCGTCTCCGTCGGCGTGACCCCCGAGCTGCAGCCAGCGACCAAGCTTGCGGTGGTGCGTAAGGAGCACGCAGCGATGGTCGGGCGACAAGATCCAAGCCGAACCGGTCACGTGTCCCTCACGACAGCTTCGCTCGAAGCAATCCTCGTGGGCGCGCACGAAGGCAATCACGCGGGCGATGCGCGCCCGGTCCTCCGGCCAACGCCCGAGATAACGATGCAGCAGGTGAAGCAGAGGCGCGCGGTGCATCCCGCGCAGATTCTCCCAAAGGACGGCCGCTCGCGCAGTACCCCCGCCCAACTGCTAGTTTGCAGCAGATGCGGTACCGGGCCGTGCTCTTCGATCTCGGGGGTGTCGTGCTCGGCTCGCCGCTCCACGCCATCGCCGGCTACGAGCGCGAGCGCGGTATCCCCGCCGGGTTCGTAAACCGAGTCGTTGTGTCTTCGGGCCCGAGCGGCGCGTGGTCGCGCCTCGAGCGCGGAGAGCTGTCGATGGAGCAGTTCCACACCGCCTTCGACGCCGAATGCGCCTCCGCTGGTCGCCCGATTGATGCGCGTGCGCTGATGGAACTCGTGCACACGGCCAGTGAGCCACGACCCATGATGCTCGAGGCCATCCGCTGCATCCGAGCAAGAGGCCTCTCCACCGGCGCCATCACAAACAATTGGGTAAGCGAGGCCGAAGGCACGCGCCAACTGCGCCCGAACTTCGACGCGTTCGTGGAATCGTGCGTGACGGGGGTGCGCAAGCCAGATCCTCGCATCTACCGCATCGCCTGCGAGGGACTCGGCATCGACCCTCCGCAAGCCGTGTTTCTCGATGATCTTGGAGCGAATCTGAAGCCTGCGCGCGCGCTCGGAATGACCACGATCAAGGTGGACGACCCGGTGGCTGCGCTCCATGAGCTCGGCAATGTGCTCGGGTTGGAGCTTCTGGGATAGGCGGCATCGAAGTAGCGCGGGTTCTGACTAGGGCCCGCTAAGGAGGAGCCGGTGAACGACCGCGTGCTTTGCTCGATCAAGGAGGGCGTCGCCGACGTGCGCCTGAATCGCCCGGACAAACTCAATGCGCTCGATCTCGCCATGTTCGAAGCGCTCGTCGAGACGGGCCGCTCGCTCATGCGCGAGCCGGGGTTGCGTTCGGTCGTGCTGTCTGGCGAGGGCCGTGGCTTTTGTGCCGGGCTCGATTTCTCAAGCTTCGCCGGATTGGCCGCCGGCGCGAGCTCCGGCCCTCGACCCTCGCGGCAGCTCTTCGACCGGGATCAGGAAAGCCCGGCGAACTTCGCCCAGCGCGCGGCCTGGATCTGGACCGAGCTTCCGGTGCCCGTGATCGCCGCGATCCATGGCGTGGCCTACGGCGGTGGACTCCAGATCGCACTCGGCGCCGACATTCGGTACGTGGCGCCAGATGCTCGGCTCTCGGTCATGGAGGTCAAGTGGGGCCTGGTCCCCGACATGAGCGGTACCCAGACCCTGCGCCACCTCGTCCGCCTTGATGTCGCCAAGGAGCTGACCTTTACCGGCCGCGTCGTTGGCGGGAGCGAGGCGGTGGGTCTTGGACTGGCGACACATCTAAGCGACACTCCCCTAGAGGCGGCGCGGGCCCTGGCACGGGAGGTTGCCGGCAAGTCGCCGGATGCCATTCGCGCGGCCAAGCGTCTTTTGAGCGGCGCCTTCGCCTCGGCGACCGAGGAGGGGCTGCGCCTCGAGCAGTCTCTCCAGGGATCGCTGCTCGGGAGGCCGAACCAGGCGGAGGCCGTGAAGGCGAACCTGGAGAAGCGGGAGCCCCGCTTTCGCGACTCGGAATAGGGCCCCGGGAGCTCCTCAGGTCGGGTCGGCGACCGGCCGAAAAGACCGGTATGCGCCTTGGCCTCCGCATCACTCTGTCGGCCCTTCTCGCGATCGTCCTCTCCGGTTCGCTGACCGCTTGCATGATTTTGGACGAGCTCGACGACGCCAACAAGAAGATGAAGGTGGGGGACCAAAGCCCTGGTGCGAAGCCGCCCGACTCTGCGGAGCCGGGGAACTCCATTGCGGGGAAACCCAAGAAGCCCGAGCCGGGACTCTTCGACAAGGTGCTCGCGTGGGGGAAGAAGTCGACGGAGCCCGCCCCGAAGCCCCATGACCCGAACGACCCCATCGTCAAATGCGAGAACCATGGCTCGACGAGCTTTGTGTACAAGTTCGATTGCCAGCAAAGCGGCGGCGTCGTAGTCGGCACTCACAAGGCGTAAATGACCGACTACCTTCCGCGCCGTGCCGGGCGACCCTGTCTTCCGCCGCAGCCGCATGATTGGTGACGCCGAGATCGACGAGCTCGGCCACGTCAACAACGTCGTCTGGGTGCAGCTCGTGATGGAGCTCGCCGGCGCGCATTCTCGGGCCGTCGGCCTCGATTTCGCCACGTACCGCGAGCTGGGAGGCATCTACGTGGTCCGGCGTCACGAACTCGACTACCTGCAGCCTGCCTTCCCGGACGACGAGATCACGGAGGAGACTTGGATCGCGGAGATGCGGGGAGCCCGCACCCTGCGGCGGGCCCGCTTCACCCGCAAGAGCGACGGAGCCCGGCTGCTTGAATCCAAGAGCCATTGGGCCTTCGTCGACTTCCTGACGCAGCGCCCGCGTCGGCTCCCCTCCGAGGTGCTTCGGCGCTTCACCGTCTGGGAGGAGCCTGTCCCATGAACCCGGGGGGGAGCCCTGTTCGGCGAGGCGTTTCCCTCCGCCCAGCTCCTAGGTGAGGCCCTCCCGGAGCCCCAAATGCCCCGTGACCCAGTCCACCGCTTCCGCCTATACTTCGCCACTGAACGTTGTTCAGTGGGCCTTCTCCCGTCGGCCCAGGGCAGCCAGAGCACGCACACTGCAAGGGAGAGGCTGGATGCCGGTTCGTTTCCCGTCCCTCGAGTTCTTCCAGGCACTTCAGCAGCGCACCAAGCAGGACCACGACGTCTTTGAGAAGCTCGGGTATTGCGACACGCGATTCGGTGTCCGGATCGGCGACACGCTCTACAGCATCATCTTCGAGATCTACGAGTGCGTTCAGGTGGGCGCGGGCGGTGACCCTGCGCAGCTCGACTTCGTCCTTTCGGCACCGGCGGCGCTCTGGAACGAAATGATCGAGTCGATTCGAAAGCATGGAGGCGCTGGTATCGACCACTCCCTCAATACGCTCACCCACCTCGGAGACGTGATGAAGGTGCAGTACCAGGACGCCGAGGGACACGACAAGTTCTATCGCTATATGGCCACGATCCAGGAGTTCTTCGACCAGGCCCGACACCTGGACGTGATCGTCAGCTAGGAGAGGCGGGAAGCGTGGCGTACATCGCACCGAAAGACTACGCGCAGGATCCCGAGATCCTGGCCAAGGTCATGAAGGTGCTGGGCGGCGAGCTCGATCTGTCATGGATGCGCATCAGCGCGGGAGCGATCGCGGCCCGCCCGACCAAGCCCGGCTACGGCCTCACCCTCGACGACATTAACCAGGGCAGCTACGGACCCGATCGAATTCCGGAAATCGTGCGCCACAACTTCTCCATGGCGCCCCGCGGAGCCGTTTTGCCCCGCGGCCTGCCTTCGCTCGGATACCGCTTGAATCGCAAGAGCGAGGTCTGGGCAGATCTCGCGGCCGCACTGTTCGAGGAAGGCAAATCGCGGCGCTGGGCGCCCGCGCACGACGTACCGTGGGGCGCTCTCGAGACGAGCGGACTCGGAGAGTCGGAAAAGCTGGCGATGCGCCAGCTCTGCACGGGCTTGGTGTCGATTGGCCTCGTCTGTGCCGACGTGCCCGCCCGCTGGGTGTGGCAGATGAACCAGGAATTCCATGAGATCAAATATCTGCTTTGCCTGCAGATGATCGATGCGACCCGCATCGCAGAGGCCTTCCGCAAGCGCGCCCTCTACGGCAGCGGCGCCCTCGGCGTGGACTCGCGCGAGCTCGGCGAGCTGCTCAAGATGGTCTTCGATTCAGGAACCTATCCTTGTGCGTCGGCCTCGATGAACCTGACGTTGTTCTCGTGGGTGCAAGGACTCGGGCGAGAGCTCGCTGCCCGCGCGCGCAACCCAGTGGACCTCTACCTCGGTACACGGCTCACCCAGGACGCCACGCGCTTCATCGCCTACGGCATCGATCACCTAAAGCAGCTGATGCGCGCGCGCCCCGCGGAGGCCGAGAGCTTGAACGGCCACCTCGACGCGGTCGAAAACGGGGTCGTGGGCTGGCTCGGCGCACGAGAGACGCTTGAGCCCCTTGTCCTCCTCGCCGGAGGATTGGACCCGATCGCACGTTTCTATGCGCGACAAGCCGACGAGTACTTCGAGCGCTGCGCAGCCGCCGGTCTCGGTGATCGCCGAGGTCGTAGCCCGATCCCGAAACTCGTCTCCCTGATCGGAGGTTGACCATGAGCTACTACGGTTCGACCGACTACCTCGCGAGCCCCGACTTCGTGCTGCGCATGAAGGACATCCGGAAGGGCAATCTCGACCTCGCGTGGATGAAGGCCGGCACAGAGCAGGTGAAGGTAAACGCCGAGAGCCCGCGTCGCGGCCTCACCTTCCTCGATTGCAATCGTGGCAGTTACGGCTACGACGCGTTGCCCGAAATTCCGCGCGGGCCGCGCGGCGCCGCGCCCCGCGGCGCGAGCTACGAGGTTGATGAACAGGCTGACCTCTCGCCCGAGTTGAACCGCAAGAGTGATGTGTGGGCTTACAAGGTGGCATCGTTCTACGAAGAGGCGATGAGCCGACAGTGGGACGCCACCACCTACATCCCCTGGGCAGACCTCGAGAGGTACGAACGGCCGGAAGAGGTCGAGATTGCGTTCGCGCAGCTCTGCACCTTCTTCACAGAAGTGGAGATGATCGCCACCGACCTCCCGGCGAAATGGATGTGGCGGATGAACAACCAGTTTCACGAGGTGAAGCATTTCATCGCCAGCCAGGCCATCGACGAGGCACGTCACGCCGAGGTGTTTCGCAAGCGCGTTCTCGCGGGCGGTGTGGGAATGATGCAGGCGATGCCCCAGGCCGAGCATTCGCTGAAAGCGATTCTCGACGGGGACTCCTACAGCGAAGCCAGTGCCTTCATGCACCTGCTGGCCGAGGGCAACGTGCTCACGATGTTTCGCTTTAGCGAGTACATCTCGCCCACGCCAGTGGACAAGCGGATCTTCCAGCTCGTGATGCAGGACGAGGCGCGCCACGTCTCCTACGGCATGCAGCACCTTAAGTGGATCATCGACCACACACCCGAGCGAAAGGAGCAGCTGCATCTCGCGCTCGATGAGGCGGAGACCTTCTCGATCAGCCAGTTCGACTCCGCCCTATTTGAGGCGATGATCGTGCTCGCGGGCAAGGGGACGAAGCCTGCCCAGATCAAGCGCGGAATTGAGATCGTGGGAACGCTCCAAGTCAAGCAGATCGAGGAGTACTTCGGGCGGCTTCGCCGGGCAGGCTTTGAAGAGCGCATCGAGCGCAGCAAGTTTCAGCCTCTCTTAGCGATGATTGGCCTCGGCAAGCAGGACGTCGTCCTTCCGAGCTGACACGCTGCGCTCCCGCGCAAAGCGGCAAAACGCAGGCGGCGCCGGGGATGGCGAGGAGGTGCAGCCCCGCGCGTGGCGCGGAGAACCAGCCGGGCTTGACCGCTCCCCTCACTCGACGAGCAGAAGCTCCCGCCCGTTCCAGCGCACGGTCTGGTCGTCGTCACGAACACGCGACCAATCGAAGCTTGGCAAGAGTTCCCCCGGCGCGGTTGGCTCGGGAAGAGCGAGCAGGCCCGCTGCGTGGGCGAGCCAGCCGCAGAGCTCTCGGGGCCCGTAACACCCCCGCAGCTGCTCGATCGAGACGGAGCCGTGGAACTTGGCGAGCTTGCCGCCGCGCTCTTCCAGGAGGAGGAACTGGTGGCGGTACGCGAGCTCGGGCAGTCCGAGCAGGCGCTGCAGCGCCACCTGCGTCGCCGTACTCGGAGCGATGTCTCGTCCCCGCACGATGCGGGTCACCCCACGAGCCGCATCGTCGACGACGACTGCAAGCTGATAGGCCACGGCGCCGTCGCGCCGACGCACGATCGGGTCCCCCATCACCTCCCCGGGATCTTGTGCGAGGTCGAGCCCGCTCTCGTCGTAGGGCTCCACCCGGCCTGGCGGGAGCAGCACGCGCAGCGGCTCTGCCGCCGTGCGCCAGCCACCCCCTGGAAGAGCGCGCCCGCGACACGTCCCGGCGTAACGATACCCGCCATCGGGAGCACGGACGGCCGTGACCTCGATTTGCGAGCGGGTGCAGCGGCATGGATAGAGCACGCCCGCGGCCTCCAGGCGATCGAGCGCCGCCTCGTGGCGCGGCTTGGCTTCCTGCTGTACCTCACGGGCGTCGAAGTCAAGGCCGAGCCAGGCGAGGTCGCGGTCCATCCGGGGGCCCCACTCTGAGCGAGAACGCTCGGGGTCGAGGTCTTCGAGCCGCAGCAGGAGATGGGCACCCCGCGACCGCGCGTCGAGCCAGCACAACAAGGCCGCGAGCAGCGTCCCCGGATGCGCAAGGCCGGTCGTAGAGGGTGCGAAACGGCAGATTTCCATCGCAATACCCCGCGGGCCCAAAGTAAGGGAATCCTGCGGATCGCGCGGTATGCTCCGCCCGCTCCGGCTATTGCCGGTAAAGAAGGGATCTTCGATGTCCACCCGCTTGTGCCTTGCGATCGCCCTATTCGCCGGATTCGGAATCGTGGCGTGCCAGAAGCCTGCCGCCACCGACACCGCCAAGGACGCCACGGCCGGTGAGCTCGCGACCGACGACGAGAAGTCCATTTACACCCTGGGCATCGCCCTGGCGCGCAATCTCGAGCCTTTCAATCTGACGGAACCGGAGCTCAAGACCCTCGAGCAGGGCCTCAACGACGGCGCGCTGCACCGTGCGCCGAAGGTCGACTTCGAGACCCAAGCGCCGAAGCTGCAGGCATTTGCCAAGCAGCGCGCGGCCGCGGGTGCCGCTGAAGAAGAGAAGGCTTCGGAGAGTTTCCTGGCGTCGGCGAGCGGCGAGGCCGGTGCTCAGAAGTTCGACTCGGGTCTCGTGATGAAAGAGATCTCACCGGGTACCGGCGACTCGCCGAAGGCCACGGACACGGTTCGCGTGCACTACGAGGGCAAGCTTCGAGACGGAACCGTTTTCGACAGCTCCATCCAACGCGGCACTCCCTTCCAGGTGACGCTTAACCGGGTGATCCCCTGCTGGACCGAAGGCTTGCAGAAGATGAAGGTGGGCGGGAAGGCCAGGCTCACCTGTCCCGCGAAAATCGCCTACGGCGATCGCGGCTTTCCGCCGAAGATCAAGCCCGGTAGCGCGCTCCAGTTCGAGGTCGAGCTGATCGAGATTCTGCCGCCGCCTGAGCTCCCGCAGGGTCACCCCGCACTCCCAGGCGCACCGCAGGCCGACGGGGGTGGCACGAAGGGTGACGCGGGCAAGCCGTCCGCGGCGCCCAAGAAGCCGTAGCGAAAACCGTGGCCGCGCACGCGCTCGCCGATCCGCTCGCGGGCCTATTCTGGGGGCTCGCCGTGACGAGCCTGATTGTTGTCCCGCTCTACGCGGGCAGCGTGCGCGGCCGCGCCTACGCCCTCTTTGGGTTTGTCATTCTGCTGCTCTCGCTGCCCGGGGCGATCGTGATGCATGAACGGCTCCTCGCCTGGCTCGCCCCGGGAGTAGCGCGCCTCGCGAACGCCGCGTTCGTGTACTCGATCGCGGCAGCAGGTGTGCACCTGGCATCCCTCGTACGGCCGCGGCTACGAGGGCCCGGTTTTCGCTTCCTGGTCAGCATCCCGGGGATGGCGTTTATCGCCGCAGGCGCCCTCTCGGGCCTTTGGCTTTTGGCGCTGCTTCCCTTGCGGGCTGTGCTCGCCGCTCTCGACTGGCACCGCGCGCTCGCGGCTCTGCGCTGGCTCGACCTTTTGCCGTTTGTCATCGCCGCACTCTCCATCGTGACCTCGCTGCGCCTCGCGCGCGAAGTAGTACGCATCCGCCTTGCCCGCACGGATGACGATGGGCCCACCCGTGTCATGCGCGTTCCCCTCGAGCGCTATCGCCGGCGCGTGCCTTCGCCCCTCTCGAGCCGCCCGCTGAGGATCGTTCAGATTTCAGATCCGCACCTTGGGCCGTGGCAATCGGTGGCCGCGCTGCGCCGCCGGATCGCCGAGCTATGCGCCCACGAGCCGGATCTGGTTCTGCTCACCGGAGACTTCCTCACCATGGAGGGCCGCGGCACTCCAGGTGCCCTCGCCGAGGCGCTGGCTCCGCTGCACGACCTCGAAGGGCGTACCTTCGCGATTCTCGGCAACCACGACCACGAGTCGTTGGAAGAGGTCACCGGCGGCCTCACGAAGAACCGCATCCGGTTGCTGGTGGACGACGAGGCCGTCGTGGAGACTCCGGCAGGGTCCGTCCAGATCCTCGGAGCCGACTACGTGGGGAAGGGGCGCAAGGAACACCTCGAGGGGCTGCTCGCGCGCTACCCGCGGCGGGAGGATCACCTGCGCTTGCTGCTGCTCCACGACCCCCTCGGATTCCGCTTCGTTCCGCGCGGGGACGCGGATCTCACGCTCTCCGGCCATACCCATGGAGGGCAGCTGGGCCTTGTCAGCATCGGGCTTGATTGGACCGTGCTGGCGCGCTCGGCGTGGCCAGACCATGGCCTCTTCGGGCACGGTCGCAATCGTCTCTACGTGCATCGCGGAACCGGGTTCTACGGATTCCCGCTCCGCATCGGTGTCCCCGGCGAGGCTTCGCTGCTCGAACTCGTCTTCGATTAGGAACTGCGCCACTTAGGCAGCCGGCGCGTCCGGGCAAAGCCGCGAGCCAGCGGATCCTAGCCCGCGCTCAGAAGCGCCCCGTAGCCTTCGCGGAAGGTCGGATAGAGGAACCGGTATCCCGAAGCGAGGAGTCGATCATTGGCGGCGCGCTTGCTGCCGGCGGAACGGCCACTCGCTGCGCCTCGCCCGGGTTCGAGCGGCGGCAGTGGTACAGCGAGTCGCTCCGCCAGCCAATGCAGGACGAGGGACTCGTCTGCCGGTTCACAGTCGACGCCGAGATAGACGCGCTGCGGCGCTTCGAGGCCGAGCAAATGCTCGAGTACACCGGCACAGTCGTCACGATGAATGCGATTGGTGTAGCGCGGCGGGCCTTCGCGCAGCCTCACCTTTCCGCTGCGCACGTTCTCGATGAGGCGCGTCCGCCCGGGCCCGTAGATGCCGCCGAGCCGTACCACGAGGCCTGGGTACCGGGAAGCGAGGATGAGCTGCTCACCCTCAAGTAGGCAACGACCCGAAACCCCCCGGGGGTTCGTGGGCGACGTCTCATCGACCCACTCGCCGTTGCTCTGGCCGTACACCGCAGTGCTTGAGGTGAACAGGATTCGCCGTGGTGACTGGGCCTGTTCCTCGAGTACTACGAGGAGATTGCGAAGGCCGTCGACATAGGCGGCCTTGTAAGCCGCTTCATGAAAGCCGTCGGCGGCGGCCGTATACACCACGGCGCCGAGATCTCCGGGGAGGCCACGAAGCGTCGCTGGATCCGATAGATCGGCGGTGATCGGTCGGACACCGTCCGGCAGTCCGCTCGGCGTGCGGCGAAGTCCGAAGACCTCGCACCTTGCGTCGGCCAGCCGGCGCGCAAGCGCAGAGCCCACGTAGCCGCAGCCGGCAATCAGGACGCGCACCGCGCAAGCCTACCCGGATCCCAAGGACCCGTCGCTATCGAAGCGACCGCCTCGTCTCGGTATCCTGGCAGGTGCGTGGCTGCTTCCTCGCTCCCGCCCAGTGCTCTCTCGCCTGCGGACGAGCTCGTCCGAACCGTCTCCCGCGACGGCAGCGTGCTCGTGCGCGCGCTCGTCGCCACCCGGCTCGTGCGAGAGGCCGCGCAACGCCACGGCGCCTTCCCGACGGCCGCCGCCGCCCTGGGCCGCAGCCTGATGGGCGCGGTACTGATCGCGGCCGGAGCCAAGGACGAGGAGACCGTGCAGCTGCAGTTTCGTGGGGATGGCCCGCTTCGCTCTCTCACCGTGATCGCGGATGCCGCAGGTCACGTCCGCGGATTCGCCGGCGATCCCAAGGCGCATCCCCCGCCACGCGACGGCAAGCTCGACGTTGCGGCAGCGCTTGGGCGCGGTGTGCTCGCGGTCGTGCGCTATCACCCCGCCTGGCGAGAGCCCTACACAGGTGTCGTCCCGCTCGTCTCGGGCGAAATCGCAGAGGACCTCGCCCACTACCTGGGTGAGAGCGAGCAGAAGCCTTCAGCCGTGGCGCTGGGTGTGTACATCGACGCGTGTGGAGTGGTTGAGGCCGCGGGCGGATTTCTCGTCCAGGCGCTCCCGGGCGCGGACGACGAGACTCTTGCGCGCCTTGAGCGGGCCGTCCACTCCATCGGGCGTCCTTCGCAGCTCGTGCGCGCGGGCGTCCGAGCGGATGATCTGATCGATCGGTTGCTCGAAGGCGTCGGGGCCGCAGAGCGCGCCCGCACGCACCCCACGTTCCTCTGCCGATGCGACCGCGATCGGGTGCGGCAGGCGGTGGTGCTGCTCGGGCGAAACGAGCTCCACGAGATCGCGCGAAGCGGTGAGGAGCTCGAGGTGCGCTGCGAATTCTGTGCGAGCTGCTATCGAATCCCCGCGGATGAGGTGGGCGGCCTCGTTCCGGACGCCTAGTTCGTCCCGCCCTGGGTGTCGAGCAGGGAGGCCGGGTCGGACCTCCCGCTCGAACCGCGCGATCGGCTGGCCAGGCCTACTCCTCGTGAAAGCCTCTGGCGCCCCGCGTCTGTTTCTTGCGCGATCTCAACCGCTTCGCAGCGAGACGGGCTTCGGCGGCGCTGCGCGTCGGACGCGTCGGCTTGCGCGGGCGGGGTGGTGCAGCCACCTCGGTCAGCATCCGCCGCAGCCGCTCAACGCAGTCCGCGACGTTGCGCCCTCGGTCGCGGAAGCGAGAGCTCATGATGAGGAGCTCCCCGTCTCCTGTGAGACGATGAGCGAAGCGCTCGAGGAAGCGTTGGCGCAGGGAGGCCGGGAGCTGCGTACTCGCGCGAACGGGCCAACGCAGGATCGCTTTGCTGCTCACCTTGTTCACATTCTGCCCACCGGCCCCGCCGCTCCGTGCGTAGGAAAAGGAGAGCTCGCCGAGCGGCACCGCACACTCGCTCCGCGCCTGGGGAGGCTCGCCGTCCCTGCCGCTCATGGCCTGGGCGTCTCGCCTCGGCGCGTCCTCTCGCGGACGCGGACCTCCCCCTCAAGGCGTGCGTTCGCCTCGCGCAGTGCCTGCTCGCAATCGAGTCCGAGGGACCGACCGAACGCGACGCAGCTCAAAAGGAAATCGCCCAACGCCTCACGCAGGCGCCGGGCCGCGGCTGCGCTCGGGAGTTCCCCCTCCACCTCCGCCGCCTCTCGCTCGAGGCGTGCCAGCGCCTGCCGAGGCGGCGCGAGCTCGCTGTCGAGACGGCTCAATACCGCCCGGCGCTGGAGCTTCTCCGCGCGCAGGAGTGCGGGGAGCGCGAGGGGCAGATCGTCGAGCACTCCCGGCGCCACACCGCGTTCCCCAGCCCGCGCTGCGCGTTCGGCCGCCTTGTGCGCCTCCCACTCCCGCGTTTGCGCCTCGGCCGACTCCACCGTGGCTTCTCCAAACACATGAGGATGTCGACGTACAAGCTTGTCGCACAGTTGGCGAGCCACGTCTTCGAACGCGAAGGCACCTTCTTCGCGGGCCATCTGCGCGTGATAGACCACCTGGAGGAGGAGATCGCCGAGTTCCTCACGCAGCGCCGCACGATCGCCCCGACGGATCGCGTCGTCCACTTCGTAGGCCTCTTCGATCGTGAAAGGAGCGATCGTCGCGAAGGTCTGCTCGCGGTCCCAGGGGCAGCCGTGCTCTGGATCGCGCAGGCGGGCCATGATCTCGAGCAATCGTTCTAGCGCGTCCATGGGGTGTGGCGTCCTCCTACCGAAGCCCGACGATCGTGCCGTCTTGTAGATCGATCCGCTCGGCCAGGGGATGACGTGGGAGCCCCGGCATCCGCAAGATTTCGCCGGTCAGTACAACCAGAAAACCCGCCCCTGCGTTGATCTGAATACCACGCACCGTGACGTCAAAATCGACCGGTCTTCCGCGTCGGTGGGGGTCGTCGGAGAGCGAGTTTTGGGTCTTTGCGATGCAGATCGGGAGCTGTCCGTAGCCGAGCCGCTCGATCTGATCGAGGTCACGCTGCGCGGAGGTGGTGAAGGCGATGTCCCGGGCGCCGTACATGATGCGCGCCACGGCGCGGATCTTGTCGGGCACTGGATCTGCCCAGTGGTAGAGCGGGCGGAAGGGACGGCTCGATCCGCCGGCGTGGGCCAACACCACCCGCGCAAGGTCGAGGGCACCCTCCCCTCCTTTCGCGAAGTGGTCCGTCACCGCGAAGGGCACGCGGAGTTCTTGGCAGCGCGTCCTTACAAGCTCGATCTCGGGCTCGCGGTCCGAGTCAAAACGGTTCAGAGCGACGACGGGGGACTCGCCGAAGGCCCGGATGTTTTCGATGTGCTTCTCGAGGTTTGGCAAGCCGAGCGCCAGCGCGGCCTGGTTCGGCTGGTCGAGTTCCTTCAGCAGCGCTCCCCCATGAAGCTTCAAGGCGCGAAGCGTCGCGACCAGAACGACCGCCGCCGCCTCGAGGCCCGCGCTCACGCACTTGATATCGAAGAACTTCTCTGCGCCGAGATCGAATCCGAAACCGGCTTCGGTCACCGCCCAGTCCGCAAGCGTCAAGGCGGCGCGGGTGGCGATCACGCTGCTACACCCGTGGGCGATGTTGGCGAAGGGGCCACCATGCACAAACGCCGGCGTCCCCTCGAGGGTGCGCACAAGATTCGGTTGCAAGGCGTCGCGCAGGAGCGCCAGCATCGCACCCGTCGCACCGAGCCGGTCGGTGATCACGGGCTCTCCGGACGTCGTGAATGCGACCACGCTTCGCGCGAGCCGCAGGCGCAGGTCCTCGGCGTCGCTGGCGAGGCAGAGCATCGCCATCACCTCCGAGGCCGCAGTGATGTCAAAACCGGTTTCGCGAGGCACGCCATCCGTCGGTCCCCCAAGACCCACCACGATGTTGCGAAGCGCGCGGTCGTTCAGGTCGAGGATGCGTCGCCACAAAACGCGACGCGGATCGATGGAGAGCGGATTCCCGAAGTGAAGATGGTTGTCGATCAGCGCGGCGAGCAGGTTGTGGGCGCTCGTGACGGCGTGGAAGTCGCCTGTGAAGTGCAGATTGATGCGATCGGCGGGGATCAGCTGCGCCGCCCCGCCGCCGGTGCCTCCGCCCTTCATCCCGAGACATGGGCCGAGCGACGGCTCGCGAAGCGCGAGGCATGCGCATTCACCCAGACGTGTCAGTGCGTCGGCGAGACCGATACTGGTCGTCGTCTTGCCCTCCCCCGCGGGCGTGGGCGTCATAGCGGAGACGAGCACGAGCCGTGCGGCTCCCTGGCGTGTGCGCGCCCGTGTGAGCACCCCGCGCTCGAGCTTCGCCGCGTCGGGTCCCCACGGCACGAGGTCCGCGGCGGAGAGTCCGAGTCTTGCACCGGCATCGAAAAGGGAGTGGCTCGGAGGCATCGGCGGCTACTCCTCGACCGGATCAGGCACCGAAGGGCTGCCCATACCGGTCCGCGAATGCGACCTCGGCGAGCGGCCGCCGTCGCAGGCGCCCGGGAAAGCCGCGTTCTGGCTTGCCCAGAGCAACCAGCGCTGTGGTGACAATTCCTTCCGGGATCGAAAGAAGCCCCCGCACGCGTTCTTCCTCCGCGCAAAGAAGCGTCGTGAGCGCTGTGCCGAGTCCCTCCTCGCGTGCCTTCAACAGGAGGTTCTGCACCGCGGGATAGACCGACGCACCGCCGACGATCGAAAGCCGCCCGAGCCCGCGATCGGTGGCATAGAGGTCCCCAAGAACCGCGCAGACGACGATCAGCACGGGTACCTCCGCCAGGTGTTCGGCGAAGTGATCGGCATTGGCGACGAGCTTCGATGCCCTTGCCGCTGCGGGATCGGCTGCGCGCACATTCTTGAGATAGGCCTTCCATAGCGGGAGGTACCAGGCGGCGAGCTGGCGTCGCTTCTCAGGATCGCGCACGGCGATGAGCCGCACGGGATGGCGGTTGCCGCCCGACGGCGCGTAGCGCGCCGCATCGAGGACGCGCGCGAGCACGGCGGCGGGGACGCTCTCGCGCGCATAGAAGCGGCACGTTCCCGTTGTCTCGAGAATCTCCTGAAACTTCATCCCGGGGCCCTCCATTCGCCGAGAGTACCCGAGTTGCTTCTGATACCGTGGGCCCATGCGGATCCGCCAGGTGGCAATCGCCGCGCCGGCGCTGGAACCCGTGGTCGAGGACTTGCGCGCGGTCCTCGGCCTTGAGGTGTGCTTTCACGATCCGGGAGTCGATGTGTTCGGCTTGCGCAACGCCTTGCTCCCGGTGGGCGACGCCTTTCTCGAGGTCCTGGCCCCCATTCGGCCAAGCACCGCCGTGGGACGCTTTCTCGAACGCCGGGCCGGACCCGGCGTGTATATGGTGATCGTGCAGACCGACGACCTCGCCGCGGACCGCGCGCGGATCGACAGGCTCGGCGTGCGGGTGGTCTGGGAGGCCGCTCTTCCAGACATCGCCACCATCCACCTCCACCCCCGCGACGTGGGCGCCGCGATCGTCTCTCTCGACGAGGCTCGACCGGCCGACTCCTGGCGCTGGGCAGGCCCCGTGTGGCGCGAGCACGTGCGCACAGCCTGCGTGCAGGGGATCTTGGGGATAGAGGTCGAAGCTGCCGAGCCCGCCCTCCTGGCGGCGCGCTGGTCGCAGGTGCTCGGGCGGCCGATCCTGCGAAGTCGCGACGGCTCCCCGGGAATCCCGCTGGACGGGAGTGCGATTGGCTTTAGAGTGGCGCCGCGAGGCCAGGGGGACGGGGTAAGCGCACTCGATCTCGCGTCCAGCGAGGAGGGACGCGCCGCAGCGCTGGCTTCGGCGCGAGCGCGCGGCCTTGCGACCCGCGACGGAGAACTTTCAATCGGAGGAACGTGGCTCCGGCTGCGCTGAGTCCGGCGACCTGCGCCGCGCGCTAGGCGTCCTTGGCCACGAGGGGCTCGAAGCGCTGCTTGTCCATCGCCTTGAGATAGGCGTCCTGGGCGAGGATCCGACCTTCCTTCGCGAGCGCGAAGAGCGCGTCGTCCATCGCCTGCATCCCCACCGCCCTTCCGGACTGAATGATCGAGAACAGCATCGGTGTGTTGCCTTCGCGAATCACGTTGGGCAGGCCGGGCGTGCGGAGCAGAATCTCGTTCACCGCGATGCGGCCCTTTCCGTCCGCCGTGGGCAGCAAGAGCTGCGAAACCACCGCGGCCAGCGACTCGGAAAGGGAAAGCCGTACCTGATCCTGTTCTTTCGCAGAGAACGCGTCGATGATGCGGTCGATGGACTTGGCGGCATTGGCCGTATGCAGCGTACCGAAGACCAAAAGACCCATCTCCGCCGCGGTGATCGCAAGAGCCATCGTCTCCTGATCCCGCATCTCGCCCACCAGGACGACGTCGGCGTCCTGACGGATCGCTGCGCGCAGAGCGGGCGAGAAGCCCTCGGTGTGCTGGCCAACCTCGCGGTGCGAGAACAGGCATTTCTTGCTCTCGTGTACGAACTCGACTGGGTCCTCGATGGTCACCACGTGCTTGGCATAGGAGCGGTTGATCTTGTCGATGATGGCCGCGAGGGTTGTCGACTTGCCGGAGCCGGTCGGTCCTGTCACAAGAACCAGCCCTTGCTCGAGGTGTGCCAGGCCTTCGATGGCCTTCGGGAGCGCCAGGTCTTCAAGCGGGACGATCTTCTCCGGGATCAACCGGAACACCGCAGCGGCGCCATTCTCTTGCGCAAAATAGTTGACTCGGAAGCGCGCAACTCCGTGAAGACCGTACGCAAAGTCCACGTCGTTGGTCTGTTCGTATTGCGACCAATGCCGCTCTTGGGCCAGCTCGCGCAAGAGCTCACGCACGTCTCGATCGGTGAGCGTCCCGGAGCCGTCGACGGGGCGGAGCTCACCGTGCACGCGGATCCGGGGCTCGAGGCCGGCGACGAGGTGGAGGTCCGAGCCGCCTTCCGTCTTGAGAACGCGCAGAAGATCGTCGAGTCGTGCCATCCTCTCCCCTTAGGCGGCTAGCTTTTTCGCGTCTTCGCAGTGGCGCAGCGCTTCTTCTCGAGCGACGGTGCCTGCCTTGACGAGCTGGGCGATCGCATCGTCGAGCAGGCACATGCCCTGCGCTGCCCCGGTCTGCAAGATCGAGCGGATCTGGAAGGTTTTGTTCTCTCGGATCAGGTTTCCGACTGCCTTGTTCACCTTCAGCAGCTCGTATGCCGGTACGCGCCGCTTGCCGTCGGTGGTGGGCAGAAGCCGCTGCGAGATCACCGCGCGGAGCGACTCGGAGATCATGGTGCGGACCTGATTTTGTTGGTCTGACGGGAAGGCGCCGACCAGTCGGTTGATGGTGCGGATCGTGTCGTTTGTATGAAGCGTACCCAACACCATGTGGCCGGTCTCCGCGGCGGTCATCGCCAGGGAGATCGTCTCGAGATCACGGAGTTCGCCGATCACGATGACATCGGGATCTTCACGCAGCGCCGCGCGCAGCGCACGCGCAAAGGATTCAGTATGGCGGCGTACACTGCGCTGATTCACGATGCAGCGTTTTGAGGGGTGGAGGTACTCGATCGGATCCTCGATCGTGAGAATATGGTCGCGCCGCTCCTCATTGATCAGGTTCACGAGCGCCGCCAAGGTTGACGATTTCCCGCAGCCCGCGGGTCCGGTCACAAGAAGCATGCCTTGTGAATAGTTGGTGAGCTTCGCAAAGGAGGCGGGGAGGCCGAGCTGTTCGAGAGTCGGCGGCTCGGGCGGGATGACTCGGAAGACACCGTCCCAGCCGCGTTGCTGGTGGTAGAGGTTCGTCCGAAAGCGTGCGACGCCGGAGAGTGTATAGCAAAGATCCAGCTCCCCGCGGTCGCGCAGCAACCCGCGTTGTTCGTCCGACAGGATCGAGAAGATCATTTGCTCCGAGATCGCCGCATCGATCGGCTCCCCCTTGGGATCGAGGAGGCGCCCGTTCGCGCGATGGCGCAGCGGGGCTCCGCTATGCACGTGGATGTCGCTCACTCCCGTGCCCGCGGCGGCCTGGAGGATGCGATCGAGCTCTGCTTTCGGATCGGACGGAGCCCGCTGGACGCCTCCTGCGGGAGCCCGAGACGGTTCGGCGGTGGGGGAGGCTTGCGGCCGGGGCTTCTCCGCGGCCTGAGGCTCCTTGGCGACGGTCGGCGCGGCGGGGCGCGGCTCCGCCGGGGCTGGCGGCGGCGCGGGACGGCCTGCGCCCTCTCCCCGGGTCCCCGCTTCCGGGGAACCCTTCCCGGCCGTGGTGAGCGCCTGCTGCTTGGCCTGGACCTGTTGTTGCACCTTCAGCAGCTGGGAGAGTTGCGCAGGGCGAAGAAGGCCTTTTTCCACGAGCAGATCGCCCAGCAGCTTGCCAGCGCCTTGCCGGCTCTGCTCGCGGGTCGCCGCGGCAAGCTGGTCCATTGTGATCATCTTGTAATGAACGGCGAGGCGCCCAATCAGTGACTGATCTTGCTGGCTCATGGTGAAGCTGCCTATCGGCGGAGCGCTCTCGCCTGTTGAGTGGGGACCGCCCCGGCGCCTTTAGTTCCCGCGCGGGTCCGCCGATGCAAATGACAGGATTCCCGGAGGAGGTGGCGACCATGCTCAGCATCGTTCGACGTTCTCTCACCGCGGCCGTGCTTGTGGCAGCGCTACTCGCGCCGACCGCGCAGGCCGCATCGACGAAATTCGTGGGCAGCGACGAGCACGCAAGCGATACCGCGAGCCCGATGACCGACCTGTTCCTGATGCGTCCGTTCGGCCTTCTGGCGACGGTGCTCGGTACCGCGGCGATGGCGCCCGCCGCGCTTTTCATGACGGTGTGCGCGAAGCCCCAGGAAATCGGTGTGCCGTTCCATTACCTGATGGTGGAACCTGGACGCTTTACGTTCGTAGACCCGCTCGGAAGCCACTAATCCAGGCTGCGCGCGGCGGGGCGGTCCTTCGGGCTGGCCCGCCGCCACGCCTGCACGGCGCGTCGCCCCTCGACGGCTCGATGGCGGCTTAGCCGCCGTAACACTCGTCGGCCAGATCCAGCTCGTGCCCCGCCTTCACCGCCTGGTAGTGGCGCCAGAACGCCTCGTCGATTTCGTGCCAGGACTTGCGGGTCCTCTGCCGATAGCGTCGCAGATGGCCCGGACCTCCGTTGTAGACCGCGTAGGTCGCACGGGCGAGGTTGTCTTCCTGGCCGGTCTTCGTGTCCTCGCCTTGCTCGATGGCGTAATCGGTGAGGTAGTGGAGCAGGATTTCCGAGCCGGCTCGGCTGTTGTACCCGACATCCCTTCGTAGACCTCGCAGGTCGTAGAAGCCGCGCCACACATGCTCGTTCACCTGCATGATGCCGACCGCCCCGGCAACGGAGCGGATCGGCTCGAGCCTGCCCCGTACGCGGACAAACTGTCGCCAGCATGACTCGGTCCACGCCGTCGCAAGCACCAGCCAGTGGAAGAGCGCGTGGAAACGCGGTGCGAGCCCGCCGCGAGCGAGCGTGCTCTGCGCCGAGTCGCCGAGCAGGTCCCCCATCGCGCGCAGATAGGCTTCGAGATCGTGTGGGCCAGGCACCCACCCGTTCATGCGGGTCACGAGCTCGGCCGAGTCCTTGGCTTCGCTGGACTCGACAAGACTCCAGGGGAGCGGAATCCACTCCTCACCTTGATCAGGTGGCGGGGTGCCGGGCACCTGTTCCTTGGGTGGCTCGGCCGGCGGCTCCGCTTTGGGAGGGGGCGGTACGCCCTGCTCACCGTCCTCTAGCGCAGGGTTCACTTGCGGGGGTTCGATCGGGGGCCCGAAACCGAAGATCTCACGCAGCTCTGTGTCGATCTCGGTACCGAAGGCGAGCGGGTCCTCGGGCCGGCTTGGAGCAATCAGACGTGCGAACCGGCGCAGGCCGTCCTGAGAGATCTCGAGTCCGACCTCGGGTCCCAACCGGTCGAGCGCGGCAAGTGCGTCGCCGGAGGCAAGAAAGCCGAGATAACGCAGAGCGATCTCTCCCGGGAGCCTCCCAGACTGCTTGCGCAGCGCCGGGGCGAGTCGCGTCCAGGTCGACACGAAGAGGCGGCGCACGGGATCCTCTCCGTGAGTCAGCGGAGCAGGAGGAGCGGCCCCGTCCGGGCGCGTGGCTTCGAGCTGCGCGATCAGCTCCTGACGCGCGTCGAGCAGGATGTCGAGGAGCTCTTGCCGTGCCTCCTTGCTGGCCGCATCGGAGCCGGCGGCCTTGATCACGTAGGTGAGGAAAGCATCCCAGCGCTCCAGGGCCGCGCGGAGCTGGACGCGCTCTGCGTCGGTCAGCGGGGCTTCCGTCGCGGGCGGCGCCGCCACGGCCAGGGGGGGCACTTCGAAGCGCAAGGTGGCAACGAGTGCCGTGTCGCTGACGCGCACCGCTGCGAGCGCGACGGAGTCGAGGATGCGCTGCGTGCGCGATGCGTCATCGCTGGGAAGAAGAAGGGGAAGAATGCTGCGCAGATCCGAGAGGGGCGCGCCGAGATCGACCTGGAAGGTCGCAAGGCGAGGATGCACGTATTCCTTTACCCAGTTCCAGAGGATGCCGGTGGTACCGAGCTTGCGGCCGGACGCTTCGAACACACTGGAGTCGACGACGCGGAAGTGGACGACCGCCGATCCGGGCACGAGGACGGGTTCAAGCCAGAGCTCAATCTGGTTTTTCCGCTCGATCGAGAGGGTGCAGCCGCCTGCAATCGGGGTTCCGAAGCGCGCGTCGCTCGCGGTCAGAATGCGCAGGCGCCCCTCACGCCCATAGACCCGGGGCTCGGAGAGGATGAGATGGTTGCAGTCGATCTCGTCGCGCCAGACCTCGGCTGTTGCGCCGGGCGAAGTGTAGACCTGCTGCACAAGCAGCTGGCGGAGGAAGGCGTAGTCGAGCTCGAGGGGAACGTCGAGCTGCTCATTCGCGGACGCGAGAACCGGCGCTACGAGGATCAGAAGACCAAGGAGGAGGCGCAGCGCGCTCACCAGCCGCGCAGATCGACCGGCCAGGTCTCAAGGACATCGTTCCCGGTCACGAGATGCATCCGCTCGTGGTAGGCAACGGTCGGGTCTACGTGCGCTGGAAGTACACGGATCCGGTCGCCAGCGCGAACGGGTCGCTCGGGCTTGAAGGTCACGTGTTCGTCGGAGCAGAACCACACCTGCGCTCTCTCGATCGAAGGATTGCCATGGTCCATGCCGAGGGCCTTGAGGCCGCAGTCTGCCACGGCATAGCCGGGTGAGACGGAAACGACCGTGGCCAGCACCGAGAGGGCTTGTCGGAACGGGAGGTCAAGCTTGGCGTACGCGGTGTCCATCAACACATAAGACCCGGCTTGAATCTCGGTCGCGAAGGTGTTGATGTCGTAGCTTCCGGTGCCCCCCGCGGAAATGACGGCGCCGCCGGTCCTTCCGTGCGCTGCACGGAGCTTCTCCATCGACTCCTCTACCAGACGCATCCGTTTCTCAGGGTCGGCCAACGCCATGGCGTGGCCCTCGTAGCCCATAACCCCTCTCACCTCGAGTCCGCAGGCTCGGGCGCGGTCTGCCAGGCGGCCTGCGTCCTCGGGCGCGCACCCACAGCGCGGGAGGCCCACGTTGACATCGATCAGTACCTCGCGCACGCCGGCACGCGCCGCTGCATCGATGGTGAGATCGGAGTCGACCGCCAACGTCACGCGCGCGCCAGCCGCGAGGACCGGGGTCAGGCGCCGCGCATCCACCACCTCGTTGGCGAGCAACAAGTCGTCCCCTAGGCCAGCGGTTGCCATCTGCTCGATCTCCCGCAGCGTCGCGCAGGTAAAGCTCGCATGGCCCGCACGGAGCTGGCGCCTCGCGATGGCCGTACACTTGTGCGCTTTCACGTGCGGCCGCAGCCTCTTGCCCGGAAGCGCCGCAGCCATCACCGAGAGATTGTGCTCGAACGCTTCCGCGTCGACGAGAAGAGCCGGGGTGGTGAGATCGCTGACCTGCACCGCGTCCCGCGTCACTCGCGTGCCTCCATACAGGCCCTGCACAGGACCCACCCGCTGACACCCGAAGGTGTGAGACCCAGAGAGGCGCGGTCGCCCCGCACCAGGAGCCGCCCGCAATCCGAGCAGGACTGGGGTCGGTTCATCACGAGTGGCTGCCAGCCGAGAACCTGGCAGAAGTCGGGACGCGCCTCGGCCGACCCGGCGCCGGAGGGGGCGGCCCGCTCTGTCGCGGTCTCGTCGTCCCGCACAGACGAAATGCCCGCGGGCGGTTCGCCGCGAGCGCTCGTTTCGGGGGTTATGGAGGAGGGCTCGCCCCGAGAGTTTTCCCAGACCGTATCGTCCCGGGCGCCCGGGGGTGCCTCCTCGCGTTCGCGTGCCCAGGGCCGCGCCCAGCGACGCTGTCGCTGGCGGGACGAGCCGCGAGCCTGTCCCACCTCAGTCGCCACCTCTTCAAGCCACGTCCCGAGGTTGTCGGTCACAGATTCGACGACGCTGAAGGTCTCCTCGAGTACGTTGCGGACGAGATTCGAGACCGGGACGCGGAGGTCCTCCGCGACGCGGCGGATGTCCTCGGCAAGCTGTTCGGAGATGCGGGTGTGCAAGACGCGCTCCTTGCGACCACGTTCGCGAAATCCACCCCCTTCCCCGCTCTCGCCTGTGCTC
>Ga0074046_10000331_pt1 | contig 42124 bp, 47 predicted proteins | sample BogForMeECP23OM3_FD_94441 | JGI IMG/M metagenome (GOLD analysis project Ga0074046, IMG submission 94441) | Bog forest soil microbial communities from Calvert Island, British Columbia, Canada - Bog Forest MetaG ECP23OM3 | ecosystem: Environmental > Terrestrial > Soil > Wetlands ... | reverse complement strand
GTGACGGTTGCGCGCAGACCGCAACGTACTCTTTCATCGGCACATGGGGTGTGATTTTCACGTCCGGGCAGCAAAAAAAGTCACGGGCGCTCAACGCCAGCAGGACATATGGCAATCTGGAGGAGTCGATGCGCAATACAAGATGGCGGTAGTCTGCGCATCACAAATCATTTCACTGTTCGCCCGCACGGCTGTCCGGCGCAGCCTGGCTCATGTGCCCTGCCTCGATCTCTCCCAAAGTGGTCGGATCCAGTTGGATTGACGGGGCCGTGGGAGTTCCTCGTGAAGTGATTACGAGATCGACCCGCCGATTCATTCCTCGACCTTGCGCGGTGTCGTTGGAAGCGACGGGACGATATGGCCCATATCCAGCCGCCGAAATCTTAAGAGGATCAAGATGATAGGATTCCACCAGAAGAGCTACCACCTGCGTAGCGCGAGCCGTCGATAATTCCCAGTTCGACTGGAACGCAACCGTGTGGATGGGCACGTCATCGGTATGTCCTTCGACGCGGATGTCAAACCCGTGTGCGTTGAGGACCCGGGCAATGCGAGCGAGCTTGGGAAGGGCGTTCGGAATCAGCCGCGCCTGTCCGCTATCGAAGAACCCAACTTCTCGCAGGCTGAGTATCAACCCTTCCGGGGTGACCCTCATTTCGATTTCGTGGTGTCTGATTTCACTGCCAAGGATGCTCTGCAGTTCGCGCTGCAGAGCAAACGCTTCTTCCGGTCCGCGAGCGTCTATTTCAGTCTTCGCCAGTGTCGTCATTGCTCGGCTATCCGGCGCAGAAGGTGCGGCTTCCTGGGTCCTCCCCGGGTTGGTTGGCGGTGCCTTGGCAAACACTCCCATCTGCTGGAAGGCCCCTCGAATGGCAGTGGATAGTTCCACGACCTTTCTCTTGTCCATTTCCGCCGAAGCATACAGAACCACGAAGAAAGCGAATAACAAGGTAATGAAGTCGGCGTACGACACCAGCCAGCGATCCTGACTGACGTGCTGCCCGGCTAATTTTTGGCGGTTCATGCTTCGACCTCCACGCGGCTTACCTTCCGATTGTGGCGAATGTGTTCCTGCAAGTAGCCCAGCAGTTTGCCTTCCAGAACATGGGGATTCATTCCCGCGAGAATTGAGACCACACCTTCGAGAGTCATCTCCCGCAGCACCTGTTGTTGACGAAAGCGAATCCTGAGCTTGCCGGCGCAAGGCAGAAATAAGAGATTTGCTGCACCCACACCGTAGATCGTAGCCACAAAGGCAACGGCAATTCCTTTTCCGACCTCTTCCATGTTTGCCAAATGTTGCATCACTTGGATGAGTCCAAGAACGGCTCCGATAATTCCGATGGTTGGTGCGAATCCGCCAGCCGACTCAAAGACCTTGGCGGACAGCTCCTCTTCTTCAGCCCGGGTGTTGAGCTCCGACTCCATCATTTTGCGTAGCTCCCCTGGCTCGGTGCCGTCGACCGCCAACATCAAGCTCCGTCTCAAAAAGGGGTCGTGGATAGTATCCAGTTCGTCGTCGAGGGAGATAATTCCCGCCTTTCGAGCCTGGTGCGCGAAACCTACCAACTGGTAGACCGCATCCAGCGGATTCGACTGGTGCTCACCAAAGACACTTCGCAACTGCCTCGCTGCCTGCAGGATGACCGGCAATGGGAATTGCAACATGACAGCACCGATGGTTCCACCAAACACAATAATTGCGGCAGTCGGCTGCACGATCTGCGAAACGCGACCACCCTCCAGCAGTAGACCGAAAGTGATACCTCCGATCGCCAGGGCAATGCCGCCAACGCTGCTCTTGTCCAAAACCAGGTCCCTTCTGCTTACAGTGACCGCTCCGACTCGGAAATGTCCTCGGATCTTTGACTCGTTCCCGGAACCAGCGGACCCGCAGACAAGTGGAGACCGAGGAGAGGACAGGAGAGCCCTGCCAGCACCGAACGACGGAACTGAACGATAAGTTCGATGATTTGTTCGACGCTTTCCATGACGACCACCTTCTCGCCGGTGCTGAGCGTGATGACAGTATCGGGCGCAGTCTCGACAAACTTAATCAGGTCGGCGTTGACCGCCAGGAACGATTTGTTGATTCTCGTCAGTCGGATCACCGGTTCATCCATGCCATGAGGGTGCGACCCGTACTTAGGGCGCTCGTCCTAACTCATCGGCATGACCGCTGCCAACCATGAAATGCTCGGTCCGGGGAATGGTTCAGGCTCGATCTCTCATTACTATTTGCTGCAATCGGCCTCCCGGATCGGGCCCGAATCCCTTAGAATGGGCAGATTTGCAATGGGGTCACAACGTGCATATCGAGGAGAGACTGATTGAATTTCCCGAATTGCCGATAACTTTCTCGGTTCGAAAACCACCTGCTCCACGCAGCGGTACTGTAGCGGAATGCAACGCGTATGCTGGCGGGCGGGATCAAATTGCGAGGAGTTTTCCCATGGCACTTAGCATCCTGAACAACATCACGTCCCTGGCAGCGCAAAACCAGTTGTCGATGACCGGGGCATCCTTGAAAACCACATTGCTGCGGCTGTCCTCCGGGTCCCGAATCAATTCGGGCGCGGACGATGCCGCGGGCCTGGCCATTGCCGACGGACTGAGTGCTAACGTCGCGGCGCTGACCCAGTCCGCCCGCAATGCCACCGACGGCGTCGGCCTGCTTCAGGTCGCCGACGGCGCCATGTCACAGGTTACCGCCCTGCTGAATCGGGCCGTCACACTGGCCACGGAAGCATCGACCGGAACGGTGAGCGATTCGCAGCGCACCGCAATAGACGCCGAGTTCACCGCGATCAAATCTGAAATTGATCGTATCGGCAGCAACACCACCTATAATGGCAGCGCAGTGTTTGGCGGCGGAAATCCGGTCGTCTACCTAAGCGATGGAACGACCACCGGCAGCAGTCCCATTACCATGACGATCGGGACCTTGTCGTCCGCCAGCGTAGGCTTCACCGGCACGCCGGTTGACCTTACCGCCGATGACCTGACCACTGCGGCCAAAGCTCAGACTGCACTGGCCGATATCACCACCGCGATCTCCAACGTGGCTGCCGATCGCGGCAATCTGGGCGCGGTGACCAACCGGTTGCAGAGTGCTTCCAACGTTATCAACAACCAGGTCCAAAACCTGTCCAACGCCGAGGATGGCATTCGTGCAGCGGACATTGGCCAGGAAGTCGCCAACCTGTCGAAGTACAACATCCTGCAACAGACCGGAATCACCGCTTTACAGCAGTCCAACCAGATTCAGCAGTCTGTGCTCAAGCTGCTGCAATAACTCTAGTGGATGGTGGAGTGGCGGACTCCACCATCCTGTTTTCACCCAACGGATTGGCCTCCACGGTCGATCTGGCAGAAACCTCGGATTCACGCTGTGCCCAGTGCTGGTGATCGGTTGCGACCGGATCGAAAACGCTGGGACGCTCGAGTTGTTCTGCGAGGTAAAGGTCCGACATGAGCTCGTTGCCCTCAGTTAACCTGAATGCCCTCTATGCAGCCGCTGGGTCCAGCTCCTCCGGAATCGACGTTGCTGCAGCTGTCAGCCAGATTTTGACTGCCGAGCGCGCCCCAGAGCAGCAATGGCAGGCCCAGCAGCAGGTCATCGCACAACAAACGGCGGCGCTGAACCAGTTGAACAGCGGCGCTTCCACCCTGATGGACGACCTTGACGCGTTACAGAGTCCAACCGGGCCTCTGATGGCAATGAATGCGACTTCCACACAACCCGGCGTGGTCACTGCCACGGCTACCGCGGGTACCGCGGCCGGGAATCACGTTGTCGTGGTCCAGCATCTGGCTTCCACCGCTGCGTGGTACTCGGATGCGGTGACCGGCAGCAGCACCGCGTTTACGGCCGGCAGCTTCGATTTGACTGTCGGCACCGGCAGCTCGCAGACGACTACCACGATTGCTATCGGAAATGGCGTGAATACCCCCCAAGACCTAGTTAAGTACGTTAACGGACTTAACTTGGGGATCACTGCCAGTGTGGTAACTGACGCCACCGGCAGTCGTGTGGCGTTGTTCAGTAACAGCTCTGGAAGCGCAAGCGATTTCAGCATCGCCCCATCTGGCACCTCAACGGACAACATTTTTACCCGGGCCTCCAGCGGCAGCAACGCTGCGCTTACCGTCGACGGGGTGCCGGTCAGCAGCGCAACCAACACGGTGGGGGGCGTCATCAACGGCGTGACCCTGAATCTTTACGGCGAGGCGCCCGATACTGAGGTGAATTTGTCGATCGGACCCAGCACGAGCAGCGCCTCGCAGGCCATAAACGCGTTCGTGTCCGCATACAACTCCTTGGTCTCACAGGTGAATAGCCAGTATGCGTACGACTCGACCAACCAGACGTCCGGGCCGCTCAGCGGCGACAGCACGGTACGCATGCTACAGAGCGAACTGCTGGCCGCGCCCAGCTATGTGACGGGTGGCAGCGGCATCAGCAGTCTGCAGTCGCTTGGTATTACCATGAACGACGACGGTACTCTGACCGTAGACAGCGGAGCGCTCAACGCAGCGATTCAGAACGATCCGGGCGCGGTGCAAGCCTTTTTCCAGGGCACGTCGATGAACGGTTTTGCTGCCAACCTCAAGAGTGGGTTGAACACGTTTGCCGATCCTAGTGAGGGCGCCTTTACCGTGGACCTGACAAGCTACAACAATCAGAACACCGATTTGCAGCACCAGATCGATGACTTCGAAACCTACATCGCCACCGAACAGACGCGCCTGACCAACGAGTACAACTTGGCGAACATCGTGCTACTGCAGATGCCCCAGCAGCTGAAACAGATCGACGCCATGCTGGGCAACAATACCAACGGGAGCAACGGATAATGAACGCCAACCAGACCGAGCTCAGCTACCGCCGGGCCTCGGTACAGGAGGCGTCCGCGGCCGGGTTGGTGGTCATCCTCTATGACATCCTGGCAAGCGACCTCCAGCAGGCAATCGCAGCCATGCGAAGCGGGAAGATCGAGGCGCGCTGTGCCCGGCTGAAGCATGGCCTGCTTGTGCTACAACTGCTGGAAGGTTCGTTGGATCTGGAAAGAGGCGGGTCCGCTGCCCAGAATCTCTCGCATTTCTATGCTCACATTCGGAGTCAAATCCTCGCGGCGCAATTCAAGTGCGTAGAAAGTATTCTGGAAGACCAGGTTGCATTGGTGCTGGATGTCCGGGAAGCTTGGCGACAGGCTGATTCCGGAGCAGGATCGCATGGCGTTCCCCACTTCGCGGCACGACCTGACCTACCCGCATGCAACGCTGCCTGGTGCATCCCGAAGGAAGTCAACAGCTGGTCGGCCTGATCGGCATTGTCAACAGAGAGTAGCTTTTCCGCTACGTTACTCCGGCCCGACAGGCTGTTGCATCGTTCGTTACTTTAGATAGTCGAGCAATGACTGGGGCAGCACTCGAGCCGCTGCCGCCAAGGTCGCTTGGGTCGCGGTCTGCGCTTGGGAGAGGTTGGTGGCAGCCGTGGCCATGTCGACTCCAACCAATGAATTTTCTTCTGACTTGATGTTCGTCGTCTCACTCTGAAGAAAGGATTCCTGTGAGTTGATCTGGCTGGCGACGTTGCCGTAGAACGCTCGCTGCTGGGTCAGATAATCGAACGCCTGCCGCAATTGGTTGGTCGCCGAGCCGATTACCGACGCGTCCCCACCACGCAATGCTGTCACCAGCTGTTGCAGGGAGCCGAGAACGTCGGCGCCGGTGTGCTGGAACAGTTGGTCGCCAGGGACATTGACGGGGACTGCGAAACCATCGCCAATGGCCGCCGAGTTGACGTTGCCGTTGCCGTTGTATTGGTAGCCTGACGGCGAACTTGTATCAGGTGTAAAGGGGACCGTGGTGGTTGCGGTGCCAGCAAATAAGTGAATACCGCGATAGGCCATGTTGGCCTGGGAAACCACGCTATCCAAAGTTCCCGATACCTGGTCCGCCAGGGTTTCGCGGTTGGAGTCGGACAGCGTGCCATTTGCGCCTTGCACTCCGACGCTGATTGCCTGACTCACCTCGCTTACCACCGAACTCAAGACTGAATCGGCGGTTTGCAGCATCTGGAGAACAGTGTTTCCGTTCTGAGTGTACTGGTCAACGACGTCGGAACGGTTGTGATTCTGAACCAGCGCAGCGGCGGCGCCTGGATCATCCGACGGCAGGTTGACGCGCCTGCCGGTTGCGATCTGCTGCAGGGCGACGGCCTCGGCCTGTTGGGCCTGCGCGATCGCGGCCAATACGTCGGGCGCCGTGTTTGGGTTTACTCTCATGTCGTTCAGAAGCCTCCGCCTGAGGCGCCCATGTTGAGCGCGACCTGATTCAGCTGGTCAATGGTGGTAATGACACGCGCAGCCGCTTCGAATGCCTGCTGATACCGGATCAGGTTGACCGACTCTTCATTGACCGATACTCCGGAAAGAGCGGAGCGTTGATCGCTAAGCTGCTGCAAGCTCATACTGCTGGCGTCCGATTCTGCCTGCGCATTGGCGGCCAGCGTGCCCACCTGAAAAACGATACTGGAATAGCTGTCGGTTGGAGTCTCTCCTGATGCTAGCGGGCTCGACTGTAGAGTCAACAGCTGTGTCAGGTTGCCGTTGCTACCCGCCGACCCATCCGAGCTGGCGGCAATCGCGGCCGGATCAGTGAGGGCGACATTGAAATGCGCCGCTGCGCCGGCTACGGAACTCGCCGGAGTGAAAAAGTCGCCTCCAGCAACGCCATTCAGGTCGGTCCCAGACTGGTGGACCGCGTTGAAGCTGTTGCTGAAATCGCTAGCCAGGGTATCAAGCTGGTTGAGGATTCCCGGCACCACCTGGTCGCGGACCGCGAGGGCCCCACCCAGCGCGCCTGTGTTCAGCGTTGCCGTAATGTCCTGTCCTTGCGACAGCACCTGCTGCTTGCCGCTGCTGCCCATAGCCGTCTGCAAAGGGAAAGCCCGGCTCCCCACAACCAAAGCGGTTCCACTCCCGGTCGTGACCGTGATCCCGCTTTCGGTCTCGATCACAGAAACCCCCGTGAGTTCTGACAGCTGACGAACCAGCTCGGTTTGCTGGTCTTTCACCGAGCCTCCATCCTGGCCACCCGTCTGCAGCGGGATGAGTTGGCTATTCAGGTCGGCGATCTGCTGGGCGATCTGATTGATCTTCCCGACGTCCTGCACCACGCTGCGGTTCAGCCCACTTTGAATCTCGGTCAGTTGCGACACTGCAGTGTGAAAGGACGAGGCCAGGTTCTGGCCAGCGGTGATCATTCCCGTGCGCAGCGAAAGGTTGGCGGGGTCAGCCGACAGTTGGGAGATGCTGGCGAAGAATGCGGAAATCTGGCTGCCGATGTCCTGACCGTTGGTGACGAACAGTGGCTGGATCTGCTGCATGGCGTTGGTCTGGGCTTCTGCGCTGCTCTGCTGCGAGGTTTCTTCTTGGATTCTCAAATCCAGCAATTCGTCCCGGATGCTCTGGTACCTCTCCAATTGGACGCCGTTGCCGTAGAGAAGAGAACCCTCATTCGACGGATCGCTTTCCACCAGCACTGGGACCTGGCGCGAATAGCCGGGTGTATTGGCGTTGGCGATGTTGTTGGTGGTAGCGTCCATCGCCCCTTGTTGCGCCATGAGCGCGTGCATCGCCGTCAGCAGAGAAGTGGTCAACCCCGGCATAATTATCCGATCTCCGCATTCCATTCGAGGCGTCGCGACGGGTGGGGGCCCGTCGCATCAAAATCGTCGAGATAGCTCCTGCTAAGCGACGCAAGCAGTCCGATCGAACGGTTCGAACGTCGCAACAAGGCCGCGTAGCGCCGGTTCATTTCTGACAACCGGCGATGCTCCGTTCGTATTGTTTCTCCCGACCTGGTGTCGTCCGGTACTAGCGAGAAAGCCGGGCCGTTTGGATCTGCTACTGCTTGCCGCCGCATTGTGTCTTGCAGCCGTGCACAGTAGTCCTCCTGCCGCGCGAGGTGCTCTTTGAATTCCTGCAGGCGATTGGAAGCCAGAGCTTCGATCCCGTCCTGCACGGCACCGGTGAGCGCCTGCAGAACGGTCAGATACTCGCTGGAGTCAAGTATGCGAAATCGCACGCTGCCGATCGATGACATAGAACCCTGTCAGCACATTTGAACGAGTGCGCGCGGCCTTATCAGCCCTGCTCCTTCAGCATCGAATCAGCGATCTCGCCCGGGTCGACCTTGTAGTTTCCGTCCCTGATGGATAGACGCAGAGCATCAACCTGGCTCTGCCGGATGGCTGGAGCTTGCATAGCTCGCGCAACCAGCGAGTCCACAGAAGCGGTATCGCTGGTCAGCGTGGCGCGAACCCCAGGCTTGCCTTCGGAAATTGCGGCGCCATCTTTTATTTGCTTCGTGTTTCGGTCTGCCGCGATCTCGTTGGTGGCAGTCCCGACCGCATCAATGATCATGATTCGTAACCCCTTCCTTCGGCCATCTTGTTATCGGCAGATGGGGCGAAATGTTTAGTGATTTGGCAGATTTATTTGCTGATGCAGACCGGCCTTTTCCGCAGGGCCCTGGCTGTTCGGCACATCCGGAGCCGGGTCTTTGCTGGACGCAGAAGTCTGGCCATTCAGATGGTTCAGTTCACGCCTGATCAGGGCCGCTATTCCGATCCCTCCGGATTTTGTGATGGCGGTCGCCAGCGATTGCATGCCCATGCCCTGTAGCTGAAATCGTGCCGGATCGGCGTCGTCATCGTCACTGCCGCCCGGCGCACTGGCTAACGATTCCTGCGTCTCCTCCAGCCAGTGCCCAAGAAGAATCGACTCAAAATCCCTGGATGCCTTCTCGATCTTTTCTGCACCCTGTAGATTGCCCTGTGCGCCGACCCGGGACAACAACTGTGATTCCCGTGTCAATCCCAGGTCTACTCCTCGGGAAATCTCGGAAAACGTAGTAGCCCCGGACATATCAGATCACCTCCAGATCTGCGGCAAGGCCGCCAGCCGCTTTGATGGCCTCGAGGATGGCGACGATTTCGTGGGAGTTAGCGTCCAGCGCGTGCAGTCCCGCGATAAGTTCTTCGACATTGGCGCCGTTGCTCAGGCGGATGCTGCGGGTTGGCTGGTCGTTGGCCTGCAGATTCACGTCGGGAGTTGTTGTAGTCTTACCGTTCGAATAGGGAGCTGGTTGCGACACAGAGTACGATGTCGAGATTTCAATCGAGAGGCTGCCGTGAATGACCGATACCGGGGAAAGCTTCACGTCACCGCCCATCACGATCGTCCCAGTTCGTTCGTTGATGACAACCTTAGCGCGGGGATGAAACGCGACCGACAAATTTTGCACACGCGAGACCAGGGCTGTCACCGATACGGCCGTAGCTGCAGCGACATTAATATCGATACGGCGGCTGTCGAGCGCCTTGGCGACCTCCTTGGAGAATTCTTGATTGATTGCCGCTGCGACCTCGCAAGCCTGGGTGAAGTCAGGGTCACGCAGCATCAACGATACCGTGCTCATACGATTCAGATCGATGGCGGTGTCCCGTTCCACAATTCCGCCGTTGGGAATGCGTCCCACGTTGGGAAAGTTGAGCATCTTCACATTGCCGCCGCGCCCCGCCGTATACCCGCCCAGAGTGACCGGGCCCTGCGCGTTGGCGTACACCAGCCCATCAGGACCCGACAAGCCGGTCAGCAACAGGATTCCTCCTTCGAGGCTTTTTGCATCACCGATCGACGACACGGTCACATCCAGGGTCATGCCGGGCCGGGCGAACTGAGGAAGGGAAGCGGTCACGAAAACCGCGGCAACGTTGGCGACCCGCACGGTACCGGGCGAAATCAACACTCCCATACGCCGCATGGCATTGGCCAGCGTTTGGGTAGTGAATTGCGTCTGGCTGCGGTCACCGGTCCCATTCAGACCCACGACGATGCCGTAGCCGACCAGTTGATTGTTCCGTACACCAGCGATGGTTGTGATGTCCCTAATCATGACCTGGCGAGTCGTTTCCGCCGTTGCGGCCACGAGTGCAGTCAGCATGAGCAGTCCCAGGCAGCAGCCGGTTACGGTCCGACAGTAAACCCATTGTGAGAGTATCTGTTTCATCGTAATCAGAATCCAATGAGCCATAGCAGGGCGCGAGTTATCCTATTGGGTGGCCGGGTGCTATCGGAGATGATCCCCTTGCCCTTCATCTCAATCTGCAAGTTCGCCATGGACGTGGACATTATGCTGTCGTTGGCCGTAATGTCGGCCGGCTGAACCACGCCCCGGATAATCATGGTTTCGTGTTGGTTATTCATAAAGACCTGCCGCTGCGCTTCCACCACGAAGTTTCCGTTCTGAAGGACCGCAATCACCCGGCCGGTGAGGCGGGTCGTGAGCTGAGAACCTGCCGTAGCCTGTCCCTGTCCTTTCAGCCCTGTCGAGGAGTTCGCGGCGAACAGGGGATTCACATCGGCCGTAGAAACTTGGCCCGGCAGTCCGGTAATCGCGGACTGCGTTGTGAAGGTGCGCTGGCTGGTGACATTACCCGTCGATTGAGACGAGGTCAGTTCCGCCACCACGATGGTAAGGATGTCGTTCACGCCTCTGGCCTTGAAGTCTGCGGACAATTGTCCCAGCGTCGCACCCGGCGACCAGAGGCTCCCCAGAGTTCGTGTCTCCGGCTGTGCCATCGGTAATTGCTGCACGCTGGCAATATATGCCTGCCGCAAGTCCTCCGGCGTAGGTTTAGGCTTCGATGCCGCAGATAACACAGTGCAGGCAAACGCGACGAGAACAACGGCTGAAGCGCGGAACGATGCAGGAATCACGCTTCTCATCGTCACAGCTCGCCTTTCAGTAGCTTATTGCCGACAACTTCTGCCATGTAGATCCGTTTGCGGTCCATGCTGCTTGCGCGGATTCGCTTCCCTGCGCTGCCGCTTGCCAGACAAACAACCGGAATCTGGACGAGCATGTGCTCGCTCTCGATCATTAAGGTTGCACGCTCGCCGCTGTGGACCAGCCAGGGTTCATGATGGGACGAGGGAGGCGACGCCGCCTTCGTAGGGGAAACCGTCAACGGTCGGAACGCGCTCGCTGCTTCCTGGGCGGTCGGCCAGCTCACTAGCACATAAAACGGCAGACATTCCTGCCGATCGCGGCAGCGCAAGCGGATTTTTGCGCTTGCCTGTTGCCAGGGTTCAATCGACGTCAATTCCAGCGCTGGGGTGGCGCGGGTGGCGCGGACCTCGCTCAGAAGCTGCACTTGGCGAGGCGATACCCTGACATCGAGCTCTGACAGTCTTGTGGCGATTTGCAGAGGCTCTATGGGAATGGCGGCCTCGCCTGGAGGTGAAGCGAACCCACAAACCGCTGCCAACACGCTCGCCAGGAACAACAGAACTGTCCGCTGCTTCATCTGAAGTCCACCTCTCTACTGGCTTAGCTGATTCAGTTGCTGAAACATCTGGTCGGCAGCGTGCACCACCTTGGAGTTCGACTCGTAGGCGCGCTGCGCCAGAATCATCTGGATGAACTCGTCCACGACATTGACGTTGGCCTGCTCCAGCCAACCCTGTTGCAGCGTTCCCAGTCCTTCCGTCCCGCCCGGCGTGGCTACGGTCGGGTCGCCCGAGGCGGTGGTGGCGAGAAAGAGATTGTTGCCGATACTGTTTAGGCCGCCGGGATTGGCGAACATGGCGAGTTGGATGTTCCCAACTTGTTGCGCCTGCGTCTGTCCCGCCTGAGTGATGGATACGCTGCCGTCGGTGCCGATGGTGATGCTCAAGGCGCCCGAGGGAACAGTGATGGGCGGATCCAAAGGGTTGCCGTCGGCGGTAACGATGTTTCCCTGCTCATCCATATGAAACGTGCCCGAGCGTGTATAGGCGATCTCGCCGCTGGGGAGCTTTACTTGAAAGAACCCCTGGCCCTGGATGGCCAGATCGAGGGGATTGCCGGTGTTGGTGTAATCGCCCTGGGCCTGCAGGATCTCACTAGCGCTCGGACGAGCTCCGAGTCCGACCTGCAAACCTGCCGCCACGGTGGTGGACTGGGTTGCCGCAGAGCCAGGCATGACTGAGTTCTGATAGATCAAGTCGGCAAACTGCAGGCGTCGCTTCCGGAAGCCAGCAGTGCTGGCATTGGCCAGATTATTGGCGATGTTGTCCAGGTTGAGTTGCTGGGCGATCATGCCGCTGGCGGCAGTAAAAAGCGCTCGAAACATTTCGTCACTCCTCTACGGGTTGATTCTCGGCAGTTCCTGGGTGGCGATCTTATTGATGTCGGAGTTGAACATGGCCAGCACGCGCTGCATCATCTCCGCCGAGCGCTGCACTGTGATCAGCTCGACGACGCTGGATACCGGGCTGACATTCGATCCCTCCAGCATGCCTTGGCGCACACGGGATGCCTGGGCTGCAACCGCACTATCGGAAGGCGCGGAATAGTAGGTTTGGCCCAAGTTCTGCAGCGCCGTGCTGGCCGGGAACTCCACCACGCTCAGCTTGCCGGCAACAGCGCCATTGACGGACACGGTCCCATCCGGGCTGATCGAAGTCGGTCCATCCAGTATCGTGACCGGTCCGTTCTGCCCTAGTACCGGGTCCCCGGCTGCTGTGACCAGCTGATTCTTCGACGAAACTCTGAAGTTACCGTTCCGCGTATACACCTTGCCGTTCGCCGTCTGCGCGACAAAGAAGCCTGGCCCCTCAATCGCCAAATCCTGGTCATTGCCGGTGCGCTCCAGGGTTCCCTGCGAAAGATCCAGCCGGGTTCCACGGAGCACCCCGTAATCATTTACCGCCTGATTCAGAGGAGACATCACAACAGGGTTCACTCCCGCCAGCACCGACTGGAAAATGTTGTGCTGGCCTCGGTACCCGGAGGTGGAAACGTTAGCCAAATTGTCCGCAACCGTATCGAGTGCCTGCATCCGCGACATCAGGGCAGTACAGGCGGCGTAGTATCCGCTGTCCATGGCGCTTCCTCGATTGCTGTAATGCACGACGCGTGCCAATCGGTCGCGGCCAAAGCCGTCGCTGAGAACGCCCATTTCGAGTGAATATCGGCTACAAAATGAGAATCGGATTAGCTTGTTGGCTGCTTGTGGTCGGGTCGAGGATGGACTTCCGCAATGGTCTAAGGAAGGCCACATTCATTGGGAGCGAGGCTGTTGAAGACCAGCCTCTGAATCGCTATCGCACCCGAAAAAGCTCGTGCCCCTGACGCTGTGGTTGCGGAAGACACGGTTTCTGACAAATTCGCGAACCGGACACTGCAGTTGCCCGCTCTAGAGTTCTTGGTTGGGTAGCGCTGATCACTGTCGCTGTGTTCCACGCCGCAGTCACGATTCTGTTCAGCGCAGCAGCTGAACTTCCAACATTGTCGGAACTGTGGAGAGTGGATGCAACCACCAGCGGAACTCCCCATTCCGCGGCCATCGCGCGGCCCACTGTAATTGAGTCTGCCAGATCTATGCCCTCGACGACCCAGCCAAGAATCATCGGCAAACGGCCCATGCGGTGAAGAAGCCCCGCCATGTGGGCCTCTTCCAACTGGATCTGCGGGAAGCTCTTAGCGAGCAGCCGGGAAAGTTCAGCGGCAATTTCCGCTTGTTGCCAGAACTGCCTTATCTCCCCACTCGTGGAGGCAGTTCCCGACGGCAGCATCCGCGACAACGCGCGGCGCAAGCCCTTCCTTCCCAGTTGCACCACGCAATCACCGGTGTGGATATCCTGTCGCACTGGATACATCGCGCCGCCGGCGGCTGCGCGCAGCACCTGTAGCGTGGCGCCGACGTCACCGGAGATCGCCTCCACTATGGCGGCAAGGTCCAACGTCGGCTGGCTGAGCAACAGATCGACCTGAAGCATGGTTTCCGGCAGAACCGGTAAGGCCGGCTGGTGATTGAAGTAGCGCCTTGTATGAGGATGAGGTTTGACCAGGAACGGTCGATGGCTTACGGATACAATTTGCGCGGAATCTGGTACGCCTCGTGGGAACATGCAAGCCGCCTGCAGGTACAAATATCGGCACAAGCAGCTTGGAATTTATCCTCTCGCCATCTTTATCGCATGCGATGGTGTTCCTCAGTCGAAGCAGATTCATGCGCGAGCGTGAAGTTCAGGTCGGTCGGGAATCCCTCCCGGTTCAGCCTTGCCCAAAGGTAGTCCCGGCACATCTCCAGACGGGCTTCCTCAGCGCCGATCTGGAATGCGTAACTCTGGACGATGGTCGCCATTTCCGCCACTGAGGCAACTCGCTCGAACGTCACATCGTTGCTTTGCCCGGTCCGGCAGCGGATGCTCTCCCAACAGTCGCTGGCGGTGATGAAGCACGGTGCAACAACACAGGAAGTGATCCGTTCAATTGCAGTCAGGACCTGGTGCTCGATTCCATGCACGAAGCCGACCAGGAGCTTGTTGATGGGGGCGGCGTAGTGTACCGGTGCCATGGAGTACGCCTGCATCAGGGCGCTAGGAATGCGCGCTTGAATCTCGCTGAATTTCGACTTCGGTGTGAACACCGGGCATCCCCACTGCATAGCGGCGGCCACAGCCACTTCCTGCTCGGTGGTAAGTCGCAGATCGCACAGAATGTCACCCAACAAGCCCCCGCTCTCACGTTGCCGTTGCAGCGCCAACTGGAGCTGAACGTGAGTGATGCTGCCGAGCGACAGCAGGAGCAATCCCAGCGGCAAGCGGCTTTGGCGCTGGGGCGGATTCTTGCAGGCCGCCTCCTGCAGTTGCCGGATACGGCTTTCCACAGCCAGCCGGAAACAGTCGCTGCTGCAAAACCAGTCATTCCCCAGGAGAATCCCCATCCTCCGTCCAGCCAGAGGATGTCGCAGCGTAGTGGTGTGGCATCCCTCGCGGCCGCATCTCGCCCGCAGATTTCGCCACTCAAACAGATAACCCATGTTGAAAACGCTCATCTCGGTCCTCACCAGTCTGATGTTAGTAGGGAAACTGACCCGACGACGGGGGCTGAACAATCTCTGTGACCCGTAAGCCGTAGTTGCCGTCCACGATGGCTGCCTCGCCCCGGGCGATCACTCTGCCGTCCAGCAGCAACTCCACCGGGTCGTCGACCCGTCGATCCAGTTGGATGACGGATCCACACGTCAAGTCCAGGATCTCCTTGAGCGACAGCTGGCGTTGGCCGAATCGCAACAGCACATTCAGTTCGACATCCAAGACCATACTGAGGTTGGTCCCGTCGACAGGGCTGGCGTCGGAAATCGGCTTGGTCGCGGCTTCAGCAAGTGGCATAGGAGGTTCAGGTGGCGCGACTGGGCTCATTGGCTTTGCTTCGCACTGAATGTCAGGCATGGGTCATCCTCGTGGTACCGGTGGTAGTTGGGGCGGTGTGCTCCCGGCCGTGGGGAACATGCGGCTGCCGAACATGGCTCAACGCGGCCTTGAGCTTGAGCAGAATCATGGAATGTATCTGCGAGGCCCGTGATTGCTTTACGCCGATCACTTCTGCCACCTCGCGCATGGTGAGCTCCTCGCGGTAGTAAAGTGATAGCAGCAATTGCTCGCGTTCCGACAACAGGGCAATCGACTTGGCCAGCTCGCCCTGTACCTCTCCTCGCAAACACTGGGCAAAAGGATCGTCGTCACCCTTGCTGGGGGCGGTCTCAATCAGGTCCTGCGTTTCCGAGTGATCGTAGGGTGCGAACGACTCCTGTCCCAGGAGCATCAACCCGTCGAGATCGGCCAACAGCCTTTGCAGCTTGGCGACGGGCATGCCCAGATGATCGGCAATTTCCTGCTCGCTGGGCTGACGCCCTAGGGCTGCAACCAACTCAGCAATTGCATTCGTGACTCGCCGGCCCTTTGCCCGCAGCGGCCGCGATGCCCAGTCCATCTTGCGCAGGCTGTCGAGAATCGCGCCGCGGATGCGGAACCCGGCATACGTCTGAAATTGCACCTGCTTGGAGTTGTCGAAATTGCTGAGCGCCGCCATCAGCCCTAACACTCCCTCATGCACGAGGTCTTCCAGCGGGACATGCCTGGGCAGGCGCTCATGGATGCGTGTGGCGATGTGATACACCTGCGGAAGCTGCTCCAGAATGATGGCCTGGCGACGGTCTTCGCCGGAATCGGCGACGCTCAGGGCATAAGCACGTTCGGCTGCGGTCATAACTCGTTACTCCGTTCTAATTTGCGTTTCATCGCACCACTCCCAGCGATTGCACGGGCGTCATGGGCGGTATTTCGGTGGGGGCAATCACCACCAACCTGGGCACAAAAGGCTCAAGAAGACGGTGCAGGTAGAACCTGGCCGGCGACGAGCAGAGCAACACCGGAGGTGCGCTCAGAATCTGCTCCCCGAACATTTTGCGAAGCCCTTCCAGCACCCGGCGCGCCGCCGATAGCTGCTGCGCGCCGGAGACGGCACTCTGCGCTTGCGGGTTGCTGCCGTGCATGCACTCCTCCTCGATGGCGCCATCCAGCGTCACCACCTTCAACTCACCCCGTTCGTCGAGCAGAGGACGAATCAGGCCGCGGCCTAGCGCCTGGCGCACTGCCTCGACCAGTGCCACTGGATGCTTATTGCTGGACGCGGTTTCCACCAGCGTTTCGAGGATGGTGCCGAGGTCGCGGATTGAGGTTTGCTCGCGCAGTAGTTGTTGCAGCACTTTTTGCACCTCGCCCAGCGTCATCAGTTTGGGAACCAGTTCCTCAACCAGCTTGGGATGGGAATCACTCAGCCGGTCGATGAGCCGCTTGGTTTCCTGGCGGGTCAGCAGTTCGTGTGCGTTCTTCCTGATGATTTCGCCCAGATGGGTGGCAAGTGCTGACACCTGGTCCACCACCGTGTATCCTGCCGCCACCGCTTGCGCCTGCAGCTCCTGGGCTATCCAGCGAGCGGGCGAGTTAAAGGCCGGCTCCCTGGTTTCCTGTCCCGGCAGGTCCGGCGCTACGGGTAGCGAGCTGATGGCCAGCAGGCAGCCCGCACGCAACTCCCAGCGCGCAATTTCCACGCCGCGCAGGTACACCACGTACTGCCGTTCCGGCAGCGCAAGATTGTCGGTGATGTGGATGGCGGGCACCAGGAACCCGAGCTGCAATGCCAGGTGCTTGCGCAATGACTTGACCTTGCTCAACAACTGCCCGCCTTGCTTGGCGTCGACCAGGGGAACGAGTCCGAGTCCAACTTCCAACATCAGCTCGTCCAACTTGAGAATCGCATCCATGGGATCGCCGGTCGCTGCAGCTTGCTTGGTTGTCGAGGAACCTACCGCAGAGGTGTCGCCCAGGTCTTTCGCAACCGGCCGCGACTTGATCTTCCTGGCAACTACGCCAAGCCCGACAGACAGGGCCAGAAAAGAGAACTTGGGCAGGCCGGGGATCAAGGCCAGCACCGCCAGTGCTCCGGCGGCAATCCACAACAGACGCGCGCTGCCGAAGAGTTGCTTGCCAACGTCTCTTCCCAGCGTCTCGCCGGAGGCTGCTCGCGTCACCACCATGCCCCCGGCCACCGAAACCAGCAGCGAGGGCAGGATGGTGGCGAGTCCATCCCCTACGGTAAGCACGGTGTAGGTTTTCACGGCTTCCTGAAAGGGAATCCCTTGCTGCAATACCCCAATGGAAAAACCGGCGATGATGTTGATCGCGGTGATCAGGATCGTGGCCAGCGAATCGCGCTGGCTGAAGCGGGCTGCCCCATCCATGGCCCCGCAGAACTCCGCCTCGCGCGCAATTGCCTCGCGGCGCTTGCGCGCCTGCTCTTCATTGATCAGTCCAGCGTTCAGATCGGCATCGATCCCCATCTGCTTGCCGGGCATCGCATCCAGGGTGAAGCGCGCCGTAACCTCTGCAGTGCGCACCGCGCCGTGACTCACCACCAGGTACTGGATGGCAATCAGCGCGAGGAACAGCACAAAACCAACAACATAATTTCCACCCACGACGAACTGGCCAAAGGCTTCGATGACCCGGCCGGCGGCAGCAGCTCCTTCGTTGCCGTGCAGAAGGATCCGCCGGCTACTGGCCAGGTTCAACGACAATCGCATAAGGGTCAGCAGCAGAAGCAAACTGGGAAATACCGAAAACTCCACCGGCTTCAGAATGTTTAGTGCCGTCAGCAGTACCAGGACCGAGGCGGTGAGGCTCAGGGCCAGCAGCAGGTCCAAGACCAGACTGGGCACCGGAACCAGCATCACGAACACCATCGCCACAGCCGCCGAGGGCAGCAGCCAGTCCGAGCCCATACCGCGAAATGCCGTCAGCCAGCCGGGCTTGTCTTTCATGAATGATCACCTCCGGTGTGCTGGGACCCTTTGCTTGCGGCGCCCGTCTGCTGCTGCCGCACCTTTGCCTGCGCCTGATACACCAGCACCAGGATTTCTGCCACGGCGGTGTACAGCTTGGCTGGGATGGCCTGTCCCACCTCGACGGCGCGGTATAGGGCCTGCGCCAGCGGTGGATTCTCCATGGCCGGAATGCCCTGCCAGCGGGCGACGTCCTTGATCCGTTGTGCCAGCAGATCGCGCCCCTTCGCCACCACAACTGGAGCTTCCATCTCCATTTCGTATCGCAGGGCAACCGCGTAATGTGTGGGGTTGGTCACCACTACGGTTGCGGTTTCCGTGGCCTTCAGTAATTGCTGACGGCGCAGGCTTCGCTGTATCCTCCGGATGCGGGCCTTGATCTGGAGATTGCCTTCCGTTTCCTTGAAATCGTCTCGCAACTCCTGGCGGGTCATGCGCAGATCGCCTTCCATCTTGCGCCAGGTCAGGAAGTAGTCGATACCGGACCATGCCAAAAGTATGAGCGCCGATTTCCAGCCCACCTCGAGCAGCAGTTCCAGAAGAAAGTCGGAAAACGCGTGCAAGTCCAGGAACGAAGCCCGCTGCAGGGCCTCCCAGTGCGACTGCAGCACCTGTACCCCGAAGAACAGGATGGCCCCGAACGGAAGCAGCGACTTCAGCAGGCCGCTCAGTCCCGCCAGCGAGAACATTTGTTGCAGCTTCTTGGCCGGACTCAGGCGCTCGAACTTCGGCGCTAACGCCTCGCCGGCGAAGACCATGCCTCCTTGCATCACTCCGCCGGCGACAGCCAAAACCAAGCTCGCCGACAGGACCGGGACCATGGCTCGCAACACCTCGACCGAACTCCAAAGCAGCAACGGGCCGGTGCTGGTGAGTTGCCCGCTGGCGCCGACATTCAGGGATCGCCGCAGGAGATCGCCCCAACGGGCCACGCTCTCGTGTCCCAGCCAGAGCAGCACCGCGCCCGCGCCCGCCAGCCCGAGCGCACTGGACAGGTCGCGCGATCGGGCAACCTGGCCCTGTTTGCGCGCCTTATCGCGGCGATGCGGTGTCGGCTTCTCGGTCTTGTTGGAATCGGCCATGAGACTTCACCGGGCCAGATGCAGCAGGTGTTCGGCGCACGTCAACGAGTTGAGGAACCAGCGTTCCAGCAGGCTGGGCCAGTACTTCATCACTCCCACCAGCACGCCAATTCCCAACATGCTCTTGATGGCTGGCCCCAGCAGAATGAGTGGCATCTGCGGCGATGCCTTGCCTAACAGACCGATCGCGAGGTCCGCTACCAGCGTGGCCGCCAATACCGGCGCTGCGATCCTTATCCCGAGCGCAAGCACGGTTCCTCCAATCTTGAGTGTGGCCAGCGCAAACTGCGGGCTGAATTCCGCCGCACCTACGGGCAAATAATCGAAGCTGCTGGCGACCACGCGCAGTAGCGCATGATGGACATTCAGTCCGAGAAAGATCAGCATGGCGATGGTCTGATGGAACAAGGCGACCACCGTTGACTCGGCCTGGGTCTGGGGATCGAGGATGCTGACCAGTGAATATCCCATCTGAATGCTGAGGACCTGACCTGCCATCTGCATCGCATCGAACAGCAGGTTGGCGGCGATTCCCAACGACACTCCGACCACAAGTTCGTGAATGACCACCAACGGCCATTGCGTCACCATGACGCCTCCGACCCGCGACGCAAGGGCGGGGTAAAGGACTGCGGTCAACGCGATCACCAGCACCGCCTTGATCCGGGCCGGTATGGCAGCGCTCCCGAACAGGGGTGCGAAAAGCACCAAGCCTGAGACCCGGAGTCCGATCGTGAGCAGCGGATTGATCAAGTTGATCAGGTTCAGTTCCATCGCAATTACCGGAGATACTGCTGCAAGTCGGCCAGCGTTCTTACCGTGAACTGTCCCAGGTGACGCCACATCCACGGCATAAGAAAGAACAGCGCGGCACCGGTGGCGAACAGCCTCGGCACCGTCGAAATTGTGATTTCCTGGAGCGACGTCAGCACTTGGACGATGTTGATCAGCAAGCTGATACCCACCACGATCACCAGAATCGGTATAGTTAGTACCGCAACCTCCTGCAGCGTTGTGCGCGCCAAAGTCACGATTTGATCGGCAGGCATCATGTCAGCCAAAGCTCCTCATCAGAGACCCGACCAGCAGGTTCCAGCCATCCACCATCACGAACAACAAAATCTTGAGCGGTGTGGATATCACCACGGGCGGCAATTGCATCATGCCCACCGACGTGGTGATGGATGCGACCACCATGTCGATGACGAGAAAGGGCAGAAACAACACAGCACCGATCTGGAATCCGGCCTTGAGTTCTGAGAGCAGATAGCTTGGGACCAGCACCCGCATGGAAAGCTGCTCCGGATTGCGGGGCTGGGGCTCCCTGGCCAATTCGACAAACAGCGCAATGTCCTTTTCGCGAACGTAATGCACCATAAACTTGCGCAGCGGAACGGCCGCTTGTGTTAGTGCGTCAGCGGCTGTCGCTTCGCCTCTCTGCAACGGTTGAATCGAGAACCGGTAGATTTCGGCAGCCACCGGCTGCATCAAAAAGAACGTAAGCACCAGGGCCAGGCCGATCAGCGTCTGGTTGGAGGGAGTACTCTGCAATCCCAACGCCTGCCGCAGAAAATGGAACACGATCAGAAGTCGTGCAAACGGCGTCATGCACAACAGGATCGATGGAATTAAGGTCAGTAGTGTAAGCAGAACGACAATCGTCCACGGCATCGACCCATTGCCCGGGCCGGAGATGCGTATCTCATTCCCATGCTGACCCAGGCTGGCCGCATTCGTGGACACTGGCGAATCTGCGGGAAGCAACGGAGCCGACGCCGGCCCGGCAGCCGCAAAGCCAGTTGCGGCCGACGCTAGCAGCAGTCCCACCATCAGCATCCGAACGGCGTTAGCGCGACGTTGGTTCATGCTTGCAGCCACTCGCGTGCGCGACTTTCCTCGAGTACTTCTGCAAACTCTCGTTCACCTGCAAGTTGAGTCAGCATGGACACACTGCCTGGAGCTCCGCCCACCAGAAAATGCTGGCCATCCACTTTGACGATGGCGAGGAATCGCTTCTCCCCGAGCGAGATGCTTTCGCACAGGCAGAGTCGTTTCGATGCCAGTTGCAGCTGCCGTCGCGCTTGCACCCACCGCCACGCTTTCACCAGAGACTTGCAGCTCGAGGAATACGCAGCGGCCAGCATTTGCCACATCTTCCGTTGGCCCTGAGTGGTAAGCGGCGTTACTGAGCCGGGTACACTCCTGAGGCTTCGCCGAGTCCTGGGGCCCTGCGTCACAGACGCAGCGACCCTGGTGTAAGGCCTGACCCTCGTTCTTGGCGCCGGACCCTGCCGGGAGTTCAATTCGGCTGCGCTTTCCGCCATTGCTTGACTCATGCGATCTCCGTGATCCGTACTGCCAGTCGATCGTCGATGACCTCGAACTCCGTCCACCCAATAAGCTGGCCGTTGACGTACAGGGGAATGTCGCTAAGGTGGAGGCAAGAAGTCGTTACGACCGCTCCCTTGCCGAGTCTGGTCAGGTCGCCAATGGTGAAATGCGACAACGGGATATCCGCGCTCACCGTACAAGGAAGCCAAGGCAATACCTCCGCTAGAGTGTCTTCAATCGACTTGGGGTTGTCGGCTGCCGCGACGACACTCGGCGGAGCAGTCAGGGGCGAGTTTTGGCTTCGCTCACTCATCGGCAGTTGGGCGGCTCTCCGATGGAGAGTGCGTGCAATTGGGTTGCCGATGGATCGGGTTGCGCGAGACAGGGGAGGGAAGTAGTGGCTGAGAGGAAATCGCAGTACTGTCGATAGTTAGCCTGCCTAGGTCAGATACACGCGTTGCCTCACCATGAGATACGAATGAGAGGCGCGGCGAAGCTTGCGCGTCCCGGCGCAACCGATCGGATTGCGCCGGGAGCCCTCTAATGCTGAACTAAGAGTCGGGCGAACTCACTTCACCGCTACCGGATCAGGCCGATCGTGTCCTGCGAAATCGTGTCAAACGTCGTGACTACCTTGGCGTTGGCCTCGTAACCGCGCTGGGCAATGATCATTTTGGCAAACTCCTTGGCAACGTCGACATTCGACAACTCTACCGATCCGCCCGTAATCGACCCTCGCCCTCCGCTTCCCGGCGTGCCCACCACGGCAGCACCGGACGACAGTGTTGGCGTGTAGACGTTTGCGCCGCTACGTTGCAACCCCTGTTCATTGGCAAAACTCGCAACAGCGACCTGTCCCAGTGCCGTCACCTTACCATTGGTAAAGGTTCCCTGCAGCACTCCCGCGGAGTCGACATTGAACTGCTGCAGCGTCCCGCTGCTGCAGCCATTTTGATTCGTAGATGCAGTGGTACTGGAGGCAGCCATCTGTGTGATGGTAAGTACCCCGCTCGAGTCATATAGGCTCCAATCGAATTTCAGGTCGGAAGCACCATCGGCCAGGCCCGTCACGGTAATTCCAGTGACATTCGACGCCGGAGTCGTTAGGTTGCCGTTGCTGTCAAATACCAGCGGGGACGGACCGGCGACGACCGTCGGACCAGGACCTGCCGACCCTACATCCGCCGCCGGAATCGTAATCTGATAACTCCAGCTGTTGGCCCCGGTCTTGGTGAATTGGAAACCGAGCACATGCGGTGTCCCCAGCGAGTCATACACCGTGACTGGAGTGTTGAATGGCGCGTCGCCGACATTCGTGCGCGCATCGAGATTCGAGTTCAATTGCACCGAAGATGTAGCGCTGGCCGGACTCGTCAGCCCCTTGCCCACCTGGAGCGCTCCCAATGCGGCACCCGTGTTTACCACTCCCGCGACCGCAGGGTATCCCAGGACAGTCTGCCCGTCTTGCGTCGTGAGTTCGCCGGACTTGCTGACCGTGAAATTGCCCGCTCGCGTGTACTGCATAACGCCGTCCTGCTGCGTAATGAAGAACCCGTCTCCAGTGATCGCCATGTCCGTTGGCACCCCGGTATTGTCCAGGCTGCCGTCATTGAAATTTGCCGAGATGGTCTCCACCTGGGTTCCGTTCCCGAGCTGAATCGGGTTGCCGCCGCCTGTCGCACCTACGGTCTGGTAGAACAAATCGCGGAACGAGGTCTGCTCGTCCTTGTAGCCGTTGGTGTTCAAGTTGGCTAGGTTGTTGGCAATGACAGACAGCGCGTTCGACTGCGCGTTCAATCCGGAAAGAGGAATCGAGAAGAGCGGCATTAGTTGCCTCCGTTGGCTGATTTCGGTGCGGAAGTTGCTGCGCCGGAATCCGCTGATTGCAGAAGTTGATGAATTCCAATGAGCTGGTCGAGCTGGTTCAGCGAGATCATCTGCCCCACCATCTGGGTGGCGTCCATCGGCGCGGTGGGATCCTGCGACTTCAACTCGGTGATTAATAGATTTAGAAAGGTCGTATCCATATTGTCATCCGCGCTGCTGGTGGATCCGCTTCCAGCGTTGCTGGACACAGGCGCGGTGGCGTTGCTCGAGGGGTTTTGCGAAACTGCTGCGATTGACATTCTTCCTCCTGAGTTGGCTCTTCTCTCCGCCGTTCAGATCCGAATATCCAAACGGCCATTCGCCATAGCGGGCGGTGAGCTGATTGCGCCCTCGTCTGGTTCCTTCGCAGGCACTGCGGTAGAACATTGCGGTGGCCGCGGTGAGTAGTTGTGTGATTGGCCGGAATCTGCCGAAAACGAAGAACTCTGCTGCTGGAGCTCGATAGTGGCGTGAATGCCGTGTTCCTGGCTGAGCTTCGACTGCAGCGTTGGAATCTCGCTGGCCAGCGCCTTGCCGAGATCGTTGCGTTCCAGCGAGATTTGCGCCGAGAGCCGATCATGACTCATGGCGGTGTGAATCGCTACATTGCCAAAGTCCAGCGAGCGTACGTTCAGGTTGATCTCGGATTCCTTCAGGCGCTCTACCAGCCGGGCAGTGTTAACGATTCCACCGGACAGGACTGTGTCGGGAAGACGGTTGCCCGTTCCGTCGTCGGTCGCTGCCTGAGGTGGGTTGGGCAATCTGCCCGCATCCTCAGCGTGGGACGTTGGACCCTGCTGGGAGGAACCTTTGACGTGGGCCGCAAGTTCAGAGCCAGCCGCAACATTCGGAGGGACTCCGCGAGCGCCGATCTCCGCTGTTCGCAAGACCGCCATTCTCGTGCTGTCCGGACTACCTCCCTTCGGGTTCAGGGAGTCGGTATCAGTAATCTCATGCTGCTTGTCACCACGAACATTGATGCGTCCTGATAGTTCCTCCCCGCGGACTCGTTGATTTGACACCCTTGCATCGGCGAGGGCCGAGTTTGCCAGGGGTCCTTCCTGTCCGCCCTCTCCAGCGCCGGGAGGCAAATCAGGCGATGTATGCGAAGGAACAACGAACTGCTTAATCTGTTCCGCGAAAGTCGCTTGTGTTTCTGCGATATTGCTGTCGCGACCGGTTGGAGAACCAACTGCGGATGGCGAAAGTGGTACGCTGCTTCCCGTGAGGCCGGTCGGCAGGGCGATCGCCTCGCCGGCATCGTCCTGCTGAAGCTGCTCTGGCAGGACGGGAGCTGCGAACTTCGGCGCGATCCACTCGGCTTTTTTCGAGGAATCCAACTGGCCCGAGAGGCGTGTCGCATCAGAAGATCGGTCCGACGGTGTTGAGGCTGAAGCACTGGACCCGGCTACATTCTTGCTGCGTGAATTCGCCCCGTCGGCAGGCTCCGATTCTTCCCCAGACTGGGGGGTGCTTAGCTGTGGCAACGAGAATCCCACCGACGATTGCGAGGCCGATGCTCCATGAATGAACTTAGATGAGGATTGCGCCTCGCCCAATCCGTCGATCGCTGGATTGTTCCGGTCTTCACAAAGACTGCCAACTTGGAAATAAGGATTCGCAGCGGACAAGTCCACGCCATCTGGTATGCTGCCGCTTGTCGAATTGTCCTCAACAGCCTGCGCAGCGGTGTCGATGGATGGCGGTAACTGAGAGTTCGCCGCCACAGGGTCCGCAACCACCGAGATCGCCGTAGGGGAGTCGGCTGCAACCGGAGCGCTGCCGTTCGTTGCGAGAAAAGGGATCTTCTCTTCGGAGTTCTTGATCGGCAGGCGGTTGGCTTGAGAAGCGTCCTTCTCCGGGTTGCGCGCCCGTCCGCCTACCGGAGAGTGTTGTTCCTTCGGCTCCCGTTCGGACACCTGCTGCATCGCATCTTGGAAATCCACGCCGGCGATCACGCAAGGTGGCATGGGCGTTGAGGCCGGATGGCTGAGGTTCGGGTTGGCGACGCTGACGAGCACGACATGAGGAGAAAAGCACGCCGATGGCCAACTCCCCGGCGGGAGGCGTCTGATTTCGCTGGCCCATAATTCGTTGATGACTAATCAATTGCACCGGAGTTGCCGAATAGATGATGTGCATCGTGCCTACAACCATAGGCACACTGGGCAAGGCTTGCCGGGTGGCACCCGGCAGGCTTTGCCTATTTCTTTCGATGGCGCACCAGAAACATCTCATCGACAACCTGCTGACGTGCGCGCTCGGCTTTGACCTCATGTGCTTCACGTTGCCGGTCGCAAAGGTCGCTGAGAACCTGCCGGTTGCGCTTGGCTGCTTCGTAGCTGGCGAGTTGCTGCTCTCGGCGGAGCTGCAGTTTGGCCAGCGATCCTTCCAGCGACTGTTGATGTTCCCGGAGTCTCTGTTTCGCTTCTTCGACCACGCACAAATGGGCTGCTGCTGATCCCGCTGCCAACTCGCGGTCCCGAGTTACCAGCTCGGCCCGCACCTGGTTTTTCATGGTTTCCAGCAGCTGGACGGCGTGGGCGATTTCGTACTGCGTCCGCTCCAGCAGGTGCAGATCACGCTCTTCGATGCTTTCCCGCAGCTTGAGCACCGGTGCCAGCGTGAAGCGGAAAGCCATACTCAGCTCGGCAGCGAAAGCAGGCGCTGCAACGAGTCGGCGAGCCCGGGTAACTCATCGGGCCGCTGTTGCAGGAAGGAGTTAAGAGCGGGCAGCACATCAATTGCTTTGTCCAGAATCGGATCGGCGCCCTTCTGGTAGGCGCCGATTCGAATCAGGTCTTCCGATCGCGTGTAGGCTGCCAACAGCCGGCGCAGTGCCTTCGCTTGCTCTAGGTGTTCCGGAGAGGCGACGTTGGGCATCAAGCGGCTCAGACTGTCGAGGACTGAGATGGGGGGATAGTGGTTGCGTGTGGCCAGTCCGCGGTCGAGCAGGATGTGCCCGTCCAGAAGCGATCGGACCGTATCCACCACGGGGTCTTGCTGGTCGTCGCCTTCCATCAAAACCGTATAAAAGGCAGTGATGCTGCCCCGGGCGAATCGGCCTGCCCGCTCCACAAGCCTTGCCAGCATACTGAGCACCGAGGGCGTGTAGCCTTTGGCGGTAGGTGGCTCACCAGCCGCCAGCCCGATCTCGCGCTGTGCCATCGCAAAGCGGGTCACCGAGTCCACGACCAGCAATACATTCTTTCCCAGGCTGCAGAAGTATTCAGCCACGGCGGTCGCGGTCAGCGCCGCGCGGATGCGTAGCAGCGGCGACTGGTCTGAAGTGGAGACCACGACCACCGAACGCCGCCGTCCTTCTTCCCCCAGGATTTCGAGGAAATCACCGACTTCGCGGCCGCGCTCGCCCACCAGCGCCAACACCGTCATGTCGGCATTCGTTCCCCGTGCCATCATGCCAATCAGCGTGCTCTTGCCGACACCGCTTCCGCCAAATATTCCCAGACGTTGTCCCCGCCCACAAGTCACGAATCCGTCGATCGCCCGGACACCACAACTCAGCGGCTCGCGAATGGGGACGCGATGCAGCGGCAAGGGCGCCAAACTATCAACCTGCACGGTCTTCATCGCGCGGTAGTCACCCAGCGAATCCAAGGGGTTCCCCGTGGCGTCGATTACCCGTCCCAGAATGTCGGCTCCCACACGCATGGAGGGGCGCGTGCCCCAGGTCACAATGCGATCGCCAAAGCGAATGCCTTGGGGCCGCTCGACGGCCATCGACAGAATGGTCGATCCGCGAAAACCCACAATCTCACCGGCATAACATTGGCCGTGGGCACTGATAATTTCGCAGGATTCTCCGACCGAACAGAACGGCCCCGCGGACTCAATAAGGTTACCCAGCACCTGCTGCACCCGCCCCTGCCAGCGCAAGGTCGAGCAGCGGTTCAGCCAGGTCTCATACGGTTTCAGCGGAGCCGGGTTCATCGCGGCTCCGGCCGTTTCGCCAGCAGATCGAAGAACCCTCGTTCGATCTCTTTCAACTGTGCGTCGAGGCTGACATCAGCAGTGCCCAATTCGGTTTCCAAAACGCAACCGTTCGGTTGCAGTTGCGAATCCTCCAGCACCTCTACCTTTGTCCCGGACAAATGGCTCGCAAAGTATTCGCGCCACTCCCCGCACGCCTCAGGAGGGACCCGGACCACGACGTGCGAGCGCTGCTGCAGGTTCTCGACCGCGACTTTGGCTAGCGCGGCCAGCAGCATTCGATCGACCTGGGCCTCACGATGCAGAATTCTTTCCGCCACAGCGAGGATCAGGTTCACTAACTCCGGTTCGACTCGCGTGTAATATTCTGCCCGTTCGGTCTGAAAGTTGGAGATGACTTCGGCAATGCGCCCGCGCTCGGATTCCATTCGAACTTCATACTCGGCGCGCAGCTTCGCTTCGGTTTCCTTCGCCGCCGAGTCAGCGACTTCTGACAGCCGCGCCGCCAGTTCGTCCTCGGTCAGGGTCAGGCGGGGCGGTTTCTTGCCGTGATCGGGCGTGGAAGTGTTGGGGTCCGTGGCCTCGCCCGCGCACGACACTTCGCGCCGCACATCGCGATATTCGAGCGCGGTTACGGGACAATAGGTGCGGATCGGCGATTCAGACCTACACAATGTATTCATCGTTTCCGTCGTTCTTCAGTACCAGCTTGCCTTCCGACTCCAACCGGCGCGCCATGCCGACAATTTCCTGCTGCGCCTTGGCTACGTCTTTGCCCCGAACCGGTCCCATTACCTCAATCTCTTCCTTCATCATGTCGACAGCCCGGCTTGACATGGTCCGGAAGATGCAGTTGCGCAACTCCTCGGTGGCGCCCTTCAAAGCCATGGCTAATACCCGCTTGTCCACCTGGCTCATCAATTCGCGCAGCGTCTGCTCCGGTACCTGCAGGAAATCCTCGAACGTAAACATCAGACTGCGAATCTCCAGCGACAACTTCGGCTCGTTCTGCTCAATGACTTGCAGGATGGACTGGGCCGCATCGGTGTCCAATCGGTTCATCAATTCGGCCACGCTCTTGAAGCCGGCATAGGTCCGCCGCTTCTGCTCGCCCAGCGATTGCAGGCGTCGATTCAGGATCACCGATACCTTTTCCGCCATCTCCGGCGAAAACTGCCGCAAGTGCGCCAGCCGCTTGACGGCCTCCGCGCGGACCTCCTCCGGCAGCTTCATCAGCAGCGTGGCCGCCTGCTTCGACTCCAGATGCCCCAGGATCAGCGCCACCGTCTGGGGATGCTCGCCTTCCAGGAATTTGGCGAGCTGTTGCGGGTCCGCCTTCTGCAGTGACTCGACTTTACTGGCGCTAAGCGCCTGCGCCTCCGACACGCGCTGCAAGAGACGCCGAGCGCCATCATCGCCAAAGGCCTTGACCAGCAGGCGGCTGGCGAACTCCGGTCCACCTTGAGCGAGGTATTCCTGGGTGAGGGCCAGTTGGTAGTACTCCTCCAGGATTTGCTGCGACACTTCAACCGGGACATTTCCCAGTGAGCTCAACTCCTCCGTTACCCGTTGCACATCCTCCTCAGTCAGGTTGCGAAAGACTGCCGAGGCCCCCTCTTCGCCCAATAACGCCATCAGGATGGCGGCCTTGCGCGCTCCCCTCATTTGCGATGCCGTTTGCACATCTGCCACGGTCAATCCTCGCGCAGCCAGGCTTGCACCAGCCGGCTGCTGCTCACCGGCTCACGTTTCACTCTGTCCAGTACCTGCTTCTTGAGCAGTTTGGCTTTTTGCGGGGCCTCGCCCAGGGTTGCCACCGCCTCGCTTTCCAGGGACTGGGCAAGTCCGTCGACGACCGCGGGTGCTACCGCCAGCCGGCTGCGTGCCGGTAATTCTTTCATCGTCGCAATTGCCTGACTCTTGATGGGCCGGATCACCAGCCGATAAGTGACCAGGAACAGCAACAGGATCACGCCATAGCGAATCATGGCGGACCAATCATTGAGCAGGGTCCGAATTCGGTCCAAACGTGATGCTGGCGGCTGCGGCTGCGGCGCGGTCTGGTCAAAGGAAATGTTTTGTACGCTCACCAGGTCGCCGCGCTCGGGGTCCAAACCCAGAGTTGCCTGGGCCATCTCTTTTATCTGGTTGAGCTCATCGGCCGACCACTTGCGCCGGACGGGTGTCGCCTTGCCGTTTTCCTGTTTCGTTTCCACTACATCGTCTAGAAGCAAGGCCGCTGTGATGCGGCGGATGCGGCCTGCGGGTTCCGAGGTATGCCGCACGATCTTGTTTACGCCATAGGTCGCGCTCTCCGACTTGGTGTTCTGATTGCCGTCGTCGGAACTTGCCGGGGCATTCACACCGGTGTTGGCTCCCGGCACATTGCTGGTGGTACCCGGCACCCCTCCCACTCCCGTGCCGCCGATCCGCTCCTCCGAGCGTTGCATGCTCAGGGTCACGGTAGCGGCAGGATCGTAACGCTCCTGGCTTTCCTCCATCGTGCTTGGGTCATATTCGACGTTGACGCTGGCGCGCACACGCTCGGCGCCAACGACGGGGGTCAGCGTCGCCAGCAGGCGCTGCGTCAACTGCTCATCCATGCTTCCCTCTGCCGGCGAGTCGGCGTGCGCTCCGAGCGGACGATTGGTATCAGCGTCGATGACGGCGACATTGTCCGGGTTGAGTTCGTCCACTGCACCGGCCACCAGGCGTGCGATCGAGAGTTGCGCGTCTGGAGAAATGGCTCCCCGGCTGAGTTTCAGGATCACCGATGCCTTGGCCGCGCGCTTGCGGTCGATGAATACCGAGTCGGATGGCAGCACCAGGTGTACGCGTGCGCTCTCCACATTTCGCAAGCCCTGAATCGTACGTTCCAGCTCACCTTCCAGAGCGCGCTGGTAATTGACCTTCTCGTCGAACTCGGTCTGCCCCCAGGAAACCTTGTCGAAAATCTCAAAACCCATGCGTCCGCTGTGCGGCATTCCCTGCGACGCCACTTCCAGACGGGCAGCATCGAGTTGATCAGCAGGCACGCTGATCGCGGTCCCCGCCGGATCAATCTGGTGCGGAATGTTCTTGGCGGCCAGTTGCGCCGCGATCGACTGGCTGTCAGTCGGGCTTAGACCACTGAATAGCACCTTGTAAGTCGGACTCGCGATCTGGCGGACGAACAGGATCAACACGATGACCGTCAGCGCTCCTCCTCCGGCCACGAGGTAGCGCTGCTTCGCGCTCATCTCCTGCCAGAGCCGGTTGACCTGTTGCATCGCCTTGCGAATTTCCGCCATCGTCGGCTAATCCACTCTCAGAACTGCATCTGCGACACTTGCTGGTAGGCGTTCACGATCTTGTTGCGCACCTGCATCATCAACTGAAAAGCCACGTCGGCTTTTTCGATCGCGATCATCACGTTGTGCACATCCGAGCGGTCGCCCGCGAGCAGCGCTCCGGCCTGCTGGTCGGAGCTGGCCTGAAGCTGCTCCATCTGGTCGATGGCGCTGCGCAGGACGTCGGTAAAGCCGCCCTGCTGCTCCAATGCAGGCTTGGTGCCGCTCCGAGGTTCGTAGATCAGCGGCTGTACGGATGCCCCGGTGATTGTGTTGCTCACGACCCACCTCCATCTCTCGGCGCGAGGTTACTTCAGTAACTCCAAGGATTGCTGAATCATCTGCTTGGACGCCGTAACCGCCGACGCATTGAGCTGATAGGCCCGCACGGCGCCCATGAGATCCACCATCTCCTGGATGGGGTTGATGTTCGGATAGGCTACAAAGCCCGATCCATTGGCGTCGGGGTGCCCCGGCTCATAACGCATGACCGGGGGAGCGGAGTCTTCTGCCACCTGCACCAGCCGCACGCCCCCCGGAGCCCGTCCGGCAAGCCGGTTGTAGCCGGCCAGCATCAGTCGAAACGCTGAAGCTCCGGCGCTGGAGAACATCACGACTTTGCGGCGGAATGGTCCTCCCTGCGAGGTTCGAGTGGTCTCCGCGTTGGCCATGTTGCTGGCGATGACTTCCGCCCGCGCGCGCTCGGCGGCCAGCGCCGAGCCGCTCACTTCGAGTGTCGAGAACAGTCCCATGCTCATTTCCCTTCGTTGATTGCCGTCAGCAGCCGGTGAAACTCGGACTTCATGATCTGCACGCCAATCTGGTATTGCATCTGAGTCTCGGCCAGCAGCAGGCTCTCGCGATCCAGATTGACGTCGTTGCCATCCGGCCTGCGAATCAGACCTGGCACGGAATGGGCGACCGGAGCCAACTGTGCCCGACCATTGTCCATAGCCCGGTGCAGCTCCGAGCGGAAGTCGATGTCCTGCGTGTGATAACCGGGAGTGTCGATGTTGGCCATGTTCGACACGATCAGCTGATGCCGGGCCGACGTCACCCCGAGGAAGCCTTCCAGCAATTGCAGCATGGGCAGGATTGCCATAATTTATGCATACCTCCGGGGCGGCAGCCCATATTCCCGTATCTTGTTACGAATGGTGCGCACGCTGATTCCCAGCATTGCTGCCGCGCGCGTCCGGTTGCCGCTGGTTTCCAGAAGCGTGCTTTCCAGCAACTGCCGCTCCAGGCTGCGAATCGGCGTGCCGGGGATGAGCAGCATCCCGGCTCCCGCCCCGGAAGAGGGAACTTCGGGGCCCGGCGACAACGCTTCGTCTTCAAGACAGTCGCTGTCGAGGACCGACGCTGAGTGAAGGGCGAGGATACGGCGCATGAGATTGAGCAGTTCGCGCACGTTGCCGGGCCAGCTGTGTTCCTGCAGGCGAGCCAAAAATCCGCCCGTCAGGCGGGGAACTGCTCGTCCTGATTGGGCTGCGATCTGCCGCGCGAAGAATTCCGCCAGGATGGGAATATCTTCGCTCCGGGAGCGCAGCGACGGAAGCGAGAGCGGAATGACATTGAGCCGATAAAAAAGGTCCGCGCGGAACCCCCCGGCCTCCACCATCGCCCGCAAGGAAACATTGGTGGTGGCGATGATCCGGGCCCGCAGCGCAACCGTGTGCGTACCTCCAACCCGTTCAAACTCCCTTTCCTGCAGGACCCTGAGGAGCTTGGGTTGCAATGCCAGTGGCATCTCTCCGACTTCATCCAGCAGCAGCGTGCCGCCGCAGGCGAGTTCGAACTTACCAGCCCTGGCTGCGATCGCTCCGGTAAATGCGCCGCGAGCATGACCGAACAGTTCGGTCTCCAAGAGTTGTTCCGGTACGGCGGCGCAATTCACCGCCACGAACGGCTGGTCGCGGCGTGCACTGTGCTCGTGAACGAAGCGCGCCAGCAGCTCTTTTCCAGTACCGCTCTCGGCTTCGACAAGAATGTCCGCATCGGTCCGCGCGGCAGCGGCCGCCCGCTCCAGGGCCCGCACTAGCACTGGGGATTCGCCTACCAATTGCGTCTTGGCGCTGATGTCGTGAAGGCAGGTTCGCGCGCTGCCCGCCATCACGCGGCCGATGGCCGCCTGTAACTGCTCGAAGGAAAACGGTTTCAGCAGGTAATCACAGGCGCCGCTCTGCATGGCCAGTACGGCCTCGGGCACCGAGCCGTATGCGGTCAGCAGAATCACGGCAGTGGAAGGAGAGCTCTGGCGCACACTCCGCATAACGCTCAGCCCGTCGCCATCGGGCATGCGCATATCGGTCACCACCAGGGGAAAGCGGGTTTCGCCGAATTTGCGCAATGCCTCCGACACGCCCGAGGCGCATTCCGTTTGCCAGCCATGCTGTTGAAAGTTGGCCACCAGCGCCGCCCGCATACCGGGTTCATCGTCCACCACAAGTACGGATTGAAATGTCGAATTCATAGCGCCGTGGGCAACTCCACTGCAAACGAGGTCCCTGCTCCCGGGCTGCTGCTTACGCGAATCGTGCCGCTGTGCTGTTCCACGATCTTCCGGCATACCGCGAGCCCCAGCCCAGGACTCTGGCTGTTGCCGCTGAAGCCGGGTTCAAAGATGTGAGCCAGCTCATCCGGCGCGATCCCGCAGCCGCTGTCGGAAAACACAACTTTCGCCCGGGTTCCCGAGGTCTCTGCTTTTGAGGCTGAGACCTGCAGGCTGCCGCCAACTGGGGTGTGACGAAACGCGTTCAGTGCCAGGTTCATCACCAACTGCTGAATCGCATTCTTGTCCCCGGCTATCGCCAGTTTCTCGGTCGTATCCGTAAGCGACAATGCGATCTGCTGCTGCTCAGCCAGTGGGCGCACGAACTCCACCGCACTGTGCAACGCATCACCCAGAATGATGCGCGAGAGTTGGAGCGATCCGCCGCCGTGCAGGCGCAGGACGTTGTTGACCGTCGCCGACAAGGTCCGAATCCCCGCCCGCAGGTGCGCGACATACTCCGCCGCATCGGAGTTCTTCTCACCGATCAGTCCGGCAAACAGCTCCAGACTGGCCAGCGGGTTGCGTATTTCATGAGCCAGGACCGCCGACATTTCCGCCAGGGCGACAACGTTGCGGGCATCTTCCCGTTCCTGCTCCAGCTTCTTGTGGCTGGTGGTGTCGCGTAGGATGAGAATTGTTTGCTGCGGTTGGCCAGCAGCCGCTGCCATGGTGGAAGTCGCGTGGCCCGAGTCTTGCTGGAACCGGCGGCTGCGCACCCCAAGCCAACGCGTGGCGGATGGCGTCGCAATGCAAAGCTCATCTTCGGCTTCGGTGCCATCGTTCGCGAGACACTCCATCGTCGCAGTGAGCGATGAATGGCGCCCCAGTGAAGTTTCGTCCAGAAGCTCCACTTTTTCGTCCGACAGTCCCAGTAAGCGTCTGGCTTCGGGATTGATGAGAGTTACCTGACGGTTGTGTTCCAGCACGATGACGCCGCACGGCAGCGCATCCACGATGTGCCGCAAGGCCAGTTTCACTTGTGCATGTTCCGCCTGGCTGGTACGCAGCGCCTGATTGCGTTCGGCGAGAATGGCGCGCAGTTGCGTGACTTCCTTCTGCAACTCCTGATAGGACTTTTCCAGGCGGCTGGCGGCGAAGGTGAACTCAGAAAATGCATCGGCCAGCGCGTCGGCTCCGGCGCACATCGCTTCGCGAGGCAGGTTTATTGGAACGAGATGAGAACTAGGCAACATCTGCCTAGTTCCACTGCAAGATGGATGCCAAAGAGACGTGCCACGCGGCCTCCGACCACGGCGTTCAGATAATGATGTGCTCCGGCCTGATCTGCCGGCCGTCTTCCACGAGAATGCAGGCCCGCTCCATCACGTTGCGTAGCTCCCGAACATTTCCGGGCCAGGTGTGCTGGTGCAGTACGGACAACGCCGCCTCCGACAACACCACCCCTGGATAAAACCTCTGCGCGAAACTCGAGGCGAGCAGAGGCAGATCACACAGGCGCTCGCTCAGCTGTGGCAACTTGATGGAGAAGACCGCCAGACGGTAATAAAGGTCTTCGCGGAACCCTCCCTCCTCTACCCGCTTGCGAAGTTCCACGTTAGAAGCAGCGATGACCCTGACGTCAACCCGAAAATTATCATTGCTTCCTAACCGCTGCACTTCACCCTGTTCCAGAAAGCGCAGCAGCTTCGACTGCAATGCCAGAGGCATCTCCCCGATTTCATCCAGAAATAACGTCCCGCCCTGTGCGGCCTGAATGCGTCCCATGTGCGACTGCACCGCGCCGGTGAAGGCGCCTTTGACGTAGCCGAACAGTTCCGCCTCCAGCAGCGCTTCGGGAATGGCGGCGCAGTTGATGACCACGAACGGGTTCGACCTGCGTGGGCTGACCAGGTGAATGGCCTGCGCAACTAGATCCTTGCCGGTGCCGCTCTCGCCCAGAATGACGACTGTCGTGTTGCGGCGGGCCACCAGCCGGGTAACCCGGTAGACTCCCTGCATCACCTCGGAATCGCCGATCATGCCGGGGAGACCCGACTGGCTTTCTACCGTCTCGCTTTGAGCGCGCCGCGTCTCCGCCGGGATGCACTGCAACACGCCGCCACGCTCCAATTCTTCGACCGCCTGCAGTGCAAGAGGACTGGGCGAAGAAGAGCGCAACAGCGGTTGGCCAGTGTGCGGATTTACGGTGACCACGTGAATCTGCGGGAAACGCGCCGCGACCAAAGCATGAAACTCCTTTGGATCGAGGTCTGGCAACAACGGGTCCAGCAGCAGCAGTTCGCCCCCGGCACTGTCGAGTTTCGCCAGTGCATCGGCGCCGCTTTCCGCCTCGCTCACGGCCCAGTGGGACGATCCCAGGCGACGGATCAGTTCACGGCGCAGACCGGGGTTGGGGCTCACGACAATCACAGGAATGCCCGCTGCCATGCGTACCGGTGACTCCTGCGGATTGATCCTGGTGAGGCTGCTCATTCGCGGCCACTCATCGCGCACCGCCCATCTGCTGCCGAAGCTCGTATTGGAGGTTGATTAGCCAACATGACCGCTGTTCTGCCGTCGAGCTGATAAGCAATCGACAGCGGGAAGAGAAAGGCGAGCCACAAAGGGATTGGCTTGCCATTGCAATCTTACTTGCTGGGCCGCCGCAACCGCTTCGGCCAGCGCCATAAATCTTGATTCCGCCGAGAACGAAGTCGAGTTGGGTTCGGAAGACGCGAGACTATCGGATGCAACTCCCAGGTGGCGAACGGCCAACTGGACCTCGCCGTCTGCGCAACTAGCGCTCGCCGCAATCGCGTCTCCCGTCACCGCCACGGACTGTGCGTGTTGCACCAGATAAAACAGGCACTGACGCAGCCCGGTAGTCGAGCCCAGGGCTGTCGGCACATCTTCCGCGACGCGAATGTTGAGTGAGATGCCGGCGTGCTCGAGGACGCACTCAAGATCTTCGCGGACTGTCGCAAGAACTGGCCGGACTTCAAACGGCATCGGCGTAGGCGAGTCCCGAGCTATCCTCACCAATTCTTGAATAAACCCCATAGTCTCGGCGACCCGCGCAATCTCGGCCAGGGAGCTATCGATGGCGTGCTGATACTGGCTGATCGAAGAGGCATTTCCAGCAGCGATTTCGAGCGTCGCGCGCAGGACCGTGAGAGGCTGGGCCATCGAATGCATTGCCTCTGACAATGTCGCCAACAAGCCCGGCGACCTCCCCTCAAAATGGTCCTGGCATTCCACGAGTTTCTGCTTAGTCCTCTGAAAGCACGTATCCCACTCCGCGAATCGTCCGAATTAGCTTCCTTTCTCCGTCGAGATCGACCTTGTCCCTGACGTACTTAACGTACACGTCGACCACATTGGTCGAGGGGTCGAACGGCATGTTCCAGACGTCTTCCATCAGGCTCGTGCGGGAAACCGGCCGTCCGTGGTTGCGCATAAGGAATTCGAGCAAATCAAACTCCCTTGCGGTCAGATCGATGCGTCGCCCATTGCGCTCAACCCGGCGTTCCTCCCGATCGAGCGTCAGATCACCGACCCGCGACACCCGTGACACCGGACCATTGTTTCGCCGCAGAAGTGCCCGGACCCGCGCATGCAGTTCGACGAACGAGAACGGCTTGACCATGCAGTCGTCTGCACCTGTGTCCAGCGACAAAGCGCGGTCCTCCACGCGGCTGCGCGCGGTCAAGACCAGCACTGGCAAACGCGGTTGAGAAGGGCGCACCAGTTTCAGCAAGGAAACTCCATCCAGCTTGGGAAGGTTCAAATCCAGGATAATCAGGTCGAACTTCGCATCTTGAATCGCCTGCCGGGCGGATTCGCCATCATGCACGACGCTGACGGTGTAGGACTTGGATTCCAGTTGCTGGCGCAAGAGTTGTGCCAACGGAACGTCGTCCTCCACGACCAGCACTCGACTGCCGGCATCGGGACGAAAGTCGCTTCGAGAGGGTTCGGCGTCCATGGCTAGCGTTGTTGGCATGGCACACTCGCCTTGGCCGGAGCGAGAAATGGGCAAAGATTGGCAGCGATCCAAGACCCGCGGCACAGTTGCTGCTCCGTCCAGCGCTTCTTTGTACGGTTCTAATCTTCCATGCAGGTGACAAGGCCTCGGTGACGGCCATCACCAACGCCCTAACTTTAGTTTCTAACCTAAGAAACTTTGGTAACCACCAATCCGGGGACGTCTGGGAGAGCGCTTCTATTTGCAACTATCGGCTGTCGCATAATGCGGTTTGAAAGGGCACGGCTTCAGCCGTGCCGCTCCATACCTTATGAACATTGGGCTTCAGCCCCTGGGAGTTCGAATTCCTTCCCCACACTATTTATGAGACGGCTTTTAGGGCGCGAATGACCGCGACAGGACGGGGTTTCTATTGCCGTAGACCCTCGTCCGTTACGGAGGAACATACCGTCAGCGGTGTCTGGATAGCTGAGTAACCAGTTCCTGAATCTGTACGCACTGGTCGGCAGAACAGAATTCGAAAGCAAACCTGCACTGATCTTCTGACTGATACAACAAACGGCCGGTTATCCTGACCACCGAATGTTCCCATAATGGAACCATGAGAATCACCGGCTCTTCCGGCCCAAACTGGTGATCGGCTTCCACTGCGATGCCATCAACACTAATGTCGATTCCTTGGACCTTGATTACGCGACAGCGTTCTCCCTGCGCAACCTCGACGTCCAACGTTGCCGAAAACGGGTGTCGCGGAGTCCGGTACTCGAAATGTCTCACTTCGGGAGTGTCTTCCATAGGGCGCCTGCTGCATCTCTTCATCGACCACCCGGCAGGAATTGGTTAGACCATTAAGGTGACCGATTTGGGGTGACCATCAAGGAAGTCCCTAAATGAAAAATAATTTTATTAGAAAGAAAACAGAGTCTTTCCTGTGTTGACAGACTGTTTACAACTTCTGTGCCGTTTGGGAGTAATATGCTTGCACTCGTAGCGCTGGGCTGGCGGACGAATCCGGGGGTGCCAGATGCGAAAGCATTTTCAACTTCTTGCTTTGGGACTGGCCGTCTTCGTGTCACTCGTGATCCTTGGAAACGCCCAACAATCTGGCTCGAGTGGCGGCAGATCTTCGTCATCTAAACTGCCGACACGCCCCATGTCGACTACCCCGACGGCTCCTTCCCAAATCACTTATTACACGGGCAGGGTGGTCATGGACACCGGGATTGAGCCGCCTTCACCTGTAGCTGTACTGCGTGTGTGCAACGGCTTCCGCCACCGGGAAACCTACACCGCGAGCGATGGCTCGTTCTCGTTTATGGTCGGTGATCGCTCGAACGATATGCTGCCCGACGCCTCGGAAGATACTCGCGCGTTCGGTCAGTACAACGGTCAGTCGCCCAATGCCAACCCCATGACGCTGGGCCAGAGCAACTTTCAATCGCCAATCGCAGATTGCGAGTTGCGGGCAGATCTCTCCGGCTATGCGTCTTCGTCGATTCACCTGGACCAGTCCATGGCGAACTCCAACGTCGGGATCATCGTTCTGCACAGCCGCGCCAAGAAGGCGGAAGGAATGGTCAGCGTGGCCAGTCTCGAGGTGCCTGCAAAAGCCCGCAAGGATTATGAGAGAGGGAGCGAGGACCTGGAGCAGGGGAACTCGGCTGCAGCGGAGAAGGCTCTGCGCAAGGCGATTGACCAATATCCGAAGTTTGCGGAAGCATGGTTGCGCCTCGGCGATTTGGAGCAGCGGCGCAAGAACGCGGAAGGCGCCATGAAGGACTATCAGCAAGCCATTGACGCCGATCCAAACTTTTCGTTGCCTTATCTTCGTATGGCTTTTCTGTCTGCCGTTGCCGCGAACTGGGAACAAACGCGCCAACTCACAGAGCGGCTGATCTCCCTTGATCCCGTTAGTTTCCCGCTGGGTTATTACTACAACGCCGTGGCCGAATTCAATCTCCACCACACACCCAAGGCCGAGACCAGCGCATTGCGGGCCGAGTCGATGGACAAGCAGCACGCAGAGCCCCGCGTGGAGCTGCTGTTGGCGGCAATCTATAACTCGAAGGGCGCCTACTCGTCGGCCGCCGATCACTATCGTGAGTACCTCAAACTCGTACCCAACGGTCCGCTCACCGAGCGCGTCAAGACCGACCTTGCCAAGACGGAGGGGTTGGCAAAGTCGCAGGCCCCTGCTTCGATGCCGGTCGCGAAGTAACCAACCAACTGCTCGGCGCAGTGTGAACACGTTCAGGCCCGACTGATACCGCGTAACTCTTCGTGTGCTCCCCTCTGCTTGGTATCCATAAATCACCGCAGCGTCTAGTATGCTGATGCTCCGGGCACTGACTTAAACCGATCCAACATGGAACCGACCGAATTCCCCAACCATCGCGAGGATGCGGCACAGCTGGTGGGGAAAGAATTTCGCGAGCGATACGGCGAACCACGCGGCATCTATCGGGCACCCGGCCGAGTGAATCTGATCGGCGAGCACACCGACTACAACGACGGTTTAGTCATGCCCGCTGCGCTCGCCTTTTACACATATGTTGCAGCTGGTGTCCGCAGCGATGACAAATTAAATGTCTACTCCATCGACTTTAGAGAAGGCCGCGACTTCGAACTGGCCGCCCTGACTCCTGGTCCAACAGGCCACTGGAGCGACTATGTCCGCGGCGTGGCGGCGGTCCTGCGGAAACGAAATATTTCGATAGGGGGCGCAAATCTGGTGGTGAAAGGGGACGTGCCGATTGGCGCCGGTCTAAGTTCATCCGCCGCGATCGAAGTCGCGACGGCATGCGCTCTGCTCGGTGTCAGCGGCATTGCGCTGGGCCGTCTCGAAATTGCATCTATCTGCCAGCAGGCGGAGCACGAGTATGCCGGAACCAAATGCGGCATCATGGACCAGTTCATATCCTGCTTCGGCGTGGCCAACCATGCCCTGATGCTCGACTGCCGCAGCCTCGACTTCCAATCGTTGGCGATACCGGAATCGGTTCGAATCGTGATCTGTAACACGATGGTCAGGCACGAACTGGCGGCCGGTGAGTACAACCGTCGCCGCGCCGACTGCGAGGCTGGCGTTGCTTTCTTGCGGCAGCAACTTCCGGAGATCAAGGCCTTGCGCGATGTGAGCCTCGCGCAACTTGACGAATATGGCACCGCGATGCCGGACACTGTCCATCGTTGTTGTCATCACGTGATCAGCGAGAATGCCCGTGTCCTCGAAGCCGCCGATGCACTCAAGCAAGACGATCTGGAACGGTTTGGCCGCCTCATGGCGGAATCGCACGCGAGCTTGCGGGACGACTATGAGGTGAGCTGCGCCGAACTCGATCTCATGGTGGAATTGGCCCTCAAGTGTCGCGGAGTTTATGGCGCGCGTATGACCGGCGGTGGATTTGGAGGCTGCACGGTGAACCTGGTGGATGCCGGCGCCGTCGCAGAATTTCAGGTAGGAGTCGCTCAAGGCTATCAACGAACAACCGGACGTCTGCCGGAAATCTACGTGTGCACGGCTGCCGACGGCGCGAGGGAAATCGGTACAAAAATCGCATGATCGACCTTACAAAGATCAGGGATGTTCCGCATCGGCGTCTTAATCCTCTAACCGGCGATTGGGTCCTGGTTTCACCACATCGTGCCCAGCGCCCATGGCAAGGGCAAACGGAAAGGCAGCCGGAGGAACGAGGACTTCGATACGACCCGCATTGCTACCTCTGTCCGGGAAATGAGCGTGCGGGTGGGGCTCGCAACCCGAACTACGAATCCACGTTCGTTTTCGACAATGATTTTGCGGCCATGAAGTCGGAGGTGCCTCACGACGAGGTCCGTGATGAAGAACATGGAGTTCTTTTTGCGGCCACAGAGCCTGGAGTTTGCCGGGTGGTTTGTTTCTCCCCCCGACATGACTTGACGCTCGCCAACATGGATGCGCTCGCGATCCGATCCGTCGTGGATATCTGGGCGGAGCAGTACCGCCAGTTGGGCGCAATGCCCGAAATCAATCACGTGCAGATCTTCGAGAACCGTGGCGAGATGATGGGATGCAGCAATCCACATCCGCATGGCCAAATCTGGGCCAACCACACCGTTCCCAACGAACCACGCAAAGAGCAAGCCGCACTGACCGACTACCAGAAGCGCCACGGTAGCTGCCTTCTGTGCGACTACGTGAAACTGGAGCGCGCTGCCGGTGAGCGGGTAGTTTGTGAAAACGACCACTTTGTGGCGCTGGTTCCGTTCTGGGCCGTGTGGCCATTCGAGGTTCTTCTGTGCAGTAGAAGCCACGTTGCAGACATCGCCGCCCTCGACAACTCTGCCCGATCTGCTTTGGCCGACGTGCTGAAGCGCGTCACAACCCGCTACGACAATCTGTTCGAGACTTCCTTCCCGTACACCATGGGGTTTCACCAGCAGCCCACTGACGGAGTCCATCATTCCGAATGGCATCTGCACGCGCATTTCTGCCCGCCACTGCTGCGTTCAGCGACGGTGAGAAAGTTCATGGTTGGCTACGAGTTGCTCGATGCGCCCCAGCGCGACTTTACGCCCGAATATGCAGCCGAGAAACTACGTGCAGTCTCCGAGCAGCACTATCGCAACGGGAAGATGCAGCAGGCAGGCGACTAAAATTTCTTCCGCAAGCTGTGTCTTCGTGGTGCGAAAGTTCGCCTGCATCTGGGTGTTGTAGTCTTGTATAACACCACAAATATTTTTGATGAATATCAAGCTTGATCCGGCACGGTGATCAACTCCTTGTAGATGATAGTGTTGGTTGTGAGACAAGCCCGCACGAGTCGGTGAAATAGATTGGTCTCCATAGTGCGGCGGTTGAGC
>Ga0074046_10000330_pt1 | contig 42157 bp, 45 predicted proteins | sample BogForMeECP23OM3_FD_94441 | JGI IMG/M metagenome (GOLD analysis project Ga0074046, IMG submission 94441) | Bog forest soil microbial communities from Calvert Island, British Columbia, Canada - Bog Forest MetaG ECP23OM3 | ecosystem: Environmental > Terrestrial > Soil > Wetlands ... | reverse complement strand
TTGTTGGTGCCGCCATAAACTGTGCCGCCGTAGATGTTCCCGGCTGCATCGAAGGCCAGCAGCCCCTCGGGAAAGTTGCCGTCGGGGGCCTGCTGGAAGCGATATAGTACTTTCTCCGTCCATGGAGTCAGTGCCGTAGCCGGCCGGGTTGGTCCCGGCCTGAGGTTGAAAACGGTTCCACAACCAGCATTTCCATCGCACGACTCATCCAACCCTCCCTCCACCGTGGTTCCGTACAAGCTGCCGTCGGGGCCGATGGTCAAGCCACCAAGATAGGGATAGGCGCCGTCATTGTTGCTCGCACCGGCAAAACTGTACAGCGGCTCATAGGTCCAGCCGGAGGCAGAGGGCTTCATCTTGAATACCGTGCCACAGCCTCGCGTGTACTGTGTGGAACAAGGCCCGGTTCCTCCGTATTCGGTGACTCCGTAAAGATTGCCGCCGCGATCCATTACCAGGCCAGCGTACGGATTCGCTCCATCCTCGCCCAGTCCGGTAAAAGTGTGAATGACGGTGAAGGATTGGGCGTGGGCCGATTGCGTTAATACCGCCGCCAGCGCAGACACGATTACTATTGCCAGCACCGCCGTTGCGGCCCGGGAACTTACGTTGAAAGTTAGTTTACCAATCCACATCTGCTGTTGTACCGAATTCTTCATGATCAAATCTCCTCGACTGACTCACTGACTACTGACTACTGACTGCTGACAACTGTCTTACGGCATGATCTCCCAGACCGTGCCGTAGTAGTACGCACCGCCTCCGGCTGCGGTGCCGTAAATATTGCCATTCGCGTCGAGGAGGACGCTGCCATACGGAGTACATCCGTCGGTGCTGCAAACAAAGTCGTGCAGGGAGGTATAGGTCCAACCGCCATTCGACGGCGTGAGCTTGAAAACCGCCCCATCTCCATAAAGGCCGCCGCTTGCGGTTGTGCCGTACAGGCTTCCCGCCCCGTCCATCACCAAGCTGTCCCAGGGCCCACCGACGTTTTGATTTCCGCCGGTGACGGTGTAAAGCAAATTAAAGTTCCAATAGCCGTTGTAGGGTGAGAGCTCGAAGACGGTGCCAGCGCCTGCGCCGCCCTCAGTGGTGGTTCCATAGAGATTGCCGGAGCCATCAACAATCACACCGGCTTGGGGAAAGCCTCCGTCGTTTCCGTCCTGAAGCTCGTAGAGGGTGTTGTTGGTCCAACCCGAAGCGGACGGCGTCAACTGATAAACCACACCGCAGCCGTAGCCTTGATCGCAGTTTTTATCGCCGCCGCCGGACGTCGTTCCATACAAGTTGCCTGCTGAATCAAAGACGACGCCGCTGCCGGGATAAGCTCCGTTGACACCCTCAAAGGCGGTGACAACATACTCCGTCCAGCTTCCATTTGACGGGATCAATTCGAAGACATTGCCCGATCCCGGGTTGAGGGTTGTGCCGTAAAGGTTGCCGGCCTGATCGAAGATGACGTTGCTATAAGGAGCACATCCGTCAATGCCGCTGAACGAATAAACCACGGTTATGTTCCAGAAGCAGAGAGTAGAGGTGCAAGCTGCCGGTGGAGGTTTTAGGCTGAAAACCGTACCGCAGGCGCCAGTGCCCGTACCGCTGGCCGTGCCATAGAGGCTGCCGTCGCGGCCGAAGGTCAAACCGGCATACGGACCACCGCTGTCAGTTTTGCCCTGGAAGATATACAGCGGATCGAAGATCCAGCTGGACCCGGTGTGCTTGAGCTCGAAGACTCCGCCGCAACCCTGCGGGTAGCAGTGGCCATTCGTGTTCGCTCCTTCTGACGCCGTTCCATACAGGTTTCCGCGGGCGTCCATGATCAGTCCTGCGTGCGGACTTCCTCCGTCCAAGCCGTCGGTGAAGTTGTGAAGTACGGTGAACGTCTGCGCGTGCAGTTGAGTTGCGAGAACGATCATCAATAGCGCGAGCGCGTATGCAGCAATTGTCGCCCACATGTCGATCCCGCACGTTGGAGTGCGATCCTGCTTTTGGCCTGTCATAGCTATCCTCTCCATCAGAATGTGGCTTCCGTGTTATCCCACAATGTGGTACTACCCAACCAGCAACTGACCACTGGCTACTGACAACTGCTTTACGGCGTGATCTCCCAAATCACGCCATAGCCGTAGGCTCCGCCTTTCACCGTTGTCCCGTATAGGTTGCCGTTCTTGTCGGACACCACATAGCCAGTGGGAAATGCACCGTCCCCATTGCTAAACTGGTGCAGCACGCTATATGTCCAGGTGTTGCCGGAACGGGTCAACTTGAAAAGCGTTCCGTACCCGGAGATTATGTTCGAGCCATAGAGATTGCCGGCAGAATCCATGCTCGGAACGGAGAAATTATTTTCAAACCCGAGGTCGTAAACCAGGTTGTAAGTCCAGCTTCCATTGGAAGGGCTGAGTTCGTAGGCAGTTGAGCTGCTGTTCCCGGTTTGGCCATCGGTAAAGCCATAGAGATTTCCTGAAGCGTCGCTGGCCAATCCCGTCAGTTCGTATCCGTCGGACCCATTGAATTCAAAGATGGAGTTGAAGCTCCAGCCGGATTGCGAGGGCTGCAGTTGCCACACTGAGCCATAACAACCATCGATCTCATTGCAATAAGCCGTGCCGTAGACGTTGCCTGCCTGGTCCAGGACGAGCGGTCCGTTCGGAAGCGACACTCCCAAACCCAGATTGGGGTTGAAGGTGTAAATGTCGTTTTCCGTCCAGCCTCCATTTTGGGGAGAAAGCTCGTAGGCCACGCCCTCGTTGTACAGACCGCCAAAGAAGGTGACGCCGTACATATTGCCTGAGGGGTCGAAGATCAAGCGGCTGGCGGGATAGGGTTGTCCGGTGAACTGATAAAGCACCGTCTCCTGCCAACTGCACTTGAAGCTGGCGCACGACGTCGCCGGCGGCCTGAGCCGGAAGACGCTGCTACTCGTTAATCCGTAAAGTGCGCGTCGGGTCCGAATACGACGCCCTCTTCAGGATTGCCGTAATCGCTTCCACCCTGGAAGTCATACAGTGGCCTGAGGATCCAGCCCGAGCCGGAAGGAGCCAGCTCAAATACGGCGCCACAACCTGTCTGCCCCCAGCCGTTGCTGCACCCGGAGTATTGATGACCGCCGGCAGAAGCCGTGCCATACAGATTGCCGTTCGGACCGATGGTCAACCCGTCCAGAGGCCCCGCTCCATCCTGGCCGCCACTGAAATTATGCAGAACCTGGAAGGTCTGGGCCTGTGCGATTGGCGTCACAACCGTCACCGCAAACACGATCGTTAACGCGAGACCGGCCGCTGCCGCCCTAGAATTGATCCCGGAGTTCCAATTCTGATTCTGTTCTTGACGCGTCATATGATTCTCCCTTTCCTCAAAACTTCCGTTGCGAAGTACGTCTACCGTCGTAGTCCCACATTGTGATACAGCCCACAAGTGACAGCTGAACTACCAGCAACTGATAACTGCCTTACGGCGTGATCTCCCAGACGCCGCCGCCATATCCCCCAAATGTGCCCGACGCCGTGCCGTACAGGTTGCCGCTCTGGTCAAGAATTGGGCCGTCGACGGGGAAATCATCATCAGTGTCCAAGAACGCATACAGCAGGCTGTACACCCAACCCCCGCCGGAGGGCGCCAGTCTGAAAACCGAGCCGCACCCATATTCGCAAGTGACGCCGTAAACATCGCCACCCTGATAGGTGGTGCCGTAAAGGTTCCCGGCTGCATCTATAGCCAGCGGGCCGAGAGGACCTGGAACCCCGTCCGGCCCGCTCGTCAAGGCGTAAAGCAGCGAGTAGTTCCACTGGCCGCCTGAGGGCGTCAGCTCATAAACCGACCCGTTAGCGATGGGACCGAATGGCGTGGTGCCATAAAGATTGCCCGCCGGATCGAAGATCACTCCTCCGCGAGGGCCGCCCCCCTCGGTGTTGCCATCAAAGCTATGGATAACAGTTTCCGTCCAGCCGGCGCCGGAGGGCGTCAGCTTGAAGACAGTTCCTCCGTTCGGCTCGCCGCCACCCGCGGTCGTACCATAGAGGTTGAAGGCTTGGTCGAATACCAGTCCGCCGGCGGGATACTCGCCATCCGGCGAGTTAGTGAAGCTGTGAAGCACCGACTCCGTCCAGCCGGAGCCTGACTTGGTCAGCTTGAAAACGACGCCGTCATTCGCTGAGCCGCCATAAACGGTTGTTCCGTAGATATTGCCGGCCTGGTCGAAGATGACCGGTGCTTCGGGTTGCCCTCCATCGCTGTCCCCGCTGAAGCGGTACAAAACGGTCTCCGTCCACGGACAAATAAACGATTTGCAAACTCCCGGCGGCGGCTTCAGATTGAAAACCGTGCCATTGCCGCAGCAGCCACTAGCACCGCCGAGCGTGGTCGTGCCGTAGAGGCTGCCGTCGGGGCCGATGGTTAGCCTGGCCATCGGTTCTGATCCATCCTGACCTCCCTGAAAGCTGTAGAGCGGATACACGACCCAACCCGAGCCCTTAGGCACCATTTTGAACACAAAACCCTGATGGTCCGCGCCGCCGTACTGGGTGGCGCCGTAGAGGTTCCCGGCCTGGTCCATCACCAGACCGCCCCACGGCTCCCACCCGTCCGGCGTGTTGGTGAAATGATGAAGCGGAATGTGGGTCTGCGCATGTAGTTGGGTTGCGAGAACGATCATCAACAGCGCGAGAGCGTATGCCGCTATCGTCGCCCAGAGGTCGATCCCAAAGGTGCCATTTCGTCCCTGCTTTAGGCGTGTCATAAACCATCCTCCTCGGAGCAAAAGCACTTTGATTCTTGCGAATGTGTGAACGGCGTAGTGCTCCCCACAAACGCAGACTTCTGTTCCAGATTTTCTTATGTTCGTTTCAGTGACGGACATCTGTCGTACCGCGTTGTGCCCGTTATCACGCGGGGCTTCCATAATGTCAACTGAATTCCACATTACGGTCTAAGCTATTGTGGCCGTGGGAGATAGAACTTAGAAGTGCGGAATCAAGTATTTACCGATCCCGCATGGAGCACCAAGTTCGGCACCCTGCGCCCCCGGTTCGCGCCCTCCCTCTGGGCACTAACCTGAGCGCCAGCACTACGCAGCGGGACGCGGCCTGATCTTGCTCAGCGGCCCGCTGGCTGCTGCCAGCCGCAGGTGGTAGTCGGCCTGATGGACGGCCAGACATCGTGAGTTGAAATATTTCGGTGGTCCCCTGATCCTCTTTTGCCCAGCTTAGCATCCAAAAAACGACGCGAACCTGGGGGCCCCCGGCGCGGCGAGCAATGATCGATCGCCTCGTCAGGAGTGGTAATTGCTTTTCAACAATCTCTAAGAATTCATTCGGGAGGATTTATGGCAACGACAACCGTCGCAGTAGCAACAATGAAGGTGGCGCAGATTTCTAAACCGGGAGCGGGCTTCCAGATCGTCGAGCGTGAGATTCCCAAGCCGGGTGCAGGACACGTGCGGATCAAGGTGCAGGCCTGTGGGGTCTGCCACAGTGACGTGCTCACGGTAGAAGGCTTATGGCCTGGAATTCAGTATCCACGGGTTCCGGGGCATGAGGTGGCGGGCATCATCGATGAGGTGGGCGCCGGCGTTTCCGCGTGGAAGAAGGGGCAGCGTGTGGGTGTCGGCTGGCACGGCGGACACGACAACACGTGTCGCGAGTGCCGGCGCGGAGATTTTCGCAATTGCCGGAACGTGAAGATCACGGGTATAAGCTATGACGGCGGATACCAGCAATACATGGTGGTCCCGGTGGAAGCGCTGGTGCCGATACCGGAAATCCTCACGGATGCCGAAGCGGCCCCGCTGCTCGACGCCGGAATTACCACCTACAACGCACTGCGGAACAGCGGTGCTGTCCCCGGCGACCTGGTTGCGGTGCAGGGTATCGGTGGTCTGGGTCACCTTGGGATCCAATTCGCGAACAAGTTTGGTTATAAGGTCGTGGCCATCGGGCGTGGCTCCGAAAACGCGACGCTCGCCAAGAAGCTTGGGGCCAACGTGTACATCGACAGCAAAGCGACCAACGCAGCCGAGGAGTTACAAAAACTGGGCGGCGCACGGGTCATTGTAGCGACAGCCCCAAACTCGAAGGCGATGTCCGAGTTGATCGACGGTCTGGGGCCGAACGGCAAGCTGATGGTGATCGGTGCGACGTACGATCCCATTGAGGTCACGCCCGCGCAGCTCATTTTTGGAAGTAAGACGATTCAGGGCTGGGCCGCGGGAACCCCCGCCGCTTCCGAGGACACGCTGCGGTTCTGTGAGCTAAGCGGTGTGCGTCCCATGATTGAAACCTATCCGCTCGAAAAAGCGGCCGAGGCTTACGCCCGAATGATGAGCGGAAAAGCGGAGTTCCGCGTCGTTCTGACCATGTGAGATTCGCACAACTTGTCGAAGGGTTCGCGCCCCGTTGTTGGGCGCTAACCCGGGAGGTATGCGGCCACTAGTGTATGGCTCGGATAGACGGAGGTAAACGATGCGCCTTTTCAGTTCGCCCCGTTGGACCCGATGCGTTCAGGTTTCCTGCATGGCGTTGGTTTCCGTGATGATCGCATCGTTTCAGCTGCTGGCCCAGGGCCAAGGAAAGGAGCGCCCGGTGGAACACCCGACTCTTTATCGCACGATACAGATAGATGGGCTCTCCATCTTCTACAGAGAGGCCGGTCCGAAAGACGCGCCGACGCTGCTCCTGCTACACGGATTTCCCTCTTCGTCGCGAATGTTCGAGGCTCTCTTCGCCCGGCTTTCCGATCATTATCACCTTGTCGCGCCCGACTACCCCGGCTTCGGTCACAGTGACTGGCCCGACGCGAAGCAGTTTGCTTACACCTTCGACCACATCGCTTCCCTGATGACCGACTTCACCCAGGCCATGGGATTGTCGCACTACACGCTCTACATGCAGGACTACGGCGGGCCGGTCGGATTCCGCATGATACTGGCCCACCCGGAGCGGGTGCAGGCCCTGATCATCCAGAATGCGGTCGCTCACAACGAAGGTCTGGGGCCGCTCTGGGCCACCCGGCGTGCCTTCTGGGCAGACCGGGCGGCTCATGAAGCAGCGTTGCGCGGGAACTTTCTGTCGTTTGCATCCACCAAGGCGCGCCATCTCGGAGACGATCCCGACGTCGAGCTCTATGACCCGGATCTTTGGACCGATGAATACAGATTTCTGAGCGCGCCAGGGCAGGCGCAGATCCAAACCGATCTCTTCTATGACTACCGCACCAACGTCGAGGCTTACCCGAAGTGGCAGGCATGGCTCCAGAAGACGCAGCCAAGGCTCTTGGTGGTATGGGGTAAGCACGATCCGTCGTTCGATATTGGCGAGCCCGAGCGCTACCGCAAGGACGTGCCGAACGCTCAGGTTTACGTTCTCGATGCAGGGCACTTCGCGCTTGATACCAAGGCAGATGAGGTTGCGGCGCTGGTCAGTGAGCTCATGAAGACGCAGAAGTAAACAGCACCAACCGGCCCCTCAGGCCGTTGGCCAAATCATCTAAGGAGATCCATCATGACGAAGTATCAGTATGCCGCAGTTGACGGCGGCCAGATCTTTTATCGCGAAGCCGGAATAAAAACGGCTCCAACCGTTCTCTTACTGCACGGCTTTCCCACATCGTCACACATGTTTCGCAACCTGATTCCCGCGCTGTCTGACCGCTACCACGTGGTGGCGCCTGACTTGCCAGGCTTCGGATTCTCGGATGCGCCCGACCGGAAACGGTTCCGTTACACGTTCGAGCACCTGGCCAAGGTTATCGACGGCTTTACCCAGGCAATCGGTCTCGACCGCTACGCAATCTACATTTTTGACTACGGCGCGCCCGTCGGACTCCGCCTCGCGTTAGCGCATCCCGGGCGAGTCGCCGCCATCATCTCGCAGAACGGCAACGCTTACGAGGAAGGCCTCAGCCAAGGTTGGGATCCGATCCAGAAGTACTGGAAAGAACCAACAGCAGAGAATCGTATGGCCCTGCGTGAATTTCTTAAGCCGGAGACAACCAAGTGGCAGTACCTCCACGGCGTCCAGGATGCATCGCTGGTAGCGCCGGAAGCCTACGAGCTCGACTCAGCGCTGCTGGCCCGACCGGAGAATGACGAGATCCAACTTGATCTGTTGCTTGACTACGCCAGCAACGTCGCACTGTACCCCAGGTTCCAGGAATACTTCCGCACCAAGCGGCCGCCGCTACTTGCGCTTTGGGGCAAGAATGATCCCTTCTTTCTGCCTCTGGGAGCTGAAGCTTTTAAGCGCGACAACCCGGAGGCGGAGGTCCATTTCTACGATACCGGTCACTTCGCACTGGAAACGCACGTTCAGGAAATTGCAAGTGAAATTCGCGATTTCCTGGGCCGCAAGCTGATACGGCAGTCTTCGGCGGCGTAAGGAGGCGCTGTCTTCGCCGAGTGCCCCTCGATAAGAGGGAAGGCGCTGGTGGGTGAGTTCATGAAGACAAATAAGTGAACGGAGTCTGTATGTCCAGCGAGAAAACGGCAATCGTAACGGGAGCAACAGGGGGTATTGGTGCGGGGTTGGTCGACGCCTTCCTGAAAGAGGGTTATAACGTAGTCGCAACCTCTCTTCACGCGAGCCAAAACTTAACTGGTTCACCCAGTCTGGTTCTTGTCTATGGCGATATCGGCAAGCAGGAGACCGCCGCCAAGGCTGTCGACGCTGCGATCAATCAGTTCGGCAGTATCGATGTTCTGGTGAATAACGCGGGAATCTTCTACACCAAGCCTTTCACCGACTTTACTACTGAGGACTTCAATGCCCTCGTCTCGACCAATCTGCTGGGATTCCTCTACATCACTCAGCTCGCTGTGAAACAGATGCTGAACCAGAAATCGGGAAGCGTTGTGAGCATCACTGCGGCGCTTGCTGATCGACCAATCGCCCGAGTAAACGGCTCGGTTTCGATGATGACGAAAGGAGGCCTAAATTCCGCGATCCAGAATCTCCCAGTCGAGTACGCGAACGACGGTATCCGTTTCAACGCCGTAGCGCCAGGCCAAACGGATACCCCGCTGCACGAGAATGACCCTAAGGATTCTCTTAAGACGTCGCAGCCGATCAGGAAAGTCGGCACAGTGAAAGACATCGTTGACGCTGTGCTCTACCTGGCGCAGGCAGATCATGTGAGCGGAGAGATACTCCACGTGGATGGTGCCGCCCCGGCTCGCCGTTGGTAGCCACCGGACAGCTTAATTCACCGCCCAAGATTGGGTGCCTTGGGCCTCTCGTTCTCTCATATCGATAGCGAGGCTCGGGGGGCGCACCACGGTGGGCTGCGGCAGCGTCAAACCCCGGCTTACGGCCAAGCTTGTGATGCGGCGCTTGTCAGCTTGTGGGCAGTCGCGCTACAATATTTGTATCATTTGATGACATGTTTAACTTGGACCATTTGGACCACTAGTGTACCACTGGAAAGGGGCGAAAGCGCGATTTATTGCCTCTAAGTCATTAATTTATAATATTTTACATATAAGTGCTTTAGAATCTTATTCTTGAAGTAAATTTGTGCGCTAAGTGATTGATTCTACGTAGAACGGGGGAAGGGGTCATCCGCAGAGCGCTCCGCAATTCTGCCCAAAGTGCGAAATGGCGAAAAGCGCGCAAACAGCGATACAACGCGCCTTAGCCGATTGCTGAAAGCTGACCGCTGATTGCTGACCGCCGCAATGATACAATCTCGCCGCATCTTCTCTCATCGGAACTGTTCGAAATCGAAGGAGCGCCCATGAGTTCTGCTACCGCTGCTGTTCCCCTCGGAGACAAGCCTCTGTCTGAGGTTGAGCGGGTTGTTGACACCTTCATCGCACCCAGCAAGACGTTCACCGACATCCGCCGCAGCGCCAGTTGGTGGCTGCCCTGGTTGCTTAGCGCGATTGTCGGCCTCGGCATGGTTTTCGTCGTCGACAAGAAGGTTGGCATGGAGAAGGTAAACGAGAACCGCCTCGCGCTCACCCCGAAGCAGGCCGCCAAACTGGACCAGTTGCCGCCCGACCAACGAGCCAATCAGATGGAAATTGCGGCCAAGTTTACCCGCTACATTGCATATAGCTTTCCGCTTTTTAATCTGCTGCTCGTCGCAATATTGGCTGCGGTGCTGCTGGCGACCTTCAACTTTGGATTCGGCGCTGAACTGAAGTTTGCACAATGCTATGCAGTCAGTATGTATGCCTTCCTTCCCGGAATCATCAAGGCATTACTGGCGTTAGTGATTGTGCTGGTCACGGGCGGCGAAGGGTTTACCTTTGAAAATCCGGTCGCCAGCAATCTCGGGGGTTTGGTGGACCCAAGCTCCGCGTTTCTGCATTCGCTGGCCAGCTCGATTGACGTGTTCGCCATATGGATCCTGGTGTTGACCGCGATCGGCTACTCGTGCCTGACCCGGGTAAAACGGAGCACCTGCTATGCCGTCATCTTCGGCTGGTGGGCGATCGTTAGCTTAGTATCGGCGGGCATCGCGGGGGCTTTCTCGTGAGATAGAGATCGCCCGCAATTCCTGCGTCGAGGTTGAGGCGATGGAGCGTTGACGACTTCGCCCGGAACGGAACGGGCTCGGCGATTCGTGCCGCGCCTGCACGAGCGCAGGTCCAAAACTGGTATATACTTCGGCTACGAGCTTTTATATTCCGTCGATTCGGCGGATAGGGGCGGGATTCATCTTCATAAGGCCCCGAAGACGGTGATTGATAGTTGTTGGCAGAGCGAACGAGTCGAGCCCGCCCGTGCGTCTTGGGAACGGGAATGAATCGCCGGCTTAATCTTCATATCCCCGGCGCTCGTTGAATCCGGTCGCAGACGCCAGGACAGGCAGGGAGGTGTCGCTTGGACCTGGTTCTTATACGTATTTTATTTGTCTTCATTACAGCACTTGCCAGCTATGAACTGCAGCCTCTTGGACTGGATCGCTGGCCTTCTGCCGGTGTCGGAGTCATCTTCGGGGCGGCGGTCGTTCTGTTCGAGATTCGCCTTCGCCAGGTTAGCCTGAAGCGGCTGATTGGCGCGGTCATCGGCAGCATCTCGGGAATCATCGGCGCCTATCTCTTCAGCCTGGTAATTCGCAACAGCATTAGTCCCGGACCGACCCAAAGCTTCCTGCAACTCTTTGTGATGCTGATTATGGCCTACGTTGGCCTAATCGTCGGCGCCGGCAAGGGGGACCTGCTGAACCTGGCTGCGCTGGGAGGCTTATTCGGCGGCGAAAAGCAATCCCGAAAAAGCTACAAGATCCTCGACACCAGCGTGATCATCGATGGCCGCATTGCTGACATCGCTGAAACCGGCTTTCTCGACGGCGTGCTCGTGATTCCTCAATTCGTGCTGCGTGAGCTGCAGTTGGTAGCCGACTCGGCCGACTCCATGAAGCGCAATCGCGGCCGTCGCGGCCTCGATGTTCTGCAGCGCATTCAGAAGATCGCGACTCTCCACATACAGATTGTGGAAGACGATTTTCCGGCGGTGCGCGAAGTTGATCTCAAGCTCATCGAACTGGCCAAGGTGTATGAAGGCAAGATCGTCACCAACGACTTCAACCTCAATAAAGTGGCGCAGTTGCAAGGCGTCGAAGTACTGAACATCAACGAGCTGGCTAACTCGCTGAAACCGATCGTGCTGCCGGGCGAAATCATGAAAGTCTTCATCCTCAAGGAAGGCAAGGAATACAACCAGGGTGTTGCCTATCTCGACGACGGGACCATGGTGGTCGTGGACAACGCACGGAAGATGATCTCCAAGAACATCGACATTTCGGTTACCTCGGTGCTGCAAACCACCGCGGGCAAGATGATTTTTGGCAAGTTCGACGAGCGTGCTTCGTACTCGTCGCGTGTTGTCGAGGCACGGTCGGACTTTCGTAAGCCGGTGATTCCATCGGGACCGGCGTCAGCGACGACCAGCGTAATTCCCGAGGCGCCGAAGCAGGAGTAGCTTCAAGGCGATGTGTTTCATTTGGCATTCCCGCCGCTGGTAGCGCTCTCGATTTGAGTTAGAGCGCTGGTGGCGTTTATACTGCGCTCCCCAATATGAAGGTGATTGTTGTCATTCCCGCCGCCGGATTAGGTACGCGCATGTCTGCCGCGCGGGGCGCTCCCAGGAGCACAAGCAAGCAGTTCTTCGAGCTGCAAGGAACTCCGATCTTGGTGCATACGTTGCGCAAGTTCACGCAATGCGATGCTGTGAGCGAGATTGTAGTCGCTCTACGCGAGAATGAAGCGGCAGGGTTCCAGAAGCAGATCGAGAAGGAAGGCTTTAACAAGCCTATTGTAATTGTTGAAGGTGGCGAACACCGGCAAAATTCCGTGGCCAATGCGCTCGCCGCCATCAAGGCCACCGACGACGATATTGTGCTGGTGCACGACGCCGTACGTCCCTTTGTGGACCAGGACACGATCCTAGGCGTAATTGAAGCGGTGAGGAAATACGGAGCTGTCATTGCCGGCGTTCCGGCAGTTGATACCGTGAAGCAAGTGGACCGGACGGCGGACGGCGCGGTTGTACTAGCAACGGTCCCGCGCGAGCGCATGGTGCTGGCACAGACGCCGCAAGGGTTTCGCTTCGGCATCCTGAAGAGAGCGTTCGATGAAGCGATGGCCGATGGTTTCATGGGGACCGATGAAGCCTCATTGATCGAACGCAGCGGCGGCACGGTGCATGTTGTTATGGGTTCGCCTCGGAATATGAAAATCACGACGCCCGCCGATTTGGAGTTGGCGGAATTCTTCCTTTCGCAAGAGAACCGCCGCAAAGCGAGCCTGGGCGGTTAAAGAAAAGACATTGTCCTCATACCCTGAAACACTTCGAGTTCCCCGCATCGGCTTTGGCTGGGACTCGCACGAGTTCAAGCCTGGTATTCCGCTGAAAATTGGCGGTGTGGTGATTCCTCACGACAGCGGCCTCGCGGGACATTCCGATGGAGACGTTCTACTGCATGCCCTGACCGACGCGCTGCTCGGCGCAATCGCCGCGGGAGACATTGGGACGTACTTTCCCCCTGGTGATCCGAAATGGAAGGGCGCTGACTCGGCGGTGTTCGTGCGCGAGGCACTGAAGCAGATTGAGGACGCCGGTTATATCGTCGGGAACGTGGACAGCACTTTGATTCTCGCCGCGCCAAAGATCGGCCCGCACGCCAAAGCCATTCAAGGGCATGTAGCCGAGCTTCTCGGCATCGAACCTTCGCGAGTTGGTATCAAAGCAAAAACTCCCGAAGGCATGGGCACGGACAATGCCGCTGTCGCGCATGTGGCCGTGCTGCTGACGGAGATTTGCTGGCCGTAAAAGACTGCCTCGACAATCTCATGCCGCGTCCACGTAAAATAAATCTTTCAGCAAGCGCGACTCGTCATTCGCTGATGCCGCAGTTAGCAAGGACCTTATGACTACTCAGGACCACTCCGCTGCAGCCGCTGCGACGTCGGAAGGCGTTGGGCCTTCGGAGCGGCCGTCGAACTTCATTCGCGACATCATCCTCGAAGACCTGAAGACCGACAAATACAATGGTCGGGTACAGACGCGCTTTCCCCCTGAGCCCAACGGATATCTCCACATCGGCCATGCCAAGTCCATCTGCCTTAACTTCGGATTAGCGGCAGAATTTGGCGGCAAGACCAACCTGCGCTTTGACGACACCAATCCCGAGAAGGAAGAGCAGGAGTATGTTGATTCGATCATCGCCGATGTTCGCTGGCTCGGCGCCGATTGGGAAGACCGGCTCTTCTACGCTTCCGACTACTTCGGCCAGCTCCACGAGTGGGCGGTGCAACTCATCAAGGCTGGCAAAGCTTACGTCTGCGATCTGAGCGCTGAGGAGGTCCGGAAATATCGCGGCACATTAACTGAGCCGGGCAGAGAAAGCCCCTACTGCAATCGCTCGATCGAGGAGAATTTGGCGCTGTTTGAACGAATGCGTGCCGGCGAATTTCCCGACGGTTCTCGCACCTTGCGCGCCAAGATCGACATGGCTTCGCCCAATCTGAACATGCGCGATCCGGTGATGTACCGCATTCTCCATGCCGATCACCATCGCACTGGTGATAAGTGGTGCATTTATCCCATGTACGATTTCGCGCACGGCCAGTCTGACTCCATCGAGAAGGTTACGCACTCTATTTGCACTCTCGAATTCGAAGATCATCGCCCACTGTACAACTGGTTCATCGAGCAGTTGGGCATTTTCCCGTCGCGGCAAATTGAGTTCGACCGGCTCAATCTTACCTATACGCTGCTAAGCAAGCGCAAGCTGCTGCAGTTGGTCCGCGATGGCCATGTGCGCGGCTGGGACGATCCCCGCATGCCCACGCTCTCTGGCATTCGGCGCCGCGGCTACACGCCCGAAGCGGTCCGCAACTTCTGCGCCGCCATCGGCGTGTCCAAAACCAACGGCACTATCGAACTCGCGATGCTGGAGCACTTCGTGCGCGAGGACTTGAATAAACGCTCGCAGCGCGTGATGGCCGTGCTGCGTCCGTTGCGGGTGGTTATCGACAACTATCCGGAAGGCCAGGTGGATGAACTGGAGGCGGCGAACAATCCCGAGGATCCGGACGCGGGTACGAGGAAGGTGCCGTTCTCGCCAGTACTCTACATCGAGCAGGATGACTTCCGCGAAGATCCACCGAAGCAGTTCTTCCGCTTGTCACCAGGGCGTGAGGTCCGGCTGCGTGGTGGGTACTTCATCAAGTGCAACAGCGTGGTGAAGGACGAAAAGACCGGTAAGTTCGTCGAGATCCGCTGCACCTACGATCCGGCAACGCGCAGCGGCAACGCTCCGGATGGGCGAAAGGTAAAGGGCACGATCCATTGGGTTTCAGCTGAGCACGCTATTGATGCCGAGGTGCGACTGTACGAAAAACTGTTCGCTAAAGAAGATCCAAACGATGTTTCTGAAGGACAGGAATTCACCGCAAATCTCAACCCGAACTCGCTTGAGGTACTGACAGACGCCAAGCTGGAGCCGTCCCTGGCGAACGCGAAGGCGGGCGACCGCTACCAGTTCGAGCGTCTTGGATACTTCTGCGTCGATCCAGACTCGCATCCTGGAAAGTTGGTGTTCAACCGCACGGTGCCGCTGCGAGACACGTGGGCGAAGGTCGAGAAAAAAGTGCAGCAGAAAAGCGGTTAACTCCACATCGGCAATTACTTCTTCACCACGGTGACCTGAAACTGCACCGGGATGCTGCGCGGTGGATAACAAGCGCTGCGGTCGCAAGCTTGAAAACGCAACTCACCTTTCACGGGATAGGTTCCGGCTGCTGCGCTCGCAGGGGCTTTCAGAACGGTACTGATACTGAAATCCCCGCTGTACACGCTGAGCTTCTCGTTGGGCGAGAAGGAAAATGTCATATCTTCGCCGGCCGGATATTTAACGTCGGCAATCGCAACCGGCTCAGCAGGATTCAGCTTCAGAACGGTGGGAATCAGGTAATCAGCCCGCGGCTTGTTGGAGTTGATATGAAAATCGGCGCCGATGCGAAAATCCAGAGCAAGATCAGCGGTGCTGCCGGCGCGCAGTTGCACATTTCCGACGGGCGCCATAATCACCGAAGGCTGCCGCTCGCCAGGTGTTTGCGCCAATGCCAGAACCGCCCCAAGCAATACAGTCAGCCCGAGAAGCAGCCGCTTCATTGCTTCGCTTCTTTCATTTGTGCGGTCTTGGCCACCGCCTGCGCGCGGTTCGGCTGCGCTGTAGCGGGCTTGTAGTTCGAGTCTAAAGCCTTCTTGACGTCGTCCTCGATTTCGGCGCGGCCGAGCAGGCCAACCGACTTGGCTACGATGTTTCCATTGCGATCGATATAGAAAGTAGTCGGCAAAGAGCGCACGTCGCCGTAATCGTCCGATACCTGGTCCGTGCCCAGCAATACGGGATAGTTCACGCCCATCTCATGGGTAAACTCGGCGATCTTCGCCGACTCGGTATCGTCCATGGCCACGCCCAAGACTACCAATCCGTCCTTGCCGTATTCTTTCTGCATATCCACGAACCAAGGCATCTCGATTTTGCACGGCGGACACCAGGTGGCCCAGAAGTTCAGCAGCACGGCCTGGCCGCGAAAGTCCGAGAGCTTCACTCTTCGGCCATCCAAAGTAGCCAGCTCGAAATCAGGCGCGGGGACGTTGTGCACATTGCCGACCAACTTGACGGGTCCGTGCTTCCGTGTGCGATCAAGGTATTTCCCGGTGGCCAACATCCCCATGATGACCACCACCAGCATTACAAAGACGATGACATTGCGTTTCAATACAATTTCCTCTAGAGCGCAAACCGGTTCAGGAACGACAAATAGCCGGAAAGCAGTTTCAGGTTGTTGAGGAAGATGAGCACGCCGACGGCAATCAACAATACTCCACTGACCACTTCAACGGTATGCAGGTGACGGCGAAAACGACCATAAAAAACTAGAAACCGATCGACTCCCAGCGACGTAAGCAGAAAAGGCACGGCCAGACCAAGAGAATAAATCGCCAAAAGCACGATTCCCCGGAACACAGTTTCCTGCGCGCCCGCAAAAACCAGAATCGTCGCCAATATCGGACCGATGCACGGTGTCCAGCCAAAAGCGAAGGCGAAGCCGACCGCAAACGATCCCAGCGCACTGGCCCCTCCCTTGACGTCGTGCAGCCGCTTGTCAGCGTAGAGCGCGTTGATCTTCCAGATGCCGGTCAGATGCAGGCCGAAAATGATGACGACAATGCCCGCAATCCGCGACAACCATCGATGGTATTCGGCAGCAAATTGACCAATGCTGGTCGCGGCAGCACCCAGCGCGATAAAAACCACACTGAACCCCAGCACAAACGTGAGGGAATGCAGCATTACTGTGCGAAGCACTCGCTCATCCGATGATTGCAGGTTTTCTACACTGGTTCCCGAGATCAAAGACACATAGCCCGGTACGAGCGGAAGCACGCAAGGCGACAGAAACGAAAGGATTCCAGCCAAGAAGGCGGCAATCGGCAACGGCAGGCTGTGCATAGTGTTTATTGTAACAATGTTCCCAAGTAACGATTGCAGCGACAATTGTCAATATTTGGACACAACCCAGGAGCCGGAATCGCGTTCCGAGCGCTACACCAGTGTGGGGGCATCTGCAGCGTCGCCCGGCCGCACACGAATCGGCGACTTCCGCAGTCCCGACCAGATTTCTGAGATCACAATGGAATCACCAGGATTATGCGGATCATATTTCACCGAAGCCAGCATGCCCAACCGACAAGAATAGAGATCAATGAATTGCCGCAGGTGAGTCACATCCTGCGATGCTTCGTAGGTCACGCCGGCGACGTCGTAGGCGTAAACCAACAGAATCATTTGCCGACCAGATTCGTCATCCTCAAGCTCCAGCACATCGATGACGTTGCCATCGATGATGCGGCCGCTGAGGGTGAGCTGTGCTCGCCGATCGCGCTCGATCTGCTCCTCCGGCTTCTTGTTCTTGCGCGAAAGCAATGCGTAGCCAATAATGGCCGCAACCGCGCCGAAGGCGAAGATGGGATATAGACGGTGTGAATCCATGGGAGCACCCGGGCTCTCAATCTCTTAGATGCGCTTTAGTCCAGGTTGACTACAGTGTTTGTAAGAGTTCCGACTCCCTCTACCGTGACATCCACCATGTCTCCGGGCTGTAGCGGACCCACGCCTTGAGGAGTCCCGGTTGCGATCAGATCTCCGGGCTCCAGAGTCATCACTTGAGAAACGAATCGAATGAGCAAATCGAGTGGGAACAAGAAATCCGCGGTCGTTCCATTCTGGCGGAGTTGGCCGTTAACGCGGGTCTGGACACCGACGCCCTTCCACGGGTCGAGCCCTTCAGCAACCACCGGCCCAACAGGGCAGAATGTATCGAAGCTCTTCGCGCGTGTCCACTGTCCGTCTTTCTCTTGTAAGTCACGTGTCGTGACGTCGTTGATACAGGTGTAGCCCAGGATGTAAGGCTTTACGTCATCGCCTTCGCGCAGCCGATAGCAGCGTTTGCCGATCACCACACCCAACTCGCCTTCATAGTCCACCCGCTGCGAAAGTGCATTAGGGCGGCGAATCTCGCCACCTGCGCCGATCAACGACGACGGTGGTTTCAAGAAAAACAGTGGTTCAGTGGGAATAGGATGGTTCAATTCCTTCGCGTGTTCCCGGTAGTTCCGACCAATACAAACAATTTTCGAAGGTTCTGCCGGAGCCAGAAGTCGAACTGCGCTCAGCAATATCTCAGCCTTGTCAGCCTGCTCGAAAGCGGCGAAGGAACCCGGTGCTATCGTAAGCGTACGAGTTATGGTCGCATCGCCGCGCACGCCCTCGATCAGTCCATAACGGGCGTTGCCCTGGTATTGAAATCGGCAATATGGCATAGAAAGACCTCCTTTCAACGTTACCACTTGTCAGGCACGGTTTCGCTCGCCTCGGCGGACCGGGGGCTTTCGTTGCCACGCAGATCCACTGCCGACACGGAATAAACGTACTTCTTGCCGGCGTTGACGTTCTCGTCGCGGAACGATGAAACCTGCACTAACTGCTGATTCAACTTCTCCGGAGTTCCGGCCGCTGAACGCCGGAAGACGTTGTACCCCGCCAGATCATTCTCCAGATTTGGAGCCCACGTGAGATCAATAAATGGCTTTTGCCCCACGCTCGAGAAGACCGCCTGCAGGCCGACTGGTTGTGCTGGCGGATAAATGTCGCGGGTGAAGACCTCGACCGGCTTCGAGCTTTCGCCCGGAACGAAGGCACTCGCGCCCCCCGCCCGCACTTCGGTCTGCGTTGTGACACGATACTCGTACTTCTGCTGCCATTCGAAGGTCTTGTCGAGATAAGAACCTTGGGCCGCCGGCGTCGCATCGCCCACAGCGACGTAGGCTGCGCCGCCAGCGGGTCTACGTTCGACTTGATATCGGTAGGTCAGACCCTTTGGCGGCGACGCAGGAACAGCGCCTGACCAGGATATCGTCACTCCTTCCCCGCTGACCTGGGCAGTCAGTTGGTCCGGCGCTGGTATAGTGGGCGCCACTGGGATGGGTACTTGATTGGACAGCCCGGCACTGCGTCCCTTGGAATTCATTTCCTCAACTGCGTAGGTAACGAAGCCCGTGGGATTCTCCTGTCCAAGCTGCGGGGGAAGAATATCCACATATTGCATGCGAACCGCTTCCGGGGGTGGTTGCGGTCCCTTGTGTTTCGGCAGCGGCTGGGACTTCGGCGTAGGAACTTCCGCCACGACGCTGCACGTGCTCATCAGTGTGACCCCGTCCTGCCTGCAAACGCGGGTTACAGGAATGTGCTTGACCAGTGTGCGATCGGTGTTCTTGAGCGGAAGGGTCCAATCCAGTTCCACCCGATTGCCCGAACGGGTCGCTGTCAGGTCTTCGGCCGGACGGGCCAATTGCAATGACGGCAACTGCGGCGCCCCGGGAGTACCGCACCCAGCGAGCCCAGCCACGATTAGAAAACTTCCGGTCAGCCCAAGCGGCAGTCTCATGGAAACTAACAGGGTAACAAATGAAACCGCACAATCGGCGCCAAACCGCCCCTATCGTGTCAGAATCGAAACATGTACGCACGCAAGGTACGAGTCGAATATCAAGAGGCCGGGCCGCGACAGCCGTGTCCGCTGGAATGGCTAGACAGCTTCAGCATGCGCAATTTCACCAACGATCAGGTGTTTGACGACACCATCCCGACTGGCGACGGGCAAATGGAGATTGGCGCGCGCGTCCCCTTGGATCGCTTGCAAACGGCTATGGAAGACTGGTTCCGTCGCAAGACCTACCTGCCAAAAGGTGCAACTCTAGTGATCGAAGAGCTGACAAGTGACTCGGAATGACGCACCAGGATTGCCGCAGCCGGTGACAGCATGTACAAAACTCCGCACAGCAAGAGTGTCAACGATCGAAGACAATCCTCGTCCCGATGAGGTGCGGCGACCTCACCGGAGGGTGACACTCCAGCAAGAAGCTCTCTACAGCTTTTCCGCCTCCTCCTGAATCCGCTTCCACGCCTGCTCGACGTGACGCTCGGTCGTATTCGTCTGACCTACACAGAAGCGTAGCGTCAAGCGGTCATTCAAACGGGTGTGTGTCAAGTACAGATCGCCGCTCCCGTTAAGGCGGTCCATCAGGCGCTGATTGCTCTCATCTCCGCCCCGATGCCTGAAACACACCAGGTTCAGCGGCGTGGGAGCAGCCAGTTCGAAGCGATCATCCTGCTTTACCCATTGGACTAACTCCTGTGCTATCTCGACGTGCCTGCGAACGTGATACCGCAGTCCTTCCACGCCGTAATGACGAATGACGAACCATAGCTTGAGGGAACGAAAGCGACGCCCAAGTGGAATATGCCAGTCGCGGTAGTCAAATACACTACCGGATTCCGTCGCAGTATTGCGCAAATATTCCGGCAGAATACTCAAGGTGTCGATGAGCGCCTTCCGGTCGGCAACATAAAAGCAATTGCAATCAAAGTTGGTGAACATCCATTTATGAGGATTGAAAGTGTAGCTATCGGCGAGTTCAACTCCATCCTGAATGAAGCGAAACTCGGGACACAGTGCCGCGGTGCCGGACATAGCGGCGTCCACATGGAACCATATGCCTTCATCGCGGCAGATCCCTCCAATGGCGGACAACGGATCGAGTGCATTCGAGGAGGTCGTGCCTACTGTTGCGGAGACGAAGAACGGAATCAGACCAGACTCGCGATCCTTTTCGATCTGGCGCTTCAGAGCGTCGCTGCGCATGGCAAACTTCTCGTCAACATCGATCAGTCGCAGGTTGCCCATGCCAATACCAGATACCATTGCAGCTTTCTCCAGCGAGGAATGCGCCTGGTTCGAGGTATAGGCAACCAGACGTCCATCGCAACCACGCTGGTTGCTGACATAGTTTGTGGCGCGCTCGCGTGCGGCGAGCATCGCGCATAGCGAAGAACTGGAAGCTGTATCCTGGATCACGCCTCCGCCGGTGCCGGTGGAAAGAAGCTTCTGCGGCAGTCCCAGCATAGGTACGAGCCAGTCCAATACCCGTGTTTCGAGCTCCGTACAGGCGGGACTAGTGGCCCACAACATTCCCTGGACGCCGAGAGCAGACGACAGCAGGTCGCCGAGGATGGCTGGGCCGGAAGCGTTGGCCGGAAAGTAGGCAAAGAAATTAGGAGACTGCCAGTGGGTAACACCCGGCAGAATTATCCTATCGATATCTTGCAACATCGCTTCAAAAGCTTCTCCATGGCAGGGAGCTTCGGTGGGAAGCGACTTGCGAACATCACCTGGCTTCACTTGGGATAGAACCGGAAGTGTCTCGATGTGCTCGTGGTAGCCGGCAACCCAATCCACCACGGCACGTCCATACTCACGAAACTGCTGTGGCGTCATGTGATAACTTTTCTCTGTCGGCAAGACCCCCCCTAAATCTTTCGACCGATATTACGGTCCTCATTTAAGCTAATCGAGGTAATATCAGCGGCCAAGAGTGCCAGCCATAAAGCCAGAAACCTATGGTTTCGCGAAGGCGGACAACGCCCATTATGGCCAGCAGCTACTCTAACTTCTGTGCCATTTCGTCCGCCACTTCATGGTCGCTATCGACTTCGTGGTCAACTTCGACAATTATAGGCTTCGCATCATCTTAACTTACTGTTACACTAGCTTCTGATTTTTGATCCTCGAAAGGAGAAGCATGGATATCCAGAACATACTAGGCGACCTCAAGAAAGAGCGAGAGCGCATCGACAGAGCCATCGCTGCGTTGGAAGGACTTGGGGGACCCCGGCGGGGAAGACCGGTCGGTAGTCACACGGTGACCAAGCGTCCGAAACGTCACATGAGCGCGGCTTCGCGTAAGCGTATCTCTGAGATGATGAAACAGCGCTGGGCCGAGCGCAAGAAGAAACAGAAGGGCTAGGAATCTAGTAAGGCCGCCATCGTCTTACGGAAAACAATCCGTACTGGAGAATGCCACTCGTGCAGAGTGGCATTTCTATTTTTGATTGACATCCGCTTGTCATTTGGCCCATGGATTTACCGGAAAGTTGTATGAGGCTCTCATCAGAAAAGCACGCGAAACTTATTAACTCCGTAGCGCTGTCAAGTCCTGCGTGAGATGAGAAGACTATCGTGGGAAATCCGGAGGAAAAAAGTCCGGCGAAGCTAATTGTTGAAGATGCCACTAACATCGACAATGTTCTTGAGGCTATGTTTGAGGGCGTTTACTTTGTCGATCGCAACCGGATTATTCAGAAGTGGAACTCCGGCGCATCCGATATCACCGGCTATGCTTCCGACGAGCTACTGCACCGCTCCTGCGCCGATAACATCCTTGTTCACGTAGATGAAAACGGCACCGAACTTTGCAAGTCGGGTTGCCCTTTGCACAAGACCCTACAAGACGCGACTTCACGACAAGCGACCGTTTACCTGAGGCACAAGCTTGGCTACCGCGTGCCCGTCGTCGTCCGTACTGCCGCTATTCGTGACGCCAGCGGGATGGTCGTGGGCGCTGTGGAAACCTTCCGGGAGATTAGCGAGGCGGACCATTGGAAGTCCCGCATCACTGAACTGGAGCGTTGGCCTTCGTTGACCTGGTCACGGGCATTCCCAATCGACGCTTTGTCGAGATGCAACTGACTCGGCTGTTGCACGAATTCGATTCCGTGGGCGAGCCCTTCACCATGTGCATGCTCGACGTCGATCACTTCAAATTAGCGAACGATAAGCACGGGCACGAATTCGGCGATCGGGTGTTGCGGACGATGGGACAAACCCTCCTGAAATCATTGCGCTCCAGCGACATGCTCGGGCGCTGGGGTGGCGATGAATTTATCCTGCTACTCATCAAAACGGACCTTGAACGCGCGAAACAGGTTGCCGAACGTTCTCGTCTCTTGATTGCGGAGACGGGAACGCCAGCTGGCAGTGGCTTCCTGAAAATGACGGTTTCGATCGGCGGTGTGGTGGCCACTTCCGGAGACAATCGTGACAGCCTCCTCAAGCGAATGGACCAGCAACTCTATGCCGCCAAGGCACAGGGCAGAAACTGCTCCTCGGTGGCCTAGACCGCTCCTCGCGGCTTAACACGCCGACGAAAACGACCTCAGGATGCGAGTTGACGCGGCCCCGCGTAGGGCTTGGGCCCACGCTTGCGCACCAACAGCAGGCGAACGCGTTCCAGCAGTTCCATGGGAGCGAACTCGCCTTTGGGCAGCCAGCAGTCGGCGAGATGATCTTCCCCACAAGCAGTGACCGAACCGGAAAACAGCAGCGCCGGCGTATAGGGCGAAATAGCTTTAAGGCGGTCAATCAGTTTTGCGCCGCTCATTTTGGGCATCATCAAATCGGTGATCACCAAATCGATCCCGCCGCAGCGTATAAACTCAATTGCGCGTTCGGGGTCGGAGCAAGTAAGGACGCGGTAGCCCCGCGTCTCGAGTATGACTTTCCTGATGGAGAGAGAGCGTTCATCATCGTCCACACAAAGGATGGTGCGTTTCGGTTTCATGGACCTTCCCACAAGGGCCTTCTCGGAGGGGCTGCTCGGCCGCGGCTGAGCAAACCTGTTAAGTCAGTCGCACCGGCCAGTCACTGAGCGGCTTCGGTTGAATTTTCGTCCGCCTGAGCAAGTAGCGTATCCGGATAGTACGTCCACAACGCGAACCTGCCAAGTACCGCAATGGTTAAATCGGAAGATTTCTTTTGCGCGAGAAATAGAGTCAAAACCGCACCACGTGCAGTGAAGACAATTTTGTCTGGTCGTCCGAAACCAGCGCCTGGCAGGGCTTTGCAGCTTGCACAGGTTATCCGCAGAAAATTCACATCGTAACTTCGCCGTCAATCACTTGCACAACGTTACCGCCGACGCGCACATTGGTGACGGTGTCTCCCAATTTTGCCGCACGGATGTGGAGCCAACTGGGACGCCGCGTTTCCATTCCTTGCTCGATCATTCCCTGTTGTTCCGGCGCGAGCACGCCGTGCTTCACCGCCCATGCGGCACAACATCCCGTCGCAGAACCGGTGGCAGGGTCTTCGCCGTTGTAGAAAATCATGCGCGCGTGCAAGGTTGCCTTCGGGTCCACGGTCTCGCGGCAGACAAAGTAAAAAAACGCCGAATTGCCCACTGTCGCAAGATATGGCGACATCTGATGCCAGCTGACGTTGAGTTTCTGTAAGGTGGCGAGTGACCGGAACGGCACTATGGTGAACGGCATTCCGGTGGAGACGGTCTGGATGGGGAGACCTGCGTCCAGTTCCGAGACTGGAATGCCGAGTACGGTGGCAACTTCAGTATGCGGGTGCGTTCGACCGAACTGCGGTTCTGCTTGCCTCATCTCGCCGAAGAGCCGGTCGTTGCGCTGCTCGAATCGCACCGGCACCTTACCAACCTTGAGATCGAGGACGATTTCATCCGTACTCGAATGCTGTCGCAGATGCCAGGCGGTGCCGAGGGTAGGGTGTCCCGCAAACGGCAGCTCTTCATTGACGGTAAAAATGCGGACCTTGTGGCCTTCCTGGCGTTCGACGGCCTCTTCGCGAGGCAGAATGTAGGTGGTCTCCGAAAGATTGGTCTCGCGCGCGAGCTTCTGCATCTCCTCGTCGCTCAACCCGCGAGCGTCCGAGAAAACGGCAAGCTGATTGCCCTCCAGGGGACGGTCGGTGAAAACATCAAGTTGTACGAAACGGAACTTGCGAACGGGCATGGCTGCTGCTCCACGGTCGATGTACACTGCGAGAGGCCGGAACCGCCAACGGTCCCAGTGCCTAACTCTTACAAGACTCTGACACGAGGTTCTTCGCGACAAATTATTTCTGGAGAACCGATGGGAATGAGTTGGCGATGTGGCCTTGCCAGCTATCGCGGAAGCGAAGGGGGTCCGGTGACTCTCCCGGTCTTCAAAACCGGCGATTGGCGCCTTGCGGTGTCAATGGTGCGTTCGACTCGCACACGCTTCCGCCAACTATTACCGGTAAGTTGAAAATGCAACCCAAGCTGTGAGCTTTTCCGGTAATGGTTACAACGCTACCTGAGCATATAGTGACACTGAAACCGGGCTTTTCGGGAGCAGTCAGGAACGTCTATTCCCGGGTAACTACGGCGCGATCTTCAAGCTGCATAGAAACGCGCAGGCCCATACCACAATTCCTGCGATACCCACACCGACAAAGAGCCTCTTCTCGAAGGCGTTGTGAACTGTGGGTAGTGGCAAAGGCGCTCCCAAGGCCCGATGAAAAGACGTCCCCAACAGGCCGCCAAATCCGACGAGCGCCATACTGCCGCCGAATGCGAGCCCGGCGATGACGAGAACAAAAGTCAGGCTGAACACGGCACACCCCACTTCTTGCCCATTAGCCTAGACCTGAGCTGGGAGTTCTGCAAGGGCGACTACGGATGGGTTACGGATTCGCTTCGCCGCCTTCCGGTCCGTAGAAAAACACCCAGGTGGCGAAGTCGTCGCTGAACTCATCAAATCGGTGCTCTTCGCCCGCGGCGACGAACAGCACGTCTCCAGGACCGAAGGTGGCCTCTTTTCCTTCGCGCAGGAAACGCCCATTCCCGGATGCGATGACGTAAATCTCGTCGCGGGTGTGGGGCTTTTGCCCATCGCTGCCTCTTGGGGCGTACAACTTAACCGTAAGCGTGCCGTGGCGAAACAGCTCGATCGAGCGCTCGCCGTCGGGGCCGGGAAGCTGGTCCAGGCCCGTCAATGCCTTCAGGTAACCCTCTATGATTCTGCCGTCAATTTTCATGAGGCCGATGCCTCCTGGCCCAGTTCGACCTCGGCCTTTGGCTTCCACGCGCCAAGAATGATGCCCATCAGAATACGGCCCACCAGCGGATAGCCCGCGGCTATCACAATGAATGAGCGTGGGCGCAGCTCGAACACCAATTCCGTGACCATGGCCACTGCGGTAGCCATACCGACAAGCAAGCCCACGCGTATTCCGCGGAACAGGGTATGCGTCTCAGACCCGCTTAGCAGCCTGGCAATGGCGTACGCCAACAGAAAATTGCAAAGCAGTGCGATCAGATATGGCCAAAAATTGGGATGAGCCTTGATCGCCTGCAATTCATCAGGGGCCATTCGCAAACCTGCCGTCCAAATGCCAGCAAAAGTAGTGAACCACACCGCGCCCAGCAGCCAGTGGACAATTGCGGCGACTAGCACCGCGCCCCAGTTTATCCGCATCGTCTCATCCTCCGTGCCATCGGCGTGACAATACCTTGTTCTGGCGAGATGCGCAATCGCAATTACGATGGAGTGCACATATTCAGTACCTGTCGTGGACTATATCCCTGGTCGTGCAGCTTTCGCAGGCTGAGGGCATCGTGGCGCTTCGCCAGACGCACACCCGTCGCGTCACGCACCAGGTCGCAATGGTAAAAGGTGGGAACGGGCAGTTCGAGCGCGCGAATCAGCAGCAGTTGTCGCGCCGTCGATTTCAGCAGGTCGGCCCCGCGCACCACTTCGGTGATCTGCATGCCAGTGTCGTCGGCGACGACGGCGAGCTGGTACGCAGGGACGTCATCGCGCCGCCAAATCACGAAGTCGCCGAAGTCCTGGCCAGCAACAAACCGCTGAAGTCCGAGATGTAAATCATCGAACGTGATCGCCTCGGCATCGGGAACGCGAAACCTCCAGTTCACGCCAGCCGGCATGTCGAGCTGGGAAGCCTCGCTGGTCTTTACGCGGCAGTTTCCCGAATACAGCGGTTCGTCGTCGCCCTCGTTGGGGGCGTCTGCCGCCAATGCCAGGTCTTTGCGGGAACAAGTGCACGGATAAATGAATCCACCGTCGCGAAGTTTGCGCCAGGCCGCCAAATAGAATTCGCGACGCCGGCTCTGCTCATAGGGCGCGAACGGGCCGCCGATGTCCGGCCCTTCCTGCCAGCGAATTCCGAGCCAGCGCAAGTCTTCGATCATCGCTTCGGCGAATTTCGGCTTTGACCGCTGCGGGTCGAGGTCCTCATTGCGAAAGACCAGCGTGCCGCCATGCGCAAGGCAGCGCTGATAGGCCGTCCAGAAAGTGCAGGCGTGTCCGATATGCATCAGCCCGGTCGGCGAAGGCGCCAGCCGTCCGCGATATGGCGAGGCTGGCATGTTGGGAACAGCGTGCATGAGTTGATTCTAGAGGCAAGGCACCGCGCGTCAGTCTAGTGCACCGACAAGTTCCGGCTCTGGCTCTACGGCTAGCGGCTCTTCCACAGCCGACCGCAGTTTTCTGACGCTCTTCGGCGTTTCCCGATGTAAGTCATGGGCATTGCGCAACAAGAGGAGCAGCGGAATCATCGCGATAAAGATCATGCCCATGATCCAGAAGGCCTCGACAAACGACAGCATCGCCGCCTGTTGCTGCACCATGCCGTAAATCGCGCCAAGCGACTTCCTGGCTGCGTCCACCGAGTTATAGCCGTGGATCTGAAACCAGCTTTGCATCCCGCGCCACATCGTGCGCATGCTGTGATCGAAGGTGGAGGTGTGGCTGACAAGCTGGTTCTGGTGCACCTGGTTGCGCCGTGCGAGAAACGTGGTCATAGTGGCGATGCCGAAGCTGCCGCCGATGTTGCGCATCAGGTTGTAAATGCTGGTGGCGTTGCCCATCCTTTCTTTCGCGATGCCCGACATGCTGACCGTCATCAGCGGGATGAAGAGAAACGCCATGGCTCCGCCCTGGGTTACCTGCGGCCAGAAGATGTCCCAGTAGCCGGCGTTCAGGTTCAGATGCGAGAGGCTGAACATGCTCCAGGCACCGACCACCAGGCCCATGCAGATCAGCTTGCGGGGATCGTAGCGATTGGTGAGCTGGCCGACCACCGGCATCATGACCAGCGATCCTAGGCCGCGCGGCGACAATGCCAACCCCGCCTGTAGCGCAGGGTAACCCAGCAGCGTCTGCAGGAAGATAGGCAGCAGGACCAAGCTGGCGTAGAGGACGAAGCCCAGCATCGTCATCAGGAACACACCGGCGCTGAAGGTGCGGTCCTTCAGTGCGCGCAAATCAACGATGGGATGCCGGGCCTTCAGTTCACGGATCACGAGGGCGATCAGCCCGAACACACAGAGCGCCGTCCAGATGCGAATCTGCGTGCTGCCTAACCAGTCCTTGCGCTGGCCGGTGTCAAGAACCACTTGCAGCATGCCGAAGCCGAGCGCCAGAAAGCCGATGCCCCATAGATCAACGCCGCCGGTCCTGTGCTTACCGATGTAGTGAGGGTCGCGCACGAAGGCGCCGATCATCAGCATGGAGAGGGCACCCACTGGTAGGTTGAGGTAGAAGATCCAGCGCCAGGTGTAGTTGTCGGTGATCCAGCCGCCGAGCGTCGGCCCGAGGATGGGCGCGAAGATGATACCAAGCCCGAACGCCGCCATCGCCGTGCCGTGCTTCTTGGGAGGAAAAGTCTCCAGCAGGACCGCCTGGGACAACGGTTGCAGGCCGCCTCCAGTCAGCCCTTGCAGGACGCGAAAGAAAATCAGCCATTCCAGACTGGTAGCCAGCCCGCAAAGCAGCGAGGTCAAAGTGAAGCCGGCGACGCAGGTCAGTAGGATGCGACGACGGCCGAAGCGATTGGCCAGCCAGCCCGACATTGGCAGGATGATAGCGTTCGACACCAGGTACGAGGTGACGACCCAGGTGCCGTCCTCCACGGTCGCGCCCATGTTTCCCGCAATGTGGGGAATGGAGACATTTACCACCGTGGTGTCGAGGATCTCCATAAACGTGCCCAGCATGACGGCGATGGTCACGATCCAGGGATTCACCTGTGTTTGTGCTCTGTCGGGCACTTCGGCTGTCATTAAGAAGATTCTAGGAAAAGTGGCTCCATGAAGTCGGTGACGCGCGACACAACTGTGCGCGAGCTGGACGTCCCTGCATCGGAGGAAAATGCGGGCGCGAGGTTGTGATACGAATCACAGGGTCAAGTGACTGGCAATGCTACGATAACTGTCTATGCCCGCTCCCGATTCCCTGCTTGTACGCGCCTGCCGGCGGCTTCCGGTCGAAACTACTCCGGTCTGGTTCATGCGCCAGGCTGGCCGCTACATGCAGGAATACCGTGACATCCGCAAACACCACTCGCTGATCGAAATCTGCAAGAAGCCGGAACTGGCGGCCGAAGTGACCATTACCGCGGCCGAGTTCCTTAAGGTTGACGCTGCCATCATCTTTGCCGACCTTCTGCTGCCGCTTGAGGTCATGGGCCTGCCGTTCCATTTTTCTGCCGGAGAAGGGCCGGTAATCGAGAAGCCGGTCCGCACGGCGGAAGATGTGAAGGTGTTGCGTGCCGATCGCGCTGGTGACTTGGGCTATGTGGCTGCTGCAGTGGCCCGCGTGGTGAAGCATTTTGGCGCCAAGCTGCCGGTGATCGGCTTCTGCGGTGCGCCCTTCACGCTCGCCAGCTATATGGTCGAGGGTGGCGGTTCGCGTCATTATCTGGAAGTTAAGAAGCTGATGTACAACTCGCCCGAGGTTTGGGATGAACTGGTTGGCAAGCTGGTCGAAGTGCTCGTCGAGTACGCGGCGGAGCAGGTACGCGCGGGCGCCGATGCGCTGCAAATCTTCGACAGCTGGGTCGGCTGCTTGAGTGTGGAGGATTATCGCCGTTATGCGCTGGTGCCGACCACGCAACTCATCCAGCGCCTGCAGAGGGAAACGCATGTGCCGATCATCTACTTCGGTACTGACAGCGCTACGTTGTTGCCGTCCATGTCAGAGACCGGAGCGGAGGTCATCGGCCTCGACTGGCGCATCCCGCTCGATGAGGGCTGGCGCACGGTGGGTCATAATCATGCTGTGCAGGGCAACCTCGATCCCGTGCTGCTGTTTGCTACCTGGCGTGAACTGAAGCAGCGGGCCGAGCACATTCTTCGTCTCGCCGACGGAAGGCCCGGGCACATCTTCAATCTCGGCCACGGCATTCTTCCGCACACGCCGGTGGACAACGTGAAGGACCTTGCGCAGTTTGTGCACGAGTTCAGCTCGGCTGCTGCTACCTCTGCGAGGACGCAATGAGCAAAGACGCTGTGTTGCTGATCGCTCATGGCAGCCCTGAACGGGTCGAAGGCATTCCAGAATTCCTGCAGAATATTTCGCGTGGGCGTCCGATGCCTGAGTCCGTCGTGCGTGAGGTGCAGCACCGCTACTCGCTGATTGGCAGTTCGCCCCTCACTCCGATTACTCGCCGACAGGCGGATGGAGTCGCTCGTGAGCTGGGTTTGCCAGCCTACGTCGGCATGCGCAACTGGCATCCCTTCATTGCTGACACCTTGCAACAGATGACTGCAGATGGCGTCGAGCGTGCAGTTGCCATTTGCCTGGCACCTCACAATTCGCGCACCAGTGTCGGGCTCAACAAGGAAGTACTGTTCCGCAACAACCTGCCGTTCGAGATCGATTTCGTCGAAGAGTGGCACGACCATCCCTTGCTGATTGAAGCTTTTGCGGAGAAGCTGCGCGCTGGCTGGTCGAAGGCTTGTACCGACCATGGTGCAAGGTTGCCGGTACTGTTCACCGCACACAGCGTTCCGCAGCGCACCATCGCAGAAGGCGATCGTTACGAAACGCAGACACGAGAGACGGCTGCCCTGGTGGCGGCGCGAACGCCCGAGATCGGCGCCTGGCACTTTGCGTTTCAGAGCCAAGGCATGTCCGGCGGGGAATGGCTGGGCCCCACCGTCGAAGGCACCATCACGCGCCTACGGGATGCAGGTCAGACAGGAGTGTTCGTGCAGCCTATTGGCTTCGTCTGCGACCACGTCGAAATCCTTTTTGACATTGACATTCTGTTCCGGGATTACGCCAGCGAGCGCGGCATGCAGCTGTACCGCGCCGACTCCCTGAACGATTCGGCGCTCTTTGTGCGCGCGGTCGCCGATTTGGCACGGTCGCGATTCAAATTGTCGAGCTCTGGTTGCAAACCTGTCCTCCAGCCTGAGAAGATTTGATTTTTGTTATGAATACAGCCGCATGAAGCGGATCGCCATTGTCGGTGGAGGCATTTCCGGGCTGAGCGCCGCGTTCTATCTGGAGAAGGCGCGGGCTGCCGGAGCAGAGCTGCAATACACGCTTTTCGAGAGCAGCCAGCGGCTCGGCGGCTCCATGTATTCCGATCGCGTAGAGGGCTGCCTGGTCGAGGCCGGCCCCGATTCTTTCCTGACCGAGAAGCCCTGGGCGCTGTCTCTCTGCAAGGATCTCGGCATCGACGATCAGCTCATCGGCTCCAACGATGCCCAGCGTAAGACATACATCCTGGTCGACGGCAGGCTTGTTGTCATGCCCGACGGGCTGATGTTCATGGTGCCCACCCGGCTTGTGCCGACCGCGTTGTCGCCACTGTTCTCGTGGAATACGAAACTTCGCATGGCGCGTGAATTGCTGCATCCGCCGCGTCCCATACGTGACGATGAAACGGTCGCGGAGCTTGTGGAGCGTCACTTCGGCGCGGAAGTCGTGGATCGCCTTGCCGATCCGCTGCTTTCTGGAGTCTACGGAGGCGACGCTGCCAGCCTGAGCGCTCGCGCCGTGCTGCCGCGCTTTGTCGAGATGGAGGAGAAGTACGGCAGCCTTAGCCGGGCGATGCTGGCTGCGCGCAAGAAGATCGCGGACACCGCGCACAAACAACCAGCTCGTCCGTTGTTCACCTCGTTGAGAGACGGCATGCAGCAAATGGTGGACGCCATCATTGGACGGCTCGATCCCACATCGATTCGTCTGCGTAATCACGTCCGGCGGATTTATCCCGAAGATGACGGTTGGCGTGTGTCGACCGAGATGAATGGCGACGAGCACTTCGATGCGGTCATCCTCGCGGTTCCGGCGAACGTCGCGGGCACGCTGCTTGACGGTGTGGATCGTGTCCTGGCCCGGAACCTCCTCGACATTACTTACAGCTCGTCGGTCACGGTCACCCTCGGCTATTACATGGACCAGCTCAAGGGACTGCCTCCGGGCTTCGGCTTCCTGGTGCCGCGGAGCGAAGGCACGCGCATGCTGGCGTGCACCTTCGTCCACAACAAGTTTCCACATCGCGCGCCTCAGGGCCGGGGTATCCTGCGTTGTTTTCTGGGAGGTTCGCGCGACGAAGCCGTGCTCACTCTCACTGACGATGAAATGCTGGAGACGGTGCACCGCGAACTTCAGGATATTGTTAAGCTCGATGCCCGGCCGATATTCGCCCGCGTGTACCGCTGGCGAGGAGCCATGGCGCAGTATGAATCCGGCCATATTGCGCGCGTTGAACGTATCGAAAAACGGGTCAAGGAAATTCCCGGGCTCGCACTCGCTGGCAATGCCTATCACGGCATCGGCGTGCCAGATTGTATCCGCTCCGGCATGGAAGCGGCCAACGCACTGCTGCCCGCGGCAGTCGAATCGCTGTCGCCGCAATAGCTCTAAGCTACTTGCTAAGAGCTGGCGGCTAGCACGATATTGTCGATCAACCGGGTTGCACCGACATACGCTGCCACGGCGACCAACGCACCACGTGAGACATCTCGGACGGGGTCGAGGGTGTCGGGATCGACGATGGCGAAATAATCCAGACGTGCTCCGGACTCTTCGCCGATTATCTGCTTTCCTAGCTCGATCAGCTTTGCCGTCTCGCGTTCGCCTGCTTCTGCGGCCCCTTGGAGCTTGATCAGCGAACGATGGAGTACCAACGCCTGCTGCCGCTGTTCCGGGGTGAGATAGACGTTGCGCGAGCTCATGGCAAGGCCATCTTTCTCGCGCACGATCGGGCAGACGACGAGCTCGACATCCATGTTAAGGTCGCTCACCATCTTGCGCAGCACAGCAACCTGCGCCGCGTCTTTCTGACCGAAGAAGGCGTAATCGGGGCGGACAATCTCGAACAGCTTTGCGACCACGGTCGCGACTCCTCGAAAATGCCCGGGACGCGAAGCGCCGTCGAGCTTGTCGCTGAGCTCGTCCACCAGCACGCAGGTCTTCGCGCCGCTGGGATACATCTCGTCCACGCCGGGTACGAAAAGCAGGTCCACGCCGAACTCATCCAGCAGGAGTGCATCGTGGTCCAGCGTGCGGGGGTACTTGGCGAGATCTTCGGAAGGGCCAAACTGAAGCGGGTTGACGAAGATCGAGACAGCGGTCACATCGCAGCGCGACTTCGAGGCGCGCACCAAGGATAGATGCCCTTCATGCAGCGCGCCCATCGTCGGGACAAATCCCAGCGCCTTGCCGGCAAGTCGGCGGCAAGCGGATTTCATTTCGGCGATCGTGTGAATATGTTGCACGGGCTTTCAGTGTGGCTTGGGTGGTGTTGTCTCGGGTTGTTTCGGCGGCGGCTCGGAGTCGTTGGCCGAAGGTTCCGCCGCAGGCAGAGTCCACGCTGCCAGCACTCCGTTGAGGACTGGCTCCAGACGCGCCAAGTTCCGGGGTGAACACTTCAGGGCAACGGAATAAATTTCGTTCTCGGGACCTTCGATGAAGATCATCTCCTCGATCCAGTCGTGCGCGTTGGCTTTCTCGTGATAGCGCACCTTTAGCATCTGCGCGGGTTTGTGGTCGATGGTGCGCTCCTGACGCTGCAATGTCTGGAAGTCCTGTCCACTCTCCCGCAGACCGGAGGACGCCTGCTCTATCACGCCGTTCAGACTGATTGGCTCCTCGTCGCCAATCGGCGGGGGCACGACGAGGGCAACAGTGATGGCGTCCCACAGAGCTCGGTCCTGCTTTTGTGGAGGCGCAACCACGACGCCATTGCCATTAAACACCTCACCCAGCATCGACCAGGATCCCGGGTACTTGAAGCAGAAGCCGCCCTCCGGCTGGCAGTAACGTTTCAATGCCGGCGGCTTACTCGCCGGCGGTCGGGAAGAAGGTGTTTGGGCCGCTACGAGAGCGACAGAGGCAAGAGCCACCACCGTCAGCAGCAAGCTACGAAACAAAGGCCGCATGGTCTTACAGTTGCACAGCCCGCTTCCGTTCCGCAATCGCCTGCAGCGAGGACAGTGTCTCCTTCGGCAGGTGGTACGACTCGACATCCGATGGATAATTGCTGGACTTCACGTCATCTTTGAAGGCCAGTACGGCGTTCCTGATGACCGAGCCGAGGTCGGCGTAACGGCGCACGAATTTCGCCGCCGGCGCGAACGTCAGCCCAAGAAGATCGTGGAAGACCAACACCTGACCGTCACACTCCGGGCCTGCGCCAATGCCAATGGTGGGAATCTCCAGTTCGTGAGTGATCATGGCTGCGACTTCGCGAGGAATGCCTTCCAGCACCACGCAGCAGGCTCCGGAGCGCTCCAATGCGAGCGCATCGTGCATAAGTTGCTCGATGGCCTGCAAGGTCTTGCCTTGCACCTTATAGCCGCCCATGGCATGTAACGACTGCGGCGTCAGGCCGATGTGCCCTACCACGGGGATTTCGGCTTCGACCATGCGCTCGACCAGCCGCGCGCGCTTCTCACCGCCTTCTATCTTTACCGCTTCGGCGCCTGCGTCCTTGACGAAGCGCGCGGCATTGCGCAACGCTTCGCGCTGGCTTACGTGGTACGAGGCGAACGGCATATCAGCGATGAGGAAGGCGTGTTTCACTCCCCGGCGCACGGCTCGGGTGTGGTGCAGCATCTCCTGCATAGTGACCGGCAGGGTGTTTTCGTAGCCCAGCATCACCATGCCCAGCGAATCGCCGACCAAAACCATGTCTATCCCGGCTTCGTCCACCAGGCGCGCGCTGGCGTAGTCATAAGCTGTTAGGCAGGTGATGGTTTCCTGACGTTGTTTCTTCTCGAGAAGAGTGGAAGCAGTGATCTTGGAGCGAAAGTCGCCGGTGGTGATACTCACAATGTCCTCCAGTACAGTTCCGCCTTTGCGGATACCGCCTGTCGCGCCTCATTTTGCGGAAAAGAGAAACCCGCTACGAGACGGCTGAATTCTACACCCGCCGGCTCCTCGGTCAATAGCCTTTTGGATGTAGATCCGGGGCCGGCGATGCAGAACTGCCGGGAGCAGCCGATTGGTCCGCGCAAGTATGGTCATGGATGATGTGCCAACCGTCAGGAAATTTACGAAAAACAAGTGTGAACAGACCGTGGGGTTGCTTTCCGTTAGGCATGACCAGTTGGAACCGCCCGCGAACGAAAGCTGCATCCGGGCTTAGTACGTCGACCCGTAAATCGCTGAAGGAGAGCGTGCCCATGCTGCGGCCTTCGGCTTGGTAGTTCTTCCGATAGCGCGCGAGTGTTGGTTCCCAGCCTTTCGTCTCCGTGGTGCTGGAGAAGAACGTGAGATCGGGCGAGCGCCAATATCCTGCCATGAAGCCGTCCAGATCATGGTGGTTCCACGCCTCAACCTGAGATTGCAGTACCTGTCGAATCGCGGCGTCGGCGGTGGGCGAGGTCTGTCCGTTCAACGTTTCAACCAGTAACGCGACGGCAATTAACGTCATGCAGCACGTTTTCATTATGCGGCTTCCGTTTGCAGAGGAGTGTAGCGGAGGCCCGGCGTAATTGAAAACGGAGGCCCGCCGTCGAGGTTATTCCACTGCAATCTTTAGTACATGCCGCCGCGAGAAGTCGCTTCGGTCTTGCTACGGCGAACCGTGGCGAGGAAACCCTGCGCTTCAGGAGGAGCTGCAATCTGCCCCGTCAGCGCGGGTCGGAATCCGATCATGTGGCCATACAAGGCACGAGTAGCATCGTCATCCTGCTGAATGACGGCACCGTTCAGCGTCAAACCGGCAAATACGCCGTGCGCGCGCGCGTAAACCAGCACTTCGGCGTTCATCTTCCAATCCGTGCTGGCACTGGCTTCGCGGCCGACCGGTCCAGCGGCTACACTGCCCGTTGCACCGAGCTTAAACTTTGCGCTCAGCAAATCTTGCATACCCCGGTCGTTCATGATGAGCATGACCATCTGAACTCCTTCGACGCCGATCTGCAAGCCCCAGCTTCCGCCGGTAACCACGAAGAACGCCGGCGCGCTCCAGCCGTGTTCCGTGCGGCAGGTAGCTACTCCGCGCCCGTGCTCCGCTCCAAAAATAAAGCCGCCCTTGATCATGGATGGGACCACGGCCACGCATTTTGCGTGCTCGAACACATCGTCGGGAATGCCTTTATCCGGCGCCCTCAATAATTCGTTGAGGATCCTCGATGAATCGTCAAGTCGGGCCGTCACCTTGTCCCGCTCGTCGCTATCGGTCGTGGTGGTTATTGTGGTTGTAGTTGAGCTATTTGTCGCCCAAACGCTGAATGTACAGAACATCAACAGCGCCAATAGAATTCCAATCCGCTTCATGGCTTTACCCGGCCTCCTCATATCTGCGATCCGTCTTGTACGGTCACAAATAGTTGGATACCAAAAAGCTGATGGCGGGTTTGACGGCAGATGAAGAATTTTTCTGAAAAAAGCCTTACAACCTAAAACGCGCGCCAGACATCGGGCGAGTATGTCAGGCGGGACGTTTAGCAGGTTCAGGTTCCTGCCACGGACGTTCGGGACGTTCCGATATCGGTAGGTCGCGATCGCGAACACGGTCGTACATGTAGGACTCGCTCACGGTGCCCAGACTTTCGTTGTAGAGACTGATAGCGCCGATTCCCTCTTTCAACTCTTCTGCGAAATCGTGCAGCGCCTTCAGATAATCGGCGGTGGCCGGGTATTCGGCTTTGCTGGTCTTCAACACCTTTTGGTGGCCATAATCGACCAGCTTGGAGATTTCGCCTCCCATCATGTATCCGGGGTAAGCGAAGATCTTTACTCCACCGTCTGCAGTGCGCTCGATCGCAGCTGAACAGTGGTACTTCTTGAGAAAGACACGGTTATTAGTGCCCGGCGCCTCCAAGATGTCGAACCCGTGTTCGCGGAACCAAGCCACAGCCTCTTCGTATGATTTCGTTTTGATTTTCTTCGCCATTCCTTAAAGTACGTCCTTCTAACTGAGGAACTCACACTTTCGCACACAGAGCAACTAAACGGCAACTGGGCTCTATCAACATGAGATGAGAAGTCGCGCCGCTACGTCGCAAAAGGAGTTTAACAAACTAGCAGCCAGCAGCTCCGATTTTTGGCCAATGACGGTTTTCGTTCAGATGCAGGTTCAGGCATAACCTTCGAATCCGGCAAAAGAAGCGGCCTCCGGTAATTCATGCGAAGCTCCTGATTTCTTAGCTCGTAATTGCTGGTTGCTGATTGCGAATCGCTCGAAATCAGCTACAATCACCCTTCCCATGCTCCGTTTTTCGACAGCCGGTGAATCTCACGGAGAAGCCTTGGTAGCAATGCTTTCGGGCGTGCCTGCCGGTCTCGTGATTGATTTCGAATTCGTGAACCGCGAGCTATGGCGGCGTCAGCAGGGCTACGGTCGTGGCGGACGGATGCGCATCGAACGCGACGAGGCACATATCCTCAGCGGTGTCCGTCATGGCAAGACTATTGGTTCGCCAATTGCTGTCCAGTTGGCCAATAAAGACTGGCAGAACTGGACCGAGGCACTGCCCACAGAGGAAGGTGATCCGGCGAAGCACAAGCGGGTGGCGTCGCCACGTCCAGGTCATGCCGATCTTGCCGGTGCTCTGAAGTACAACTTCGCGGAAGCGCGATATGTTCTCGAGCGGGCGTCAGCGCGGGAATCCGCGGCGCGCGTTTCCGCGGGAGCGATCGCTAAACTCCTGCTGAGACAATTGGGGATCGAGGTGCTGAGTCATGTGATCGCAGTCAACAACGCGCGACTCGATGCTCCTGTCGAGTGGGACGCAATCCAAGCGCTTGCGGATCGGCAAGAAGTGCTGCTTAACTGCGCTAATTCGGAGACCGAGGCCCGCATGAAGGAGCAGGTGGACCATGTGCTGCGCACCGGCGACTCAGTTGGCGGGATCTTCGAAGTGGTAGCACACAATGTGCCTCCCGGCCTTGGCACCTACGCCAACTGGGATGAAAGACTGGACGCTCAACTTGCCGCGGCAATCATGTCGCTGCAGGCGGTGAAAGCGGTGGAAATTGGCGACGCGGTGCAGGCGGCCGCTTCACTAGGCTCCGATGTGCATGATGAAATAGGCTACGGGCGCGAAAGCGAGGGATCGTTCACCGGATTCACCCGGCAATCGAACCATGCCGGCGGCCTAGAGGGTGGCGTTTCAAACGGCCAGGACATTCGCGTGCGCGGATATCTGAAGCCGATTTCCACGCTGCGGCGTCCGCTGGGCTCCGTGGACTTTGCTAGTCGCGAGCCGGTGAAGGCGGCCTATGAGCGCTCCGATGTCTGTGTGGTTCCCGCGGCCGGAGTGGCTGCGGAAGCCATGGTGGCACTCACACTGGCTCGTTGCGCGCTGGAAAAGTTCGGAGGCGATTCTATGCTGGAAGTGATGCGCAATTTTCAAGGCTACTGCCAGCAGCTGCGAAACTTCTAAATGATCTATCCCATCGTGAAATTCGGCGATCCGGTACTGGAGAAGCCGGCCGCCCCCATCACAGTCTTCGACAGCGAGCTGCGCAAGCTGGTGGAAGATATGTTTGAAAGCATGTATGCCGCGCACGGCGTTGGACTGGCTGCGCCGCAGATTGGCATCGCGAAACGCGTCGCCGTCATTGATGTCACCTTCAAGGAAGATTCCACCGCACAGATTGTGCTCATCAATCCAGAGATTATTCACACTGAAGGACGGCTTACTTCCAACGAGGGATGCCTCAGCCTACCGGAGTTCCGTGAGAAAGTGACAAGGCCTCGCACGGTGACGGCGCGTGCTCAAACTTTGGAAGGCACGACGTTTGAAGTCAGTGGCGAAGACCTGCTGGCGCGCGCCCTGGCCCACGAGACCGATCATCTCAACGGGAAGCTTTACATCAACCACATCAGCGCGCTTAAGCGGGACATGATGAAACGCAAGATCCGCAAGCTGATGAAGCAGGGCGAATGGTAGTGCTTCCATGATGGACATGGTGTTCTGCGGAACGCCGATATTCGCAGCTCCAACGCTGGAAAAGCTGGTGTGTGCTGGCTTTCGCGTGAAGTTAGTGGTGACGCAGCCGGACCGTCCCCGCGGGCGCGGCATGGCATTAGCAGCATCGCCGGTAAAACAAATGGCGCTGGCTCTGGGACTGCCCCTCATCCAGCCGGAGAAAATCAAGAACAACGATGAATTCCGCGCTCAGTTGGAGTGCTTCGCGCCGGAAGCAATCATCGTCGTCGGCTATGGCCGAATCATTCCGCAATGGATGATCGACTTACCCAAGCTGGGAAACATCAACCTGCATGCGTCTCTTCTACCGAAATATCGCGGCGCCGCGCCCATTCAGTGGGCGATTGCCAGAGGCGAGGCCATCACCGGTGTGACCACGATGCGCATTGATGCCGGGCTCGATACCGGCGACATCCTGCTGCAGGTCGAAGAGCGGGTCAACCCGGAGGACACCGCGTTCACCCTGGCTCCGCGCCTGGCGCAAACCGGCGGCGAGTTGATGATTACGACTCTTGCCGGACTAAAGAACGGAACGATCACGCCCCGTCCTCAGGACGACGCGCAGGCCACACTTGCGCCCATTCTTACGCGCGACGATGGGTTGATCGACTTTTCGCGTACCGCAATGGAAACGTGGAATCGGCTACGTGGATTCCAGCCCTGGCCAGGCGTATTCACCCACTTTCGGGGTAAGACGCTACACTTGCACGCTGCGACACCCGCGCTCGACACGGCAGTGGTCGCACCTGGTTACTTCGCGATTGAGAACAGCCGTCTGCTGCTCGGCTTCGCACATGGTACAGCTCTCGAGGTCCAGGAGCTGCAACCTGAAGGCAAGAAGCGGATGAACGCCCGTGACTTCGTCAACGGATATCGGCCGCGAAACGACGAAGCGCTGGGCATACCTGCATAGTCATGTCCGTTTCTCCTGCCCGAGCTGCCGCCTTCGACATTCTCCTTCGCGTGGAAACGCAAAGCGCTTATGCCAGCGAGTTGTTGCATTCCGAAAGACTCGACAAGCTCAGCGCGGCCGATCACGCCTTGGCAACAGAACTCGTAATGGGTGTATTGCGCTGGCGTTCGCGGCTCGATGAGATGATTGCATCGGCTGCGTCACGCTCGTTAAACAAGCTCGATCCCGAGGTGCTAAACGCGCTGCGGCTCGCCACGTATCAAATGCGATTTCTGTCGCGTGTTCCAGTGCACGCGGCGATTAACCAGAGCGTGGAGTTGGTGAAGCGCGCTCATAAACGGTCTGCAGCTCCATTTGCAAATGCAGTCTTGCGAAAGCTAGCCGACACCGAAGTCGAAACCGCACCGGCAACGATCATCGGAGATCCCGTCTCCCTTCTGGCGCGGGAGTTTGCGCATCCCGAGTGGCTGGTGAAGCGGTGGGCGGACGCTTTCGGTTCGGATCGTGCATCGGCGATCTGCGAATACGACCAGCAGATTCCGAGCACGACGATCCGCCTCGACAGTCCAGAGATCGAGCACGAGTTGCTGAGTGAGGGCGTCGAGCTTGCTCCGGGAGCTCTGCTGGCCAGCGCTCGCATTGTCGTCGGCGGAGACGTAATGCAAACACGTGCGTTTCGCGACGGGCGCTTGTTCATCCAGGACCAGGCTTCGCAATTGGTCGCCGCGCTGGTCGGAACAGGGTCGCGGCTGCTCGATTGTTGCGCCGCTCCTGGTGGCAAAACGGCGGCGCTGGCGGCCCGCAATCCTGCCGCGGAAATTATCGCTGTCGAGCTGCATGCGCATCGCGCAGAGCTGTTGCGCAAGCGAGTGCATGCGCCAAATGTGACTACCATCAACGCGGACGTGCTGGAGCTGCCGTCGCAAGGCGATTTCGATCGCGTGCTAGCCGACGTTCCGTGCTCAGGCACGGGAACGTTGGCGCACAATCCCGAGATCAAGTGGCGGCTTTCTCCAGAGGACCTGACCGATTTGCACGCGCGGCAGGTTGCCATCCTTCGTGCGGCGCTGCGACATCTCAGGCCCAGCGGACGTGCGGTGTACTCGACTTGCTCCTTGGCGCGCGAGGAGAACGAGGCCGTGGTGGAAGAAGTCCTGCGCGACAACCCGGAATACCAACTCCGCGATTGCCGCGACGAGTTGGAGCGATTGCGCGCTAGGGGAGAACTCGTCTGGAGTGATCTGGACTCACTGCTGAGCGGGAGGTGCTTGCGCACGTTGCCAGGCGTGCAGCCTTGCGATGGCTTCTTCGCGGCCATGGTCGAGAAGCATGGATAACAGCGCAGGCACTCTGTACCTGTCCGCAAATTGCCAAAGGCCGGCACGCGGCCGGCCTCTGTGCCCGGAAACGGGTAACTACTTCTTGGGTGCGATCGCATCCTTCGCGGCCTTGGCCACGCGGAACTTCACCACGGTCTTAGCAGGAATCTTGATTGCTTCACCGGTCTGCGGATTGCGTCCCATGCGCGCTTTGCGATTCGACTTCACCAGACGGCCCAACCCGGGCACCACGAATACGCCGTTCTTCTTGGTTTCCCTGATCGCGACTTCCGCGAGCGACTCGAGGAACGCGGCAGCCTGTTTGTTGTTCATTTCATTCTTCTCGGCCATGTGACGGACGAGCTGGGTCTTGGTCATGCCTGTTGCCATTCGTAAATCCTCCTTGAAGATGTGAGCAGCAAAATTGCTCGACTCCTGCGTATCTTATACCAAGTCCACTACGGTGGAAAGCATTTTCGCCTGATTTCATGCGGGTTTTCCACAGGTCGAACTCGAAACGCCAATGCTCATGCGGCTCGCAAGCAACTAGCAACTTGCAGCTAGCAGTTAGCACTTGGCAATTGGCACTTAGCCAAACCCTTTCCATCTTGTCATCCCGAGCGACGAGCGAAGCGAGGAGTCGAGAGCCTGCCCTGAGCTTGCCGAAGGGGACCTGCTTTGCGCTCTTCGCCAGATGTGCGGTTGCTGTTAACCAACCACTAACATTTGCCATGATCCACGCTCTTAGCCATTTCGGGCGTTCTATTGTCGAGTTGGTACCCTCCCCTCCCCCCTACCGCCATACTTTAGAATCAGCAACTTATGCAAATCTTCCTCGCACATAACAGATTCCAAAGGCGTTATATCTACATAACACATTCGCAAGGACTTAGGAGAGATACGGATCCCCATCTCCGGAATTTCGAGCATGACCTTATTCCCTTAACAGTAAACACTGACTACTGACTACTGACCACTGGCAACTGCTTTTCACTGGGTGCGGCCGCCCTAGAGACACAACAACCGTCTCCTCATTTCCGTTG
>Ga0074046_10000329_pt1 | contig 42191 bp, 35 predicted proteins | sample BogForMeECP23OM3_FD_94441 | JGI IMG/M metagenome (GOLD analysis project Ga0074046, IMG submission 94441) | Bog forest soil microbial communities from Calvert Island, British Columbia, Canada - Bog Forest MetaG ECP23OM3 | ecosystem: Environmental > Terrestrial > Soil > Wetlands ... | reverse complement strand
TCCCGTAATTTTTTGGTTGTTGACATGTTGTGCCTCAGCATTAAAAACTCATATAGATCAATTCCTATATATAAATATCTAATCATACTGACAAAAATCCAGTCCTGTTTTTTTCACCAGACCACGATTTCGACCAGAAAGATTATATCTCGTTCGCTGCTCGCCTTATTTTCTCTCTAACCATTTAACGCATATTCCAGACATTTTCCGACAAAAAAATCATAGGAATTACTAAAAAAAGGTTACTGGCCAGGCTGCTGGACCTGGGCATCGGCAATCTTTTGGATAAGAGCCTCAAGCACAACATCGCGCATGCCTTCCACGAACTTTATGCTGCCGACTACAAGATGTCCGCCGCCGCTGATCCCGCCCCCGGGAATCTCGACCCGGAGTTCCCTGACCATCCGCGGGATGTTCATGAGTACGCCCCGGGATCGCAGGACGGCAAAATCCGGGCCAAACCCGATGGTGACCACGGGTTTTCCCGCATGCTGGCGGCAGAGCCGGTCGTGCACTTCCCCACTTGTCTTGCCCGGGGGAGGGAATGTGAACTTGTGCGCATGGATCTCGACGTCAATCAGGAAGAGATGGGCATCATTGGAGAGCACCCGGGGCACCACGTGGGGCATACAGGCGCTCATCTGGTCCTCGATCATCGTGTTCGCCCCATCAACGAGGAGGGCCACGAGTTTTTTGTGGCGTTCCGTGTTGCCGGTGATATTGAGGATGTCCTTGACGATCTCGCGGCCGTCATTAAACCGGAGCCAGAACTGTTCGTAGTCCAGGGCGAGGGCAATATTCTTGCAGGCTTCTTCCGGGTACTGGTCCCGGACAAGGGCAAGGAAGAGTGCCCGTTCCGGCGCCTCGCTGCGATCGCCGACCCCGGCAACTGCCGGGAGGTGGCGGATGAAAGGCTCGACCTTGGGGTTGATCAGACGGGCGACTTCTGTCCCGAGCATCCCGGCCGTGATCCCGAAATCCCCGCCAACGTGGTAGGGGTTGACATGGGCAAGGAGATATTTGTCGATGGTTGCGTCCGGGTGGTGGTGATCGATGACAATGAACGGTATCTCGTAGACACTGGCGATCTTGTAGGACGGCTCGTCCTCTTCCGTGGAACCGTTATCGGTGAGGATAACGAGCGGCATCTTCTGGCCGTAGCGGATATGGTCCTTGAGCGAGAAATCGAGGTCACGGGTGATGTCCTCGATCTCGTAGAAGGGAGCTTTTGAGGGTGCCCGCTTGAAGAGGAAGTAATCGGCATCGAAGTCCCCGCCCGATTCCCGGATCAGGGAGACTACTGCCTGCTCTATGGCTACCGCAGAACAGATACCGTCGGCATCTGCATGGTGGCGGAGGATAATGGGCTGGGAGGTGAAGACCGCCTTCCGGATCAGCTTTGCGACCTTGCGCATCTCGGGCCGGAGTTTCTCCATCACTTCGCTCTTCACAAGGAGCGGGACTTCTTCCGGTTCTGCCCTCGCATCCAGCGCTTTCTCAATCCTCACTTTTACGGCACCGGAGTCTTCCCCGGTGAGGACCGTGATCGCATCCACCTCGATCTGGAGCTGGTTGTTGCGCATCATCACTTCGCCGATGACCTTGACAATATTCTCCAGCTCCACTTCCGGGTATGCCCGTACCCCGGCTTCGACAAATGCGGCAGCGTTCTGGGTGCCGGTCTCATCAACAATCGTGAAGATTGTCGGCCCGCTCGTCTGCTTGATCTGGGCAACTTCACCTTCAATTGCCACGGTCTTTCCAACTTTGCCGGACAGGTCAGAAATACGTACCGTCGTGGACTTGCGTTCGATGTTCTGGACCTGGTAGACCTGGATCTGGACCTCTTCGAGGTCAATATTCCCGTTCGGCCGGATCTGGCGGACCCGGACAAGGATTGAATCGCGTTCCTTGTGTTCGGCCTTGATATTGCTCTTGTGCACAAGACCCTTGATCCGGTCATTCACCTGGACAAACATACCGAATGTTGCAAATCCCTGGACCTTTCCCTGGTAGACTTTACCCTCCTCGACATCGGCAAGGTCACAACCGGTGCCAAGCCTGTAGACAAGGACATCATTTTCATCATTATTCTGCATATTTCACACTCACCACACACAGCGAAACGGCATATTGTTGCGATATGGTATCGGGTATCGACAACGCCGCGCGGATACCGGCATGCTCTGTATGAGTATCAATGGGTGCCTGAATGCTTAATTTACTTGTTATCCGTAACAGGTGAAGAACCGGGAGCAGGACCCGTGAAAAAGAAGTCCGGGCAGGGCCATTCAGTCACGGAATGGCACTTCAACCATGTCCAGATCGTTCGGTATGAGGATCGTACCGGAGAATTTTTTCCGTGCATCGGATGCGTGGGCCTGGACATCCGTGTACCGCGAGCTTGTATGGATGAGCACCAGGGTTTTTGCATTGAGGGCTGCGGCCGCCTCTCCCGCCTGTGTGGCGGTGGCATGATAGAACTCGGCAGCCCGGGCCGATTCGGAATCGTCATAGGTTGCATCGTGGATCAGGATATCGGCATTCCGTGCCAAATCCAGGATCGTGGAATAGATTGCCCGTGTGTCCCCGGTATATACGATCTTGCGGCCGGGCCGTGGCTCGCCCATCACCTGTTCCGGACGGATCCCGACTGCCGCATCGCCAGTTCCTATGGATACCGGTTCACCCCTCTGGAGCCGGCCGAAGAGCGGGCCAGGAGGAACGCCAAGAGCGATGGCCTGCTCCCGGTTGAACCGTCCCGGCCTGGGATCCTCTTCGAGAATATAGCCAAGGGACGGGAGCCCGTGGTTTGCGGCAAAAGCCGTGACCGTATAACCGTCGAATCGCACCCACGAGCCATGCCCGAGTTCCACTGCGTCGAGAGGGAATTTCAGGTTGAACCGGGCCACGTGCCTGAGCGTGTTGACAAACTCGTGCACCCATTCCGGGCCGTAGATGGTCAGGGGCTCTGTCCGGCCATTGAATGACATCGTCTGGACAAGCCCGAAGATACCGAGGAAGTGATCCGCGTGCCAGTGTGAGACGAATATCGCATTGATGGTGAACCCACAGCGCGAACGCATCATCTGCTGCTGGGCGCCTTCCCCGCAGTCAAAGAGCAGTGTGTCGGAACCCCGCCGGATCATGATACAGGGAGGATTACGGGACGGTGTGGGCAGGGCCCCGGCAGTGCCGAGGAAATAGACGTGCAGGGTCTCGCCGCTCATGGAAAATCCACTCCGGAAAATTTTCCAGGTTCGTCCCGCGGCAGCTCATATCTCATGTGAAATATCTCCTGTACACGGCAAGGCTCTTCTTCGCTTCTTCAATTGACCGTCCTTCGATAACAATCCGTTTTCCCGGATAGCGGGAGCTGATCCCGTTTCCTAAGGTTTCCCATGCAATCGTACCATCACCGAGCGGCAGGTGTTCATCCGACATGCCGTGATTGTCGTGGATATGGATGTGGTCGGCTTTGTCGACAAACTTCAGGAATTCCGGGACTTTTCCAATCGTGTTCGCATGGCCGAAATCGAATGTCATGCCGATCCCCCTGATTCCTTCGGTCATGCCGATCAGTTCCTCCGGCTGCCGGCAGAGAAATTCCTTGACGCTGATCATATTTTCGAGACAGGCCAGCACGCCATGTTCTGTAGCACACCTGCCAATCTGCCGGAGTGCCTCTTTCTGGAGTTCCCAGACTTTCTGGGGCAGCATCTTGCCGATGGGTGAAATATATCCCGGGTGGATGGTGACACAGTCGGTGAGCGGGGCTGCGTACTCGATGCAGGAACAGAGCTGGCGGATTGATTCCCGCCAGATCGGGTCGTTGAGGGTGGCAATATTCAGGTCTCCGTATGGGGCGTGGACAGATGCACCGAGACCTGTTGTCTCAAGCATATCCCGGACTTTTTTAAAACAATCCGGGTTCTCCAGCCGGTAATTCCCGTCGCTGACGATCTCCCATCCAGCATAACCTGCCTCTTCAATCCCGTAGACCCAGGCGATATCGTCCCAGACCTTGGCTGAAGAGGAAAAATAGAGTGCGGCTGTCACGGGGTTCCCCCCAGTTCGCAGAGAAGGTTCCTGACCCGTTCGGAGAATTCCGGCAGACTGCCCTTGTTCTCAAGGTGAAGATCTGCCACTTTCAGGGCATTGCCGAGTCCCCAGCCCAGTTCGCGGGTGTCCCGGGTGCGGAGTTCTTCAGCCGTGGTGAAATCATCCGACCGGGCCCTCGCCGCTATTCGTGCGAGCCGGTCTTCGAATGAGGATTCGATACTGATGAGAGTAAACCCCGGGAAATGTTTCCGGAAGAGAGCCACTTCTGTGTCGCCCCGGATCCCGTCGACTAAGACAAGGGGTGCGTTCTGGTGCCGGATCTCCGGCACGCAGAGCTGGGCGATCGCATCCATTCCCCGTTCTGCCCGGAGCCGGTTGGCCGTAGCACCGAAATTTTTGTCATCCGGTTCAAGCCCTGCCTCCTGTACGGCCCTGCGGATCATGTCGCCCATGACTATGACCGGTACGCCCATGCCGGATGCAATACTGGAAAATTCACCTTTGCCGCTTGCGGGCATCCCGACAACGCCAATCACTTTCATAGGTTATCTCTCCTGCCTCCCGTGTCCGGATCCGTACGGTCCTGCCAAGTTCGTCAGCGATCTTCTTGATCTCCGCAAGTGTCAGCGGGGGATGCAGTTCCTGGAGACTTCTTCTCATACTGATATATTCCCCATGACTGATATCAGATGCTGTTACCTGCAGGTTCCCGATCTTGTGCTCTCCCTGCTGGAGGACAAGGGGAATGGTCCCGATCTGGGCAGCGATCTCCTTAATATACTCTTCATTTTCGTAAAATACCGTTATCACGATCTCGAATTCCCTGATCACTTGTTCCCGCAGGGCTTTTTTGCAGATGGCAATGGATTTTTTTATATTTTTCTGGTAGTTATCCCGGGGTACCGGGGCATGGTCGCCCGGCATTGATGAAAATCCTTCCCACCGTGTTTTGTAGTCTATGGCTATCCTGTCCGCCAGGCTTTCAGCAATAAGTGCCTCGAGCGTTGCCGGGAACTGGCCGTTGGTCTGGATTCCTACGGCGAGATGTTGCTTTTTTGCAAACCTCGCAAGTGCCAGGAGCGCCTCCTTCTGCAGGGTGGGTTCCCCCCCGGAAAAAACTACCCCGCTGATGAACGGGGAGGAGGTCATAATCATATCTGTGATCGCTTCAATATCCCGGAGATCGCTGCCTGTCTGGATTGCCTCGTTCTGGCAGTAGGAGCAGCGCAGGGGGCATCCCCGGAAAAAGACAGTACAGGCAGATCTGCCCCGCCAGTCTACGGTCGAGAGGGAGACAAAGCCACCGAAATTCAGCTGGATATGATCACCGTGCCGGATTATTTTATTCCCGGGGTTATTTGAGTGTATTGCGCCAGGTATCCCCTTTATCCGGGGCCCGGTCGCTCCCGCAGCGGATGATGCCGTGTTCAGTAATGATCAGGTCCATACTGACATCATTTTCATCCACGGGGATCTCTGCTGCTTCGAGGCATGAGAACGCGAGCCCGATCTTCAGCAGGTGGGGATTGGCCGACAGGAACCGGTCATAGTAGCCGGACCCGTACCCGAGACGGTGGCCCCGTTGATCGAACCCGAGCATGGGGACGATTACTGCTTTGACCGCCCGCGGATCAACCGGTTGTTCCCGTCCGATCGGTTCAGGGACGCCGAATGTGCTCTCGATAAGGTCAGATGTCTGGGTAAGATAGGTGAGTCGTATTGTCTTTGTCTCTTTCTCAATGATCGGGACCACGATCTTCCGCTTACCGGATAACATCTGTTCGATAAGCGGGTGCGTGTCCACTTCGAGAGGTTTTGAGACATAAACCATGAGCTGGTCAGTGCCGTCAAGAATACCCAGCAGGTGTTCACGGATGCTGTTGCTGGCTGCCGAAATTTCCTCCGGTGAAAGAGCTGCACGTCTATTGCGGGCTGTATCCCGCATGCTGCGCTTGGCAGACGGGAGATCTTTTTCCTGCATGGTAGTAGGTACAGATAATTAACCGTCTTCTGCCATAATCGTTGAGATGGCGTGCCCTGGAAATTAAAAAAAGTGCGTGGCTGAGAGGGTGATCAGAATTTGAAATGCCGGTTGACGATCTTGATGGCGCAGTAGTCGCCGCACATCGTGCATCCGTCGGTATCGGCCGGCATCCGCTCTGCCCGTATTGCCTTTGCCCGGGCGGGGTTCATGGCAACGGCAAACTGGCGGTCCCAGTCAAGGTCGCGGCGGGCGTGCCCCATCTCGAGGTCGAGGTCCCGGGTCTTCTTCAACTTGATCATATCGCCTACATGGGCTGCAATCCGGGAGCTCATGACTCCTTCGTACACCTCTTCCGGTGTCGGGAGCGCCAGGTGTTCCGCAGGGGTTACGTAGCAGATGAAATCCGCGCCAAGCGATGAGGAGATGGCGGCACCGATTGCAGCCACGCGGTCATCGTAACCCGGTGCAATATCAGTGACGATGGGGCCGAGCATGTAGAACGGCTTGTTGTTGGTGACGCGCTTCATGAGCTGGACGTTGGTTGCGATCTCATCGATCGGCACATGGCCCGGTCCTTCGACAATCACCTGCACTCCCTGTGCATGTGCCTTGTCCGCGAGTTCCGCGTTGATGAGCAGTTCCTGGATGCCTGCCCGGTCGGTTGCATCGTGAATTGCACCGGCCCGCATGCCATTGCCCATCGAAAGAGTGACCTCGTGCTCCTTCATGATCTCCAGCAGGTAGTCAAACTCCGAATAGAGCGGGTTCTCTTTCTCATTGTGGAGCATCCACGCTGTCATAAACGCGCCGCCCCGGGATACAAGCCCCGCGTGACGGCCCTGGTTTCTCAGGCGCTTGACGGTCTCGAAGTTGATGCCTGTGTGGATCGCCATGAAGTTGGTACCGAGTTTTGCCTGCTCTGCGGTGATACGGAACAGGTCATCCTCTTTCATGTTCACAACGGCGCCATCTTTCTGTGCCGCTTCAATAAATGCCTGGTAGAGCGGCACGCAGCCAACCGAGAGGCTGGTGTTTGCGATAATCTGCCTGCGGATCTCCTGGAAGTCTCCGCCCGTGGAGAGCTCCATGAGGGTGTCGGCGCCGGCCAGTTCTGCCTGCCGTGCCTTTTCGATCTCTTCAGGAATATTGACGATATCTGTTGATGTGCCGATCGATGCATTGACCTTCGTGCGAAGGCCTGCACCGATACCACAGATCTTTACTTTCCTGTACGGGGAGACCGGGATAACGATATGTCCTTCGGCAATACTGCGCCGGACGAAGTCTTCGGTGACTCCTTCCTGCTTTGCCACCAGTTTCATCTCTTCAGTGACGATGCCACTCCTGGCATCTGCGATAATACTCATACCATACTGGTTGCGGTAAAGACCAGATAAAGGCTCGGTTTTTTAATTCTGGACTAAATCTGGCTTGTTAACTCCGCAAGTAAAGTTGATTTGGAATAACACAGATTTTTTTGTGTTTTGGGTGGACCGGGATATTTCCTGTGGTTTTCGCGTTACATGATACCCCCCTCTTGCACCACCAGTCCCCCCCTGAGGTACGGGGCGCTAATAGCGATGACCCGGGTCAGATTGCAGGTAATGCGACGTTATCGCTATTGGGAGATGTCACAGCGATGGGGACGAAGCCCCCGGGAGCGTCAGAGTTTTCCGAATGATTTCTCCAGCGCTGCAATGTTCGTAGTCCGGGTGCGAACCCGACCGGTTCATGTGCGTTTCACCAAAATATTTTCCGGGATTTTTTTGGCCGGACCCTGCCTGAACATTTTCAATCGCGATCACGATCGCGTTTAAAATTTTTTTGGCGCACGGGCGATCGCGATTTTTTTTGCGAGCCGGAACCGGAATTTTTGTGGAATTGATGTACCAGAATATGATCTGAATTGGTCAAGGATCAGATTAGGATGCCTGCTAAAATGGGGGCTCTGGTGAAATCATCTGCATGGGTGATCCGGGACATCCGGGTCAATAGTGGGAGGGAACCCCATATCCCCAAAGTGATAACTGCCGCCGCCCCGAAGGGTGCCTTGCGGCGGCTTCAATTATCTTACAATCTTTAAACCCGGTAATCTGTCCCGCCGTGCCTCGGAGAGGCCCTGAGGCGGGGAGCCCTCACATTTATCAGAGAGTTATTAGCAATTTTCATTGTTTGGGAGGTAACCCGACTGGTTCATGTGCGTTTCTCCAGAAGAGATATCTGAAAATAAACGTCCACAGAACCCCAGAAAAATAGTTTTTTCGAGTGTCGGATTAGCCAATATGCAAAGTACCATGTACCGCCATTTTCCTTCAAGTCTCGCCATGCACCCTGCGCGTTGCATTATCCGGAGTCCCGTCATCGCACCAGAACCCCCATAACCAAAGTTTAAATACAATTCCACACTAACTAATGGTAAACCTTGAACCTACGAGGTGTTTTACGCTTGACAGAAACTGATTATTCCGAAGTAACCGTAAAAGAAGCAGCCCACGACGATGCAGGCCGGGGTATTGCCCGGGTCAGCATCGAGGTGATGAAGAAACTTGGCCTGGTCTCCGGCGATGTTATCGAGATCCTGGGCAAGAAGAAGGCCGCTGCCATCGTCTGGCCGGGCTTCGCCCAGGATACCGGCGCTGCCATCCTCCGCATTGACGGCAATGTGCGGGGAAATGCCGGGACCGGTATTGACGAGAAGGTCCGGATCCGGAAGTCCGAGGCCGCGTACGCAAAGAGGGTGGTGATCCAGCCAACGCAGCCGATACGTCTTGTCGGGGGCGAACAGTATCTTTCACGGGTTTTGCGCGGCCGGTCGGTGATCGAAGGACAGACCGTCCGCGTTGATGTGATCGGCAACTCGATCACGCTGGTCATTGCCAAAGTGCTCCCCAAGGGAATTGCCATAGTCACTGACGATACCGAGATCGAACTCAAGGAAGAACCGTACAAGCCGGAGGAAGGCAAGAAGGAACTTTCCGACATACACTACGAGGATATCGGCGGGCTTGGGCGCGAGCTGCAACTCGTACGTGAGATGATCGAGCTCCCGCTCCGTCACCCGGAGATCTTCGAACGTCTCGGGATCCAGCCGCCTAAGGGCGTGCTGCTCTATGGTCCTCCCGGCACCGGCAAGACCCTGATCGCAAAGGCTGTGGCAAACGAAGTGGACGCCCATTTCATCACCCTCTCCGGCCCGGAGATCATGAGCAAATACTACGGCGAGAGCGAGAAGGGCCTCCGGGAGAAGTTCGAGGAGGCGGAACAGAACGCGCCGGCTATCATCTTCATCGATGAGATCGATGCGATTGCACCGAAGCGTGCCGAAGTCCAGGGGGAGGTCGAGCGCCGGGTGGTAGCCCAGATGCTGGCCCTCATGGACGGCCTGAAGGGCCGGGGGCAGGTCATCGTCATAGCAGCCACCAACCTGCCGGACTCGATCGACCCGGCCCTCCGGCGCGGGGGGAGGTTCGACCGGGAGATCGAGATCGGTATCCCGGATAAGAAAGGCCGCATGGAGATCTTCCAGGTGCATACCCGCGGCGTCCCGCTCGCAGACGATGTCAGGATCGAGCAATATGCCAACAGCACCCACGGTTTTGTCGGCGCAGACATTGCCCTGCTCGTCAAGGAGGCGGCAATGCATGCGCTCCGCAAGGTGATCCCGCAGATCAAGATCGACGAGGATATCCCGAACGAAGTGCTCGACCGCCTCAAAGTCACGGACGAAGACTTTGCCGAGGCGCGCAAACATGTGGAGCCCTCCGCCATGCGCGAAGTGCTGGTCGAGGTTCCCGACATCACCTGGCAGCAGGTAGGGGGCCTCGAAGACGTGAAGCAGGAACTTCGGGAGGCCGTTGAATGGCCCCTCAGGTTCCCGGATGTCTTCGAGCGGCTCCAGACCAAGCCTCCCAAGGGTATACTGATGTTCGGTCCGCCCGGTACGGGCAAGACCCTGCTCGCAAAGGCAGTGGCCAATGAGAGCGAGTGCAACTTCATTGCGGTGAAAGGCCCCGAGCTGCTCTCGAAATGGGTGGGCGAATCCGAGAAAGGGGTGCGGGAGATCTTCCGCAAGGCACGGCAGGCATCCCCGTCGATCATCTTCTTCGACGAGATCGATGCCCTGGTGCCCAGGCGGGGATCCTACCAGGGATCATCGCACGTGACCGAGAGTGTTGTCTCCCAGATCCTTACGGAACTCGACGGCATGGAAGAACTCAGGAACGTTACGGTCCTGGCGGCAACCAACCGGCCGGACATGCTGGACGATGCGCTGCTCCGGCCGGGCAGGCTGGAACGGCACATCTATGTTCCTGCACCGGACGAGGAAAGCCGGAAGAAGATCCTCGAGGTCTACCTCGGGGGGGAGACCGGTAACATCCTTGCAAAGGATGTAGATGCCGATGCCCTGGTGAAGCAGACTGACGGGTATGTCGGTGCCGATATCGAGGCCCTTGTCCGCGAGGCAAAGATGGCGGCGATGCGTGACTTCATCGTCCAGATGGGTGACAGGAACGAACAGGAGCGCAAGGACGCGATCAAGAACGTTATGCTGACAAAGGCACACTTTGACGCAGCCCTGCTCAAGGTCAGGGGCTCACTTGACCCGGATGCGATCGAGAAGTCCGAACGGCAGGCCTGGGAGATGCTGTACAACCAGGAACAGCGCACCGTCCTTGAGAAGGCCTTGACGGCAGTCACCCGTGCCGGCGTAGTGCATAAGAAGGCCGATGAAAAGGCGATCGCAGAACTCCGCAGGATGACCTTTGCACGGAAGAAGGACTTTGCCGGGATCAGGACACTGACCGAATCCCTGGAAAAGAAACTGGACAAAGAGTGACCGGGCAGGAAAAAACCTGGTATTTGAGGTGACATCAATGTTTGAAGATCCCATGGATATGTTCGAAGAGATGGACGAGATGTTCGCCCGGCTCTTCACCCGGATGGACCGGGAGTTCATGAACGGTACCGGTGCCTCCGGGTACCGGGTGGTCATCGAGCGTGGGAGAGATGCCCCGGATATGGCTGAAACAGATGCCCCCCGGCCCCGCGATGACAGCGAGCCGGTGACCGAGGTCCACCGTATCGGCGATGAGGTGAAAGTGATTGCGGGACTGCCCGGGGTGACCGGCGAATCCCTCAGGCTCGATCTCCAGGGCGACCAGCTCGTCATCGATGCCGGCGATACCGGCCACCACTACCATACTGCAGCGGTACTCCCCCCGGTAGATGCGTCGTCAATGCATGCTTCGATAAAGAACGGGGTGCTTGAAGTCACGTTCAAACGTCTTCCCGCATGTGCAGAAGCCTGACCGTCCCCGGAAACGACCCCCCTTTTTTTCTGCCCGCACTGTAATGGATATCCGGCATCTTTTCAGATCAGCGAAACACGCGCGTCTCACAGTTCCGCCGGGATAATAATCCTGATAAAGATCGGCACCAAACGTCTACAAAGAACCAGGAGATCATGTTGGAGGATCCCGGGGCACCGGGCCCGGAACGGGATCGCCAGGCGGTTACACCATGCTACTCAAAGACTTCCTTGTCGATGCAGGAACGGACAAAAACTTAACTGAACTCATTCTCTTCTTCAGCGAGCAGGCCCGGCATGTCAAACGGGGTTTCTTCTGTACCATCCCCAAGACACCGGCAGAAGAGATTACGCGCAACCAGTTCGGCGAAGAGCAGATGGCGCTCGACAAGTATGCCGACGACATCTTCATCTCCGGCCTGAAGAAGACCCGGCTCGTCCGCTACATCGCCACGGAGGAACAGGACCAGATCATCGAAGTCGATAACCCGAAGAACAAGTTCGGGGTTGTCATCGATCCGCTTGACGGGTCATCCCTGATTGACGTGAACCTGTGCGTGGGTTCCATTATCGGTATCTACCCCGGCCATGTCCTGGAAAAGGGGGTAACCATGGCTGCCGCCCTATATATCCTTTACGGGCCACTTACCACCCTGACTTTCACCACGGGAAAAGGCGTGCACGAGTTTGTGATGAACGATGCCGGTGAATTCGTGCTCAGGCACAAGGACCTCCGGATCCCTGACGGGAAGATCTACGCGCCCGGCGCTCTCAGGAAGGACTATTTCCCGGCCCATGCCCGGTGGATCGATGCCCTGGAGACTGCCGGATACAAGCTCCGGTTCAGCGGCTGTTTTGTCGGAGACGTGCACCAGATCCTCCACAAGGGCGGTGTATTTGCCTACCCCGGCTTCAAGGGGAAAGAGAAGGGAAAACTGCGCCTCCTGTACGAAGCAAATCCCATGGGGATGATCATCTACCAGGCCGGCGGGGCGGTCAGCAACGGCAGGGACGATATTCTTGCCATCAAACCGGAGGCGATCGGCCAGACCACCCCGGTTTACGTGGGTGGCAGGAAAGAGATCGCGCTCATTGAAACGTTAATGACTGAAGGGTGAACATTAGAGTAGTGATCAGGATATGAAACAGAACGATTATGGTCCCATTCCCGGATCCACGATACTTAAAGGCATTGCCGGCCACAAGGCCATCGTGATGGCGGCAAACGTCCGGATTACCACGGTTGCAGAGGGCATCTTCAGGGCCGCAAAGGATACCGACTCTGCGGTCTTTATGGAGCTTGCACGATCCGAATCCGATCTCAGCGGGGGATACACGGGCTTAAAACCCCAGGACTTCTCGGAACGGATGCGGAACGCAGCAGAGGCGGTGCAGTTCGATGTCTGGGCGCTCCATGCAGATCATATCTCCATCAAGAAAGGGGATGCAAAGGAAGTTGAAGGGACAAAAGAGCTGATCGATGCCCAGATCAAGGCAGGGTATACCTCTTTTGCGATCGATGCTTCGCATCTCTTCGATTTCGAGGGCAGGAACGTGAGGGAAGAACTGGCTGAGAATATCCGTGTCACGTCCGATCTCGCCCGGTATATCAAAAGCAGGATGAACGGGAAGGAGTTCGGACTCGAAGTGGAAGTCGGTGAGATCGGGAGAAAAGACGGTCAGGGGCTCATCCTTACCCGGCCCGAGGAAGCCGTGGAATTCATCCGGGCCCTCAACGAGAACGATGTCTTCCCGAACGTGCTCGCGATAGCGAACGGGTCCTCCCACGGTCATTCCTACGACGCGAACGGTAACGTGGTCGAGCAGCTCTCGATCGACATCCCCCAGACGAAAGCGATCGCAAAGGCCCTGCGGGACGCCAGGCTCAAGGTCGGGATCGCCCAGCACGGGATCACCGGGACGCCCCGTGACCTGATCAACCTGCATTTCCCGAAGGGGGACATCATCAAGGGTAATGTCGGGACATTCTGGCAGGACGTGGTCTTCGATACCCTGAAAGTGTATGAACCGGCTCTCTACAAGGACATCCAGAACTGGACGCTCGATAAATACCGGCCCCTCAATCCCGGCAGGCAGGACCGCCAGGTATTCGACGGGAACTGCAAGTTTGCCATCAAAGAGTTTTTCCGGGATATTTATGCCGTGGATCAGGAGACCGAGAAAGCGATCAGGGCGATGGCATATGCCCAGAGCCTTGTCTTCTTCCGGGCATTCGGCTCCTATGGGACTGCATCACTGATCCGGAAGCCCAAAAAATAATCCCCCTTTTTTTACACAAGCTTTTTGCGTCCCGAAGAGATTTCAATAGAGTGAACTCTCATGCCAAAGACCACGATCTCCGTGATTAAGGCGGATGTGGGAAGTTACCCGGGGCACTCCCGTACCCATCCGAAGCTCCTCGAGAGAGCCCAGAAACTTCTCAAAGAGCAGGAAGGTAAGCTCCTGATCGACTCGTTCGTCACCCACTGCGGCGACGACCTCGAACTGATCATGACCCATTCCCATGGCGTGGACAACAAGGAGGTCCACAAGCTTGCATGGGACATATTCATGGACTGCACAAAGATCGCAAAGAGCATGAAGCTCTACGGTGCAGGGCAGGACATGCTTGCCGATGCCTTCTCCGGCAACATCAGGGGGCTGGGACCTGGCGTTGCAGAGATGGAGTTCGAGGAGCGGGGGTCGGACCCGGTCCTCGTTTTCATGGCCGACAAGACCGGGCCCGGCGCATGGAACTTCTTCCTGTACAAGATCTTTGCCGATCCCTTCAACACCTCCGGCCTCGTCATCGACCCGGGTATGCACGAGGGATTCATCTTCGAAGTATACGATGTGCAGGAGAAACGGAAGATCCAGTTCCGGACACCGGAAGAGACCTATTCCCTGCTCTCCTGTATCGGGGCCTGCTCGCGGTATGTTGTCAAGTCTGTCCGGAGAAAGGACGGCATGATCGCAGCCTCGACCAGCACCGAGACGCTGGACCTGGTCGCGGGCCGGTATGTGGGCAAGGACGATCCGGTCATGATCGTCCGGGCCCAGAGTGGCCTCCCCTCGGTCGGGGAAGTTCTCGAACCGTTCTGCACGCCGATCATCGTGGCCGGCTGGATGCGGGGATCCCACAACGGACCCCTCATGCCGGTGGCGGTCTATGAAGCGAACTGTACCCGGTTCGACGGACCGCCCCGGGTGATCTGCCTCGGGTTCCAGATCAATAACGGGGAACTGGTCGGGCCTGCCGACATGTTCGATGACCCGGCATTTGACCGGGTCAGGAGCCGGTGCAACCAGCTTGCGGATTTTGTGCGGGAGCAGGGACCGTTCGAACCCCACCGGCTCCCGCCCGGCGAGATGGAATACACCACCCTGCCGGGAATCGAAAAGAAATTCGGGAAGCGATGGGAAGAGATCCCGGAATAATTTTTTCATGATTTTCTTTCCTGGAATTTTCACGGGATTTTCTATTAAATAAAATTCCCCGTACCGTTTTCTCCTGTCAGGTTTTTTGGCAGGAGACCGCCGCCGTCCGGGATGTTCTGACGAATTCCTTATACCCTCCTGGTTCTTCTGCACCAGGTGGAATCCGGAGAAAAAAATCGCAGTTCAATTGCAGATTCCGGATCTTCCAGAAAGAATTATATAATATATTCACTACAGAAGCGGAGTAAAAAGGTCAGATCATTGGTATACTGGTGTAACCTCATGACAAAGATGTTTGAAAAAATCCTGATAGCAACCGACGGGTCGGAAAAAAACCAGTCCGCGGTGAGAAAAGGCCTGGAGCTGGCCCGTGAATCCGGGTCCAGTATCTATGCTATATATGTGATCGACGTAGCTCCGTATACGCATTCGCAGACGGATTTGTTCCCGGACGAGGTGTATACTGCGTTAAAGCACGAGGGAGAAAAAATCGTTGGTCAGGTAAAAGAGATCGCACAGGGAATGAAGATTGAGACCCACGTACTGTCCGGCAGACCTGCTCATGTAATCATCGAATTCGCGGAAAAAAACAATGTAGATCTGATCGTTGTCGGCTACCAGGGTATGAGTGGTCTCGATAGATTGCTCCTGGGAAGTGTTTCCGAAAGAATCATACGACTGGCAGAGTGCATGGTTCTCGTCGTGAAAAGCACATCGTCCCAATAACCGTCTTCTCCACGGTTGTCCAGGCGCAGATATTTTTATTGATCGCATGCAATGCAACGAAGCCGGCGATCCCGTGTAGTCCGGCCTTGGGCTCGGCACGCGGGGCGTTTGGCACCGGCCGCCACAACAGGCTCACCGGTTGGGGATCGGGAGGCTCTGCGCATACGGGAACGGGAACGCGCCCTGGGATTTGATTATTTTCTCTGGCAGATCCCCGCTGAAAATTTTCAATGAAATCCGGTTGAACCCCCCTTCCCCTATAGGAGGTGGTAGCCGGCTGGCCTCCCCCACTCCCCCCTATGAGCAAACTTTAATTATCTTACATCCCAAATTAGGGCAGATGGTTAACGGAATTGTTTTGCCGATAAAAAAAGTGTTTGCTCTCGTAGATTCCAAGATATCTGTAGAGATAAAGGACGAGGGGCGCAAACTGCAGGGGCGTCTTATCGCCGTGGATGAATACCTGAACATCCACATGGAAGAGACCATTGAATTCGTTGACAACCAACGGGGCCGGAGCCTCGGCACAGTTGTCATCCGTGGAAATAATATCCTGACTATTGCGCCGGTAATCTGACGTATCCGAGGTGAAATCGTGGGAGATCCTGTTGAAGAAGGACTGAAACTGATCCAGTCCAAGCCGGAAGGCGTGCTCCAGAGCGAACTCTGGAAAGAGCTGGGCGTAGACAGCCGCAAGTGCTCCCGCATCGTCAAGAAACTCGAAGAGAGCGGGCTTATCGAACGGGTTGAATTCAAAAAAGACGGGATCAAGACCTATCTTCTGCGTGCAAAACAGATGCCGGTCAATCCCTCCGATCTGCTGGCAGGTGACGAGCTGATTCCCTGTATCGGGTGCGAGCTCGAATGCATTGTCGAGGAATGCCACCCGCTGATGGACTGGATGTACCAGCTCGCCATTGTATCCCATTCCGGAGAATAATTTTTTTTGCTCTTTAGAAAACCTCATAATCGCTGACACTCTTTTGGGCTTTGTCCCCCGCCGCTACGGCATCCCCCGGTTGCAATGACGACATATTACCTGCCATTTGACTCAGGGCTCATCTCACTGCGCCCCGTCCCCCGCGGGGACTGATGGCGCAAGAGGGGGCATCGTTTCTTCGAAAAAAATGATTTCTACAGAATAATTTTTTTGGAAAATTCCTGCTGTTTTATTCTGAACTGTGCGTGATTTTTTGGTGTTTATGAGTGTGACCCCCTCTCTCCCCCAACGGGGGGAAGCAGCCCGAGGGGAGCACCCCCCTGACCCCCCGCCGCTCTGACAACCCCTGAATAGCGATAACTCTCCGAAAGGTAATTCCTGCAGCATCGCAATGCGCAGGGGCGGTAAGGGGGGACAGGCACTGTCCCATCCCTTTTGAAAAATACTTGTCAATACCTTATCCGACACAAGGATCTCCCAGGAGTTATTATCTGCATTTTTTCCTCCTCCATCATCCGTCTTTTTTTCATTGCAGCCGCCTCCCGGTTTTCCCTGTTCAACAACTATTTATCGCTCCACTCTCCACCTGATATACATACACTCCCCGGGGTATTCCGGCTGATGAACAATGATCTCTGTTTTATTCGTCGATGACAATACCGATCTTTTCGCTCAGATCCGCACATTCCTTGAAAAGACCGGGGAGATCCGGGTGGAACAGGCCCACTCGATCAAGCAGGCTGCCGAGAAGCTGAAAGGCAGGACATTCGACATCATCGTCTCGTACGAGCAGATGCCGGACGTGAATGGTATTGAATTCGTCCCGGATATGAACGGGATCGAGTTCCTGAAATATCTCAAGACCCAGGGGAATACCACGCCCGTCATCCTCCTTGGCCGGCGGGGCACGGGCAGGCTCTCCCTTGAGGAGGTAAATAACGCAACGGAACTCGCGCTCCCGAAGACCGGTGATATACGGCCCCAGCTCTTCGAGATGGTTACCATGATCAAACAGACCATGCTCCGGAAGAAGGGGGAACGCGAGCTCAAAGTCCAGAATGAACAACTGGCGACCATCCTCTCCGCAACCCCGCTCGGCATATTCCAGGTGCGGGGCGGGATCATTGACTGGGTAAACCGCCCTTTTTTCACTCTCCTCGGGTATGGGGAATCAGCCCTGATAGGAAAAGAGCTCCGGGTGCTCTTCAAAACCCCCGATGAATACGAACAGGCCTGCCGCGAGTTCCTGATCCGGAAGGATGCAGCCGGCCTTGGCCATTCGGATTGCCGGCTTGCACGGGCCGATGGGACCCTTGTCCCCTGTCACCTCCAGGTCCAACCCCTGGACCCCCGGGACATCCCCCGGGGCGGCACCTTTGTCGTCACCGACAATTCGGAGAAACAGAAGATCGCCGATGCCCTCAAAGAGAGCGAGGCCAGGTACCGGGAGGTGCTGGCGAACACCCAGAGCATCATCATCCGGATGGATACTCATGGCACGATCACCTTCTTCAACCGGTATGCACTGACGTTCTTCGATTATGCCGGTGAAGACGTGATCGGGAAAAATGTGGTAGGCACGATCGTGCCGCAGAAATCCCGGGTCCAGCACGACCTCTCCATGATGGCAAACGATATCGGGTTTAATGCCGAGGGCTTTGCGGTCAACGTGAACGAGAACGTCCGGCGCAACGGCGACCATGTCTGGATCGCCTGGATCAACAAGGCGATCCGGGACGAGCAGGGACGGCTTGTCGAGATCCTCTGCATAGGCAACGACATCACGGACCGGAAACGGAGCGGTGAGGTGCGGATCAGCACCGACACCTGGAAAGACCTGGTGATCGGGGATACCGATATCCATGAAGATGTGTTTGACGCGGTCTTCCATATCTGCACGGAGATCTCCATCGAAGGCCGTGAGGGAAAGCCGGTCGGCACCACGTTCCTGATCGGGGATACGAAAAACGTGCTCGAGAAGTCCCGGCAGATCATCCTCAACCCGTTCGAAGGGCACAAGCCGGAGCTCCGGGTGGTCACGAACCCCCAGCTCAGCGAGAACATCAAGGCCCTTGCCCAGCTGGACGGGGCGTTTGTCATCACCGGTGACGGGTTTGTCGAGTCCGTGGGTCGCTACATCACGGTCGACTCAAGCAACGTCTCCCTCCCGCCGGGCATGGGCACCCGGCACAACTCTGTTGCCGCGTTAACTCAGGTAACAAAAGCCGTGGGAATTGTCGTATCCCAGAGCGGCGGCGGGATCACGGTGTTCCGGAACGGGCAGATATTGAAGAAGATTACGTTGTGATCTGCCTAGCCGTATCCATCTTTTCTCTGTAAAACAGACATGAACCAATCGTTTCACACCGACCCTGAAAATTTGTGAGTCTCCCCTGCCTCAGGGTCTCTATGAGGCACGGCGGGGCAGGGAGGTTTTTTAAAATTACTTTCAGTTGAGATCCGACGCGGGGCGCCCCTTCGGGGTGGCGGCATTTATCCTCACCCGGGGTATAGTGGTTTCAGCCCCCATCATCATTTCTGAAGACTATGATCTTCACAGGTATATCTCATCATGAATTTTCCATGAGTCCTTCCGGTGGTTCAATCATGCCGGCACTCCGCAAGCCCGGTGCTGCACTTGTGTTTGCAGATGGTCCCGACCGCCCTGAACGCGTCTTCCAGGTCCGGGAAATTCGGGATCTGGCCGTCCCGGAGGATGCGGAGCGGTGTCTTCATGCTGTCGCCGCCGATCATGCAGCCTACGATCATCTTGTGGGTGTTCTTCGAGAACCTGACCAGCTCGTTCGAGACCCGGATGGGGTCCGATATGGCCGAGGGAACGGCGATCACGAATGCGATGTCCCAGAGGTCCTGGTGCTGGATCATGATATTGAATGTGTGGGCGAACCGGTCTGCGCTGGCGTCACCCACCATGTCGATCGGGTTCGCCCTGCTCCAGTCTGCGGGGAGGACTGCATCGAGTTCATAGATGAGGTCCGGGGAGAACTCTACGAGTTCGATCCCATAGCGTTCTGCATAATCTGATGCAAGAACCCCAAATCCCCCGGCATTGGTGATCACGACAGCACGGATCCCCTTCGGGTACCCTTCCGAGGCCAGGAGTTCGGCGGCCTGGAAGGCTTCGCGGATCGAACTCGCCGGGATGACACCGGCCTGGTGGAAAGCGGCCATATAGACATCAAAGCTGCCGGCAAGCGATCCCGTGTGGGAGGATGCAGCTTTCTGCCCGATCTGAGAGGCCCCGGATTTGATCGCAACAACCGGTTTTGTTGGCGAGACTTTTCTGACGGCCTCCATGAACCGGGGGCCATACCGGATCTGCTCGACATAGAGGATAATGGATTTTGTGTGGGGGTCGTCGCCGGCCCAGGTGATGAAATCCTCGAAGGTGAGGTCTGCCTGGTTGCCGATACTGATGACTGCCGAGAACCCGATCTCCTCCGGCAGGCTCCAGTCTACGATGGTGGTAATGATCGCGCCGCTCTGGGAGATGAACGCGATATTGCCGGGCTTGGGGGAGACCGGGTCAAAGGTCGTATTGATGGCAAGGTGCGGGAGCATGAGCCCAAGGCAGTTGGGTCCCATGATGCGGATCCCGTACTTCCGTGCGATTGACATGCATTCCTCCTCAAGTGCGATACCCTCCTTCCCGATCTCCCGGAATCCCGAAGAGATCACGATGACCAGCGGGATCTGCTTCTTTCCTGCTTCTTCGATAACCCGGGGAACGCCGGCAGCCGGGATGACAATCACTGCCAGATCAACGGGATCCGGGATCGATGTAAGATCGGGATAGGACTTCCGCCCGAGAATGGTATCGGACTTCGGGTTAACCGGGAAGAGCGACCCGGGGAAGGTGAGCAGGTTCCGGCAGACGGCGTACCCGACCTTGTTGGGATCGGTTGAGGCCCCGACGACCGCGATGGAATGGATGTCCATGATCCGGGACTGCATTTCCGGCATCTGCCGGGTTTTCGTTATCGCCGGTGAATCATCGATGTAAAACCGGGCATCGACAGCACATGCTCCTTTCTCGTAGAGAACCACGGGATTGATATCAAACTCTGTTATGCGGGGATCGGCATGGAACATCCGGTTCACCGCACTGATGATCCCGACCAGCGCCTCCTCGTCCCGGGCCGGTTCGTCCCGGAACCCTGCGATCAGCCGGTAGCCCCTCAGTCCCCGGACCATGCTGCGGATATCGGACTCGTCGATGGGCAGCACCCTGATTGCCACGTCATGCAGGAGTTCGACCAGTTTCCCGCCAAGGCCGATCGTAATCACTTTCCCGAATGTCGGGTCCGTCTTCCCCCCGATGATCAGTTCGAGCCCGGGAGGAAGCTGCTGTTCGACCATGATCCCGGAGACCACGGCACCGGGCTTGTAGTTCCCGACATTCTCCCGGATCTTCCTGAATGCCTCCCGTACCTCACCGGGCGTAGCTATGCCGGTGATCACCCCCCCGGCATCGCTCTTGTGGATGATATCCGGGGAGATCACTTTCATTACTACCGGGTATCCGGCGGCCTGTGCGGCCATCTCCGCTTCCTCCACCGTGCGGGCAACCTGGAACCGGGGGATCGGGACCCCTGCCGTATTCAGGAGTTCATATCCTTCGGCTTCCGAAAGTAACGTCCGTACCATAAACAGCGACCCGGACAAGAGTAGTCCGCTCCCCCTCTTAATGGTGTTTATCAGCGGAACTGGCCGTCAGGGCAAAACGATCTCATCCCGTCATGTAGGGCTGGTTGGACCTGAGAGCGGTTGCCATATCCTCAAGCACCGGTATAATTCCCCCGCCTCCTGAGACCCGGTCACGGATCCGTTCAGCCAGGCTCCCGTTTGAGATACGGTCCCGGATGACCGGCAGGTAGATCCGCTCATCGGCAGTGGCGTGTGTCCATGCGGCTTTGTATAATTTTTCCAGTTCCGGCCTGAATGCGGCAGTACCTTCCTGGATCGCCTCTTCGGTGAGTGCCAGCAATATGTCCTGATCATGCTCAACGGGCAGGGAACGGCAGCGGAGCAGCGACCGGACAAAGGCACAGACTGCCATATCGGACCTGATGCATTCCTGTTCGTCAAGGGCCTTGATCTCCAGGCAGCGCCGGGAGAAGCGGATGATCAGGCCGCTGGAATTCACCCATTCCTCGCAGAGGATCCCCGCGCCGCGGGACCGGAGCTCGCAGAACACCTGCTCCTGCACCGAGCGGTAGTCAGCAACCGACCGGATCATGGCCGGCACGATCCGGTTGCAGATCAACGGGATCTCTTTCTGGTTGTCCCGGTAATAGATGAGCCGGTTGTCGCAAGCTCCGGTCAGCCTGCCTTCCACCACGGGAGAAGATGCCGTGACTGCAATGAGGTACGGGAGGAGCGTGCGGATCCGGTTGTACTGGGAGACCATGTGCTTCCCGTCGGCATAGGAGAGGTTGATCTGCAGGGCCTGGATGTTCAGCCAGCCATGCTGGCGGATATTGAAGAGCCGGTCATAGGCTTCGTAGTACTCCCCCTCGTCATGGTCCCAGACCGGGATATCGGCTGGACGTGCGGTCGGGTGCATGCCAAGCCCCAGAAGCCGGTAACGGCTCCCGAAGATATGGTTGAACTTCGCCATGCCTTTTGTGAGCTGTGCCTCCAGCGCAGCAAGCTCGTCCACCGGGTGCCGGGGTATCATCTCGATCACGGTCTTCTGGAGTTCCTTGCCGAGCTTGACTTCGCCGAACAGGATCTCGCTCTCGTACCGGCCGCAGACCTCCCTGATGAGCTGGTCGGAGACCGGCCGGGCAGCAAAATTGCTGTCGTTTATGGAGTACTCGTGTTCAGTGCCGATGGTCATTTCGCTCGTGAATATATCCGGGGAATCTCTGCTACTTTTTCAGTCTGCGGCTCCTCGATCCTGCAGACCGCCGCAATCTCAGCATCCGTCAGGTTCGAGACAAGGTGGGAGATGCTCTTTACGGCAAGGGCGTACTGCTGGTTATAGGCTTCAGGCGTATCCTTGTAAAGCCGGACGAGCGGGCAGATCTCCTCGAACTTGAGGAAGATCCCGATTGTATCGCCTTTCACATCGAACGTGAAGGGCCCCGCCCGGCAGGTCTCGGGTTTTATCGCATGGATCCCGCATTTTCCCCCGGTACAGAATGTGCAGGTTCCGTCCTCCCGGGTCCTGATATACCGGTACCCGTTCCATTCGAAGGCCTCTTCCGGTACGCCACCGGCGACCAGCCTCCGGTAACAATGTTCAGAGATCGGGGGGTGCGCCCCGTCGCAGCAATGTCCCCCGCAGCGCAGGCAGATAGTCTCGGCCTGGATCAGCCAGTCTTGTGTCATGGTAATCACGTTGCAAAAAGATGGTCTACGATCTGCTCGTATACCCGTGGGTAATGCTCGTCCTCGCCGCTTTCGAGGGAAGGGTTGTCGTTCACTTCAATCACGCAGGCATCCCCGTTGTTATTTTTGATATCCACGCCGTACAGGCCCCGCCCGATTGCGTTTGCGGCATCGAGCCCGGTCCTTATGATATGCGGGGGGACATTCCGCTCGGGGACACTCTCTACCCCGCAATAGACGACATGCCCGTTGACGGAGGCCTGGATCTTGAACGTGACAGACGGGATCGTATATTTGCAGACATAGAGGAGCTTCCCGTCGAGGACGCCGACACGCCAGTCGTACTTGCTCTCCACGTACTGCTGGACTACGATCCAGTCCGAGAGCCGGATAAACCTGCGGGCCACCCGGAAGAAGCCCGCGATATCGGTGACCTTCTCCACCCGCAGGGAGAATGAGGTAGACGGCTCCTTGACGATAAGGGGGGACCCGAGTTCATCGAACAGGCGCGTGACGCACTCGACCGTGAGGTCATGCCTGGGGAGGAAGACGGTCTTTGGCAGGGAGACCCCTTTTTTGATCAGGTGCGAGTACATGTTGATTTTGTCAGAGCAGATCTGGATGGACTGCGGGTCGTCGATCACGGGGATGCCGTGGAAACCGGCCATCCGTGCAGCCACATAGGTCACGTTCATCGGGTCGGTACGGGCCCGGATGAAGAGTGCGTCCATCTTCTTGATCTTGGCAATGTCAACGGGAAAGATGAAGTCCACCTCGTGGCCCTTTGTCTCTGCCACGTCCCGGCAGTGGATCAGCGCCGTGAGCTGTTCGGCGTTCGACAGGGTCTTCCGGTCAACGAAGATGCCCAGCCGGCTCATAGGAACTCCTGGTGCTGGAGGTATGCGGCAAGCAGCGCCCGTTCCGCGGGAGTGAGCTGTGAATATTTCGTTTGTGCGAGCGAGGAGAGCAGGCACCGGTCACCGTACCGGACAAGGACGAGGGTGACAAGGGGGATAGCGAAGATCCCGTAAATCTTCCGGGCGATCTCCGCAGTACTGTCACACTTTCCTGTGGTGTTGCCGAAAATGGATACACAGGATTCGATCGTGGCGCCGTCTTTGAGTTCCTGGTAACAGAAGGGATATTTACCCTTGTTCGTAATGTGCTTGACAACCTTCTTGGCCGTCTCACTGTCACGGACTACCGAATAATCGGAAGTGTTGGCAAAATAGTTCAGCCCGTACAGGATGGACGGCAGCGGGACATAGCCCTGCGAGATTCCCCATTCGCAGACCGGAATGCCTTCAAGGTGTGCCCGTTCGAGGCAGATCGGTACCACGCTGGCGTCGAGTACTGCACTGCTGGACGGGAGGACTGTCTTTCCTTCCATCTCGTGGCGGAGTATGGTATAATACGGCTCGGTCTTGTAAAAATACTGCTCGCTGACAATATGGAGGACATGGTCACGCGAGACCGTGAAGAGTGCCTCCCGTACAAGGCAGGGCTCCCGTTTCGCGGCTGCCCGGATGCCGGTCTTTTTTGCTGGCGCAGGTCCGTTGTGGTTCTTCCCGGGCAGGGAATCCTGCGGGTGGGGAACAAGCGGTACGCACGAGTCCGTGTAGTCTCCACCCTGTTCCCTCAGGGGCAGTTCCCCCCTGTCGTTCATAGGACAATCAGCCCGCATGGGGATCCGCACGAGGCGGGGCCCGGCGCGTCCCGGAACCGTGAAGAGCTGGTGTCACGGTACCTGCATGCCGTGCAGGAACTTTGGCCTGCAGGTGCAGTATGCCGGAAATGCTGTGCGTAAAAAACAGAAGAGGGCGCCCGATGGTTCCCTTCATCATCGTCATCGGATTCTGGACACTCGGTCATATGAAACACTAATCCAATTTCAGGTCCATTGGATTATCGTTAACAGCTCTTTAGAGCGGGTGTTTAAAAGAATTTGCTCCCGGGGCACGATCCCGGAAAATAACCGCTGGTTATAAAAGTTTGCCGGGATTGCCCGGGTGCAGCCGGTATAATGTCCGTTGCGGGACCGGTCATTTTCAGAGGATAATCTTTCACTCGTTCCCGCCGGACGGCAACCTTGATATTCTCATATCACCATCAGTAATCAACCATGCATATACCTGCGCCCGAAGAGCTCCGGACGCGCCGCGAAGCGCTGGGCCTCAGACAGACCGAACTTGCCAGGCGGGCAGGAATCAGCCAGTCGATGGTGGCGCGTATCGAAGCAGGAAATGTCGATCCCCGGGTCAGTACCCTCAACAAGATCATTGTAGTCCTCAACAGTGCCGAACCCAGGAAGATGCGGGCCACCCAGATCATGCATACACCCGTACTCTCGGTCCAGCCCCAGGACGCGATCGGCCGGGCTGTCGAGATCTTCGAGAAGAACAATATCTCCCAGTTACCGGTGATCGAACGCGGCATTCCTGTCGGGTGCATATCAGAATCCGTCATTGTCAAGGCGATCGAGCAGCAGCGCCTGCACAAGACCCACCTGTTCCTTGTCAGGGATTTCATGGAACCCGGCTTTCCCACGGTCCCTCCTGACATGGACGTGGAGACGGTTGTCAATATCCTCCAGCAGAACCATGCGGTCCTGGTTGTCGAAGGAAGGATCGTACGCGGCGTGATCACCAAGCACGACCTGATTTCCCTGATTATATAATCCCCTTTGTCCCCTCCCCGAAACCGGGACGGGATATTCCGGGTGGTGTGGTATACCCGGTCGATGCCGGCCCGGATAGGGTTTCACCCCCTCTTCACACTTCCCCGTATTCATACAAAACTATATATATCTATATTCGGAGGATTAATTATCGAAGCCTTACGGGCTCCGGAACGGGGTTTTACATGGCGGAAGAAACACATGATATCAGCAACGTGACGGTTATCGTGATTGGTGTCGTATTGTTTGTGGTCATTGTGGGGGTCTGGTTCCTGTTCCTCAGGTGATACCGGTAGCAGGCATATCTTATAAAAAAAAGTGCTCTTGGTGAAACCATTTTTTTTCATAATGATGATCATCCCCCCTTGCGCCAGCCCTGCCCCCAATGGGGGCGGGGGTGCGTGTGATGCCTCGGTATTACCTGTATTCTCTGAATTTTTTGTGCACAGGTAATACAGCACAATCGCAATTGGGGCGCCCCAGCGGCGGGGCGAAGCCCCTGGAGCGTCAAATAACTCAAATGATTTCTACAGGGCAAAAAAAAGTGCTCTTATTAGAAACCATTACAAAGAGGAACACGATCCAGGGGCTTCACCTCAGCCGCTGTGGCAACCGCTTAACCGGTAATTCCTGCAGCATCGCAATGCGCAGAAGCGGTGAAGGGGGATGGGCACGGTCCCCTCCTCTCGAAAATATAGTCCAATACTATTTGTTCCGGCACAAGGATTTCACCAGGGCAAAAAAAGAGTTTTATCACAGTTTTGAGACAAGATCGCGGAGCACGGCGGCCGGCTCTTTTGATTTTACCACGCTGGATGCGAGAAGGACGCCGTCCGTGCCCAGGTCCACGGCAATCCTGACGCACTCGCCGGACTGTATCCCTGCGCCGGTCAGCACTTTCACGGAAGGACTGACTGCACGTACTGCAGCAACAGAGCGCCGTATGATCTCGGGATTTGCCTTCGATACGGAGACGCCGCTCCCGATGAGTTCCGGGGGTTCGATGGCCACGTAATCCGGGGCGAGTGCGGCAGCTCCCGCACTGGTGCTCTCGTTGTTGGAACAGATTACGGAGATGAGCTTATGGTCCCGGAGGCCCCGCACGGAGGCTTCGATATCAGCCAGTGTCAGGCGGCATTCCGAATGGTTGACAAGGGAACCGGCCGCGCCTGCCGTCTTGATCGCCTCGACTGTGATATGGCCGGTGTTTGTCCCCGGGTCGCACCCGTCCACGTGCTGTGCATATACCGGTATACCGAAGTGGTGGCAGAGCGGATGGAGGTCAATAAATGTCGGTGCAATGCCGATAGTGACACCGCTCTCCCGGGAAACGATCTCTGCGGCTTGTGCGATCATGTGGGCCCGGTTGCCCGTGCTTTCCCGGTATGTTTTCAGGTTTACCAGGATCAGTGGTGACGTCATTCTCAGGAACCTTCCCCGGGTACTCCCGGATATCCGGTAAACCATTTTTGTTCCGGGATGATGAATATTTGCAGACCCCCGGAGCATCCCCGTCATTCTGCATGAGCGATATCCGTTTAAAAACCTTGATTAGACGGTCATCACAAAATAGTACCGGAAATCCTGTTTGGTCTTATGCTCTTATCCGGAGCGGGGTTACGAGGTGGTAGAATGAAAACGTCACGCACTCTTATAATTATCCTGTGCCTGTTATTCCTTATTGGCAGTGTATCGGCGGAAGGTGCCGGGGAGAACTGGACTCTTGGGACTCCATCGGCCGGGTTCTCGACCCGCGCAGGCCACGCAGGCCTGGTCTATGACAACAAGGCGTGGATCTTCGGCGGATCCACGGATAACGGTGTGACCGGTCTCAATGATACCTGGTATTCCGGTGATGGTATCAACTGGACCGAGGCGACCCCGGCAGCGGAGTTCCCGGGACGGTTCGATTTCTCCGCGCTTGTCTTTGACGGGAAGATGTGGATCATCGGAGGGTATGATGGCCAGGATGCACGGAACGATGTCTGGTACTCGAACGATGGTGCTCACTGGACAGAAGCAACCGCGTCCGCCGGGTTCCCCGGGCGGCTGGCATTTGCCAGCGCCGTATTCGACAACCGGATGTGGGTGTTCGGCGGGTATGACGGGCATTTCCCCCAGAGCGATGTCTGGAGCTCCCCTGACGGGATCCACTGGACAAAGGCAAACGCCAGTGCGGCATTCGGGGACCGGTCCGGCCTTTCCGGTACCGTGTTCGACAACCGCCTCTGGGCGATCGGCGGGAGCAAGGGGCACACCATGCTCAACGATGCCTGGTATTCCACGGACGGCATCCAGTGGACCGAGGCAACGCCGGCAGCGGAATTTGCGCCACGGGCAGGACAGGCAAGTCCCGTGTACGATAACAGGATGTGGGTGATCGGCGGGACCGATCCTACGCATGTCATGAACGATACCTGGTATTCCACGGATGGTACGCACTGGACCGAGGCAACCCCCTCGGCAGAGTTTCCCGGCCGGTTCGATTTCCCTGCTCTCGTGCTGGACGACCGCCTGTGGGTGATCGGCGGGGCCGCGAGTGCCAATGCTCCGGTGGGAAACGACACGTGGTATACTTCCACGCCGTCTTCCCCCGCAACCACATCGCCTTCCCCTGGGCCCGGGCAGATACCGTGGCTCTGGATCCTGGCCGCCATAGTTATTATTGCGGTTGTCCTCGTGGGTTTCATGGTGACAAAACGGCCGGCAGAGGCTGGCGGGAAGAAAGGATCCAAAAAGGACAGGAAAAAGAAGAAATAACCGGGAGCCGGGATCGAAAGTCCCGCACCCCTTTTTTTATCCCGTTTTTATTCCGTGCCTGTCCGTATCTCATGGATGATGAAACGGCACGGGCACGTTTTTTAAAATGGCAGGACCCCGCATTTACGGACGTTCGGACAAAACCTGTAACCGCGTTATTCCCTGAGTCCCCTGATGAAGTGGCCGGCCGTGATGCCACCGAGCGCAATGCGTTTTACCCGTTCTTTTAATGCCGCGAGTTCCTTTGCGCGTGCCATTGCATCCCCTCTGCTGCCGGTCAGATCGACCGCAGACCGGTAGATCCGCGTCATCTCGCGTACATATACCGGGGGCCGTCCCCGTGCGTCGACTGCCACTTCACTGATGCCCGCAGCCCGTATGTCCGGGAGCTGGTCGATCAGGCAGAGTTCTGAGGCGTTACCGATCCGGCTGCGGCATTGCCCGTCCGGACTTACGGGGAAGATCCTCCCGGTCTCGTCCCTGATGCCGGTGAAAAGGCCGGCATTGCCATCCCGGTTTTCACAGGACGGCTCCCTGCACGAAAGGAGCAGGCGCGGGATGCAGTCCTCCGTGATCATTGCCTCGCTGGTCCCCTGGACAATAAGGGCATATGCCGGGCGATCGCCGTCCGTGGGGATGGTCCGGATCAGTTCCCGGATCTCATCCCCCGAGAGCTCCGGTGAAAGGGTGAGCACGGTGTAGGAAGATCCGGCACCCCGGACTGCGGCATGGTTGAAGATATTGAGGCCAATGGAGCCGGACAGGGATAGTGCAGGGCAGGTCCTGAGGATTGCACCTGAAGTACCGTGGTTATCCGTCATGCAGTCCGTGAGCCCCCCCGCATACAGGCCTGGCAGTGCCGGCAGGACCGTGTCAAGATACGCATCGTGTGCGATCCGGGGAAGTTTCCAGACAAGCCGTGCTCCGGCAGCGCGGGCGGTCCCGAGTGCCGTTGCCACGCATGCCGGAAATGGCTCCCGCGGATCGCCACCGCACCGGTGCGTTCCCGAGGGAATATCCGGCTCGTAACAGATAACTTCCGCCCCGGCGTGGGCGGCTTCGCGTACCCCTTCAATCGTATCGGTATAGACTGCAAGGCGAAGTGCCCGGAGTGCCGGGCCCCGTGTACCCGATCCTCCCGTCTGCTCCGGGAAGTGCATGCGGAGGGCAGCTTTTGCCTGTTCCACGGATTCCCCCTGGGGTATGGCGGCCCCGGCAAGGAGTTCCTCCGCGTACCGGAAGAGGTCCCGGCGCAGTGCATTGAGGACTGCCAGCGGCGCGAACAGGTTACCCGGGTAATCAAGGGAAAATTCCCGGATAACAAATGGCGTGCCCCCGGTCTTTTTCAGCTGGATTTCGAGCTGGTCTGCCGTAAGGGGATGCGATCGCGCCGGTTCGAGCCGTATCCCCGGGTGGAACGAGAAGGGGACCTGCGTCCCGTTACGCCGCAGGATCGTGCCTTCCACATGGATCCTGCCATCAGGTCCGACTGCACTATGTATGTCCGCCGGTACAGGCCGGAGGAGCCCCGGGGAAGGTTTTGCGACAATCCGGTGCGCTTTTGCTTCCATGTCCCGGGATGAGGTGATGTACAGCCTGGTACCGGCAGGTACCGGGCGGGGAAGGGCCAGCGTGTAAGAGTCCCCGGCCGGCACTGGTTTGTTATTGAGCGCCATGCCCCAGGACTCCTCCGGTTTTACCGTGGGGATAAAGAGCAGGCCGTCTCCGGGAGCAGGGACGACCGGGCCCTCCTTCCGGATAGTTGCCACCGGGGTCCTGGTCTCAAACCGGGTTACCGTCCCGGCAAAAAGCCCCCGGTGACCGGTGTCGTCCCTGCCCATGAGAGCACCGGAACGATCGCCGAACAGGTAACCCCCGGTGAACCCCCGGTTGAACGCGAGGACCAGGTCGGACATTGCCTCCGGCGATTCTTTCCAGTATCCTGCTGCAATGGCATCGAGCGCCTGGCGGTACGTGGAGACCACGATCGCCACATATTCCGGGGATTTCATCCTGCCCTCTATCTTGAGCGAAGCGACCGGGAACCGGGCCAGTTCCGGCAGGTGCCGGTAGGTGCAGAGGTCTTTTGGGGAGAGGAGGTAGTGTTCTGCCAGGGGCACCTCCCGGACCCGGACCGGCCTGCCGTATTCGTCCGTGCTCCCGGTCACCAGCACATAGGGCTTCCGGCAGGGCTGGGCGCACATGCCCCGGTTCCCGCTCCGGCCGCCGATCACGGAAGAGAGGAGGCACTGGCCGGAGTAACTGTAGCAGAGGGCCCCGTGGGCAAAGACTTCCAGGCCGACCCCGGTATCTTTTGTCTCGTCTGCAATGCGGGAGACTTCCTCAAGGGAGAGCTCCCGGGCCAGCACTACCCGCGAGAACCCCTGTCCCGCGGCCCATCGTACGCCGTCCGCGTTGTGGATGGTCAGCTGGGTGGAGGCATGGAGGACGAGGCCCGGCACAATCTTCCGGGCAAGCACAGCGACACCGGTGTCCTGGACGAGGACCGCGTCGATACCGATCGACCAGAGCCATACCAGGTACTCAAGTACCCCGGGAAGCTCCCGGTCGTGGACGAGCGTGTTGACCGTAACATAGACCCGGACGTCATGGATATGGGCATACCGGACCGCTTCTTCGATCTCTTCATCAGTGAAGTTGGAAGAATATTTACGGGCACCAAAACGTTTCCCGCCCAGGTACACTGCGTCCGCTCCTGCCGCCACTGCTGCCCGGAACGCATCCGGTGACCCTGCGGGGGCAAGCAGTTCCGGCAGCTGCGGGTGTGCGGGTGTGCGGAATGTTCCTGTCACAGGTGCACCAGTCCCGGAAGGTACATCCCGATCAGGCCGATGGTGGCGAGGATCGTGAGGATTAAGCAGGGAACGTACCCGATCATCGTGAACGCGAGGGACCGGTACTTGTTCCAGCCCAGCACCCACGAGACCGGGGCATTGGCATAAACCCCGATGATGATCTCCAGGGGGACCAGGCCGAGGATCCCATATCGCTCAGCAAAGGAGTGGCGGTGGACAAACTGCCGGGTCTTTTCGAGGAGATCCGCTACCGGGGGCCAGGTGTGCCCGATCGAGTCGAAGATGTCAAAGAGCCCAAGGAAGATCCCGGTCTCCGTGCACATCAGTACCCAGAAGACGAAGAGCGGGGAGAGGCCGAGCGCAATTCCCACCGGGGCTGCACCGTACTCGAGCAGGAACCCGCTGCCGATAACAGCAAGCGTGGGCATGAGGGGGTACCCGAAGAGGAGGACGGGAATGAGCGGCAGGACGATCGCTATGAACACACCCCGTGCCAGCGCTGCCGCGATATGCCGCAGGAAGAGATACCTGTCCCAGAACTCCATAGCCGTGATATAGTGTTGGCATGGTCGGGAATAAACCATATCTTCCTTTCAAATGGTACCGGACGGGAGAACCGCGATGCCCCCGGACTGACCGGCCGGAGCCCCGTTTCTTTGCGTATCTTTTTGTGAACCAACGGCGTACTTCCTGTAATGATGATTGTTGCCGCGCTGACCGATCCCTCCCGTGCAGGATCGGCGGAGGCCCAGGGTGCCGACCTTGTGGAGCTCCGTTTCGACCTGATGGACGGGGACCCGGTGAAGATCATCCGGAAAGTCCGGAAAGAGTGCACGCTCCCGGTCATTGCCACGCTCCGTTCCGGGATGGAAGGCGGGCAGTTCTTCGGGGACAAAGATGCGTGGATAGAGAAGATCCGGCCGGTAGTCCCGCACGCGGATTATATTGATATCGAGCAGCAGTTCGCCTGCCATGCCCGGGAGATCCATGAGGCCGGCCGGAAGATCATTGCCTCCCACCATGCCGGCCAGATGGTCCCCCTCTACATCCTCTTCGTGATGGAGCGCGAGCTCCGGGCGTTTGGCGATATCCCGAAGATCATCATCACTCCCGGGAACGATGCCGACCTTGTCGAGCTGATCACGTTTACGCAGGCCGCAAACAAGCCGATCATCACCGGGGTCATGGGCTCGCAGTTCCGGTATGCCCGGGGGATCCTGCCGGTCTTTGGTTCCGAGTTCGTGTACTGCCATACCGGGGAACCGACCGCAGAAGGGCAGTACTCGGTGGAAGAGTTCGTGCAGCTCCGGAAGCTGCTGCTCGGGTGAGGCCGGGGCAGGCCCGGGAATTAATTAAACCGCAATTTAGAGCAATAATCCGAACACATAGTGAGACAGAGTATAGTGTGGGGCTGCTTTGTATTTGCGATGGCCCCACGGGCGTTCGGAGTCTACCGACCCTCACCCCTTAGCAGAAAGTTATAATTTATTTTTTAGCGGGCGACAAACCTTCATGCTTTATATCGAAAATAATCTTAAAATGATCGTAAAGCAGACTTCCCCCCAACCCCGCTATAATAATGACGAAAGTTTCCCTGGCATGCGGCCCTGGATTAAAAAAGTCGAATGATTCTAAAAAAATAAAAACCGGGATAAAACCAATACCCAGTGTTAAGTAAAATGTTGTGATATTTTTTAAGAAAACATAATCGTTTTTTCAATGTTATCAGGCTCTGTTGAAATCCTTAGCCGGTTATGTAAAACCCTGTTTCTGGGGATCAAAGTTCCATTTGAATTCGAATCAGAGTTTCATTTAGAAGGTTCTGACTTTTGTGAGCATTCCCACCCCCTACGGGGGTCGCTCGGGCGCCTCGTCGGGCCCTCGCTGGGCGAGAAGGTTGATCGAAAACCATCTATCACGGAATGGGGGTCAAGGGATGCTCCCCCTGGGCTGCCTCCCCCACTGGGGAGAGAGGGGGTCACACTCATAACTACCACAGAGGACTCTCGAACCCTCATAGATCGAGGATTTCAACACAGCCTTTTATCAATAAAAAGTCATCCATAAGAAAAATTCAGTGTTGATTGTCTCATCGCTGATGAAATCTTCTCCTCCTCGAATTTCGTTTCACCCGATTCTTCGGACTATGCAGGGATTACCTTCTCATCAGTGAACCGGAACGCCCCATCCGGCACAACCATCCCGAAACGTGCCCCTTTTCCCGGTTCACCGGTCTCCGTAATGATGATACCGGTAATTGCGAGGATCTCCCGGGAGAGGAAAAGACCGAGGCCGGTATTTTTCCCGTAGCCCTGCTCGAACAGGTTCTTTTTATCCCCGATCGCGATCCCGGCCCCATCGTCCTCGCAGATAAGGACGAGCCCCTTGTCTGTTTCATGGCAGGAGAAGTGGATCTCCGTCATTGCCTCACCGCCATATTTCAGGGCATTGTCAATCAGGTTGTAGAAGACCTTCCCGAACATGGGATCGGCATAAACCGAGAGGTCCGCCCGGTCAACCACCACCCGGATATCCCTCATGGGCAGGGTGGCAACTGCCTGCCTGACACGTGCACTGACATTCTGCCAGGCAGGAGCCGTGGTTCCCATATCCTCGTAGACTTTCGTGAAATCGATCTGGTGCCCCATTATTTCAACAATCCTCACTTCGGTTCTGAGATACTCTGATGCGGCGGGATTGGAATCGAGTTCTTCTTTCGAAAGCTCGAGATATCCCGTCAGGGCCATGAGCTGGTTCTTGATGTCGTGCCGGGTTATCGATGAGAGGATCGTGAGTTTTTTATTTACCCGGGAGAGTGTATCCTCTGTGGCCTTCCGCTCAGTGATGTCGGTGATCACGGATAAGAATGCCGGGGTCCCCTTGTATTCAATCTGCACGGTTTTGATCATGCAGTGCCGGATAGTGCTGTCCCGGATCTGGATATCAATCTCCCGCGACGTAGCCGGGGCATCTTCGTTCCGGGTTGTTTTGATAAACTCCCGCAAGGCCCCGGCACTTGCAGGTGTCAGGAGCGAATAGAGGGATTGCCCGACAAGGGTCTCCCGCGAGAGCCCCCTGAGCAGGGCCGCTGCCGGGTTGGCGTAAATGATAGACTCCCTGTCGTGGACGAGAATATAATCCGGGAGGTTGTCCGCAAGGTTCCGGTACAGCTCCTCGCTATTCCGGAGCTCGATATTGGACCGGGCCATATTGAGCATCAGGAAGGAACCCGTAGAGACGATATCCATGAGGATAGTGACGATAAAGAAGATCGGGTTTATGGGGTCCGGGCCCCCAAGCGAGTGATCCCCGGGGGTGATGATCGCATGAACGGTTATCGCGGTCCAGAGGAGGGCCGTGACAAGGAGGGCCGCAGCAAAGCTGTACCTGAGCGACCGTGTTTCCGGTTCTCTGAACCGTATCGCGATGAGGGAGGTCGCAACAAAGCAGGGGACAATGAGCACCCCGATAATCACGCCACGCATGATTTGTGAATCGATGCGGAACGTAAACCAGATTAACATGAGAGCGGCTGGTACCAGGATGCAGTACACGATCCCGGGGAGCGCCCTTGCCCGGAAATATTTTCCGGTACTGTCGAGCCGCATCATAACCGACAGGACGATCACAAGATCTGCCACCGTTGAGGAGAGCAGGATAGGCAGGGATCCACCGATCACGTACAGGAAATACCCGCAGGACGTGACCAGCAGGGAAAGCATCCATGTCCTGAACCCGTAATGGGTCTTCTGGGACCTCCAGAAGGTAAAGAGCATCAGCGTGAGGACTACATTGACGAGAAAGAGGGTCAGAAAAAGGGTCCTGATGTCGAGCGTCCACATGGTATCACACTGCATCCGGGATATCCAGCCGGACTTTGCTTAATGGTTATCAGGAGTGAATGTTTTCCTTCTGGTATAATGAATATTCTTAATTTATATTCCCGGCCGGTTTTTTTTATTATCTGATGATTTCTTCCCGTATCTCACCCTTTCGGGGTTCGACAACCCCAAATAGGAATACACAGTAAAACATCTGGCATGAAATACACGATTATCCCGGTTTTTGTCCTGGTTATCGTAACCTGCATATTCGCTTCGGGATGTACGTCCGCCCCGGGCCCGGCGCCCGCGGCAACCCCGGCGGCTGCACCGGCGACCACTGCAACCCCTGCCGTCACGGTGACTGTCACGACGGCTGGTACTAATGCCGTGCTGGATAACGGCCCCGTCCAGTTCCTCCCGTCCGCACAAGCGGTGAACCTGGACCTGACCAAAGACCGGCCTAGCTCGGAACTCCACCTGCTGTACCAGGGCGGCCCGGGAGATATCTTCACCCAGAAGATCGTCATGCGGGTCTACAGCTCCGGGAATGTATACCAGGAATATGTGATGAGCGATGGCCAGAAACCTGTTCCCGGCGATGAAATCGTAGCCACCGGGACCCGCGGAGGCGACCGGTGCGTGGTATATGTCTATTCTGCCGGTACCGGTTACAAGGTGATCGACGAGGTAGTGTATTCCGCTATGTAACCCGCCGGCGACCCGCTCTTTTTCGGCGGTTATTCCGCTGAATCACAACGGGTAACCGGGGAGGGGAAGGGTGAGCCCGCGCTATGTGCGGTACTTCGCCTGTTCCAGCCAGCAGTCGATCAGCACCAGCGCAAGCATCGATTCCGCGACCGGGAGGATGCGGGGAACAATGCAGGGATCGTGCCGTCCCTTCACCGAGATATCCGCATCATTGCCGCGGATGTCGACCGTTTTCTGTGGCATGGCAATTGACGGTGTGGGTTTTACGGCGATGCGGACAACGATCTCCTGCCCTGATGAGATGCCGCCCAGGATACCGCCGGCATGGTTGCTGGCAAACCCGTTCTTCCGCAGCGGGTCGTTGTTTTCGCTCCCGAACCTGCCGGCAGCTTCGAACCCGTCGCCGATCTCAACCCCCTTCACGGCCCCGATGCCCATCATCGCACCGGCAACCTGTGCGTCCAGCTTGCCAAAGACCGGGTCGCCAAGCCCGGCAGGGCAGCCCCGTGCCGTGATCTCGACAATGCCGCCCACTGAGTCGCCGGCGTTTTTCGCGGCAAGGATCTCGGCTTCGATGGCGGCAGTCCCGGTCTTCCCATGCACCGAGACAATTCCTCCGGCAATGGTGATACCTTTCCCTGCAAGGAATTTCATTGCGACAGCACCGGCAGCGACACGGCCGAGAGTCTCGCGGCCGGAACTCCTGCCCCCTCCCCGGTGGTCGCGGTGCCCGTACTTCTGCTGGTACGTGAAATCCGCGTGGCCCGGGCGGAAGAGGGTGCGGAGCTCTTCATAATCCGTGGAGTGGTGATCCTCGTTCCTCACCAGCAGCGCGATGGGCGTGCCGGTGGTCATCCCTTCAAAGACCCCGGAGAGGATCTCAACCTGATCTGCTTCGTTTCGCGGGGAGACGAGGGCAGAGGTGCCCGGCCGCCGGCGGTCGAGCAGGGGCTGGATGTCGGTTTCGGCAAGCGCAAGGCCGGCCGGGCATCCGTCAATGACAACGCCGACTGCCGGCCCGTGGCTCTCGCCGAATGTGGTGATGCGGAAATTCGTGCCAGATGTGTTCATGAGAGATACTTCCTGATAGTCTCTGACGGGACATCGATCCCGAAGAAGAGCCAGAACTGCTCTTTTGCCTGTTCGATGAACATCTCGGTCCCCTGGATGGTCCGACAGCCCCTCCCCAGCGCCATCTCGATGAGGGGCGTGACCGGCGGGGTGTAGACCAGATCGAACACCGTCAGGTCGGGATAGACCTGCTCCCCGCGGAGGGGGCTCCGGGTGTCCGGCTCCATGCCGAGCGGTGTCGCATTTACGACAAGGTCCGGGTGGATCTGGTCGAAGGTGTCCCACGCGGCCCAGCGACAGCCTGTCCGGGCTGCCAGCTCTTTTGCCTTCTCCGGCGTCCGGTTCAGGATCGTCACGTCCATGTCGAGGTCCACGAGCGCAAAGGCAGCCGCGGAGGCGACCCCCCCGGCCCCGAGAAGCACGGCCTTCGATCCTTTCAGGGAAACGAGCGGCTTCCGGATGCCAAGCCAGTCCGTGTTATACCCGGTCGCCGAGCCGCAGGCAAAGACGACCGTGTTGACTGCGCCGATCTTCCGTGTCGCCTCGTCCACCTCGTCGACGAGTGTCATCACATCCTGCTTGAACGGGATGGTGACAGAGAGCCCCTTCACATCGAGCGACCGGGTCAGGTCCATGATCCGCCCGATCGCCGGGTCCTCGAAGAAGGTGTAGTGGCAGTTTATGCCGTACTCCGCAAAGAGGGCATTGAAGAGCCGGGGCCCCCGGCTGTGGAGGGCAGGATACCCCGCGACGCCGAGGAGGCGGGTGAGGGGATCGGACGGCGGGCTGGCGAGGACTTCTTCGAGCCTGCGCAGGGCCGGGGCCGCAAGGCGTCCGCCCCGGAAGAAGGCGAGCCCCTCCTTCCGTGCTGAGGGGGTCGGGACCCCTTTGCCGATACGGTCATTGATGATGACGGCAGCCGTAGCCGGCGTGGTCCCGCTCGTGTCTATGCAGAGGTCTGCGGAAGCGCGATAGTTCTGCCTCCTCCTGTCCAGCATCTCGGCGATCTCTTCCCTCAGGGGAAGGTTCGTGAGCGGCGGGCGGGGGGACCGGGCGATCCGCTGTTCGATCGTATCGAGGTCGGCGGTCAGGAGGACTACCGTACTGTCCCGGCGCAGGTGCGCCATGTTGACCGGGTCGACGACCGCTCCCCCGCCGGTACTGATGACCGCGTCTGCCGGGGGGAGGCCTGCGATCACGTCCCGCTCGATAGTCCGGAACCGCTCCTCCCCGTCCTCGTGGAAGATGTCCGGGATGGAACGGCCGGTCTGTTGTTCGATCAGGGAGTCGGTGTCGAGGAACGCCACGCGATGCTGCGCTGCAAGGATCCGGCCGATCTCTGTCTTCCCGGTACCGCGGAAGCCGGTCAGTACGATTCTCTTCATGGTATGATCCCTTTCAGACTCTCCCAGAACCCCGGGAACGACTTGTTCACGCAGGCCGGGTCCGTGATGGTGACGCCCCCGATGCCAAGCCCGAGCACGGCAAAACTCATCGCGGTGCGGTGGTCATTGGCCGGGTCGATAGTGCCGCCGTGCAGCGGTGCGGGCCGGATCGTGATCCGGTCGTCGCCGACCGTAACGTCTCCCCCCAGCGCCCGGAGGCGATCCGCTGTGCCATTGATACGGTCGCTCTCCTTGAACTTTAAATGACTGATGCCCGTGATGGTGGTCGGGGTTGTACCGAGCGCTGCTGCCATACAGAGGGTCTGGACGGTGTCGGGTGAGGTGGCCATGTCGAATTCGATCCCTTTCAGTTCTCCGGAGTTTTCCACCGTTACGGTGTTCTTCCCGTACGTTACCGTGCAGCCCATAGCTGCGAGTGCTTCGAGGAACCTCCGGTCGCCCTGCACCGAGTCCGGGGCAAGGTTCTTCACGGTCACCCGGCCGCCGCAGATGGCAGCGATGGCAAAGAAGTACGAGGCGGACGAGTAGTCGCCCTCCACGGTGTATCGCCTGCCCTGGTAGCGGTCAGCGGTGCTGACAACGAACCGCCCGTAACCGGTCCGCTCAACCTTTGCCCCGAACGCTTCCATCACGCTGAGGGTGATGTCGAGGTATGAAGCCGATGCCGGTGGTGCCGGGATGATGACTTCGACTTCCTTCTGTGCGTACGGCGCTGCCATCAGGATCGAGGAGATGAACTGGCTGCTCATGGAACCGTCGATGACGACCGGGCCGCCGAGCAGTTTCCCGCTCACGCGGAGCGGCGGGTAACCGTCCTCCTGCAGGAAATCCACGGTTCCGCCAAGGGCAGGGAGAGCCCTGGCCAGGGGCCCGATGGGACGCTCCTGCATCCGGGCGCTGCCGGTCAGGGTTACCGGGTACTCGCAGAGCAGTGCAAGGGTTGTCAGGAGCCGGAGGCTGGTACCGGAGTTGTCGAGGTCAAGGGTCGTCGGCCTGCGGTTCGGCAGCGCCCCGTTGCAGCCGGTGACAATGATCCTTCCCGGCTGGTCCTCCACTGCTACCCCGAGGGACCGGAGGGCACCGGCGGTGAGCCGGGTATCTTCGGCCTCGAGGGGGCGGAATATGGTGGTCTTCCCCCCGGCAAGGGCGCCTGCGATGAGTGCCCGGTGGGTATAGCTCTTGGACGGGGGGGCCGTGAACGTCAGGTCAACGCCCGCGATCTTTCCCGGGGTAACAATCATGGTTCCACCCCGATCTTCCGGTAGCAGCCGAGTTCCTTGACGCCGGTGATGGTCTTCAGTTCGATGATGGCACCGGCGGTCTTCTCCGACCATGCGGTATCGAGGAAGAAGACATACTCGCCGATCTTCCGCTTGGAGGGCCGGGACTCGATCCGGGTCAGGTTGATATTCCGGCGGGCAAAGGCTTCGAGCAGGTCGTGGAGCAGGCCGGACCGGTCCTGGTCCGGATCGATGAGGATGCTGCATTTCTCCGGCTTCTTCTCCTGCACGGGAGCATGGGAGATCCGGACGAACCGCGTGGTATTCGAGGGGTTGTTCTCGGTGTTCCGGACCAGTACCGGCATGTGGTAGAGCCCTGCCGCGATGACCGGGATGAGGGCCCCCGCGTTCGGGGTCTTCCGGGCCTCGAGCGCACTCGACGCATTGCTGCTCGTGTGGATGACCGGCACGCCCCATTCCTCGATCGCGTCGCTGCACTGCTCGTGGGTCTGGGGATGGGCGTAGATCACGCGGATCTTCTCCAGCGGTACGAGCGAGGCAAGGTTGTGGTGGATGGGCATGTACATCTCGGCTGTGATGAAAAGCGGGTGCCGTGCAAGGCCGTCGAGGGTCTCGCCAACGCTGCCTGCCTCGGAGTTCTCCATCGGGACGATGCCGTCCCCTTCGCCCCGGGCCACCGCGTCCATGATGCCGTGGATGGTCGGGAGGAGGACGATCTCCCCAGGTTTCACGAGATCCAGTTTCAGCGCCATCTCGTGGGAGAAGGTGCCTTCCGGCCCGAGCGTGATCAGGCGCATCGGCTCAGGTGCCCCCGCATGCGTCTTTTTGTTGCGTTTCATCGGTTCACCATGCACTCGATCAGGGCATCGGTCGTCTTCTGGCCTTCCTCGCAGTAACTGCCAAGGTGCCGGCTGTTCTTTGAGAAGAACTCCCGGAACTTTTCTGTATCCTTCGAGTCGACGATTGCGGCAAGCTCCGCTGCTGAACTCCGGCATGCCGCTATGACCTCCGGAACGTACGGGTTCTGCTGGAGGATGTCGGCATAGAGCGTGGGATCCTGCGAGAGGAGCCTTCCCACGAGCGAGAGCTCGATCTGGTACACGGGGCTCTCGAACTGCTCCGTCTTGTGGAGGTCAACGCCGAGCCTGCGCACCGTGTCTGCCACGCAGAGCGTGACGAAGTGGGTGAGCCCCTGGACCACGGCTACGATCCGGTCGTGCTCTTCCGGGGTCGCGATCGTGCAGACCGCACCCTGGGCTTCGAAGACCGCGACCAGCCCCGCTACGCGTGCCTCATCTGCCCGTGCGGGGCAGACGATGATGGTCTGGTTCCTGATGGACTTTACCGCAGGCCCGAACATCGGGTGGAGGCCGATCACGTCCGCTTTTGATTTCAGCATCGCTTCTACCGGTTTCACCTTGAGCGAGGTGAAGTCGCAGAGGAGCTGGCCGGGCTGCATGAGTGGTGCGACTGATCCGATTACCTTCACGGTCTCCCGGATCGGGACCGAGACGATGACGATATCGCACTGCTTTGCCAGGTCGGCTGCGGTGAGGGTGGTCTTCCTTCCCGAGACCAGCACCGCGTACCCGGCCTTTTCAAAGACCTTCGCGAAGAGCCGGCCCATCCTTCCCGTACCGCCGATGATACCGATGGTGCCTGCTTTCTGCTTCATGATCCCGGTCATTTCTCGCGTATCGTCTCTTTGACGGCCATGCCGAAGTGCCGGCCGCCTTCGAGGATGCTGCCGAGGATCTCGTCGCCGGTCTTCAGGGCCACGACCGAGATCGCCTTCCCGTCCTTTCCCACGAGCCGGATCGTCTCTGCGTTCTGGAGGATGAGGCTCACCTTATCTTTTCCTGCCGCTGCCTCCACGAGGAGGAGGGGCCGGCGCTCGATCTTGACCCGGCCTACGATGGCAGAGTGGGCCGTGCCCTTCCCATCGGCAACGAACACCTGCCCGCCCGTGGCGAGATCGGAGAGGTACGCGGTCTTCCCGTCCGGGAGGAGGATGTACGCATGGACTGCGCCGGCATTCACCCGGAACGGGCGCGGTGCAACATACGGGTTCTCGAGCGTCTCGGCATGGACGAGGAGCATCGCGGAGGAGGTGTTCCCCATCAGCATCCCCTCGCCATCCGAGAGCATCGAGCAGGTGTCCACGCAGACCCGGTCGCCCATCCCCACGGGCTGGATCTTTGTCACGGTGAACGGGATGAGACCTACCGTGCCGGTGGTGCTCTTGAGCAGCTTTGCCACCTCCCTGACCACCGCAGGATCGGTGGTCCTGAGGAGGATGCCGTGCACGCCCTTCTCCAGGACATGGATCGCCATCGCGGCTTCTTCGGCATTTTTTACCCGGGCGATGATGTGGTCGGATTGGGCAACGAGGTTCTCGAGCGGGATGACCGTCCAGTCGCTCGTGGTTACTATGACGGGCTTGTGCTTCCCGAGCTCTGCGGCTTTGTTCTCGCTTGCCTTGTCGGTGATGGTGCACTCCGTCACATCGGTACCGGGTTTCATGTCCCCGTCCGGTGCAACGGTCACGATCCGGCCGAGGCGCTTCACGTCATCGGCCTTGTCAACGACCAGCGCATCCGCACCGCTCTCGATGGCGGTAGTTGCGATCTCCTTGTTCCATGGGCGGATGTCCACCCAGAACTGTTTCATTTGTGCTGCTCCAGCGCCTTTGCCGGGTCCACGTTGTGGTGGACCACGCTGCAGAGTGCCTGGACGAACGCCTTCGTGTCCTTGCGCTGGAAGGCATTCCTTCCCACGCAGACACCGGCCCCGCCGGCATTGACCGAGTCCCGGATGATCTGGAGGGATTCGAGGTCGGCGCACTTCTCGCCGCCGGCAATGAAGACCGGCAC